>AMWB02017917.1_pt1 | contig 87111 bp, 90 predicted proteins | sample 200311 | NCBI WGS metagenome assembly AMWB02 (sample SAMN02737377, study PRJNA173069) | bioreactor metagenome | biome: anode biofilm in microbial fuel cells | place: USA: California | collected 2010-12-16 | reverse complement strand
TGTGGACCTTTCTCTTTTTCTTTTCGCTCATCGCTTCCTGCTCCTTGATGGTAGCGCATAGCTTAAATTGCTGTCTCAAAACTGGGGTCCACTATACAGGCTTTTTCCTTCGGTGAATCACGAGCCGGATTCGTGTGACAAAAAATGTCACCAGATGCTGACAAAAAATGTCATTTCTGGAGCAACCGAAGACGGAAGGTGATGAAATGGTTTAACGCAAATTACCGCTTGGGAGAAAAAAATTAATATTTTAAAAGTAAAATTAGATGGTTATGTGGATTTTTGAAACAGGATGGGCTCGTGGCATGAAATTAGCTTTTAATACAATTCAAATTCACACATCATGTCATGGATGACAAAAAAAACTCGGTAGTTTTAATTCCAAAGGAGGCATATCATGATTTCGTTGTTAAAGAAAATGCAGAAAAACAACCAAAAAGGTTTTACCCTGGTTGAGTTGATGATCGTTGTGGCCATCATCGGTATTCTGGCGGCCATCGCCATTCCGCAGTTTGCGGCGTATAGGACCCGCTCCATGAACGCAAACGCCAAGGCATTAAACAAGATGACAGTAAGTTCCCAGTCTGATCTTAATGCTGAACTCGGTTGTTATGGAGAGTCGGAGGCTGCAGCGGCAAACCTTGCCGCTCTTCCGGCGACAGGAACAGGAATAGCGGCAGAGTCAGATTCAACAGTTGATCCCGTTTTGGCATCAGGGGCAACCGGTGCAGCCGCTGGAGGACGAATCGCCGGAACCAACGCAGGTACTCTGAAGACATTTGCGGTACCCATCGGGATTGGTGCTAACATGATTATGTGGACCAATACTCCGACCGCAGTGGCTGGATCTAATGAAGCAACATCACACAATGTAATCACAAGACATTTTAATGGTGACACTGCTTACGGGTCTGACTCTGATGTCCCCACGAATTTATATAGCGTTAGTAATCCTACATGGCCTAACAACGCTGGAATAATGGCTGCTTATGCCTGGGGAAATGCGACAACTGGGGCTAACGAATTTGACGGAGACAATGATCCTACCAACGCTGGACCTGCTGGTGGTGGTGCGCCAACTACTACATGGCAAATGGTGCAATAATAAGCGTCTTTCGCCTAGTTTGAATTGTTCAGTAGCCCCGGTCGTGAACATCGGCCGGGGCTGGTTTGTTCTACAAGAGAGAACTTTCCTCTCCTTCAAGCAGATAAGCATGAATAGATTTCCCGCCATAGAAATTAGCTGCGTGAAGAAGGTTTTTGGAGCAGGACGCAAAAAAAACCATGCGCTTCGCAACCTCTCCCTCACTATTGCTCAGGGCGAGGTGTTTGGTTTTTTAGGGCCCAATGGGGCAGGGAAGTCCACTACAATTAAACTGTTGCTGCGGTTTCTGAAGCCGGATTCCGGCTCTCTACGAATCATGGGTCATGTTGTAGGACAGGAAGAGTTCCGTCACCGAATCGGCTATCTATCCGAATTTCCTTTTTTTTACGATCACCTCACCGCAAGGGAAACCCTGCGACTCTCCGGTCGGTTGAGCGGCGTGACTCGGCAGGTCATTGACCAACGTATTCCCCTGTTGCTTGAGCGTATGACTCTGGTTGATGCGGCGGATCGCCGGGTTGCGGGATTTTCCAAGGGAATGAAGCAGCGATTGGGCATGGCTAACGCCCTGATCCACGACCCTGAAGTGCTGATCTTTGACGAGCCCATGAGTGGGCTTGATCCGGTGGGTCGCCACCAGATTAAGAGTCTTATCGCCGAGTTGAAACTGGAAGGCAAAACCATCTTTTTCAGTTCCCACATCCTGAGTGACATCGAGGCGTTATGCGACCGCATCGGCATCATTCATAAGGGAGTGCTGCTCTATAGTGGTGAGCTGGGAGATTTCCTGAAGACAGGGACGAAGCTGGAAGACCGTTTTGTCAGGGTTATTGAGGAGGCCAACCATACAAGCGCTGCGTAACATTTGGTTTCTGGCCCTCTCCACCTGTACAGAGGGTATCCGCCATCGGGCGCTGTGGGCCATTGTCTGTCTCGCGGTACTGCTCAACATGGCAAACCTGGGAGTTGCCACCCTTTACTCCTGGGATCTGGGCAAGGTTTCCGTGGAGTTCGGTCTATCTGCCGTGGCTTTCACCGGCTTATTGCTGGTTTTTTTTCTCGGTATGAAAATCCTGGCCGATGACTTGGAACGGAGTCGGATATTCATGCTGCTCTCCCGGCCGGTTTCAATTTGGCAGTATCTGACCGGCAAGTTCATGGGCGTGACCATGATCCTGTTTCTGGCCACCCTCATCCTCGGGATATCCGCCGCCCTGTCCATGCGATATGTGCTCTGGAAATACCCCGCCTATGTGCCACCCGACTTCTCTTGGTTGACCTATTTAATGGCCCTGGTTTGTCAGTATATGAGCCTGGTGGTGGTACTGGCGGTGAGCGTGCTTTGTTTCAGTTTTGCCAGTCAACCCTTTGTTGCCCTGCTGCTGGCTGTTTCCTCCTATCTTGTAGGCCAAAACATGGAACTGTTACGCAGGGTGGTTTTGGAAAATACCAGTGCCGGAGCCTTGTCTGGGCAGGAGAATCTGGTTGTCGCCCTTTCCTGGATATTTCCGAACCTGTCGCTTTTTGACAAGAAGTATATTGCCGCCTACGGCATTGCCTTCAGTGGTCAGGAATTCACCTTGCTCTGTTTGTACTGTATTTCCTATTCGGCGTTGCTGATCTATCTCGCCTCCCTGCTGTTTAAGCGCAAGGAGCTGGCATGAACAGGCGGTTGACTTTCAATCTTATGACGGGACTGGCCTTGGTCTGTTTCTATGCAATGAGCTATAACGCCTTGCTTCAACATCGCGACGTCACCGGGTGCTCATCACGTTCAAGCTCTGGAATATGGAATCTTCCACCCATCGCTCTACTTGCTATAGCAGGTGAGTTCAAGGGGTTAATGTCCGACTATTTGACCTTGGAGGCAGGTGCGCAACTGGGCACCGAGCTTGTGCGTAAACCCGAAGGAGGGTTCCTAGTTGTTAAAAAAAAGTACGACTGGCCGGGTATCCATCACTTGTTTGTCGCAAGTCAGACACTAGATCCTTCCTTTGCCCAGACTTTCATCGTGGCTCAAGGGTGGCTTCCGTGGGAACCGGCGAACATGGTAGCTGAAACGCAGGAGATACTGAAAACCGCTGCAAAAAACCGTCCATGGGATTGGCAGCCCTTACACACCATGGGATTTAACGCCTATTACTTTCTTGATCAACCGGGAGAGGCGGGCAAAATTTTTTTTGAAGCCGCCAAGGCACCCAATGCCCCGCCATTTCTATCCATTCTCGGCGCCCGTCTGGCCCAGAAAGGTGGTGAAACCGCGGCGGCCATTGCGTTGATGAAATCAATGCTTGTTGATAAACCGGAAAGCGAACCCGGCTACGCGGACATCGTTGACCGGCTGCATGCCTTGGAAGGGGTGCATGTGATCGAGCAGGCCACGCAAAAGTATGAGAACAAATACGGGCGCAAACCCTTATCTATCGAGGAGTTGACTTCTTCCGGTGTTCTTCCTTCCCGGCCGGCGAATCCATACAATGTTTCCTATTGTATGGATAGTGAGGGAATAGTTTATTTTGACAACCCAGATTGCCGTTAAGAAGAGCGGTTGAAAGCTGTTGCAGATGGAGAGAGAGTTGGAGAAATTAAAATGGCTGGGAGACAGGGATTCGAACCCCGATAAGCAGAGTCAGAGTCTGCTGTCCTGCCGTTAGACGATCTCCCAGCAGAGTTGAGCTTTTCTATTTAGATAATACGGCTCTAAAAGTCAAGGAAAAATCACTGATTTCTTCGCTTCAGGATATGACAACCCCGGCATAACCGACAACATGGTCCGTGTCGCCGCTTACGGCGCCCGAATCAGTATAGCGGATCAGTTCCGCCCGGGTGGCTCCCAGCTCAAGGGCCGCGATCAGCACAATCGTCGTCGGCATGATGCCGCACATGGAGATGCGCTGCCCGGTGACGGTATTATACAGTTGTTCGGGATCAAGGTTCTGCAAATGGGTCAGGGCCAGGTGGTCCTTGCTGCTTGCCGTTTGTCGCGGTTCATAATGGGTCATGTCGGTGCTGGCCACCAGAAGAACGGGTTTCTGGTAGGCGCGGATCGCCTCGGCCAGCGTCTTGCCGATTGCCAGGCAAAGGGAATAGGGGATATGGGAGATAACCAAGGGGACGATTTTCAGATTCTGTTGGAAAAACTGGAGAAAGGGGACTTGGACCTCTAAAGAATGCTCGTAGCGGTGGGCCAGGTCGTCTTTTTTGATGATCGGGTCATGGATCAGACCCGCCAGTTCGTTGTTGATCGGCACCCTGCCCATGGGCATGTCCCATTCCCCGTCGGCCATAAGGGCAATGGCCGCCCCGTGGCCGTGATGGTTCGGCCCCAGGATGATGACGTCTTCCGGGATGTCGATTTCGGCAAATGTTTCACCGGCAACGCCGCCGGAATAGACATAACCGGCATGGGGGGAAACCGCAGCGATAACCTTTCTTTTTTTCTTGTCCGTCCGGGGAATGAGATGGGTGAGCGTTTTTCTCAGGATATCGGGATCACCCGGGTAAAAATGATCGGCAACAACGGGAGATCGTTTCATGGTGATCCCTCTTTCTTTTTCTGGGTTTTATATTCGCACCTGCCAACTGGTCGTTCCGTCGGATTCGTCCTTGATCTCGATATTGTGGGACAAGAGCTGGTCGCGTATTTCATCGGCGCGGGTCCAGTTTTTCTGTTCGCGCGCCTCGGTGCGGTTATCGATCAATTTTTTGATATTTTCCTCGTCAATGTCAAGCTGCGCCAGGATTTTTTCCTGCTTCGCGCGGATATGGGCAACGGGGTCGTGCTGCAGGAGGCCCATGATCCCTGCAAGTTCCTTAATCTTTTCAGCGCCTGAGCGAAGAAGCTCGACATCCGTTTCCGCCGGTTTTTCCGGCAGCGCCTGTCGGATGGTGTTGAGTGCCTTCACCACTTCGAAGATATGGCCCAGGGCCTGGGCACTGTTAAAATCATTATCCATGGCCTGGACAAAACGGTCAACCAGTGATTGGATTTTCACGACATTTTTTTTGCCGGCAACCGATTTCTGCTCCGGAGATGTTTCGCCGGGAATTTTGGCGATCTCCGCCAGGCAGGTATAAAGCCTGGTGAGGCCGGACTCCGCATCCTTCATCGCGGTTTCGGAAAAATCCAGGGGAGTTCGGTAGTGGGTGGAGAAAACAAAAAAGCGCAGCACTTCCGCCGGGTATTTTGCCAGGATCTCCCTGATGGTCAAAAAGTTGCCCAGGGATTTGGACATTTTTTCATCTTTGATTGTCACAAAGCCGTGATGTATCCAGGTGGCGACAAAAGGTTTGCCTGATGCTGCCTCGCTTTGCGCAATTTCATTTTCATGATGCGGGAAAATAAGATCCTTGCCGCCGCCGTGAATATCAAAACTTTCGCCGAGGAACTTGCGGCTCATGGCGGAACATTCAATATGCCAGCCGGGGCGTCCCGGACCCCAGGGGCTGTCCCAGGTCGGTTCGCCGGGTTTGCTGCTTTTCCACAGGGCAAAGTCCATGGGGTGCTGCTTCTGCTCGTTGATGGAGATGCGGGCGCCTGCCATCATGTCTTCCAGGTTGCGCCCGGACAGCGATCCGTAATTTTTGAATTGCTCCACCCTGAAATAAACATCGCCGTTTACCTCATAGGCGTAACCGTTTTTTATGAGTTTTTCAATTATCTCAATAATTTCCTGGATATTTTCCGTGGCCTTGGGCTCAAGATCGGGAGGTTGGTTGCCGAGGCTTTCCATGTCTTCATGGAAGGCATCAATAAAACGGTTGGCAAGTTCCTCGGTTGTGGTATTTTGCTCCTGCGCCCGTTTGATGATTTTGTCGTCAATGTCGGTAAAGTTGCGAACGTAGGTCACCTTGAAACCGGCATAGCGCAGATAGCGGACGATCATGTCAAAGACCAGGGTCGACCTGGCATGGCCGATATGGCAATAATCATAGGCGGTGATGCCGCATACATAAAGTTTGATGTGGTCTTTTTCCAAAGGGGAAAAAGGTTCTTTTCGGCCGGTCTTGGTATTGTAAATTGAAACGGTCATGTGGGCTCCGCAATGGACTGATAATGTGCATATGTTTGGAAACTGAAAATAAAAAAATACTTTATACCCTTTTCATCTAACCTAATCAACCATCGTTATACAATATGAGTGAATACAAAGTGACGGAAAAAATTCTCCAGGAAAAGAAATTTCCCAACGGCATAAAGGTCGGTTTTTACGACTTATCGAGAAAAGTGGCGGCGGACCGCTGGTTGGTCAAGGTTCGCTGCGAGGCGTCGCTTGAGCTCGGAGATGACGCTTTCCAGTCCGTGGATGATGAAAATCTGGTTGATGAACTCAAACGGAAATTCGCCGGGGAAATAACCCATGTGATTTGCAAGGAGCGGAATTTTATCGACGAAAAGGAAAAGGATGCCGTTCTCTCGGAACTGTTGACGCAACTTCAGGAGAATGTCAGTGCATATCTGGGCGGTGAACGTTTTCCGCAACGTCTCCTGCAAAAGAAAATTGCCGATTTTCAAAAGGAATTTGAACTGGCTCGGAGGTTGGCCCCCGTGCCCGCGGAACCGGATGAAGATGATGAAGGCCCCGCGGATTTCTCCGCATGTTTTCGGGATTAGCAGCCGTTACGGCATAACGTCTCTCTTTTCTGTTCGTTGGGCAGCTCTTTGTCCCATTTACCGCAATGAAACGGCCATGTGATCCGTTTTCAACGGGCGAGTTGTTTTTTTTCTTTGTCCTTGACAAAAATTGGCAACAAAAGCATAGTGCTATGTTTTAATTACTTGCTCATTTTAAGATATACTTTTTATAATTTACAGCGGTTTTATATGACAAAGGAGCGGTCATGAAGGTACTTATCAGTGATAATCTGGCCCCGGTTGGAGCTAAAATTCTCCTGGATGCAGGGCTTGAGGTTGACATCAAGACAGGAATGAGCCCGGAAGAGCTGAAAAAGGAAATTGGCCAATATGATGGTTTGGTCATCCGCAGCGCCACAAAAGTTACTGCCGAAATAATCGAAGCGGCTGACAGGCTCCGGGTTGTCGGACGTGCCGGCATCGGGCTTGACAATGTCGATATCGCCGCCGCCAGTAAAAGGGGTATCGTCGTCATGAACGCTCCGGACGGTAATGCCACCACTGCCGCGGAACACGCCATTGCCATGATGATGTCGCTCACCCGGAACATCCCTCAGGCCACTGCCCGTCTCAAGGCCGGCGGCTGGGACAAAAAGAAATTTCAGGGCCGTGAGGTTACCGGAAAGACCCTGGGCATCATCGGCATAGGCCGAATCGGCGCCATTGTCTCCAACAGGGCTCAGGGATTGCACATGAAGGTAATCGCCTTTGATCCGCACATGCCGAAAGACCTTGTCGACAAGCTGGGCGTGGAACTGGTCAGCCTGGATGAACTCTGCAAACGGTCCGACTATATTTCCGTTCATGTTCCGTTGACCAAGGAAACCAGCAAGATTGTCTCGACGGAACAGTTCAAGGCCATGAAAAAGACCGCTATGTTTATCGATTGCGCCAGGGGCGGCGTGGTTGACGAGGCAGCGCTTTACGAGGCATTGAAAAGTGGAGAAATTGCCGGCGCCGCGCTGGACGTTTTTGAAAAAGAGCCGACTTCACTGGAAACAACTCCGCTGCTTGGTCTGGATAATTTCATCTGCACCCCGCATCTTGGCGCCTCAACCGCCGAGGCGCAGGAAAATGTCGCCGTGACCATTGCCGAACAGATTGCAGATTATCTGCTCAATAATACGGTGGCCAATGCGGTGAACGTGCCTTCCGTCAGCGCCGAGGTGCTTTCCAAGGTGCGGCCTTACGTAACCCTTGCCGAGATGCTCGGTTCCTTCCATATGCAGATTGCCAAGGGCAGCGTGGAAGAGGTGAACATTGAGTTTAACGGTGATCTCGCCGAGATGCAGACCGGACCCATCACCGTGGCATTCTTGAAAGGGCTTTTCACCCCGATCCTGAAAGATGCGGTAAATTTTGTCAATGCGCCGATGATCGCCAAGGAAAGAGGCATCAGGGTGATTGAATCAAAAACCGCTGACTCCGACGATTTCACCAATCTGCTTTCGGTACGAGTGAAAACATCGGAAGATGAAAATGTGCTTGCCGGCACCGTTTTCGGTAAAAAAGAGCCGCGCTTGGTTCGGCTGAACAACTTCCGGCTCGAGGCCTTGCCGGATGGTCCGATGCTTTTTGTTTATAACCAGGATGTGCCCGGCGTCATCGGTGCATTAGGCGTGACTTTGGGCAAGGCCGGCGTTAATATTTCCCGCATGACTGTCGGTCGGGAAATGGGTGAGGGCGATCAGTCACGCAACGTAATTCTGCTCAACACCGATACCTTGATCACCAAGGAACAACTTGAAAGCGTCATGCAGCTCGAGAATATAACCAGTGCCATGGTACTTGATCTGAGCTAAACGACGCGGGTCGGAAAACAACATGGATGAGGCGGAGAAAAAATGTAAATGCGCGGGTGGAGAGATGGTGGACGGCAAATGCATCATGCCGGAAGTCACATTTGGCGCTTTTGTCATGTCTCTTAACACCTCAGCCCTTTTTCATCTCGGGGAGATCGCCGACCCTGTAACCGGGTTGCGCAGGCAGGATCTCGTGCTTGTGAAACATACCATTGATACGCTTCATGTGCTTAAGGAAAAGACCAGGGGGAATTTGACCGAGGAAGAAGAAAATATGCTCGGGAAATTCCTCTATGATCTCAAGATGCGCTATGTAAAGGCAAAGTCGTAAATGGGCGGAGGCCGAACGCTTCATCTGCGGGCACCGGCAAAAGTGAATATTTTTCTGAAGGTTCTGTCCCGCAGACCTGATGGATATCATGAACTTGCAACGTGGATGCAGAAGATCGACCTGGCTGATTCGATTGCCCTTGAAGAAATTTCGTCGGGCATCAAACTCAGCTGCCCGGATTCCGGGCTTGCGGAGGATGAAACGAACTTGGCCTATAAAGCTGCCCGCCTTTTTTTCCGGGCAACAGGGGCAAAGGGCGGCGTCGAGATTACCCTGAGAAAGCATATTCCGGTTGCGGCGGGTTTAGGCGGCGGAAGCAGTGACGCTGCCGCTGTCTTGAAGGGATTGAACCTGCTTTACGCGCAGCCGTTGAGTGAAGTAAAAATGATGGACCTGGGGCTGGCCCTCGGAGCGGATGTTCCTTTTTTTGTGTCCGATTACTGTTCGGCATTGGCAACAGGTGTCGGTGAAAAGCTTGAAAAGAGGGCGGCGCTGACGGAATGTTGTTTTTTGTTGGTAAATCCCGGTTTTCCTGTTTCGACAAAATGGGTTTTTGAAAATCTTGATCACTCGCAACTTGCTAATTTTGCGTTGACAATAAAGGGTAATCCATTTATCTTAGGCCCCTTGTCGGCCAATCGTTGCCCTGATGCGCGAGGCAACGATCTTGAACAGGTAACCATCGGTCGATATCCTGAAATAGGAAAAATCAAGTCAATGCTGATGGAACGCGGGGCTGTATCGGCATTGATGTCGGGAAGCGGGCCAACAGTTTTCGGTATATTTACAGATCTGGATCAAGCAGCACGATGCCGGAATGAACTGCTGGAGAAGTATCCTGAAAGGGTGTTTTTCGCAAAGCCGCTCACTTCTTGATGGTATTTTAAACTGGGGCGTCGTCAAGCGGTAAGACACAAGACTTTGACTCTTGCATTCGTAGGTTCGAATCCTGCCGCCCCAGCCATTTGCTTCATCTTTGATAATCAGCAAGATTACTAAATATATGTTGCTTTTACATCATTTGCGAACAATGGTGGAAGTACAACTGAATGAAACGGAATTATTATGGGCAGCCTTAAAGACATCATGATTTTCAGTGGAAATGCCAACCCGTCTCTTGCCAAAGACATTTGCGCGCATTTGAAAATGGAACTCAGTAAGGCTGATGTCAGAAAGTTCAGCGATGGCGAAACCTACGTTGAAATAGGTGAAAATGTTCGGGGAAAAGATATTTTTATCGTGCAGCCGACATGCACCCCGGTTAATGACCATTTGATGGAATTGATTTTAATGTCGGATGCGCTTCGTCGTGCTTCGGCCCGACGTATCACCGCGGTCATGCCCTATTACGGATACGCCAGGCAAGATAGAAAAGTTGCTCCCCGGGTACCCATTTCAGCCAAGGTAGTGGCGGAGATGCTGATGGCAGTCGGCGTGCGACGGGTTCTGACCATGGATCTCCATTCCGGTCAGATTCAGGGTTTTTTTAATATCCCTGTTGACAATCTTTATGCCGCTCCGGTTTTGTTAAAAAATATTTCGGAATCCTTTTCCGATAAAGAAGTGATTATGGTTTCGCCTGATGCCGGCGGAGTTGAGCGGACGCGCGCCTTTGCCAAGCGGTTGAATGCCGGACTGGCGATTATAGATAAGCGCAGGGAACGGGCGAATCAGTCCCAGGCGATGAACGTCATCGGCAATGTTTCCGGAAAACACGCCATCCTGCTCGATGATATGGTTGATACTGCCGGCACACTGTGTCAGGCTGCTGAAATTCTTGTTAAAGAAGGTGCCAGGGAGGTTTTTGCTTATTGCACCCATGCGGTCCTCTCAGGTCCGGCGATTGACCGGATCAATGCATCCTGTATTAAGCAGCTGGTTGTTACCGATACCATCCCTCAGTCGGATGAAGCAAAAAAATGCGGCAAGATCAAAGTGCTTTCTGTTTCTGAACTCCTTGGCGATTCGATCCGTTGCATTCATTCGGAAGATTCAGTAAGTTCCTTGTTTGTTTGAGAATATTTTTCATCGTTGTCTTTGTTGTTTGTTGTTCCGAGAAATAATTATATGGATAGGTTATGAACATCCGCTGCGGGTGTTTTGTTCGGAGTTTATCGTTTGAGGAGGTTTGAACCATGATACAGATTGATGTATCTGCCCAGGTAAGAAAGAATTTTGGTAAAGGTGCTGCACGAACTTTGCGTCGGTCTGGAAAGACTCCCGCGGTATTGTACGGTCCCATACGTGAGTCCATTGCTTTAACGCTTGATACACATTCGTTTACCAAGACACTTTTGCATCTGCAAAGAAGAAATGCCGTATTGAATGTTGAAATTGACACCGAGGTCGGGCAGGAAAAACGCCATGTGATGATTAAGGAAATTCAGGTTGAGCCTGTTACGAATACCCTTGAGCATGCTGATTTTTACGAAATCGCCCTGGATAAACCCGCGCTCTTCACCGTTCCGGTTAAATATACCGGAAAAGCACGCGGCGTTGACATGGGTGGCGATATGACCATTTCCGTGAATCAGGTCAAAGTGAAGGGGAATCCGCTTGATATTCCCGACGAGATCGAAGTTGATGTGACTCCCTTGGGAACGAATGAGCAGTTTACATGCCAGGATCTCGTTCTCCCTGCGAATGTCAGCTTGGTGGGCAAAAAGGACAAAGTCTGTGTCGCTGTTGTCGCGCCTGTGAAAGCAGAATAACAAAGACCGTTCATTGTTATTCCAGAGCCGGGAAGGGTTGCCTTTTCCCGGCTTTTTTTATTTACCTCTCCCGTCGTGCTTTTTTGGTGCCATTATGTTTCTTGTGGTTGGACTAGGTAATCCAGGGGAAAAATATTTTTTAACCAGGCATAATGTCGGTTTTCTTTATGTTGATTATCTTGCCGAGCAGTTGCATGCTGATTTCAGCGTAAGCAAATGGCAGGCGGATGTTGCCAGGACCACCCTTGACAATCATCCACTGGTGCTGGTCAAGCCGCAGACTTTCATGAACCTGAGCGGCACCGCTGTTCTTGCCGCTGCCTCTTTTTATAAAATCCCCCCGGAAAAAATCATCGTTATACATGATGACCTGGACATGCCCCTTGGTCGCCTCAAGATAGTGGTTAATCGTGGAGCGGGCGGCCATAACGGCATTCGTTCGCTCATTTCCCATATCGGCAACAAGGATTTTGTCAGAATAAAAGCCGGCATCGGTCGCCCGGCAAATGGACAGGCAATCGAAGGATATGTGTTGCAGCAAATGACCCAGGCGGAGCTTGGCGACTGTTACCAATTGCGTGATCTTGTTTTCGATGCGGTTCGCTTGATTGTCACCAAGGGTGTCGAAGCCGCAATGAACCATGTAAATTCTTTAAAAATAGATAATTAGATCTTTTTCTTGTCCTGTTTTTCCGCCGTCGATCGGCGCGCCTCTTCCCCTTTGAGAACGATTGATTGCTAAACCCCCTGATCCGTGTTATGATAAATAGATTAGAGTATGGTTAGTTTTCTGTTTAGCCGGAAACTTGATGGCTTTTGAAAATCCTGGCACCGAATTTTTGTGACGATTAATTAAACAGTTATCATGCACTACTGTACGACGATCGAGCGGCTTTCGGCGAGACCGTCAAACCTGGTTATGCCATTTTTTCAAATTTAGGCGGACAAAGGGGGATAGTGTGTTTAATAAAGGCGATATGGCGGTTTATCCCGCTCATGGTGTAGGTGAGATTCAGTCAATTGAAAAGAGAACGGTAGGTGATCGTGAGCAGTCGTTTTATGTGATGAAAATCATAGACACCAGCATGGTGGTCATGATTCCTACCAGTAACAGTGAAAATGTCGGTCTGCGGGGCATTATTTCTTCCGCTGAAGCGGATAGGGTGTTTGATATTCTGAAAGACAGGGATGTGGAAATTCAAGCACAGCCGTGGAATCAACGTTACCGGCAATACATGGAAAAAATAAAGACCGGTTCAGTGTATAAGATAGCCGGGGTCTTGCGTGATCTCTATCTTCTCAAAGAAGATAAGGACCTCTCTTTCGGCGAAAGAAAAATGCTTGATACGGCAAAGAATCTTCTCATGAAAGAAATTGCCCTTGCCAACAAGGTCCAGGAGGATCAGGTTGAAAAGGATATCGAACGTATTTTCGACAATTAAGTTTTTTTCACGTACAGCGCGGTTGAAACGGTGCCTTTTGCCGACCCTTTATCCTGTTTTCATTTGAACGTTCACGATTCACCATCCGTCAATAAGGAAGATATCACTTTTATTGTCTCAGCCGCGCTTCGCGGAAAAAGACTCGATCAGCTGGTGGCTGATCACCCTGCGTGCGCCGGGTTGACTCGATCCCGCATTCAGCATCTTATCCGGTCCGGCAATATTCTTGTCGATGATCAAATAAAAAAGACCGGATACCGTGTCAGGGAGGAAGAAGAAATAAAAATCTTTCTGCCGCCGCCCGAACCCTCTTCCCTTGTTCCTCAGCATCTTGATTTCGTCGTCCTTTTTGAGGATGAAGACTTGGTTGTTGTGGCGAAGCCCCCCGGACTTGTTGTCCATCCTTCTCATGGTCATTCAAGCGGTACCCTTGTTCATGGATTGCTTTATCACTGCTCCCATTTGTCCGGTGTCGGCGGACAGCTGCGGCCGGGCGTGGTTCATCGACTGGACAAGGATACCTCCGGCGTCATGGTTGTCGCGAAAAACGATGCGGCCCATCAAAGCCTGGTCAATCAATTCAAGTCACGGAAGGTGGTCAAGTCGTACCTGGCAATCCTTTCCGGCATTCCGAAAGAAAAAGCAGGCAGGATCGTCACTTGTATCGGACGTCATCCGATCCATCGAAAAAAAATGGCGGTTCTGGAGCAGGGTGGGCGTGAGGCGGTCACCAACTGGCAAGTTCTTGAGACGTTTCGTTCCGGCTTTGCTTATGTCAAGGTTCATCTTGAAACAGGCCGGACACATCAGATTCGTGTTCACATGGCTCATCTTGGATGCCCCATTGCCGGAGATGAAATGTATGGCAGGAAGAAGAAGGGCATCGCCGAGTCGACCATGCAGCGACAATGTTTGCACTCCCATTGCCTGTCGTTTTATCATCCCGTTTCTCGTGAACTTTTGTCTTTTGAGGCACCCTTGTGGCCTGATATGGAAGAGATCCTCCAGCTGTTACGGAGTGGTTGACAAATTGTTGCCGTAACGTGCCGCATAACCGCAGACACATGGTCACCCTTCATTTTAACGGCAATCTTGTCGATTTACTGCCGCGACAATTTATCAAGGATTCCCTTGTCCGTTTTGATTTGCAACGGCAAACATCTGTCAAGGATTTGATTGAGTCCTTCGGGGTCCCGCATCCGGAAATTGAAAAAATTTTGATTGATGGTGCTGAAACTGGTTTTGGCGCCGCTGTTCACCCTCATGCGGAAATTGAAATTTTCCCCATTTCCAGCGCATCCGACTTCCTTTCCCCTTCTCTTCTCCGCCCTGATCCGTTAGTTGATTTTCGCTTTATTGTTGATGTCAATGTCGGAAAACTTGGCGTCAAGTTGCGTCACCTTGGATTTGATACGCTTTTTTCCGAAAGCCTCGGAGACCCCAGGATCGCTGCAATTGCCGGTTGCCGGCGCAGGATTCTGTTAACCCGTGATCGAAACCTGCTCAAGAGGAAGGTTGTTGATTTCGGTCATCTTGTCAGGGGAAAACGGCCGAGTGATCAGATTGTTGAAGTGATACGGCTTTATGGTCTCCGGAATAAAATAAATCCATGCAGCCGTTGCCTTCTTTGTAACGGATTGCTGTATGCCGCGCGCAAAGAGGACGTGCTGGGGGCGCTCGAACCTTTGACAAAAAAATATTATACGGTTTTTCATCAATGCGAGGGCTGCGGCAAGATTTATTGGGCCGGGTCGCATCGGGATAACATGGATAGGGAGTTGCGTGATATATTGCGTCGTGCCGCACGAGCGATATAGCCTGTTTGAGTTCGTTCGCCGCGGTTTGTTGCGGCAGCAAAGGCTTATTGCTTGCCGACGCGGCATCCCGGCAGAAAGAGTGACAGGTCCCTGCCGATCTTGATAATGCCCCAGAAAATCACGAAAAATTCCAAACGGCCCAGCAGCATTCCGATAATTTCTATCCAAAGCAGCCCGGCCGGTGTTGTGGGCGAGGTGACACCGACGGAAAGCCCAACCGTGCCGAGAGCGCTGGCGAATTCAAAAAGGCTGTCGGCAAGGGGATAACCGAAAGCGGCAATGGCGCATCCTCCGGCAAGCCAGGTGAAGAGATAAAGCGCGATATACAGTCCTGCTTTCAGCAGATCGTTTTCCTCGAGAAAGCGGCGCTGGTTCCCCAGCCAGAAAACATCTTCGGAAACGACTTTGGCGGAGAAAAAGACCTTGCTCAGTTCCCTTTTCAATCCCTTGGCCAGCAGATAAATGCGGTGCTGTTTGATGCCGCCCGCCGTTGATCCTGTCCCGCCGCCAATAAGCATCAGTATGATGATGACGAGCAAGGTAAAACCGTTCCAGCCGGAAAAAGAGACAGTGGCGTAACCTGTGGTGGAAAGGGCGCTGACCGCCTGAAAAATGGCTGCCCGGAACTGCTCGGATGCGTTTTTATATGCGGTGAAGGTTGCTCCGCAGAAAAGAAGGGTGACCGATACCGGCAGCAGGAGGGCCATGACGCGCAATTCGCCGTTACGCAGAGCCGCTCCAAGCCTGCCGTGCCCAATGGTATAGACGGTCAGGAAATTCGTGGTGCCGAGGAGCATCAGCAGAATCAACACCGCTTCAATTGCCGGGTTGTTCCAGAAACCGATTGAATCAAGCCGGGTTGAAAATCCACCGGTGGAGACGGCGCAAAAGGTATGATTGACGGCGTCAAACCAATCCATGCCGGCAAAATGCAAAGCCGCCACGCCCAGCAGGGTGTAAAGAGTATACAGCTTCAGGACTAACCGGGCAGACTGTCGGACTTGCGGTACGAGTTGGTCGGCCCTGCCCTCGGCTGTGCTCAGGCCGACACCTGCCGGTCCGCTCATGGCGCCGAGCATCAGGATGGCCAAACCGGCCCCTCCTGCCAGTTGCATGAGGCTGCGGAAGAACAACAGCAGCGGTGAAATCCGCGCGACATCGATCACTGAAAGGCCGGTGGTTGTCCAGCCGCTGGTTGCCTCGAACACGGCCTGCGTCACATCCAGGCCCGCCCAATGAAAAGGAACGGCTCCCGCAATGACGGCACCGCTCCAGGCCATGACGACAATCGCGGCGCCTTCGGTGGTCGAAAGGATATCGTTTTGCTTTGGTCGCAGGGTAATGCGGAGAACAGCTCCAACAAAAGTCAGGACAAGACCGGGCCAAAGAAATCCCATGGCCGTCTCTTTTTCGCCGGGGAAGAGCAGGACGAGCCCTGCCGGAGCAGTGATGATCACGCCGACAAGGCAGAAAAGAACGCCGGTATAGCCACCAAGAACGCGATACCGTTCTCCCAGGTATGCACGATAGCGCCTGTCACTCAATCTTTCCTTCTCCGGTAAGAACATGCAGGACCTGATCAAGGCTCGCCTCCGTGGCAATCACGATCAGCCGGTCGCCACCCTGCAACTCCGTGCTGCCTTTGGGGATCAGTACTTTGCCGCCGCGAATGACGCCGCCGATCAATGCCTCCTCGGGAAAGGCGATCGTTTGAATTGCGGCGCCGTCGGCAGGTGATCCTTCCCGGAGAATAACCTCTGAAACAGAGACATTCCCCCCGGCCACGGAAATCATTTTGCCGATTTCCTCAAAACCGGCCTGTTCCTCGAAGAGGATGGACAGGATACGGGTTGCGGAGATGGCCACCGAGACGTTGAGTTTGTGGAAAATTTCCTCGTTTTCCGGATCATTGATCAGGGCGATGGTGCGGGGCACCTTGTACATTTTGCCGGCAATCTGACAAATGGCCAGATTGTCTTCATCGTGCGGTGTCAACGCCAGCACCGCATCGGCCTGAAGCGCTCCTGCCTCCTCAAGGATACGGGGATCAGTGGCGTCACCCTTGAGAACAGGTTCGCCGATTCGTTGTGCCAGATCCTTCGCTTCGTCCGGGTGAGGGGTGACAACCAGGGTTTTAATCCTTTTTTTGGCAAACTGCCTGGCCAGGTAATAGACAATTTTACCGCTGCCGGCGATGATGACCTTCACGACAAACCTCTTTTCGGGCAAAGAGCGCGCAGGAATGCATCAGCCGTCAGGCTCGTTGGACTGATGGTTTCAATGCCGAATTCACGATAAAGGACTTCCCGTTTCGGGTCATAGACCCGTGCCAGCACCAGCGGGACCGAAAAAAGGATCTTTGCCACCTGGGCCACCATGAGATTGACCGTGTCTTTTTCCGTTGTGGTCAGAAGGCAATCAGCCTGCTGTAAATCGGCGGCCAGCAGTACCTCGACCTCAACGGCATCGCCGATCACCCGAAAACCACTGAATCCGACGTCAAGAAGCTCAAAGGAAGAGCTGTTGCGGTCGATGATCATTACCCGACTGCCCATTCGGCTCAGTTCGCCGGCCAGCAATGAACCCAAGCGTCCACAGCCGACGATCACGGCATTCGCGGGATGCGTTCCGTCTAATCTTTCCATCGGTTTTTCCTCGACAATTTTTCAAGGAACCCTTTCATCGTATCTCTATTTATAGCAATGATCACGGGAGATCGTCTATTAGTTTCTTGTTAGTCAAGCAGGCGAATATCTGTATGTTTGATCAAATACCTTTGCGTTTTTTGGGTGAAATTCGGCATCATCAAGAAAAAAACATACATCATCACCAAAGTGTTATTGTCTGAGTGCCTTGATTTTATTGATGTCCTGGGATTTGCCGAGCACGATAAGAAGGTCGCTGTTTTTGACGACGAAATTCGCCGGCGGTGCCAGTACCATATTTTCCGGTGCCAGTTCCTTGACGGCAATGATCTGGATGTTATACCTGGCCCGCAGATTCAATTCCGTCAGACTTTTGCCGAGAAATTCCTTGGGTGGTGCCACCTGGACAAGTTCGAAATCCTTGGCCAGCGGAATGAAGTCGAGGGCATTGGGAGTGGACAAGACCCTGGCGATGCGCAGGGCCATATCCCGTTCCGGGTGGATGATCTCGGTAGCGCCGACGCGTTTCAATATTTTTTCATGATCTTCATCCAGGGCTTTCGCCAAAATAGTCTTTACGCCGATTTCCTGCAGATACAGACAGATGAGAACACTGGTGCTTATTTTGGTGCCGGTGGAAACGATGACTCCATCCATCTGGTCCAGTCCCAAGGTGCGTAAGGCCTCTTTGTCCGTTGAATCCATGACGATTGCCTCGGATGAATATGGGCCAATAGCCTGGACGCGGGCTTTATCCGTATCAATGGCTACAACTTCATTGCCGTCATTGTATAAGGCCTTGGCAACATGAAATCCGAAATTGCCGAGTCCGATAACCGCGAATTTTTTCATGCTTCCTGACTCCTTTGCCGTGTGATCACGTCACACCGCTAACCGATCATGATATTTTCTTCCGCATATTCAATGCCGTCGGCAATGGCACCGCCTATGATAATATAGGAAAAGGTCAGCACGCCGACCCTGCCGACCAGCATCAAGAAGATGATGAGTAATTTTCCCCAGGTGGACAGCATTGTCGTTAATCCCATGGAAAGACCAACGGTACCGAAAGCGGAAACCGTTTCAAAAAGATAGGCGAGAAACATTTCGCCCCCAACAGAAGGATGTATCCTGGCAAAGGTATCACCTGCCAGAAGCAGAAAAAGTGTGACGCCGATGAGACAGGTCGCCACCAGGGCCAGCGACAAACTCCTGCTTATCGTTTCAGACGGAATGCTTTTGTGGAAGATGTTTACCCGCTTTTTGTGTCTGATTCGACTCCAGGTAAACAAGATGATCACCGCCAAGGTGGTGGTCTTGACCCCTCCGCCGCAGGAACCCGGCGAAGCCCCGAAAAACATGAGACCAATCATCATGGTCAGCGTGGAGGGATTGAGCGCCGCAATATCCGCGGTATTGAACCCGGCAGTCCGACAGGTAATTGATTGAAAGAGGGAAACCAGCAGGGATTCCGACAGGGATTTGCCGGCAAGAGAATGGCCATATTCAAGCAACCAATACATCAAGCTTCCGACAACGATCAGGATTATTGTGGTCAGGAGCACGGTTTTTGTCTGCACGGACAATCTGGTTCGCCTTGTCCCTCCCTGTCTGGTTCTTCTGAAAATATCATGCACCACCGGAAAGCCGATGCCTCCGGTGACGATTAACCCGCAGATGGTGAAATTTAAAAGTATGTTGTTGCTGTAACGCACCATACTGTCTGGGAAAAGTGAGAAACCGGCGTTGCAAAAGGCGGAAACGGCATGGAACAGCGCGAGAAAGGCGGCCCTGGCTGGAGGGAATTCAGCGCTCCAGTGGAGATAGAGAAAAATGAATCCGCCTGCTTCGGCGAGAAACGTGAATCCGATGATGGTCTTCAGCACATGCAGAATGTCTTCACGAGGGGTATGGGCAAAGACATCCTGCAGGACCATGCGCTGCCGGAAAGTGATGCTCCTGCCGATGGCCCTGAACAGCATGATTGATACGGTCATGACGCCAAGGCCACCGATCTGCATGAGTGCCAGAATGATGCATTGGCCGAAAGTGCTGAAAAAGGTTCCGGTATCAACGACAGCCAAGCCGGTAACGCAAACCGCCGAGGTGGCGGTAAATAATGCGTCGATAAAATGCATGTCACCTGATTGTGTCGCGGCCGGCAACATCAGGCTGAAGCTCCCCGCGATGATAAACAGGACAAAACTGAATGCCACCAAAGGCGCGGGATGCATTTCGATGATCCGCCGGAGCGACCGTCGTCTTGCAATCGTTTTGTTTTCTCTCATATTGAATTATGCGGTCACAATAAAATTTAAGAGGAAGGCAGGATTCTAGAGGAAATTTGACAGCTGTATAACATAATCATATGTATTTATGAACTGTTCTTTTGAACCGCAAAAAAAAGCGCGATTTATAGCTGTCCAAGGGGGAATTTTCCTGTCGGGCGGAGAGGGGAGGGCAATGAAAAAGAAAAAAGGAGATTTAAGCAAATTGCTTAAATCTCCTTAAAATAGAATGGGGTGAGCGATGGGACTTGAACCCACGACCGTCGGAGCCACAATCCGAAGCTACCACCAGCTGAGCTACGCCCACCATCCAACTTTTAATCACGTGGTCATATTAAAGTCCTGTGTTTATAATAAATTCTTTTTTTAATAGCAAGGTGAAAATTGACGAACCGGTAAAAAGTGGTGATGCCGGATTTCCGTCACGATGAATCATCGGATTATCGTGCCGGTATCAATCAAAATTCCTTGTTACAGTGCTTGCATATTTTAGCCTGACTTTTAACTATTTCCAGGCAGGCCGGGCATTCCTTCTTGAAATTCGCCTGGAGGATTTGGCGGATTGCCATATTGGCATTCTGTTCCAGGTCCGTATTGGCAAATTTGTGATTTCGTATGGGGTCGATGCAGCCAAGATCATTCATTGCGACCAGGAGCTTGCAGGCGCTCATTCTTCCTTGTAAACCGGCGCATTCATCAAGCAAGAGAGTCAGCAAGGGGGCGATGTCGTGTTTCTCGATGCAGGTCGGCAGTTGACTGAGAGCCTCTTTTTCTTTCTGGTAGCGAATGTTCTGCCCTTTCAACGCCTCGGGATCGACAATGCAGCCGGTAAAAGCTTCACTGCTGCCGACCATCATCAGATCGCCTTTTTTTTCGCCGGGGAGCAGCATGTAGCGATAGGAGCCGCTGTGCCCGTATTGTTCTTCAATGTGCTTCCAGCCTCGTTCAAAGATGGGACATTCATCGTTGAGGCAGACAAACATGACATCGCATCCCCAACCGAGTCCGTCCCCGATATGGAAAGGGGGGGTCTCGCAGCAGGAAAGGCGTGTTTTGCAATGAGGGCAATAATGTTCTTCTTCGGCGTACTTGATACAAGCATCATAGGTCAGCATATGGCGGAACTCCTTTTCAATGGGGAATTATTTTCTGGTTTCAGGAAGAACGCAAATATCCGCAGACTGGGATAGTGAAAAGAACGGCGTTCATGTGGCCTTTCGATTCTCTCCGAAATTGAGAGAACGTGCTACGAAAATAAGCATCATTATGAACAATAAAATGTTGAGTATGTGATTTTTTTTCATTTTTCTAAAATAACGCATGTGATAGTGGAAATCAACCTGGTGAATGGGGATTCATTTTGTTGACCGGTGAAGTTGTTCGCATTGTCTCTTTTAACATTTTGAATTTGTAAGTTTTTTTGTTTTTTGTCGGAAATTGTCACGGCGGAATTTAAAGAAAAGCAATTGACTTTTTACCCATTGAAAAGTAAATAATTTGCATATTTAATTGCCATTTTGTGATCCGGCAAGGTGTTTAGGAAGTAATATATCAGAAAACTATAGCCTTTCGTCTGCCCCGGTACTTTACGCCGGGCGTCAGTCCTTTCAAGGCCTTAATTAACGAGAATGCGGTTAATAAAAAAAATGGATCAAAAACAAAGTTCCAGATATGCCGAAGCAGGTGTTGATATTGATAAGGGAAATCAATTTATCTCAAATATCAAGCCGTTGGTGGCTGCAACCTTCAGACGGGGAGTTTTGACTGATATTGGTGGGTTTGGAGGGTTGTTTGCTATCGGTGGAGACCGTTTCAGCGATCCGGTGTTGGTGTCATCCACGGACGGTGTCGGGACAAAATTAAAGATAGCCGGTCTCTGCAATGTTCATGATACCATCGGCATCGATCTGGTTGCCATGTGTGTTAACGATATTATCGTTTCCGGAGCTCAACCGCTTTTTTTTCTTGATTATTTTGCCATCGGCAAACTTGAGCTGGATGTGGCGACAGACGTTGTCAGGGGCATCGCCAAGGGGTGTGAGATCGCAAAATGTTCATTGATCGGCGGCGAGACCGCTGAGATGCCGGGGCTGTACAATGCCGGCGATTATGATCTGGCAGGCTTCGTGGTTGGCATTGCCGAACGCGACAAGATTATTGACGGATCGGAAATAAAGGTGGGCGACAAGCTTGTCGGCCTTGCTTCCAGCGGTATCCACAGTAACGGCTATTCCCTGGTGCGGAAAATTTGTTTTGAAGAGCTGGGCCTGTCGGTCACGGATTATGTCAAGGAACTTGGCGGCACCTTGGGTGAGGAATTATTGAAGCCGACACGTATCTATGTCGAGCCGCTGCTTAACCTTTTTCGAAATTTCAAGGTGCGGGGCTTGGTGCATATCACCGGCGGCGGTTTTATCGATAATATTCCCCGAGTGTTGCCCAAGGGAACCAAGGCCTGCATCCAGAAGGAAAGCTGGCCGATTCTGCCGATTTTTCAATTCTTGCAGAAAAAAGGTAAAATATCGTCTGAGGAGATGTTTCGCACTTTCAACTGCGGTATCGGCATGGTGCTTGTTGTTGATTCACGCATCGTGGATGATGTTTCGCAACAGTTGATAGCCCTTGGGGAATCTCCGTATCTTATCGGAGAGATTGCCGTCAAAAACGAAGATGAAGAGTCCGTCGTGTTTGTTGACTGATACGGTTTAGATCATTTGCTTCAATTCGGCAAAAGGTGAATCGAGGAATATCCCCTCGGTTCGCCTTTTTTTTTGATGTAAGGTCGGAAGATTGTGTACACTGATTTTATTTGAAATACGCAAAAAAGGATATTGTATTCACTTCCCCTTTGTTGTCGAGGAAAGGTACTATGAAAAAATCCGGATCCGGTCCCGCGGCATTTTATGTCAGTGTCGTCCTGCTGTGTTGTATCCTCATCTTTGGTGTATGGGCGGTCTTTTCTCTTGCCGGATACGAAAGAAAGAGGGACCTGAACAGTTGGATGCTGACTCTTGGCGTTATGGCGGACAGCCGTGCAAATTCCGTTCATCAGTGGGCCGACGGCAGGTTTGCAACATTGCGGGAACTCGCCGATAACGGTTCCTTGCAGCTTTATGTGCAACAGCTTGTTGAGCGACCGGAGGAAAATCGCACGGCGGAACCGGTAGAGCTTTCCTACCTGCGGAATCTGCTGGTTGCCACCGCCCAGCGCGGCGGTTTTGAAAGTCGACAGGGTGGGGCGCCTTTGGTTCAAGCAAATGTCGCCTTTCACGCGGATAACGGGATAGTCATCTTTTCTCCGGACAGCCGGATCGTCACTGCAACCCCAGGTGTGACCCTCCCTGATCCCAGCCTTAAAAAAGCTGTTCGTGAAGTTGTTGCCGGCGGCAAACAATTGTTTTTCGGCATGCACCTCAATGCCAACAATCAGCCGGTGGCCGGGTTTCTCGTGCCGATTTTTGCTCTCCAGAAACAAAGTGACCGGCAGCAGCCGATAGCGGTTCTTTATGGTTTCCAAAATGCCGTGGATTCGCTTTTCCCTCTGTTGAGCAATGCCGGATTTTCCACCGAGACAACAGAGGCCTTGCTCGTGCGCCAAGAGAATGACCTGATTCTCTATCTGTCTCCTCTCGCCGATAACACCCCTGCGCTGAAACGGTCGCTGTCCGCCGATACGGAGCATCTCATTTCCGCCCATGCCGTGCAACATCCCGGCCAGTTCGGCAGCGGCAGTGATTATGCCGGCAAGGAATGCCTTTTCACCAGTCGTAAACTGGATATGCTGGGCTGGACTCTTGTCCAGAAGATATCCACGGCAGAGGCGCTGGCGGAATCCAACACGCATCAACGTTTTCTGCTTGTTACCCTGCTCATGGCCCTGCTTGTCGGCGCCAGTCTGATGGTGGCTGCCTGGTGGCACGGCACCAGTATCAGGGAAAGAAAGGCTGCCGGGGAACTGTCCGTCAAGTCCGGTCAGCTTGAGGCGCAAACGATACTGTTGAATGCCATTAATGACAACATGACGGATTACGTTATGCTGCTGGACCACGAAAAACAGCTCATTTTCGCCAATCGTGCCTTGGCGGAAAAGTTGAGCCTTTCTCCCGTCGGGCTCCAGGGAAAGGGGTTGCGCAATGTTTTCGGACCGGAAAATTTCAGGCAGCTTGAAATTTTTATTTCGGAGACGGAGAGTTCCGGCAAGGTGGTAACCGGCGAGGTGGATCTGTCGTTTGGGGAGGATCTGCTCGTTTTTCAGGTTTGCTGTTTGCAGATCCGTTACGAACATGACGGTCGGCCGGCAACTCTTCTCACTTTGAACGATGTGACCATCCTGCGGGAGGCGCAAATCCGGAAAGAACGGCTCATGCAGCAGATCATTGCCGCTTTGATGCGGGCCATTGATCTCCACGACCCACACTCGGCCAACCATTCCGGTAAAACGGCACAGGTGGCGGAGGGAATAGCTCTGGCGATGGGTCTTGATAGTGTGTCGGTGACAACCCTCAAGGTAGCCGCCAACCTTTGCAATCTCGGCAAGCTCTCCATTCCCAGGGAACTTCTTTTGAAGACTTCGCCGTTGACGGATGAGGAACAGGATATATTGCGCCGGGAGACTCTTTATGCGACGGAAATATTGGCTGACATCGATTTCGATGGTCCGGTGCAGCAAACCATTGCCCAGAAGAATGAGCTCCTTGACGGGGCCGGCTATCCCAATTCGCTGCAGGGTGATGAAATTATTCTGACTGCTCGCATTCTTTCGGCAGCCAATAGTTTCGTGGCAATGATAAGTCCGAGGGCCTACAGGGAGAAACTCACTATCACGGATGCCCTTGATCAACTTCTGCGTCTTGCCGGGGAAAAATATGACAGAAAGGTGATTGCAGCGCTTGCCCATGTAATAGAAAATAAACTCATTGGAGATTTTGACGCATGATACGCTGCTTTTTTGTGGCCATTTAGCCGGATTTACATTCCGGGCAGGTGCAGCCACCATTTTTTTTCATTTATGGAATACAGTGGAAGATAATGGACAATGGCTTTGTGGGAAACGACTTGCTGCGTCTGGTTGTCAAGAATGAGGACGTCGTTGTTGTACTCGACCCCGAGAACGGCATGGGCAACACGCAGATTCGTATCCTGCAGGATGACGATACGTATGCTGTCCATGTCGAAACCAAGCCAGCGGAGGGAAAAAAACTTGGTTATCGCATAATCTTCACAATCGCCGCCGTTATACAGAAATTCCTTGGCAATGGCCCAGTAATCTTCTTTCCCGTAATTGGCCATATCAAGAATATATGTTTTTTGATTGGCATACAGATTAACTTCGCTAATCTGCTCCAGAAGAGGCTTGGTCTTGATCGTTTCGAGAAACTGGAGCCAGTTCTTTAAATGACAGCGGTTAAAGAAGGAATCCGTGCAGTTCCCTTCAGGGACATCCTCGATAAGGTGGCGTTCAAGTACGGTAAGCCACTGGGGAAGATAATGCAGGGTATCTTGCGGTTCCGAGGTGTAGCCGAAAAGAGAAGAAAAACTTGAAGCGCCATAAGCGATTGACTGGAAATTAAAGACAAAAGCGAAGATGAAGAGATATCCGACCAGATATCTTCGCGGTGTTGATTTGCCGGACAAGGCACGGCAAAGCGGATTTTGCCGGGTCGCCGGGATGTTGCTGGTTGTCGTGGCGTGTGAGGGGATTGTCATGAGGCAATATAATGTCAGGGAAGTGGGAGGGTGAAGCTGAATGTGGTTCCTTTTTGTTCCCGGTTTTCTTCAAGCCGGATCTCCCCCCCATGGCTTTCAACCAGTTGCTTGACGATTGCCAGGCCAAGTCCGGTGCCGTTTTCCCGGGTGGTGAAAAAAGGTTCAAAGATTCGTTCTCTATGTTTCTGAGCTATCCCCGGACCGGTATCCGTAATGTGGAGGAGGGTTTTTTCCTGTTCATCCTCGCTTATTTCTTCGGCTGACACCGTCATGATGCCACCGGTTTGTTCCATGGCATTGCGCGCGTTTTCCATCAGATTGAGGAAAATCTGTTTTATCTGCCGGGCATCTCCCCAGCAGTCAAGATTTTCAGGGATTTTCGTTTGCACATGAAATCGTTCGCCCCAATCTTTTTTCTGTTGCAGCAGGTCGCGGGCTTCCTCGACAATGCCGCGCAGGGAAATCCAGCTTTTTTCCGGCGTGGCTGGTTTGGAGAATTGGAGAAATTCACTGATCGTTCCTTCAAGGCGATCGCATTCCCGGACGATAATATTCATCAGGCTCTTGGATGGAGTCCCCGGTTCAAAATCGTTTTCAAGCACTTGGGCCGCTCCTGAAATGGCGGCCAGAGGGTTCCGGAATTCATGGGCGATGCCCGCCGCCATCTCGCCGATGGCCGCCATTTTTTCTGACTGGCGCACCTGTTCTTCCATCTTTTTTATCACGCTGAGATCCTGCATGGTATAGACCCGGCAATTGGTGCAGTCACCGGGCATATTGAGCCGTGTCCAGGAGTATCCCACCGGAATTTTGTCTCCCCCCTTTTTTTTCAGATAGGTCATGGGGCGAAGAGTGTCGGTTTTTTCGGTTGTCAGTTCCGGAAATATGCGATCAAAACTTCTACTGAGAACATCCATGGCCCCATAACCTGTTATGATACCGGCGGAACGGTTAAAGGAGGAAATGCGTCCATTTGAATCAACGGTGATGATGCCGGTGGCGATATCGTCAAAGATCTGTTTGTACAGCAAGGCAAGTCTGTCGAGATCGCGAGATGCCTTTGAAAGTTGGGCTTCGGCTCGGTAAAGCCGTTCGGAAAGCATGGAACTCAGGATTGCCACCAGAAAAAAACTGATGCCGCGGATGGAAAAAAAGTGCATGGCCAGCCTGATACTGGTGACAGGGGAAGATCCGCTGCGCAGAAGGGGATCTGTGTGGCCGAGATATTCCAAGGCGATGATTGCGCCGTAACTGCAGGTTGACAACGCCGCCAGCAGCAGAGCCCCACGGCGGAAAAGGATCATGGCGCTGCTGATGATGGGGAGAAAATAGATAACGGTGAAGATGGATTCGCTGCCGCCCGTAAAAAAAACAAGACAACTGGTCAGACCACAGTCAATGGTGATCTGGAAATAGGCAAAACGGCGATAGCAGGAAATGAACTTGAGGAGCAGGGCGGAGATGATGGTAAAAAGGTACGTTCCGACCAAAAACCAGATGATATGGATAATCGGCGGCAGAACGATGTCATGTTCCTTGTTCTGGAGCAGCACGGTGAGGCCGAGGAGTATGCTCAGAATGACAACCCGGAGAAAAAGAACCCAGTGCAGTTGATTTTTCAGATGATAATCAGCCTCGGTTGCGGTGCTGGAAAAAGAACGTAATTTTTTCAATATCATGAGAGTGGCTTGTGCTTTGTCCGGTGGCGGGGATCAGGCCGCGTCGACCTGGTGAAGCATGGTTCTTTTTCTGTTTCGGGAGAAATAATGGAGCCGTGGTTTACTGGATATCATATTTTTTCACCTTGTAGCGCATGGAACGAAAACTGATTTTCAGGAGATCCGCGGCCTTCATTTTCGAGTTGCCCGCTTTTTTCAGGGCGAGTTCGATCATTTTTTTTTCGAATTTGCTCGTTACCTGTTCAAGGCCGAGGTCATAAAGCTCTTCTTCGCCGGCCAGGGCAAAAAGCGTATCTCCGTTTTCAGGGACAGGTGCGGAGAGAGGTTCAATCCGGCGCTGGGAAGATAATGTCAGGCTTTCCGGCAGGATGATGTTTGATGTGGAAAGAGCGACTCCCCGTTCGATAATGTTTTCAAGTTCCCTGACATTGCCCGGGAAATCATAGTTCATCAGCACCTCCATGGCATAGGAGGAAAGCTGCTGGACATCTTTCTCAAATGTTTTTGAGTATTTTTTCAGGAAATAGTCCACCAGCAGAGGGACATCGCCTTTTCTTTCCCGCAGGGGAGGCATGCGGAGAGGGACAACCGCCAGACGGTAAAAGAGATCCTCCCTGAACCGTTTTTCCAGGATTTCCTGCTCCAGGTCGCGATTTGTCGCCGAAATGATGCGGACATTGACCTTGATTGTTTTGGTGTCGCCCACCCGTTTGAATTCCCTTTCCTGAAGCACGCGCAGCAGCTTGGTTTGCACAAGGGGGGTCAGTTCGCCGATTTCGTCGAGAAAGGCGCTGCCGTTGTTGGCCAGCTCAAAAAGACCTATCTTGTTGGCATTGGCGCCGGTAAAAGACCCCTTGACATGACCGAACAGTTCACTTTCAAAAAGTGATTCCGGGATGGCATTGCAGGTGATCGGCACGAAGTTGTTGTCTGCCGCCTTGCTTTTTTGATGGATGGCTTGGGCCACCAGCTCTTTGCCCGTGCCCGATTCGCCGACAATGAGCACATTGGCATGGGTGGGGGCGATTCGATCAATCTGGTCGAAGATTTTTTTCATTTCCGCGCTTTCCCCGATAATATTGGGAAAGGAAGAAGGCGTATCCTTTTTGCCGGCCGCGATATTTGGCGAACCTGCTATGGATGAATGGATGATGGATTTGATTTCATCGAGCTTGAACGGTTTGGTGATATAGTCGTAGGCCCCGTGTTTCATGGCCTGCACCGCGTCCTCGGGCGAGGCGAAGGCGGTTATCATGACAAAAGGAAGATCACTGTGCTTTTTTTTCACATGCTCAAGCAGTTCAAGGCCCCCCATCCCCGGCATCCTGATATCGGAAATGACAAGGTCGAATTCCTGAGTATCAATGATTTTCAGGGCTTTTTCACCGTCCTGGGCGGTTACCGCTTGATGCCCTTCTTTTTCCAGAAGGATTTTCAGGAACTCGCGCATGCTGAGTTCGTCATCAACAACAAGTATTGTGGACATGATCTATTAATGGTATTTTTTAAAAAATTTTGTCGGCCTCCGGGGACTCTTTTCGGACGATGTCAAGAAGCAGCTTTCCGTCCGGGCCGACATCAACCCAAATCGTAGCAGTTTTTATTGACTCTTACAAGCACGAGAAGTTGCGCATCCTTCCGCCATGGCGAAAAATCTTATTCTTATCGGCGCAATACTGATCATAGTCGGGCTGTTGTGGCCCTGGCTGAGCAAATTTCCCGTCGGACGACTGCCGGGTGATATTGTCGTGCGCCGGGGAGGCTTCAGTTTTTATTTTCCCCTGGCCACCTCAATTGTCATCAGTGTTGTTGTCTCCCTGATCCTGTCGATCTTCCGCAAGTGACCGGTCCAGCAGCGACGTGATATAGCGATCGAGCTCGGCAAAGGTTTTCATTGCGTAAATCGTGTTGCGGATAGTGGTTCCGTGCCGCATTCCCTTGAAATATTTGCCGGCGTAATTTCGTATCTTTCCCAGGGCGTGTGCCGGTTTGGTAAAGAGGGCGATGAGTTCCAGGTGGCGCTTGACTGCCAGCAGGCGGACACCGGGCGAGGAGGGCATCTCTTCCGGACTGAAGATCCACGGGCGCCCGAGGGCGGCCCGGCCGATCATCACGCCGTCGCAACCGGTTGCTTCCATCATGGCAATTCCCTCGGCATGGGAATGGATATCCCCGTTGCCGATCACCGGAATGCCAACGCTGTTTTTGACGCGTTCAATGATTTTCCAGTCCACGCTGCCGGAAAAACCGTCGCTCCATGTTCTGGCATGGATGGTGACCGCCGCCGCTCCCGCTTCTTCGGCCATTCGGGCAAAATCCGGTGCCGTGATGGATTGATGGGTCCAGCCTGAACGGAATTTCACCGTGACCGGCTTGTCGGTATTGCCGACCACGGCCCGGATGATCTCGCCGGCCAGTTCCGGTGTTTTCATCAGGGCGCATCCGGCTCCTTTTTTCACGACCTTGCGGACCGGACACCCCATATTGATATCAATGCAGTCAATGGGGAGTTTCGCGATCATGGCCGTTGCCCGGGCCATGACATCGGTTTCCGCGCCGAACAGCTGCATGACCACCGGCCTTTCGTCGGCCGCGGTTTGCAGCATCTCCCATGTTTTCTGCTGTTCGTATGTCAGGCCGTGGCAGCTGATCATCTCCGAAAAGACGAGTCCGGCCCCATATTCCCGGCAAAGCAGGCGAAAGGGCAGATCGGTGTAACCGGCCAGGGGCGCAAGAATAAAGGGATTTTCAAGAGTTATGTTGCCGATTTGCAATGGGCGAAATTTCATGGATTTTCTGCTGGAGAGTTGGTCGAGAACATAGTAATATGGCTGTCTTTGTAAAATTGTAACACGTGACGGTCGCGCAGGAACCTGCACTGTAACGAACCTTTTGACCGCCGGCAACCAATAAACCAGTCAACAGTCCAACTGGAGATGTCATGACATTGAAATTAAACCCGAATAACGATCAATTGTCCACGAAAGAGCTGCAAGAGCTTGCGGAGATGAGAAAACGATGCGCCCGGCGCATTCTGCTGTCAACCAGTCTGGCTGCTTCGGGCCATCCCGGCGGATCGCTTTCGTCGCTGGATCTGCTGCTCGTCACTTACGGCATGATGAATCATAAGCCGCGGGAACCGCGTTGGGACGGCAGAGACAGGGTCGTGATGAGCATAGGCCATATTTCCCCGGGTGTCTATAGTGTTCTCTCCGAGTACGGTTATTTCAGCGAGGAAGAATTTCTCGCCGGTTTCAGGCGTGCTGGGTCCGGTTTTCCCGGTCATGTGGAAAAGATCGTCCCCGGCGTTGAATGGGATACCGGCAATCTCGGCCAGGGATTGTCAACCGCCGTGGGCATGGCCATGGCCATGAAGCTTAAGGGATCCGGCAGCAAGGTTTTTGTCTTCATGGGTGATGGTGATCTGCAGAAAGGGCAGGCCGCCGAGGCAATGCGATTTGCCCATAAGTATAAACTTGATAATCTGATCGGCATAGTCGACCGGAATCACCTGCAGATCTGCGGCAGCACGGAAGAGGTCATGCCGAGTGATATTCCCGGCCTGTTTGCCTCCTGCGGCTGGAATGTCGACAATCTTGACGACGGTCATGATTGCCGGAAGGTTTTTGCGAAGCTTGCCGGGATCTATAACGGCAACGGTGCAAAAGAGCGACCCACCGTCATTATTGCTAAAACCACCATGGGCAAGGGAGTTTCCTTTATGGAGAACCTGGCCAAATATCATGGCTCCCCTCTGAAGCAGGAGCAGCTCGATGCGGCATGCGCCGAACTGGGGGTGGTGAATGATTCCGCCAAATGGGCGGAACTGCGACAACAACCCGTTTCTGCCGCAACGCGCCTGGCCGACACGGTTTGCTATCCGCGGATTGAAGCCGGCAAAGCCGTGGTTTACGATGCAGGAACCAGAACGGATTGCCGTTCAGCTTACGGCACCGCGCTGTATGAGCTCGCCAGGTTAAACAATGTGCCGGGGAAAGCCCCGAAAATCGTCGGCATCTCCTGCGACCTGGAAGGGTCGGTAAAAATGGGGGATTTTCACAAACATATGCCCGAGGCCTTTCTCGAAGCCGGTATTCAGGAGCATCACGCCGCCACCATGGCAGGAGCCATCAGCCGGGAGGAGATGGCAACCTTTTTCAGCACCTTTGGCGTCTTTGCCGTTTCCGAGGTCTATAACCAGAACCGGCTTAATGATATCAACCACACCAATGTCAAGGTGGTGGCCACCCATCTCGGTCTTGACGTCGGAGAGGACGGCCCCACCCACCAGGGTATCGATTATATCGGCCTGATGCGCAATTATTTCGGGTTTAACGTTTTTCTTCCCGCTGATCCCAACCAGACGGACCATATCGTCCGTCATGCAGCCGTCAGTCCCGGCAATTGTTTTGTCGGCATGGGCCGCTCGAAGATGAATATGATCACAAATGAGGCCGGCACCCCGTTCTTCGGAGCTGATTATGTTTTTACTCCGGGCCGTGGCGACTGGGTGCGCCGGGGCGATAAAGGCACCATTATTTCCTATGGCGCCTTGAGTAATTATGTCATGGATGCCTGGCGGAAATTGCGGGATGAAGGGATATCGGTGTCCGTACTGCTGATGGCTTCCATTGTTCCCCTTGACCGGCAAAGCGTGCTGGAAGCCGCTAAAAACGGGCCTGTCCTCACTGTGGAAGACCATCATGTCGATACCGGTCTCGGCGCCATGATCGGCACGCTTCTGGCTGATGAAGGGCTGGTCTGCGGATTAAAGAGGCTGGGTGTCACCCATTACGGTTCTTCCGGGAAACCTGCCGATCTTTATGCCGAACAGGGGCTTGACGCGGCAGGGATTGTCAGATCCTTTAAGCAGCTGTTGTAGGAAAAAGCATTTTTTCACAATAAAAGAGCAAAAAAAAGCGCCGGCTCAATGTTCTTGAGTCGGCGCTTTTTTTTTGAGAGCATCAGTCACTGGTCTCTGTTTTTGCTGGAAAATCCATTTTCATGCCGGGCTCGTCTTTGTGGGAAAATCTGTAAGAAAGCTGGACGTACATGTTTTCCGCGATATGTTCGGCGATTTCCTGCAATGACTCCCGTTTGTTCCTTTCGGTTGTCGCCGCATTCTTGTTTGCCCTGAAAGATTCTTGCCACTTGCGTTCATCGGCCTGCAGGAAGACTTTTCCTGTTTTTCGGTCAATCATTTTGAAACTGAAAAGTACTTCCGCTCTCAGTTCAACCGCCCTGTCCCATTCGCCGTAGGAAAGCCCCGGATAACGGACCGAATCAACCCTGCCGTCAAGGATGTAGTCAGCCTGTTCCTTGCTTTGCGCCATGGTGATAAAGGAAGATTTTTTCATCCAGCGAAACAGGGCCTGCTTGATTTCCGCTTGATACCCCAATTCACTGGTCTGGTTGTCCCACATATCCACATAAATGGAAATACCGTTTCCCGTGTTTCCTTGCCCCTCGCTCATCATTTTTACATAGGGATGGGTATAGCCGCAGGCAGACAGAAGAAAAATGACGGACAGGAGGAGAACCGAATTGATTGCTGCTCTCATGTTGTAACCCTTTGAACCTGTAGGTACGCGGAAATCGTTCAGGAAACGACGATATTAATCAGTTTGTTTCTGACGACAATGATCTTGCGAATTGTTTTGTTATCGATAAACTTCAGCACCTTATCATCCGCCAGGGTTTTTTCCTTCAAAAGATCTTCATCACAGTCCGCGGCGACTTGCAGCTTGCTGCGAACCTTCCCGTTAATCTGGACCACGAGAGTAATTTCGTCTTCCTTGGCTGCATTTTCGTCAAAGAGCGGCCAGGGCGTTGTGGAAAGCACCGTGTCGTGGCCGGTGCGTTGCCACAGCTCCTCGCAGAAATGGGGCACCATTGGGGAGAGCAGAACAACAATTGCCTCCACGGCCTCTTTGATGACAGCGTCTGCCGGCCATTGGCGGGAATTTTCTCCGGTAAGGGCATAGAGGGTATTGGTCAGTTCCATGACCGCGCTGATTGCCGTGTTGAAATGAAATTTGCCGTCGATGTCGCTGCTCACCTTGCTGATTGTCTGGTGGGTCTTGCGGTGCAGTTCGCGGCTCGGTCCCTCGATGTTTTCCGGGATTTCGGCGGTTGTTCGGCGCAGCATGTCAAGATTATCAGCGACAAAGCGGTGTACCCTGTTTAAAAAACGATAGGCTCCCTCAACTCCCTGATCGCTCCACTCCAGATCCTTTTCCGGCGGCGCGGCAAACAGGCTGAAGAGCCTGACGGTGTCGGCGCCGTATTTTTTGATGAGGGTGTCGGGGTCGACAACATTGCCCTTTGATTTGGACATCTTGGTGCCGTCCTTGATGACCATGCCCTGGGTCAGCAGATTGGTGAAGGGTTCGTCAATGGAAAGGTACCCGAGATCCCGCATGACCTTGGTGAAGAAGCGGGCATAAAGGAGATGCAGGATGGCGTGTTCGACCCCGCCGATATACTGGTCAACGGGCAGCCAGTAATCAACCGATTCCTTGTGCAGCGGTCCCTGAACATAATCCGGGCAGGCATATCGGGCGTAATACCATGATGATTCGACAAAGGTATCCATGGTGTCGGTTTCGCGCCTGCCGGGTCCGCCGCATGCCGGACAGGTGGTTTTGTAAAAGCTTTCCAGGTCATGCAGGGGGGATTTGCCCGATTTTTCGATAATGACATCAGCGGGAAGGGTGACGGGAAGATCATTTTCCGGCACCGGCTGCACGCCGCAACGCTCACAGTAAATCATGGGGATCGGCGCTCCCCAGTAACGCTGCCTGGAAATACCCCAGTCCCGCAATCGGTAGGTTGTCCGGGGCTTGCCGAACCCCCTGTTTTGAGCGGTTTCGGTTATTTTTACCTTGGCATCCGACGAAGAGAGCCCGTTGAATGCGGCTGAATTGACGAGATTTCCCGGGCCTTCGTGGGCGGCTTCCATGGTCTCGGCGTGAAGTTCTTCACCCTCGGGCTGAATAACCACCATGATCGGCAGTTTATATTGACGGGCGAATTCAAAGTCACGCTGGTCATGGGCCGGAACAGCCATGACGGCGCCGGTGCCGTATTCGGCCAGGACGAAATTGGCCGCATAAATGGGCAGCCTGTCCCCGGTGAAGGGATTTAGCGCGTATCGACCGGTAAAGACACCTTCCTTGGCAAGTTCATCCTCCGGGTTCTGCCGCTGTCTGTCAATGCGGGTTTTAACGGCAAAAGCGGCGACGGCATCTTCCATGCCTGTTCCCTGGACCAGTTCCGGGATTAATTTGTGGTCAGGGGCAATGGACATGAAGGTCGCACCATGAATTGTGTCGGGACGGGTGGTGAAAATGGTCAGTTTTTTGTCCATCCCCTCAATGGTGAAATCAATTTCGGCCCCGATGCTTTTGCCGATCCAGTTGCGCTGCATGGTCAAAACTTTTTCCGGCCAGCCTTTGAGATGGTCGCATTCAGCGAGAAGCTCCTCGGCATAATCGGTTATTTTAAAAAACCAGCCGTTCATTTCCCGCGGCAGGACGCTTTCGTCACAGCGCCAGCAACAGCCGTCGATAACCTGTTCATTGGCAAGCACCGTCTGGCAGGTTTCGCACCAGTTGACCGTGGTTACCCTGGGGTAGACAAGACCTTTCCGGTAAAGCCGGATGAAAAAGAGCTGTTCCCAGCGATAATAATCCGGGGAACAGGTTGCCAGTTCACGGTCCCAGTCGTAACTGAGTCCCATGCCCTGCAGCTGACCTTTCATATACTCGATGTTTTCATAGGTCCATTTGGCCGGATGGGTGGCGTGTTTGATGGCCGCATTTTCGGCGGGCAGGCCAAATGCATCCCAGCCCATGGGATGCAGGACATTGTAACCCTGCATTCTTTTGAAACGGGCAACCACGTCGCCGATGGTGTAATTGCGAACATGGCCCATGTGGATGCGGCCGGAAGGATAGGGAAACATCTCCAGCAGATAATATTTCTTTTTCCCGGCATCATGGGAGACTTTAAAGGATTTTTCGGAAAGCCATTTCATCTGCCATTTCTTTTCAATAGCGGCAAAATCATATATGTTCGTATTCATAATTTTTATACTTGCTCTTTGGTGGATAATTTACGCAGTCGGTCCCGGCATGTGAGGTGCCAGGTTCTCAAAGCTGGTGTATTTGCCGAGGAACGCCAGTTCCACGGTGCCGGTCGGACCGTTTCGCTGTTTGCCGATAATCAGTTCGGCAATACCTCGCTTCGGGTTGTCTTCCGCTTTGTTGTAAACCTCATCACGGTAAATAAAGCAAATGACGTCGGCATCCTGTTCAATGGCGCCTGATTCACGCAGGTCGGAAAGCTGGGGGCGTTTGTTCGGTCTGCTTTCCAGACTTCGATTAAGCTGGGAAAGGGCAATGACCGGGATGCTTAACTCTTTGGCCATGGCCTTCAGCGAACGGGAAATTTCGCTGATTTCCTGTTCACGGCTGTCCGCCCGGCCGCGCATGAGCTGCAGATAGTCAACGACAACCAGGCCGATGTCATATTCGGCTTTCAGTCTTCGTGCCTTTGCCCTCATTTCCAGAACGGAAAGGGCAGGGGTATCGTCGATGAAAATATTTGCGCCGGAAAGTTCACCGGCGGCGCGGGTCAGTTTCGGCCAGTCATTATCCCTGATGAAACCGGTACGCAGGTCGTTGGAGTCGACCTTGCTCAGTGAACAGAGGAGTCGGAGGCCGAGCTGCGCCTTGGACATTTCCAGGCTGAAGACGCCAACCCCGGTGCCGTGATGCAAAGCGGTATTCTGGACGATATTCATGGCCAGGGCTGTTTTCCCCATGCTTGGCCTGCCGGCAAGGATGATCAGGTCGGAAGGCTGCAGTCCGGCGGTCATTTTGTCGAACTGGTCATAACCGGTGGGGACGCCGGTTATCATTTCTTTCCGTTCGGCAAGGGTCGTCACCCTTTCAAATGCCTGGGTAATAATTTTGTTTAAGGGCTCAAAGGTTGAGCTGCCCTTGTCCCGGGCGATTTCAAAAACCGTCTGCTCCACTTCGTCCAGCAGCTTTTCAATGTCATCCTGTTCTTCGTAACAGCGACCGGCAATGTCCGTTGTCGTTGCGATGAGCTGTCGTAAAATCGATTTCTCACGGACTATCTTGGAATAATAAACGACATTGGATGCCAGGGGGACAAGGTCGGTCAGGGAAGCCAGATAGGCGGGACCGCCGCTTTCGGCGAGACTGTTGGATGTTTTCAGGTAATTTGTGACGGTAATGAGGTCCTGCGGCTCGTTTTTTTCAAAAAGAGCCAGCATTGCCTTGAAAATAAGCTTGTTGCCTTGAAAATAGAAATCGTCCGGACGGAGAAAGTCAATGATTTTTGCCAGAATCCCTTGCTGCTGCAAGACAGCTCCCAAGACACATTGCTCCGCCTCTCTGTTGTGAGGCGGAATCCGGTGGCTTGCTGAAAGAGATTGCTGTGGTATCATCTTAAATAGTATTCAACGCTGTTGACAAAAAACTCCGGATGAAAGAATTGCGAAATGCAGAGGTGAGTAACTTTTCAGCGGCGCGACAAGGCTCCGAAAAAGCCCGAATCATGCTTCCGGGCTTTTTCGGTCAGTAAAAAATTATTCCGCGATGGACAGGGGAACAATCTCAACCTTGATTTCAGTGGTCATCTGGTAGCCGGTCTTGCAGGGGACCATGGTCACGCCAAGGGTTTTGATCGGTTCATCGAGAACGATTTTACGTTTATCGATGACAATGCCGACCTCGGCAAGCTTCTGGGCAATATCCGCAGAGGTAACGGATCCGTAAAGCTTGTTTTCCTCGCCGACACGCTGCTCGATGACAACGGTGGCACCGCCGATTTTCTTGGAAAGCTCTTCCGCTGCCTGGCGTTCTTTTTCCTTGCGGGCCTTGATGACGCTCATTTCCTGCTCAAGAATGGCAAGGTTTGCTTTGTTGGCCAGTACGGCCATGCCGTGGGGAACGAGATAATTGCGCCCATAACCGGGCTTAACCTTTACAATATCACCTTCCTGGCCCAAGGTATCAATCGTTTTTTTGAGTATTAATTCCATTTTTCTACCTTTTATTTAAGATGGAACGTTACGTGCCTGGAAAAATCAGGTTGTTTCATTCCTTGATTTACGTAAATCAAACCACACATCGATCAGACCGGCGATAGCGAGAAATATGATACCGTAAGCCTGAATCAGTATAAGCGCGTAAACAAAAAATCTGAATGCCCAGGGAACCGCCCACCTGTTAAACAGGTTTGACAGGACGGCCAGCCCCTGGAAAAAATAAAGAATACCGGAAATCAGCACTCCGTTCAAACAGATTTTATTTAACGCCGGCATCGGCAGCATAAGGCCGATGCCGGAGAGAATAACGACCCAGACCAGCTGATCCGGGAGTTTCCATTGACCATACGGCGGCCAATGACTCAGGTGCATATTTTTCTTTTTTATCAGCATGTCGCCCAGCATCATATTGATCCATACCGTACAAAGTATGGTGATAATAATGATTGCCGGAAAAATTACCGGAATAACGGTTCGGATTCTGCTGAAGGCGGATTCAATCTGCGTCAGGGTGTCGGCCGAAATCTCCGAACTCTGCTGATACGATTTGAATGTTTCGGTTAAGGAAATATCAATTGTATCAAGAATCTGCCTGTAAGGATGCACGTGTTCAATCATCCCGTACAGAAACGCCCCGATAAACCAGACAAACGCAAGGGCTATGCTTCCCGTCATGCCGGCACGAAGAACCGAATGTTCCTGCCGCACCGACCTGGCCAGCACAAAGGCCAGGGGGAGAAAAGACAATGATATGATAAAACCGGGCAAGGCGCTGATGACAATGCAACCGATGCCCGCAGCGACTAATGCCTTTGACAGCAACGCTATACCGTCTTTTTCTCCGCAAATGACAAGGATGTAAAAGACTGGAAGGGGAATAAAGGTCCTCATCCAGCCCAACTCCTCTGACATGGCAGGAAGAAACAACAGCGCCGTTACAAGGAATACCCTTAACAGCTCTTTGGGGAAGTCTGTTCCTGCCATACCATATTTAGATATGGGAGCCGGTATACGGCAACAGGGCAATCTGACGCGCCCGCTTTATCGCTTCCGTCAGTTCGCGCTGATGTTTGGCGCAGTTCCCGTATATGCGGCGGGGAATTATTTTGCCCCTTTCCGTAAGGAAGTTGCGCAGGGTTTTGACATCCTTATAATCTATGACAAGTTCTTTATCCGCACAAAAGCGGCAGACTTTACGCCGATGGAATATTTTTTTCTTTCTCATGATTGCCTCTTTTGTGTTGTTTATTCGTCTTCGTCTGATTCAGCTTCATCCGCATCGTCATGGGCACGGGCGGTCAAGGATGATTTTACGGCCTTGTTGGGATCATACACTTCCTGGAGCTTGATCGTCATGAATTTCAAAACGTTGTCGTCGATCTTGAAGATACGTTCCATTTCCGCCACCGCTGAGGGGACCGCGGCATACTCGGTGTAAATATAGTAGCCCTGCTGTTCCTTGTTGATCGGATAAGCGAGTTTCTTCAGGCCCCAATTATCAACGGTGATAATAGTGCCCGCTTCTTTTTCGATGATTTCAGCCGTTTTCTGGCTGATCGAGTTAAGTACATCCTCCCCGACGCCGGGGTGGATGATAGATATGGTCTCATATCTACGCATTCGGTCCTCCTTGTGGACTTTTGGCCCTCTTCCGTTGCCTCTGTCAGAGAGCAAGGAAAGACTTGTTGACCGCCGGTTTCCCTGTGAAACCGGCAAAAATAAGACGAAACAATTAACATGATTTGCGGAGCGATGTCAATTGAAAAAGGCTTGGTACGTCACGGTGGGAAAGGAGGTTATTGCTCCTTGCCGGGTTCGTCGTCGCGCTCTTTTGCTTTGTGCCAATAGGAAAGCAGGGACTCAGGATCAAGGGATTCCAAAATTCGGGTATCATTGTTGATAATTTCCTCCATGGATTTGAAGCGCCGCACAAATTTATTTGTCGCGCCATGAAGGCATTCCTCGGCTGCCAGGTCAAATTTGCCGGCAATGTGCGTCAGGAGGAGAAGGAGACCGCCCAGTTCCTGTTTGATGCGGTTTTTGTCTGCTGCGGCGATGGCGTTGAGCAGTCCCTGTTGTTCCTCGTCGAATTTGGCGGTAATGCCGGCCATGTCCGGCCAGTCGAACCCCCTGCGACTGACTCGCGCGGTGACCCGTTGCGCCCGAATCAGGGCCGGCAGGGATTTGGGGAGGTCCAGTTCGTTTTCCAGGCTCTTTTTGTCATGTTTTTCCTTTTCCTTTACCTTGCCCCAGTTCCTTCTCATATCTTCATAGGAATCAAAGGTTCGGCCGGCAAAAACATGGGGGTGTCGACGTATCATTTTGTCGATGATGGATTGGAGCACTTCGCTGATGGTGAAGTGCTCCTGTTCTTCAAACAAATGGTTGATGAAGCCGATCTGGAAGAACATATCGCCCAGTTCTTCCCGCACCTGCATGGGGTCGTCCCCGTCGAGCGCCTCGGAAAGTTCGTGGGTTTCTTCGATGAGATAGGGCTTGAAGGACTGGACCGTCTGCTTCCGGTCCCAGGGACAACCGCCTGGTGCGCGCAGACGGTCGATTAAATCGAGCAGTTCGGCAAATTTGTCGGCCGCTTGGCTGTTTTTTTTCATATTGTGTCAATTTTCCTTCACTTTTTTTTGTGATTTAGGTAAGAGTAAAGTGTTTGATAAAATTGTAAACAAGATGGACTCATAAAAGGTCGCTGATTTCTTCGATGATCTCGCCGCAACGGCGGACCATCTTGCGTCTCATGCCTTGAAGTCGGCCAGCCTTCTTCTTGTCTGTGTGCGTTGCATCCTATCGTAATCCTGAATTTTTGCAAGTCTATCAAATTAATACTGTACAGAAAGTGTCTGCTTCAATATTATGTTAATGAAATGAATTGTTGCCAAATGGGTCTTGTGGGTATATATACGTAGCTGTTCGACCCTTTGTGAAACGATTGTGTCGCGCGTGGTATGTTTCAATCATATGGAAGGAGGGAATGTTATGGAAGGTAAAAAAGAAAAGAAAATACTTCAGGAAAAACATAAGGATATCGCACGAATTGACCAGGAAACGAAAAGAACCCACGGCTGGTATGTACGGGTCCGCTACTTCGGCAAAACCCATTCGAAGTTCTTTTCCGATGGGAAATGCGGCGGACGTTATTCCAGCCTTCTTGCCGCCATTGCCTGGCGTGACGAAGTAGAAACAAGGCTCGGCAAGCTGCGCACCAATAAGCATATAGTGACAGTCAGCAATACAACAACCGGCGTCGTCGGAGTTCGTTTAAATGACAAGCTGAACCGCTATGAGGTGAGCTGGGTCAATGCCGACGGAAAACAGGGGAAAACCTCTGTTTCCATCAGGCGGCACGGCAAGGACAAGGCCTTTAAAAAGGCATGTGATATCAGAAAGCAGAAAGAAGCGGAACGGTTGTCTGTCTAATCCCGGATGTGACGCAGGATTTCACTTGGTTCGGCAAGCAGCTCCCTTGCTCCATTGCCTATCAGCTCTTCCGCGGTTCGGAAACCCCACAGCGCGCCTAAGGCGTGCATGCCGGCGTTGACAGCCGTTTTCATGTCCGTTGCCGTATCGCCGAGATAAAGAATTTCTTGTCCCGATACACCTAACTTGTTCGCTATGGCCAGTGCGGCGGCGGGATCCGGTTTTTTGGGAAAATTCTCTTTGGCCCCGGCAACATGCTCAAAGCGGTGGCCGGGAAAAAATGTTGCGACAACAAGCCTGGTCATGGCATCCGGCTTGTTGGAGAGAATATTGAGGTGGAGACCGCGTTCCGCCACGGATGTCAGCATGTTCTCTATGCCGTCATACGGCTTTGTTTTGTCCTGCCAGTGTCTGCCGTATTCCTCCATCATTTCCGCAACCAGCTTCCTTATCAACTCATTATCCCGCGACTGCCGCGGCAATACCCTGCTGACCAGTATCTCGACCCCGTCTCCGACAAAATAACGGTAATGGTCAACCGGATGGGCAGGGAACCCATTACGGACGAGCACTCGATTCATGGAATCGGCAAGATCGGAAAGCGTGTCAAGCAGTGTGCCGTCAAGGTCGAAAATTATCGCTTTGGTTTTGCTCATTTCGTTGTTTTCAGCCCCAGTCTTCGAAAAAAAGAGCTGCCTTCTCTCATAAGTTCAGAACTCGTGATGTCGTAACGTGATTTCAATAAGTTATGTCACCACTTCGGATTTTGGCCTGTTGCCGATTTTAGTGGCTAAAATACTTCAAGTGCTTAACGTGCCTAAAGTGAAAGGTGCTGTCTGATCAGAAAGTGGCGCCACTTCAATTACTTTAGGCATTTTAGGCACTTTTCTCGAACCCAAATTCCGGTATCAAAGTAAAATCTGCCGGGATCAGGTTGTCTGAAGGTAACGTTGATGGGAGACCGGAAAAGGATGCGGGATTCGCGGCTGTTCCCCATGTGCCGGTTCCGTCGAAGTTGCATTCACAAAAAAACCGACAAACGTTGTTGTGCAAGCAAAATAAAAAACGCGAAATGAGGGGTGATTCAATTTTTTGTTCTTGACTCCGAATCGTATCCGAACTATCTTTCACACGTTTTAAAAGGAAGTCGGCAGATGGTTCTCGTCCCTTTGAAACAAGGCTGATTTCCCCCGCAAGCGACTTCTTAATGAAACTGGATTCAGTTTACCCCAGCACAGGTAAGTTGTATAGGATAAATTAAAATTGTACTTAGGAAAGGAGGAGTTACCATGTCAATTTGTGTTGTTGGCCATTCAAATCCGGATACCGATTCCGTTGCAGCGGCAATTTCATATGCTCATTACCTGAAAGCCACAGGACAGGATGCAGTTGCCTGCATGCAGATCGATGCAGCAAAATTGAACCCTGAAAGCAAAACCGTTCTCGCCAAGTTCGGTCTGAAAGCTCCTGAGACGCTCATGGACGCAAGCGGCAAAAAAATCGCCCTGGTAGACCACAGCGATCTCGCTCAGGCCCCGGCCAATCTGGGAGCCGCCGAGGTGGTAGCTGTTGTTGATCATCACAAAATCGGTGATCTGACCACCAATAACCCCATTTACTTCAATGCCCAGCCCGTCGGCTGCACCTGCACGGTGTTGAATGAAATGTACAAAAACAGCGGGATCGCTATTCCCAAGGACATCGCCGGCGTTATGGTTTCCGCCATCCTGAGCGACACCGTGAATTTCAAGTCACCCACCTGCACCCCTGCCGATAAGGCCGCGGTTGCCGATCTGCTCAAGGTCGCCGGTGTTGCCGACAAGGATGCCCTTTTCATGGACATGCTGAAGGCTAAATCCGCTGTTGACGGTATTCCGGCAAAGGATCTCCTTTTCCGTGACTACAAAGATTTCGACATGAAGGGCAACAAAGTCGGCGTTGGCCAGCTTGAGCTTGCCACCCTGGATCAGGTTGCCGCCATTCGTGGCGATCTGATGAAGGAAATGGAGAAGGTCAAAGGCGAGGGTCGTCACTCCGTACTGCTGATGCTGACCGACGTTGTCAAGGAAGGAACCGATCTGGTGGTTCTCTCCGATGATCCCGCGCTCATTGAAAAGGCCTTCAACGGCAAACTGGCCAACAGCTCCATGTGGATCGACGGCATGATGAGCCGCAAAAAACAGACCATCCCCAATCTGCAGAAAGCTTTCGGCTGCTGATTCCTTTACGCTGTTAAGCTGTATTCATAAAAAAAGTCCCGTTCCTCCCAGGAGAAACGGGACTTTTTTTATGGGTGGTTGGTTGCAACCGTGTGTTGTTAATGGATCAGTTTGCTGTCTTTCTCATAATCAAATGAGTCGTCGTGCTCAGCGATATGGCACTGCAGGCAGATGTTTTCGCGCGGATGACCGGTCAGTTTCCATTTTGCGGGATCTGTGCCGTGCAGCAGTCCCGGTCCATGACAGGACTCGCAGCCCACATTGCGGAGAGTGTCGGGCAGCGCCAGACTCAACGTCTTTTCTTTCATGGAAATTCCCGTAACATGACAGGGGAGGCAGCTCGTGTTGAACTGCTGGTCTTTGTCGGCAAGGGTCTGATAGGCCCGCCCATGCCGGCTTTTTTGCCATGAAGCACCTATGTCACCATGACATTGAAAGCATGCCTGGCTGCCGGTATATCCGGGAAGTCCCTGTTGATCACCGGCAATCCTGCCCAGGGCATTGATCTTCTTTTTGGTTGCCATGGTTATTTCGGCAATTTCAGGATCATCGGCCAGGCTTGTTGCAATTTCAAGGAAACGGTTTTCATACGTTGCCGGATCATTATTTCCCTTTCTTTTTTCCTCAGCCAGGCGGATTTCCTTTTCCAGGTTCATCATCCGTTCGGATAACGTGCGGTAGGCATTCAGGGCTTCCGGTTTGTTTTTGTACAACTGTTCCGGATCGCCTTGTTTTTCGATTCGCGAGAGCTGCCAGGACAAGCGGTCAAGCTCCTGTCTTTTTAAAACGGCTTCATCAAAAGACTTGTCTTCCCATTTTTTTGACGCATTCCAGTTTATTTCCAGCTTGCCGAGATATTTGCCTTGTTTTTCGGTCTGGCAGATCAGGGTATTGCCGTTCAGTACCGGCGGGATATTGCGGGCGTGCTTGTCTGACTGGATGATGAGGTGAATGTCGTTGTATTGACTGCTTATTTTTTTGTTTTCCTGCGGCGTTTCATTGGAAAGAAGAATGACGAGATCGGTTTGGGGACGCAGCTTTTCTAAAATGCCGGGCAGCACATGGCTCCACGGTAAGGTTTTAAATCCGGCCGGACCGGCTGCCGTTGCCGAAGCTGTGGCGGAGCCGGCTGTCAAGCCGATGATGCCGATGCGCAGTCCTGCCTTTTTTAAAACAACAAAAGAGGGAAAGGGGGAATTGTTTTCGGCATCGACAAGGTTTGCGCTCAACCAGGAAAAAGATGAATTTTTTCGGAGTTCCTGCAGAAAATCAAGTCCGGCGGCCAGATCCAGATGGGAGACGCCGACCGCATCATAACTGATACGGTTATACGCTTCCACCATGCCCCGGGCATTGATTTTTGCCTGCTCTCCGGAACGTCCCGGGGGAAGAGTTGCATCGGTGAAGAGCAGGGAGCCGGCATCAACAAGGAGCATGGTGTCTTTGCCGACGTCCTGCTGTTGCAGAAGAGTTTGCCGTTTGGGCAGACCGCCCAGCTGTTTTGATTTTCAGCCGCAGGGTTCGGTTTCGCCATGCACATCGTTGGTGTAGAAAACAGTCAGCTTTTCCGTGTTTGCCGCAGAAAGCACGCCGGGCAGGAACAAGAAGACAAGTGACACGATGAGGATGTGAAGCAGATGCATGATTGCTACCTTTATTTTTGAGGTTTTTTTTGTGAAAGGATGAGCCGCCATTTGGTCAAGCGGTCCTTGATGGTTGCCTCATGGCCTCGGTTGGTCGGTTCATAATAGCGGGCGCCGCAGAGTTCCTCGGGCAGATGATCCTGGTCAACCAGGGCCAGAGGTGAGTCATGGGCGTATTGATATCCCTTGCCGTAGCCAAGCTCTTTCATGAGTCGGGTCGGGGCGTTGCGAATATGCAGCGGCACCGGCAAACTGCCGGTCCGTTCGATATCCTTCATGACCAGATTGTAGGCAAGGTATGTTGCATTGCTTTTTGGCGCGGTGGAAAGATAGATGACCGCCTGGGCCAGGGCAAGTTCGCCCTCCGGGGAGCCAAGCATGTGGTAGGACTCCCTGGCGTTGAGGGTCACGGCCAGGGCCTGGGGGTCGGCATTACCCACATCCTCGGAGGCGAAACGAATGAGTCGCCGGGCGATATAAAGGGGATCCTCGCCTGATTTCAGCATCCGGGCGAGCCAGTAGAGGGAGCCGTCAGGATCGCTGTCCCGCAGGCTTTTATGCAGGGCGGAAATCAGGTTGTAATGTTCTTCTCCGTCCGCATCATAACGCAGGCTGGTGCGTTGCAGGGCATCTTTGACCGCTTCCCGAGTGACATGACGGGTGCCGTTGTCTTGTTCCGTTGCCAGGGAAAGGGCAATTTCCATGCTGTTTAAAAGGCGGCGGGCATCGCCGTCCGCCATGGCGATGAGATAGTCGATTGCCTGTTCGTCGAAGACAAGGTTCCGTCCGCCGAGGCCGTTTTTTTCATCCAGCAGGGCGCGCTGGAATATAATCCGCAGATCCGCGGGGGTCAGCGGCGTGAGGGTGAGAACACGGCAACGGGAGAGAAGGGGGGCGACGATCTGGAAGGAAGGATTTTCCGTGGTCGCGCCGATTAAAATAATCAGCCCGCTTTCCACATGGGGTAAAAAGGCGTCCTGCTGCGCCTTGTTGAAACGGTGGATTTCATCGACAAAAAGGATGGTTGACATGCCGGCAAGCTGGTTTTGCCGGGCCTCTTCGATTATCTGACGGATTTCCTTGACCCCGGCGAGAACCGCGGAAAAAAAGATAAAAGCGGATTCGGTGGAGCGGGCGAGAATCCGCGCCAGGGTCGTTTTGCCGGTTCCCGGCGGCCCCCAGAGAATGAGCGACGGCAGCCTGCTTTCCTCAAGAAGGCGCCACAGCATTTTGCCTTCGCCCAACAGGTGCTCCTGGCCGGCAAATTCGCTGAGCTGTTGGGGACGTATTCGCTCAGCCAGTGGTCGATTGTCTGTTGTCGCCGTTGTCATGGAGCGGCGGAGAAAAGAAGAAGTCTGTCCGCCATCCGTTCGGAGGAAAAAACCAGTGATTCGAGATCAAGGTAATCGAGCACGTTGGCATCATAGAGGATTTTTACCTTGGCGGGAAAACCGTCTTGCGGGTCTTCGTCCCAGAAAAGAAGCTGCTGGGGCAGACGGGGCAGAACCGGGATGGTCAGCGCAACGTCGGCCGAACTCCCGGAAACAGGTTTTCCGCCGATTTGCTGACACAGGGCAATGAGAGCATCTCGCTGCATCCCGGTAAAAATTTGCGCCAGCCGTTCCTCGCAGTAGGTGGCCAGTGTTTTCACCTTGGAAATGGAATTGGGCAGGCTCTCAAGCCCGATCCAGTTGCCGGAGGCAGGTGTTTTGCCGCCGAAATGGATATAATTATAAAGCAGGATCTGGTCTCTGGGGTCTTCCGGTTCCCGGTCGTCGATCAAGAGAGTGTTTTTGCCGAGCAGCACATGACGGCCCAGATAGGTAAAGGAAAGGACGCCACTTGCCGGATCAGGGGGGGCAATGCCGAGAGTCGACGCTCTACGGGCGAAATCGACATCAGCTATTTTTTCCCGCAATCGGCGGATCAGGTCAAGATCATGCTTTTCCCCCAGCTTGTCGAGGGAGGTCCCTTGCCGATTATTCAGGTCAAGGCCATCCAGGTTGATATAAGGGCATTTGCGTGGATCTTCGCCGCTGCGCGCCACATTGGCCGCAAAGGCAAGGCAGGCGGCATAGCCGCATTCCCCGCAGTTTGTTTTCGGGGTCCTTTGGATGATATCGAGCGGATTCATATTGTTACAGTACCATTTTAACGGCGGAATGTTCCCGGAGGGTCGCGAAAAAAGAGTTTCGTGCCTCTTCGGAGGAAACCATCACCTCCAGGTTCAAGGAAAGATATTTTCCGCTACGACTGGTATTTGAGTGGCTGAGGGTGTAAGGTGTTTCCCCCAGGATCTCACTGATTGCGGCGAGCAGCTCTTCTTCACCGCAGCCGATAACCTTGTAGAGCCAGAGGCAGGGGTAGTCAATTGCAGGTCTATGTTCCATGTTTTTTCTGGGAAGGGGTCACGGCAAAAAAATGCTTTTGGAAGTAAAAAAAAAGAACTTACCCTGTGAATGTAAATATAGAAAGGGTAAATTGCAAGGGCAGATCTCCATGCGCATGCGGGATCAAGGCTTCCTTTTCCTTTCAGGTTGACGACGATGGATAAAATAATCACCGCAAAAACAATTCCGGATCCTTTCTTTTGTGTCCGCAAGTCCCGCAAGAAAAAGCTGATATGGCGCGGGTCGGCAAACACATTTCGTGTCGGAAACGGTGAGGGGCTATGAACGGCAAATCCGGAAAAGAGTTTTTGCCGGCATCCGGGCGGGAAATGCGTTTGCGTGGTTGGGACCGGGTGGACGTGGTGCTGGTAACGGGCGATGCCTATGTGGACCATCCTGCTTTTGGCGTTGCCTTGATCGGCAGACTGCTTGAGTCCGAAGGGTACAGGGTTGCCGTGTTGGCCCAACCCCGCCATGACCGGGTTGACGATTTCAAGCAGTTTGGACCACCCCGGCTTTTCTGGGGAATAACCGCGGGCAATCTTGATTCCATTGTCGCCAATTATTCCGGCAACGGCAAGGTGCGCGATGTGGATCAGTATTCGCCGGGCGGAAATCCTTATTTCGGCGCCGCGCGCAGTAAAAACGAAAGGCGCCGGCCCGACCGGGCCACCATCCGTTATGCGAATCTTGCGCGCAGTGCCTTCCCTGAGGTGCCGATTGTTCTGGGGGGGATTGAGGCATCACTGCGCCGTTTTGTCCATTATGATTACCAGCAGGCCAAGCTGCGGGCATCGATTTTGACTGACGCCAAAGCGGATCTGCTGATTTACGGCATGGGGGAACGGGCGGTGCTTGCGGCGGCGGAAAGGCTTGACCATGGAAAGGGCCTTGACGGTATCGCCGGCACATGTCGGCGCTTGACCGAGGCGGAATTTTCCCTGTACCCTCCGGATGCTCGCCTGATATTGCCCTCCTTTGCGGAAATTCTGCAGGATCGCCGGATGTTTCTCACGGCGGAGCTTGAGATCGACAAACGTGCCCGCTCATTGTCCGGCACCGTGCTGGCGCAAAAGCAACAGGCCATGTGGGTGGTGCAATACCCTCCTGCCGCCCCCCTTGCAGTCGAAGAAATGGATGCGTTGTACAATCTTGGATTTGCCCGCAAGCCCCATCCCGCTGCCGGCGACGTTCCCGCCTACCGGATGATTTGCCATTCCATAACCATTGTCAGGGGGTGTTTCGGTAACTGTTCCTTCTGCGCGATTGCCAGGCACCAGGGGCCGGTTGTCACTTCCCGCAGCCGGGAATCCGTCTTGGCAGAGGTCAAACGGGTTGTCCGGATGGATGATTTTCGCGGCACCATAAGCGATCTCGGCGGACCGACCGCCAATCTGTACGGGCTTGGCTGCCGGATCAAGGACTGCAAGCGGCATGATTGTCTTTTCGATGGAGGATGCCGCCATCTGGTCGTGGACGAGACCCCTTTGTTTCACCTGCTGGACAAGGTGAGCGCGATGGAAGGGGTAAAGAATGTTTTTGTTTCCTCCGGCCTGCGCATGGAATTGCTTCTGCAGACTCCCCGTTTGTTGAAAAAATTGTTGATTGATCACACGCCGGGGGCCATGAAAATAGCCCCTGAACATACCGTGCCCCATGTATTGCGGCTGATGCATAAACAGAAAAGCGATGTGCTGCCGGCATTTGTCGCACTGTGCAGTCAGGTGGGGCGGGAATCGGGCAAAAAGGTGATGCTGACTCCCTATTTTATATCCTCCCATCCGGGCTGTACCGTTGCGGACATGACGACGCTGATGAAGGAAATCACAAAACTTGGACTGTCGGTCCGCCAGTTCCAGGATTTTACGCCAACCCCGGGAACCATCTCAACCGCCATGTATGTCAGCGGACTCGACCGTGACACCTTGCAGCCGATACATGTCGCCTCCGGCGCCGGAGAAAGGATGCAGCAACGGAAAGTTCTTGAAAATAATATGAAATCCGCAAAGGATTCCCGGAGAAAATAGTGAAAGCAAGGGCTTGTCCGCATTATGTTTTATGCTCATATATCCTTTATTTGTCTTGACATCATTTTGGCTGCCATTGTATTAAAATTTATTTTCAGCAATTGTTTAAAATCTTTTCACACGGTACATCATACGTACCGGCAAAAGAATTTTATTCCCCTTTTTACTTGAGGACAATGTTTGGAACCTTCAAGCCGCAATTCAAATAGTCTTCTGGTTGGTATCGACCTGGGTACGTCGCGAACCGCTGTCATGACGAACAATGGTTTCAAGCAGATCATCCGCTCCGTTGTCGGCTATCCCAAGGATGTCATCAGCCTCAAGCTGGTCGGGAAAAATCAGGTTTTCGGCGATGAGGCGTTAAAGTTTCATTCCGCTCTTACCCTGTATCAGCCGCTCGAAGACGGTGTTATCCGCGAGGCAAGTAAAAACGATTATAATGCTGCCTATGAATTGTTGAAACATGTGGTTGAACAGGCGAAACAGGGAAGCGGAGAAGATGTCTGCGGGGTAATCGGCGTGCCTGCCCGTGCCTCGGTCATCAACAAGGAACTGCTGCTGCGTCTTGCCCGTGATCTCCTGAGCCGGGCTGTTGTTGTGTCCGAACCGTTTATGGTTGCCTATTATCTCGATAAATTGAGCAATTCCATTATCATTGATATTGGGGCGGGCACTGTTGATATCTGCGGCATGAAGGGAACAATCCCCTCGCCGGATGATCAGGTGACGTTGCTGAAAGCAGGCGATTACATTGATGAAAGATTCGAATCGGCCATCCAGCAGCATTATCCGGAGGTGCAGGTTACCCGGAATTTTCTTCGTCGCATCAAGGAAGAATACGGCTTTGTCGGTGAGGCGGAAAAACCCGTTGTGGTGACCATGCGGGTCGGCGGCAAACCGGTGGAGATCGATATCACCGATGAGGTGCGGATGGTCTGCGAGAGTATTGTGCCGGATATCATCGAACATCTCGAGGGCATTGTCAGAGGTTTTGATCCTGAGGATCAGCAGGAAACCCTGCTGAATATCTATCTTGCCGGCGGGGGATCGAAAATCAAAGGCCTTGACGAATTTATAGCACGGCAGCTCAAGGCATACGGCGAAGTTCGGGTTACCTGCGTTCATGACTCTGATTATATCGGTAGTGCGGGTGCTTTAAAAATGGCAACGGAAGTGCCTCCTGAGTTGTGGGAACAGGTCGGTTTCCTCAACTGAATATAGAGTGAATTATGGATTTTTTTATTTGGTTTTTATTTCTTGTATTAGGCGTTGCTGTCGGCAGTGGAGGTGCGGCTTATTTTCTGCGGAACAAGGAAAAGCAGGAAAGTGAGCAGACCAAAAACGGTTTTGAAGAGCAGGTGACTTCACTCAATAATCAGATCCGCGATCTGAAAGCTAAAATGGAAAGCGTGCGGGATGAGGGAAAACGTTATTGGGATGAATTGCAGCTTGAAAAGAAACTGCGACAGGAATCCGATGAAAAGGTGAAAATTATTCCAGGCCTTGAGGCAAAACTTGAGGACAAGGAAATTCAGGTCAAAGAACTGACCCGGGAAAACGGCGAGCTGAAAACCTCCCTTGATGCAGTTGTAGACGAGCTGGCCTTGGAGCGGAAGTCTTTTCAGGAAAGCCTTATTTTTGTCCAGGGAAGCCACTATCTGCCCGCGGGAGTTGTGCGCAACATGATGCGGCAGCGGAATGAAGAAAGGTGATTGGTTGATTTGGTCACTCTTCAACGGCGCAACTCTGCAACTATTTAACTAATCGTCAAGGACTTCATGATGGAAATCCAGCAAAAAATACAGGAAACAAATCGACTTGTGCAGAATCCGCTTCTGGTGGGTATCGACCTCGGCACCTGTCGGACAGCGATCATGTCGAATCGTGGTGCCCGGATCATGGTCCGGTCCGTGGTTGGCTATCCCAAGGACGTGATCAGTGAACGCATGGTGGGGAACGGCCCTATTATCGGGCAGGAGGCCGTGCAGAAACGCAGTTTTCTCGATCTCTGCTATCCCCTGGCTGACGGAGTCATTCGCGAGGCCAGCGAGCGTGATTACGATGCCGCCTATGAGTTGATCCGCCATGCGGTCAATCTGGCCAAGCATGGAGCGGAATCGACTGTGTGCGGGATCATCGGTGTGCCGGCCCGCGCCTCCATCATGAACAAGGAGCTGCTGCTTGAAATCGCCAAGGAGGTGATGTCGGTGGCGCTTGTCGTTTCCGAACCGTTTATGGTCGCCTATCAGCTCAACAAGTTGAGCAATTGCATCGTTATCGATATCGGCGCCGGAACCGTTGATATCTGCGGCATGAAGGGCACGGTCCCTTCGGCCGATGATCAGGTGACCTTTCTCAAGGGTGGTGATTTTATTGATGAGCGTCTGGAGGCGGCCATTGCCAGGCGCTACCCCGGGGTGCAGATCACGGAATCGGTCGCCTGCGCCATCAAGGAAGCCCATGCCTTTGTCGGTGAAGCCCCTCAGCCGGTGATCGCCAAGCTGCGCATGGAAGGCAAGCCGGTGGAGTTTGATGTAACCGAAGAACTTCGCGCAGTTTGTGAAAGCATCGTGCCCGATATCGTCGAACAACTTGAAACCCTGGTAATGAAGTTTGACCCGGAAGATCAGGAAGAAGCCCTGCGCAACATCATTCTGGCCGGAGGCGGATCGCGCATTCGCGGGCTTGACCGGATGATTGCCCGGCAGATGCGGGATTACGGCGAGGTGATTGTTACCTGCGTGGATGACCCGGAATTTGTCGGCAGCGCCGGCGCACTGAAACTGGCCATGGAAATACCTTCGGAGAAATGGCCGGAAATCGGTGTCATGTTTGGGGCTGACTAGATTTTTTCTATTGCTTCCTGCTTTGCGGGATGCGGTGTGAGAAAGCCATGAAGTTTCCCAGGATTTCCGCGGGAAACTTTTTTTTTGCCGCGACAAGCTACAAGGAGGATTGCCAACCATGCAGAAGAAGATACTGGTGGCCGTTGACGGTTCGTATTGTTCATTGAACGAGATCAACTATCTGAGCAGGTTGTTCGGCGTCGATGGGGATGTCGCCCTGCATATGCTTTGTATTGTTTCCTGTTCCCTGCCGCCCAGCACGCAATGGCTTGACGACGGGGACAGGATGAACATGCTCTCCGACGATGCGCGACGAAAATTCCGCCTTGCTGAAAAACATTTACGCGAAGAGATCAATTTTCTCACCAGAAACGGATTCAAGGAAGAGATGATCACCTCGGCGGTGCAGTTGGCCCGCACCGGTGTCGGTGTCGCGAATGATCTTGTCGCGGAAATGCATAAGGGGCAATATGATGCCCTTCTCATGGGCAGAAGAGGTCTTGGTCGGTTGCAGGGGCTGGTGATGGGCAGCGTGACGACGGAAGTCCTTGAAAAATGTTTTAGTCTGCCGATTTGGATTGTTGACGGCGAGGTGACGTCCCGCAATTTTCTCGTGCCGGTTGACGGCAGCAGACGCAGTTTGCGCGCAGTGGACCATCTGGCCTTTGTTCTCGAGGGAATGCATGATGTCGAGATCACCCTGTTTCATTCCGCTGCCTGGCTGAAAGAGAAAAAAAAAGAGGATGTGGAAAAGCTCCATGAAATATGGGGCAAGCAATGGTGCGAGGAACATCTTTCTCGACCGGATGCCATTTTCCATGGGCCTGAGCAGATTTTACGGGAAAGCGGATTTAATATGGACAATGTTTCCCGGGCGGATGTCGGCAGGGGAGTTGAAGCCGCCCTTGACATCATGTTTCAACTGCGAAATGAAAAATACGGTACCATCGTCATGGGCAGACGCGGTCCGGATGAGCCGACGGGCTTTTTCGGCGGTGTGTCGGCCCGGGTGCTCTGGACGGTGAATGATCTGGCGGTCTGGCTGGTCAATTAAGGAGTTCAGTGATTCCGCCGATAAAAGGGGTTGAATGGAAAATAAACTGCAGAGCCTGATCGAAAAGATTAAAGAACTTGAAAATGAGCTTTCCCGTGACATTCAGAAGAAGGAGGAGGAATTTTTTTATACAATCCGGGGGAAAAAGGTTCGTTTCGACCGGGAGATAAAAAGCCGGCATCAACGTCTGGCCAAGCGGTTGCGTCACTTCTTGAAAGATGCCCCTTTCCTCCATTTTCTCACGGTTCCGGTGATCTGGTTCTGCCTTTTCCCGGCGCTGTTCCTGGATGCGGTTGTCTCCATCTATCAATTCGCCTGTTTTCCCGTCTACGGCATCCCGAAGGTAAAGCGGGGCCGATACATCGTTATTGATCGTCATTCATTGAGTTATCTGAATATTGTCGAAAAAGTGAACTGTGTCTACTGCGGCTATTTTAACGGACTTATCGGCTACGTCCGGGAGGTTGCCGGCAGAACCGAGCAATACTGGTGCCCCATCAAGCATGCCAGAAGAACCTCCTCTTTTCATAGTCGCTCCAGTAAATTTCTGGAATATGGCGATGCCGACGGCTACCGGAAAAACATTGAAAAAATCCGCAGGGATTTTCAGGACCTCACATGACGGTGCGGCGCACGAAGAGAGGTCGATCGTGCGGGCCGGAAGCGGCCCGCGTCGTCATCTCCTTGAATCAGCGAGGAGGAGCGGCCATCTGCCGGAACAACTGATTCATGTCGGAACTGTTTGGATTACGACGCAGCGCCTCGGCCGCCGTCTCCTTGGCCTTGAGCCAATTGCCGTTCATCAGGAAAGCCCGGGCCAGACCGATATAGGCATCCACGCCACCCTGGTTGTAACCTAATGCTTCCTGGTAAACGCCGATTGCTTGGGCGGCGTTGCCGCTTTGCAGGAGCTGTCCGCCGTAACCAAGCAGGGCGGTGAACATCATCTCCTGCGCCTTGCCTGACGAAGCGTGGAGAGTCATTCCCTCCTTGAGATAGGAAATGCTTTCCTTGAAATTTCCCTGCTTGATTTGCCCGACAGCGGCGGAAAGGAGGGCGTCGAAAAGGATGGAGCCTATTTCCTTCCTCGTTTCCGTCGGCGCCAGCCGATACGCGGTCCGCAAAGGGGAAAGCGCCGCTTTCCATCGTCCGAGATTAATGTACGATCTGCCCAGATACAGATATGCCTCTCCATACTCAGGGTCGAGTTCGACCGCCTTGGAAAAGTGATTTGCCGCCTCCTGAAATTTTCCCTGGTTGAAATATCCCATACCGGTCTCGTATTCGCCTGCCGCACCGGAAAAAACGGAGGACATGGTTGCGCAACCGCAGAGAGCCAGCATAACCGCTGCCATCAGGATGATTGTTCGTTTTTTCATCAATTCTTCTCTCGTGCAATACGAAGCGTATTCGCCTCAGTCATAACAATAACAAGGAGATCAGTATTTTTGCATTATAGCATGGTCATGAAGCAAATTGGAGCAATTCATACAAATGATCAATGATAATTTCCTGAAACGCCCCGTTACTTTCGATTGGGACATGTTTACGGCGCAAGAAAGACAACCCGTATCAGCCCGTCCACGGTTTCTTCTTTTTCCGGCAGAAAACAGAGGATACCCCTGCCCGTGTCGTTGAGGTTCAGTTCCCGCAGGCACTGCCCTGAAAATTTGACGAACAGTGCCTTTTTGAAAAAATTGTTTCGTGTCACCCCGGTATAGAAGGGCGGTAATTCCTGGGGCAATTGCTGCCAGAGTTCGTTCTTTTCCGCATTCAGGGCATTTGGGTTGAGATGGGAAGGAAGAAAGCGGTGACCGCTGCGCAGCCAGTCAAAAAGGAGAAGTTCACTTAAGATGTGTTGCTCACGATCCTTCTGGATGAACTCGAGGAGGATGCGGCTCATCAGTTCCTGGGTTCTGGCCAGGTGAAAGAAGTTTTCTTTCCGGCAAAAAATGAGAAGACGACGGAAAAAATCGAACCCGTGTGGTTCTTTCTTTCGGATGCAGCGGAAAAACGAACGGAAATAACGATTGTTGTGAAAGGCTTCGACGCATTCCCCGAACCAGTACAGTTCGGCCAGTTCATCGTGGGTGAGCCATTTCGTGGCGAGCGTTTCGTGCGGCGGTCGCCGGCAATGCAGAATGGAAAAATTTCCCACCTGAAGTGCAAGAGGGGTATTGGGCAGCACTTTTAACAGTCCCATCTGGATGTAATGGGGGGCAGCGGCAAAAACAGCATTAAAGGATCGGGCGAACGATTCCATGTCCTCATGGGGCAGGCCGAGGATAAGATCGACATGGAGATGAATGGAGTCAAGGGCCGCCAGTCTGATAATATTGTTCAGGGAAACGGGTATGTTGGTTTTCCGGTTGATGGCGGCCAGCGTCTCCGGGTTGGTTGACTGGATGCCGATTTCAAATTGAAAGCAACCGGGGGGGACCTCGCGCAGCAAGGCGAACATGTCTTCCGTGAAAAGATCCGGGGAGATTTCAAAATGAAAGGTGGTGCCGCGATGGGGCTCTGCCAGCAAAAAATTCCAGATTTCCATGGTCCGTGCGGCTGATGCGTTGAATGTCCTGTCCACGAAACGCACGCTTTTGGGCTGGTGCGCCAGAATTTCCGCAAGCTCTCGTTTCACCAGTTCCAATTCTTTCAGGCGGATGCCTGGCTCGGTGGAAGAGATGCAATAACTGCAGGAGTAAGGGCAGCCGCGGGATGACTCATAGTAGATGGAGCGATTGGCGAGATGTTCATCATAATCCGCCGGCCTGAAAGGAGAGGGGAAAAAATGACTCCGGCTGCATTCATAGCGGTCGGCGAGGCTGTCCGACATCAGATCAGCGTAAAATTTGGGGTCTATGCCCTCGATTTCGCCGGTGACCAGCGAAATTTTTGCCCCTGCCTGACTCCAATCCATGGCTGACGCCTGGGGGCCGCCCAGCACAATCGGGGCATCCGGCTTGAGAACGGCGAGATCATGGATAATTCGAGACACAAGATCGGCATTCCATATGTAAACGGAGAAAAAGTAGGCATCGGCGTTCATGCTCGTGATCCGCATCAAAGCGGCGTAGTAAGGGTCATTTATGGTGAATTGATGCAGGGAGACATGCGCATGGCGGACATGCGCTTCGAGTTGATTTCGCAAATAAAAGAGGCTGAGGCAGGAATGGGTATAGCGGCAGTTGAAGCTGATCAGGGAAAGTTTCATGGGACTGATTTATCCATTGGCTCGTCTGTTGAAAAAAAATTATGGCCGGCATTTCATGACAGGCTGAAAGAAGAAAAACTTGACAGTTATTACTAAAACATTTTATGACAAGCTAGCTCTTTTCCATGAATCGGAATCCACGGGCTTGTGTTCATCGTTGTCCGGCTCACGGCACGGATTAAATTCAGACAGGTTCTTTTCCCCGGCCAGCATAGTATGATTTCCCTTATAACCAGGCTTGGTGACTCTTTTCTTTACGCGGTGCGTGATCAGGGGCGAATGGGTCTTTTCCTCCTCGCCACCCTGAAAGGGATATTTGCGCGCCCCTTTCGCTTCCGGGAAGTTGTCCGGCAAATCAGGATAATCGGCGCCAATTCCTTTGCGGTCATTTTTTTCACCGCCATTTTCACCGGCATGGTTCTTGGTCTGCAGGGCTACTATACCCTGCGAAAATTCGGCTCGGAAGGCCTGCTCGGTTCAGCCGTCGCCTTAAGCCTGATCCGTGAGCTCGGCCCGGTTTTGACCGCCCTGATGGTCACCGGTCGTGCCGGATCGGCCATGTGCGCCGAGATCGGCATCATGCGCAACTCGGAGCAGCTTGATGCATTGGAGTGCATGGCTGTCGATCCGTTTCGTTATCTTATCACCCCGAAATTTCTGGCAACCATGATTTCCATCCCGGCCCTTACCCAGATTTTTAATGTCGTGGGCATCGGCGGAGGATATCTCGCCGGGGTCATTCTCCTCGGGGTCAATCCGGGCGCCTTTTATAACGGGATTGAACAAAGTGTCGTCAACCAGGATATCAATCTCGGTATCGTCAAATCGTTTGTTTTTGCCCTTCTTGTCGTCTGGATCTGTACCGGCCGCGGTTATTTTGTCCATGTCTTGCGCAGTGCCGGTTTCGGCGCCGAAGGGGTCAGCCGCGCCACCACCCAGGCGGTGGTGCTTTCGTCAATTTCCGTTTTGATCTGGGATTATCTGATAACGGCTGTCATGCTATGAGTAATTCGGTTATAGAATTTAAAAACGTTGTCAAGTCATTCGGTGCGCAACGTGTTCTTGACGGGGTCAATATCCTTTTCCCCAAGGGCAAAACCACGGTGATAGCCGGAGGCAGCGGACAGGGCAAAAGCGTCAGCCTCAAGCTTATTCTCGGCTTGCTGCAGCCGGATTCCGGTGAAATCCTGGTAAACGGCCGCGACATCACCGGCATGAGGTTGAAAGAGCTCAATACGGTGCGCGAGAAGTTCGGCGTTCTTTTTCAGGGCGGCGCGCTGCTTGATTCCATGACCGTTTACGAAAATGTTGCCTTGCCGTTGCGGGAAAGGACACGGTGCAAGGCCGCCGAGATAGATCAGCGCGTCCGGGAAATGCTTGCCCAGTTTGAACTCGACGGGCATGAAGAAAAATTCCCGGCACAACTCAGCGGCGGCATGCGAAAAAGGGCGGGGCTGGCCAGGGCCTTGATGCTCCAGCCGGAAATCATGCTGTTCGACGAGCCGACCACCGGACTTGATCCTTTGATTACCATGGATATCTACCGGCTTTTCTTTAAGATTCAAAAGCAGTTCGGGTATACCGCGATCATCGTCAGTCATGATATCCCCAAGGTGTTCAATCTGGCCGATCAGGTCGTTTTTCTGAACAAGGGGAAAACGGTTTCCTTTGCCAGCCCCGAAGATATTTTCCTGAGCGGCGACCCGCATATTATTTCCTTTGCCACTGAAACCATGGGGCATATTTATTCAAGCACAGTGATGGAACAGTAAGGTATGAAAAAAACCAGTGTTGAATTTTTTGTCGGGGTCTTTCTGATCCTTTCTTTTTTTGCATTTGCCTATATTTCCTTGCAGTTCGGGGAATTTTCAGTTTTTTCCAAGGGAAACAATTATACCCTTGTCGCCGAGTTCGACAGTGTCTCCGGCCTGAAAAAAGGGGCTTCCGTGTCAATTGCCGGGGTTGATGTCGGCAAGGTGTCGGGTATTCAATTAAACGATTCCCAGCAGGCGCGGGTGGAACTCTATCTGTCACGGGATGTGGAAATAACGGAAGATGCCATCGCCTCGATAAAAACACAGGGCATTATCGGCGACAAGTATATCCGTATCAGTCAGGGCGGTTCCGATGTCTATCTGCAAGAAGGCGGATTGATCACCGAAACGGAATCAGCGGTTGACTTGGAAGAGCTGATCAGTAAATATATTTTCGGCGATGTTTGACAGGTTTGAGCAAAGTTGAATAGGATGGTTGATGGTATTTCAGGATGACAACCTCGTGTAGCGCGATAAAAAAAGATATGGAATATACCCGCCGAAAAAACGGATCATGGCTGCGACTGCTGTTGACGGCAGTCCTTTTTTTCATGTTTTTTTCCCCTCTGCCGTGCCGGGCCCAGGATGAAGCCATTGATCAGATGCGTGGCTCCATCGACCGGATTCTGGAAATCTTGCGGAGAGATGTGCCGGGTGAAGCATGGGAGCAAAAAAAGAAAGAGATTGTGATCATCGTCAGGCAGCGCTTTGATTCTCGGGAACTGGCGCAGCGGGTTCTGGCCCAGCACTGGAAGGAAAGGACGGAAGAGCAGCGGGAGCAGTTTATCCTGCTTTTTGCCGATGTGCTGGAAACCACGTATATCAATAAGCTGAAATCCTATTCCAATGAAGAAATTGTCTTTAAAAAACAGATCGTCAATGGAGACAAGGCCGCTGTCTACAGTGAGATTCTCCGTAAAGATCAGGAGATTCCCATTGATTACCGGCTGCTGAAAAACAGCAATGAATGGCGCATATACGATATAATCATCGAGGGCGTCAGTCTTGTGCAGAATTATCGGAAACAGTTTGATCAGATAATTAAAAAAGAAAAATATGAGGGACTTATTCTGCGCATGGAAGAAAAAATAAAAGAAAACCAGGAAAAAGACCGGGAAGCTCAGGCGTGATGTGCCAAAGGAGGATTTGTGAGAAATAATTTTCGGATCAGACCGTTGATCGGTCTTGTTGCCTTTCTTTTTGTTTTTCTTTGCGCGACTTTTCCGTCCTTGAAGGTGCATGTCGACGGGACTCTTTCACTTGTCCTTGAGGCAGCGGCCTGGGCTCAGGAAGCAGAGCCGGTTGGAGAAGATTTTGATGACCAGTTTGATAATGAACCGGATATTGTCATCAGTGATCCGCTTGAACCGGTCAATCGTTTCTTTTTTCATTTCAACGATAAGTTGTATTTCTGGGCCTTGAAACCCGTTGCTCGGGCATATGGGGCGGTCATACCACAGGATTTCCGCATCTGCATCCGTAATGCCTTTCATAATATTCTGTTCCCTGTCCGTTTTGTGAACAACATGTTGCAGGGGAAATTCAAAAACGCCGGGATTGAACTCAGCCGTTTCTGCATTAACACAACTGCCGGTGTTGCCGGACTCGGTGATCCGGCCAAGGATGTTTTTCATCTGACAATAAAAGATGAAGATCTGGGTCAGACTTTCGGCTATTGGGGAATCGGCAACGGCATATATTTCTGCTGGCCGGTGTTGGGCCCTTCCACCGCCCGTGACACCTTGGGCCTGTTCGGTGATTCCTATCTGAGCCCTCTTGCCGTTGTCATGGAAAATGATCAGGAGGCGGGGCTTGCCCTGTACGGTGTTCAGCAGGTCAATAATACCTCGTTGGTTCTGGGCGATTACGAGTCCTTCAAGGAATCTTCCTTTGATCCGTATATCTCGCTGCGTGATGCCTATATTCAGCATCGCCGCAGTAAAATAAAGGACAGTAGTCAAAGCGATAAGATTTATTAATTTTTTTGCGGGAATTTATGGTTACAATGTCGGCGACAACGGTACCTGATGCCGAAGCTCTTTCTTCTCGGTTTCAATCGTGTTTCAGCGGTTGCACCACAGGGGAGATCAACAAAATTCTGCCTTTTCTGGAGTACCAGGTTTCTTCCCGGGGAGCGGATCTTTGGAAAGAGGGGGATTCCGCCGATTTCATGGGGTTTCTCCTGGAGGGGAAATTGGTTGTTAAGCGTGAGGCACGTTTTCCCGGCAAGTTTATTCTTCTGGCTGTCCTGGGTCCCGGTTCCATTTTCGGTGAAACGGCTATCCTTGCCGGGCAGAAAAGAAGCGTTACCCTGGCTGTGGGGGAAGACAGCCGTTTCTTGCGGTTTAGCGGGAACAATGCCCAGCGTTTTTTTGATGCCGAACCGCGGTTGGCAATCAGGCTCTTAAAAAATATTCTTGTGGTAACGTCAGGACGTTTGAACCAGGCAGGTATCCGTCTTGGCGAACTTCTCTAGCCTCATGTTCGACAAGCTGCTTGCCTTGAAGGCACATCCTTCCTTTCCCGTCTAATTATCCACCCCTTCACGAAAGAACTTGACAAGAAATTAATTTTATTTATAGTTTCTTGTTCCTTTGCCTTGCAAAGATTACTGTTGGAGTGCGGGCATGAAAAAAATAAATTTTTACGAAATTCCCGATGTGGGGCTGTCCTTTTACCTTGATGATCCATCATGGGTGCCCCATGATATGGAATTTCAAGGCCCGGTGTCCGCCGAGATCCATCTGAACAGGCTGGGTGAACGTGTTGTGGTGAGGGGGCGGATCACCGCATCGCTGTTTTTTGAATGTGACCGCTGTCTGGAAAAATATGATCAGCCGGTTGACAGTCAGTTCAGTGTTGATCTCGAACTCCTTGATGAAGGAACAACTGTTGCTGAAGAAACCGACCATTTTTTTCATGACGAAGAAATGGATATGGATTTTCTCCATGACAGTGAAATAGATATTGTTGATATTTTGCAGCAGCAGATATTGCTTGCCGTGCCGATGAAAAAATTGTGTTCTGAAAAATGCAGGGGAATATGCGCCGGGTGCGGAGCAAATCTCAATGTGAATGCATGTGAATGCAAAATCGGTAAAGATTCTCCGTTTAGTGTTTTGGCAAAGCTCAAAATAAGATAAATGATTTCAAACCGGATAATATTTTTTTTAACATAAACGTAGTTTGGAGGAACGATAATGGCCTTACCGAAAAGAAGACACTCCCATTCCCGCACCAGAAAACGTCGTGCCCATGACGCATTGACCGCCCCATCCGTTGCAAAATGCGATTCCTGCGGCGAGCCCAAACTGCCTCATCGTCTCTGTTCCGGTTGCGGATCCTACAAAGGAAGATCCGTGATTGAACTGGGTGATGAGGAGCTTGCATAAAGATCGTCGTCCCTGCGGAAGCCGGTGACGGCTTCATCTGTGACACTGGACGTGAGAGATCTCTGCTTCATTGTTCGACAGGGCTTTCAGGGCTAAAGGAGAAAGTTTGTGCGTATAGCTCTTGATGCCATGGGAAGCGACCGCGGACCGGCGGAAATGGTAGCCGGTGCCGCGTTGGCTGTCCGTGAAGCGGATGTGCGCGTTACTTTGATCGGCAATGAGCACGAGATACGCCCTGCCATGGAAAAAGAGGGTATTTCTCATCTTGTCGATCTGGTTCCCACCACTCAGGTTGTCACCATGCATGATTCGCCCATTGAGGCGATTCGCAAGAAAATAGATTCCTCGATTGTCGTTGCTTTTGGAATGTTGAAAAGGGGAGAGGTCGATGCCGTGGTCAGTCCGGGTAATTCCGGCGCGGTCATGGCTGCCGCCATTAAATTTCTCGGCCGCCTGAAAGACATTTCCCGGCCGGGAATAGCCGGCGTCTTCCCTACCTTGAAAGGTCCGGTCGTGGTGATGGATGTCGGCGCCAATGTCGATTGCCGGCCAAAGCATCTCCTCCAGTTCGGCATCATGGCATCGGCCTTTTCCCGGGTCGTCTTCGGGGTGGAAAATCCGCGAGTCGGTTTGCTCAGCATCGGCGAAGAAGGCGGCAAGGGCAATGCCTTGGTCAAGAGCACCCATGGCCTGCTTGCCGCCAGTGTTTTGAATTACATCGGCAATGTGGAAGGGCGGGACACCTTTCAGGGAGATGTCGACGTCATTGTCTGTGACGGCTTTGTCGGCAATGTCTGCCTGAAACTGAGTGAAGGTCTGGCGGAAGCGATATTGACCATGCTTCGCGATGAAATCAGTAAGACCATGAAGGCCAAGCTGGGCTATTATCTGGCCAAGGACGCCTTTATGAATTTTAAAAAACGAGTGGATTACGCCGAATATGGCGGCGCCCCGCTTCTCGGCCTGAACGGCACGGGAGTAATCTGCCACGGCCGGTCGAACAGGCTGGCGATAAAAAATGCCATTCGCGTCGCCGATGAACTTGTGCGGAACAAGGTTAATGCTCACATCCTCACCATGCTTGAAAATACCGATATCGCTGCCATGGATGTCGAGCCGGGCGATGTCCCGGCTGGAGCGGCATAAATGACGCGAATGGTGGTCATCGGCACAGGCTCCTCCTTGCCTGCCCGCGTTTTGTCCAATGCGGATCTTGAGAAACTCGTTGATACCAGCGACGAATGGATAACCACGCGAACAGGAATCAAAAACCGTCGTATTGCCGCCAAGGGTGAGGAAACATCAAAGCTTGCCGCCGAGGCAGGTCGCCGGGCGCTGGAAATGGCGGGTATTGCCGCCGATCAGCTCGACGTGATCATTCTCGGCACCATCACCGCCGAGATGGGCATGCCATCCTGCGCCTGTCTGGTGCAGAAAGAGATCGGTGCGAAAAACGCCTTTGCCTTTGACCTTAATGCCGCCTGCTCCGGTTTTCTTTATGCCCTTGACCTGGCCGAAAAGTATATCAAGGCCGATCCCGGGCAAAAGATCCTGGTCATCGGCGCGGAAACCCTTTCCTCCAGGGTCAACTGGGAAGACCGCAATACCTGTGTCCTGTTCGGCGACGGGGCAGGGGCCTGCGTGGTCACCGGCACTGATGCAGACAGCGGCATGCTCGCCGGCCGGCTTTTTTCCGACGGCAGTCTCTATAAACTGCTTTTCATGAATACCGCGTCGAGCATGAACAAGGATTTGCAGCTGAAAGACAACGACGGCGCTTATATCCAAATGGCTGGTCGCGACGTCTTTAAATATGCAGTCCGCTCCATGGAGGATGCCGTCAAAAGCGTCCTTGAAAAGGAACGGGTTTCAATTGAGGATGTTTCCCTCATCATTCCCCATCAGGCCAATATACGGATTTTGCAAAGCCTGTCCGACCGGCTTGCCGTGCCTATCGAAAAAATCTACATTAATCTCGACAAATATGGTAATACATCGGCGGCGAGCATACCCATTGCCCTTGACGAGGCCAATCGTGAAGGCCGGATCCGCCGGGGGGATTACCTTCTGCTTTGTGCTTTCGGCGGAGGATTTACCTGGGGTGCTCTCCTGTTTCGATGGTAAATTTTGTGTTGATACTCATTTCTGTTTTAAGGAGTAGCTAGTGGATTATTTTTTGACCGAAGAACAACAGATGATCGTGGATGTGGCCAAACAGATCACCGATGAACTGATTATCCCCCAGCGGGCTGAATTGGATGAATCCGAAGAATTTCCCAGGGAAATACTCGATGCCGTTGCCCGGGCCGATCTTTTCGGTCTTTATATTCCCGAGCAATACGGCGGATTCGGCGGCGGGACATTTGATATCGTTCTGGCCCTTGAGCAGTTCGGACGGGGTTGTGTCGGCGTTGCTACCGCTTTTGCCGCCAGTGCTCTCGGTGCTTTCCCCATTCTGATCAGCGGCAGCGATGAGCTGAAAGAAAGGTATCTGCCCCCTATCGCCACCGGCGAAAAAAAGGCCGCCTTTGCCCTTACCGAGGCCAATGCCGGATCCGATGCCTCCGGAATTCAGACCACCGCGGTCCTCGATGGTGATCATTGGGTGCTGAACGGTACCAAGCAGTGGATCACCAATGCCGGTGAAGCCCAGGTATACACGGTCGTTGCGTTGACCGACAAAGCCAAGGGACCCCGTGGTGCTTCCATGTTCGTCGTTGAAGATACCGATCCGGGATTTTCTTACGGCGTCAAGGAAAAGAAACTCGGAATCAGGGCCTCATCAACCAGGGAGCTGATTTTTAAGGATTGCCGTATACCCAAGGACCGACTTGTCGGCCGTCAGGGTACCGGTTTTATCACCGTCATGAAAACCCTGGATAAATCACGTCCCGGTATTGCCATCCTCGGTGTCGGACTCGGCCAGGCGGCGATTGATGTGGCCGTGACCTATGCCAAGCAGCGGGTTCAGTTCGGCAAGCCGATTATTTCCTTCCAGGCGGTCCAGCATATGCTGGCCGACATGGCCATTCAAGTCGAGGCGGCCCGCGCCCTGGTTTATTCCGCCGCCAAACATATTGATGCCCATCCCAAGGATATGTCCAAGGCGTCATCCATGTGCAAGGTTTTTGCCACGGACATGGCCATGAAGGTAACGGTTGATGCCGTGCAGGTCTTGGGCGGATACGGTTATATGCGCGATTATCCGGTGGAGAAAATGATGCGTGATGCGAAAATACTGCAGATTTACGAAGGAACCAACCAGATTCAGCGAAATGTGGTCGGGCAGGAACTGAACAAGGAGTATACATAAGGCTGATGAAGATCATTGTCTGTATCAAGCAGGTTCCCGATGCCAAGGATGTTCGTCTTGACCCCAAGACCAACACCCTGTCCCGGGAAGGTGTCCAGTCCATAATCAATCCCTATGATCGTCATGCCCTTGAAGAGGCGGTTCGGATCAAGGAACAGCTCGGCGGAACCGTGACGGTTGTCACCATGGGCCCCCCCCAGGCCGCCGAGATATTGCGCGAAGCCGTTTCCTGCGGTGCCGATGAAGCCGTGCTGGTGTCTGATCGTGCTTTTGCCGGGGCTGACACCCTGGCAACCACATACACCCTGTCGCAGGCCGTCAAGAAACTCGGCGGCGCTGATCTGATTCTCTGCGGCAAGCAGGCCATCGACGGTGATACGGCCCAGGTGGGGCCTGGTCTTGCCGTGCGCATGAACATGCCTTATGTGACCTGTGTCAGGAAGGTGGTTGAGGCCGGGAAGCAATCATTTGTCGTCGAACGATTGATGGATGACGGCTATGATGAAGTGGAGATTTCCCTTCCCGCTCTTTTTACCGTGGTCAAGGAAATTAATGAACCGCGGCTGCCGTCGCTGAAAGGCAAAATGAAGGCCAAGAAACTTGTTATTACAACCCTTACGGCAGCCGATATCGATGCCGATGTGTGCCAGCTCGGATTGAAAGGGTCTCCTACCTGGGTGGTCAAGGTTTTTGCCCCGCAGTTGAAAGGTGACCGGTCAATGATCGAAGGCACGGTTGATGAAAAGGTCGATCAGTTGGCCGCAAAATTGATGGAATGGTGTTAGTCCTATGTTGTTGATTGATATAGACGCCTGTATCGGCTGTGGTTTGTGCGAAGCCAATTGCGCCTTTGATGCAATACATGTTGTTGACGGCATTGCGGAAGTGAATGAAAATTGTACCCTCTGCGGCGGTTGCGTCGATTTCTGCGAAGCAGGTGCATTAAAAATTGAAGGCAGGGAAAGCGAGGCGGTCAATAATCTTTCCCGCTGGTCCGGCATCTGGGTTTTTGCGGAATACCGTAACGGCCGGATTGCCCCTGTCACCCATGAACTGCTTGGTGCGGGCCGAAAACTTGCCGACAAAAAAAGAGTCCTCCTTTCAGCGGTGCTGTTGACCGATGCGCGTGGCACCGTGCCGCAGGAGTTGATATCCTACGGCGCCGACCAGGTGTATGTTGCCGAGGATCCGGCCTTTGCCCATTTTACCGATGATGCCTACGGCAATGCTCTTGAAGATCTGGCAAAGATCCACAGGCCCGAGGTCATTCTGGCCGGAGCCACGGCAATGGGGCGTTCATTCATTCCCCGGGTTGCCACGTCGCTCAAGACCGGGCTCACCGCCGATTGCACCCAGCTTGAAATCCAGGAAAGCGACGGCGCGCTGCTGCAGACCAGGCCGGCTTTCGGCGGCAATATCATGGCAACCATTGCCTGTGCCAATCGCAGGCCCCAAATGGCAACGGTCAGGCCGCTGGTGATGAAGGCGGTTATCCCTGATCCCGACCGCAGCGGCACCATAATCGAGTGCGTTATCAATCCGGCACGGTTGCAATCACGGGTCAAGGTTCGGAAGTTTGTGCCCCTGGAGGGTGACCAGATCAATCTCAACGAAGCTGATATCGTTGTTGCCGGAGGCCGGGGTCTGGAAAATGAAAAGGGATTTGCCCTTATTCGCCAACTTGCCGATCAGCTGGGCGGAGCGGTGGCTGCATCCCGGGCCGCGGTTGACAGCGGCTGGATTGCCTACCCGCATCAGGTCGGCCAGACCGGCAAAACCGTCAGCCCCAAAGTGTATATCGCCTGCGGAATTTCCGGGGCAATTCAGCATCTGGTCGGCATGCAGTCCTCCGACACCATTATCGCCATCAACCGTGATCCGGATGCCCCGATATTTGATGTGGCCACCTATGGTGTGGTCGGCGATGTTTTTGAGGTGCTGCCGAAGCTGATCAACAAACTGAAGGAAGCGCGCGCCCTTTAAAAAGGGTGTTTTTTCTCCATAAACAGGATAAAAGAGTGAACATGGTTTTAGCAGGAAAAATTGCCGTCGTCACCGGCGGGAGCCGCGGCATTGGCCGGGCCATCTGTTTGCACCTGGCTCGCAGCGGGGCTACGGTTATCGTCAATTATGTCAGCAGACCCGATGCCGCCGAGGCAACAGTCGCGGCAATCAAGGAAAACGGTGGCAATGGGGCGGCGTATCAATTTAATGTCTCTGATGCCGATCAGGTACAGGCTGCCTTTAAAAAGATTGTTGCCGATTTCGGTCGCGTCGATATTCTGGTGAACAACGCCGGAATCACTCGTGACGGATTGGTGGCCATGATGAAGGAAGAGTCCTGGGATGAAGTGCTTGACACCAATCTCAAAGGGGCTTTTAATTGCATCAAGGCAGTGAGTCGCCCGATGATGAAGCAGCGCTGGGGGCGGATCGTATCGATTACCTCGGTTATTGGGTTTGCAGGGAATGCTGGTCAGGCAAATTACGCGGCCGCCAAGGCGGGAATGGTCGGTTTGACCCGGTCGGTGGCCCGTGAGCTTGCGTCCCGCGGCGTCACGGTAAATGGCGTTGCTCCGGGTTATATTGATACGGATATGACCCGTGATCTGCCGGCGGAGGTAACTGAGAAAATTAAAGGTGAAATACCCATGAATTCATTGGGGACGGTTGATGATGTCGCTGCTGCCGTGGCCTATCTTGTTTCCGAGGAAGCACGATATGTCACGGGGCAGTTTATTCACGTCAATGGTGGCATGTACATGGGATAGGCAAAATCCACTTTGTGAACCCGGCAAGTGGGTTCTTGGTGGCAATGTGAAGGGTTGTAAGGAAAAAGTAAGGAGAAAAACATGTCTAAAGAAGAAAAACTTATTGATATCATTGTTGAGCAACTCAGTGTAGACAAGGCGAAGGTTGTTCCTGCCGCCTCTTTTGTCGATGACCTCGGCGCCGATTCCCTGGATCTGGTCGAATTGATCATGGCCATGGAAGAGGCATTTGACACCGAGATCCCCGATGAGGTTGCTGAAAAAATTACAACTGTTCAGCATGCCATCAACCACATTAACTCGCTGGGTTAATGACATGGATGGCCTTGAGGAGATTTCCTTGAGGCCATTCGCTGATTTTGTCGAAAAAAACGTTCTCCCTTGCGTTGTTAAAGAAGGATGTGTTGCAATATGCTGTTTTGACAATGAAGTTTGAGTCCGGTGAACGTATTTGTGAAGGTTCTGCAAAGAAAAAGTCGTTTGAGGTCGCACATGGCAAGAAGAGTTGTGGTAACCGGTTTGGGTCTGGTAACTCCCCTGGGGACAGGCGTTGAGAAAACTTGGAGCGGACTCTGCGCGGGAAAGAGCGGTATCGGTCCGATTACCCGTTTTGATACCAGCGATTATTCCGTTAAAATTGCGGCGGAAGTCAAAGATTTTAATGTTGAAGACTTTATCGATGCGAAAACAGCCAAGCATCTGGATCTCTTTGTCCAGTATGCCATCGCCGCGGCCGAGATGGCCTTGAAAGACGCCGATTTTGCCGTAACCGAGGAAAATGCCGTCCGGGTTGGTGTTATTACCGGATGCGGACTGGGTGGATTGCCGACCATCGAAAAATATCATCAGGTCGTTCTCGAGCGCGGACCGAAACGAATCACCCCTTTTTTTATTCCCATGGTCATCCCCAACATGGGGGCGGGCCAGATTTCCATCGTCAAAAAGGCGAAAGGTCCGAATCTGTCGGTGACCACGGCCTGTGCCGCAGGAACCCATGCCGTGGGTGAAGCCTTTCGCATGATCAGCAACGGCAGTTGCGATGTTGCCATTACCGGCGGCAGTGAGTCGGTTATCTGTCCGCTTGCCGTGGCCGGTTTCAACGCCATGAAAGCCTTGTCCCGGCGCAACGACGAACCCGAGCGGGCTTCGCGCCCCTTTGACCGTGACCGTGACGGCTTTATCATTTCCGAAGGTGCCGGTATCCTTTTGCTGGAAGAACTTGAGCATGCCAAAAAGAGGGGAGCGAAGATCTATGCCGAAATGGTCGGTTACGGTCTTTCCGGCGACGGATTTCACATGGCCGCCCCGCCTGAAGACGGCGACGGTGCGGTGCGCTGCATGCAAATGGCCCTCGCCGATGCCGGCATGAAAGGCGAGGATATTGATTATATCAATGCCCACGGCACCTCCACCCCGTTAAACGATGTGGTGGAAACACGGGCCATCAAAAAGGTTTTCGGTGATCATGCCGCAAAGCTTGCCGTCAGTTCGACGAAGTCGATGACCGGCCATATGCTTGGCGGCGCCGGAGGAATTGAGGCGGTTTTCACCGCATTGTCTCTTCATCATCAGATTATTCCTCCCACGGCAAATCTTGAAAATCCCGATCCCGAGTGCGATCTTGACTATGTTCCCGGTTCAGCCCGCAAGACGAAAATTCGTGCCGCCATGTCCAATTCATTCGGTTTCGGCGGTACCAATGCGGTTATCATCATGAAGCGTTTCGAGGGGTAATACGGTGAAAATAGCAATCGGCTGCGACCATGGCGGTATCTCCCTGAAAAAAAATGTTCTGTCCATTGTCTCGGAATACGGCCATCAGGTTGTTGATGTGGGAACTGATTCGGAGATGTCGGTGGACTACCCCAAATACGCCAAGGCGGTTTGCGATAAGGTGTCCGCAAACGAATGTGAAGCAGGCATTCTCATCTGCGGCACCGGTATAGGCATGTCCATGGCAGCCAACCGCAATAAGGATATCCGGGCGGCCTTGTGCGCCGATATGTTTACGGCGCGAATGAGCCGGGAGCATAACAACGCCAATGTGCTTTGCCTCGGTGCGCGGGTTATCGGGCCCGGACTGGCGGAAGAAATAGTGCGCACCTGGTTGACAACAGAGTTTGCCGGCGACCGTCATCTCCGGCGTATCGAAATGTTTTAATTATAAATTTTACCTTTTAGACAGAAAATATATGTCATTTCTAAAGGATGTTGATCCGGCAGTGTTTCGGGCCATAAAGTATGAACTTGAGCGTCAAACCAATCAGCTTGAGCTCATTGCCTCGGAAAATATTGTCAGCCCCGCGGTGCTTGAAGCGCAGGGGTCGATTTTTACCAATAAGTACGCCGAGGGGTACCCCAACAAACGCTATTATGGCGGCTGTGAATATGCCGACGAGGTCGAGTCCTTGGCCATATCCCGCGCCAGGGAACTTTTCGGCGCTGAATACGCCAACGTCCAGCCCCATTCCGGCAGCCAGGCAAACATGGCGGTTTATTTCGCCACACTGCAGCCGGGCGATAAGGTACTCGGCATGGATCTGGCCCATGGCGGCCATCTGACCCACGGCAGCAGCGTCAACTTTTCCGGGCAATTGTTTCAGTTTGTTTCCTACGGCCTCAATAAGGAAACCGGCAGAATCGACATGGACGAGGTTGAACGCATCGCCCTGGCCGAGAAGCCGAAGATGATCGTTGCCGGGGCCAGCGCCTATCCCCGCATTATTGATTTCGCCGCCTTTCGTAAAATCGCCGACAAGGTAAATGCCCTTTTCATGGTAGACATGGCCCATATTGCCGGGCTCGTGGCGGCGGGCATCCATCCTTCACCGGTGCCTCATGCCCATTTTGTCACCACCACCACCCATAAGACCATGCGTGGTCCGCGCGGCGGTCTCATCCTGGCCAAGGAAGAGTTCGGCAAGAAGCTGAACAGCAAGATATTCCCCGGCATCCAGGGTGGGCCTCTTGTCCATGTCATTGCCGCCAAGGCGGTGAGTTTCAAGGAAGCGATGAGTGACGAGTTCAAAATCTATCAGGCCCAGGTTGTCAAAAATGCCAGGGCCCTGGGGGAAAATCTGCAGAAATTCGGTTTTCAGCTTGTTTCCGGCGGCACGGACAATCATCTGCTTCTGGTTGATTTGAACAACAAGAATATAACCGGCAAAGAGGCGGAAAAAGTTTTGGAGGATGCGGGCCTGACGGTGAACAAAAACGCCATCCCCTTTGACACCCAGAGCCGATTTGTGACGGGCGGCGTCAGGATCGGCACCCCGGCGGTTACCACCAGGGGGTTGAAAGAGCCGGAAATGGCCCGCATTGCCGATTGGATCAACCGGGCGATCGACAACCGCCACAACAAGGAAGCTTTGGGGACCATACGGCTGGAAGTGCGCATGCTGTGTGATATGTTTCCTCTCTATCCTCATTTAGAACGAGAAGATGAGTGATCCCGTCCAACGGCCTTCCTGGTCCGAATATTTTCTCGCCATCACCCAGCTTGTCGCCCAGCGATCAACCTGCACCCGGAGAAAGGTTGGTGCTATCCTGGTCAGAGACAAAAGAATAATCGCCACCGGCTATAACGGCGCGCCGACCAAGGTGCGCCACTGCCTGGAAGTCGGTTGCCTGCGTGAGCAGCAGAATATCCCTTCCGGCGAAAGGCATGAGCTTTGCCGGGGGCTGCATGCGGAACAGAATGCCATTATTCAGGCGGCTCTCCACGGTGTCAGTGTTGAAGATTCCACTGTCTATTGCACCAATATGCCGTGCTCCATCTGCAGCAAAATGCTGATAAACGCCCGGGTGAAAGCTATTTACTACAAAGACGGCTATGCGGATTTTCTCGCGGCTTCCATGCTTGCCGAGGCCGGTATTCCTTTGATTCAGATGGAGAGTGGTGAATAAAGAGTATTCCCGGCTCCGAATCCGGCCCAGGATAAGTCATTCTTCCCGTGGTCTTTGTTCTTTTTTTCGTTTATTGCAGGCTTAATCATGAAATGTCCCTACTGTGGCCAACTTGATAATAAGGTGGTCGATTCCCGCCTCAATAAAGATTACACGATTACCCGCCGTCGTCGTCTCTGCGACTCCTGCGGCAGACGTTTCACCACCTACGAAAGATTGGAAGTGAGCATGCCGATGCTCATCAAAAAGGATGATCGCCGCGAACCATGGGATCGGAACAAGGTCGTTGCCGGGCTGAAAAAGGCATGCGAGAAAAGACCGGTCAGCATGACCCAGATCGAGGAGTTTGTCGACAATCTGGAAAGGGAACTGCAGGATATGGGGGAGCGGGAGATTCCGGTCCGGCTGGTCGGCGCACGAGTCATGGATGCCCTGCGCACAATCGACGAGGTCGCCTATGTACGATTTGCCTCGGTTTATCGGCAATTCAAGGACCTGAATGAATTCATGGATGAGCTGAAGGGGCTGCTGAGCGGCCGGGAAGATGAAAAAAAAGACTGATCCCGACATCGCTTTCATGAAAAGGGCGTTGCGGGAGGCACGCAAGGGACTGGGCGCAACATCTCCCAATCCAGCCGTCGGCGCGGTGGTGGTCAGGGACGGCAGCATCGTCGGCACGGGGTATCATAAAAAGGCCGGCACCCCCCATGCCGAAATTCATGCACTCCGGGCGGCGGGTGATGCGGCTCACGGGGCCACCATCTATGTCACCCTGGAGCCCTGCAACCATACGGGCCGCACCCCTCCCTGCACCCTGGCGATCCTTGCAAGCGGAATTAAGCGGGTTGTGGTGGGGATGCTTGATCCGAACCCGCTCGTTGCCGGCGGTGGGTGCGATTTTCTGCGGGAAAAGGGGCTTGACGTGCGCCGGAATGTTCTGGCTGATGAATGCCGGCGGTTGAATTTTCCTTTTATCAAGCATATCGTCACCGGGCTGCCCTGGGTGATCATGAAGGCCGGCTGCACCCTTGACGGAAGAATCGCCGCTGCCGACGGACAAAGCGGCTGGATCACCAATGAAAAGTCCAGACGCGAGGTGCACCGTCTGCGCCACCGGGTGGACGCTATCCTGGTCGGGGCCGGCACCGCGCTTGCCGATGATCCATCCTTGACAACGAGACTGCCGGGGAAAAAAGGAAAAGACCCCCTGCGTGTCGTGCTTGACGGGAAACTTCGGCTGCCGCTCGACGCTCAAATGCTGCGCCGGCAATCCTCTGCCCCGACCTGGATTTTCTGCGCCGATAATCCTGATGCCCGAAAAAGAAAATCCCTGGAAAAAGCCGGCGCCCGCGTTATTCCCGTCGGCACCGGAGAGAACGGTTTTCTCGACCTGGCGCAGGTTCTTCGTGAACTCGGAAAAAATCAGATCACCAGTCTGCTGGTTGAGGGGGGAGGCCGGGTTCATGGTTCCTTTCTCCGGGCCGGGCTGGTTGATCAGGTCAGTATTTTTCTGGCCCCCTTTTTTCTGGGCGCCGATGCGGTACCCGTGGTTGATACATTATCTCTGGCCTCGGTGCGGGACGGACGACGTTTTGTCACCAGCCGGGTCAAAAGGTTTGACGACGACGTGCTGGTGGAAGGGATTTTTTCTTCATCATTTGTGCTGGCGCATGGAACCGGCAATGATTAATTTCAAGGGCTGAGCCAGGAACAATGTTTACCGGAATCATTCAGGGAAAGGGAAAGCTGATAGAAAAACGACCTGCCGGCGGAGGATTGGTTTTCGGCGTTGAGGCGGATTTCGACCTTGCCGATCCGCAGGAGGGCGAATCCATCGCCTGCAACGGGGTCTGCCTGACGGCAAAAAAAATTGCCGGGCGCCGGTTTGAGGTGGATGTGTCGCCCGAGAGCCTGTCGCGCACCACTCTCGGCGATATCGGACTCGGCATGATGATGAATCTGGAACGGGCCTTGCGGCTTTCTGATCGTCTGGGCGGTCATCTGGTCAGCGGTCACGTTGATGCCGTCACCCCGGTGCTTGCACGAAGACCGGAGGGGGATTTTGTCCGTTTTGTTTTTGCGGTTCCCGAGGGCCAGGGGAAATACATTATTGAAAAGGGGTCGATTACCATCAACGGCATCAGCCTCACGGTGAATTCCTGCGATGACAAAACCTTTTCCGTGGCCATTATCCCTCATACCCTGGAAGTGACGACTCTGGGGCGTCTCAACCAGGGAGACATGGTCAATATCGAGGTTGACCTCATCGGCAAGTATGTGGAAAAGCTGCTGCTGTTCAATGACAGCGGGAAAAAACCGCAACCGTCGAAAATCAGCTCCGCCTTTCTGGCTGAGCACGGGTTTTTTTAAGGGACTTGGAAAATATTAATATACCTGGATCGCGTCCGGATTTTGGTCGGATTTGGTTGCACCGATTGAGCAAAATTACTATTTCAGCAATATTTGTCACTATCCAGCTTCATGGCGACAAAGTAAATAAAACCACGCACTGTAACTGTTCAGCAGTGCCGCAGATGCGGTGCTGTGGGATAGTTACCAATATTTAATTTCCGGCCCGGCCGGAAACAGGTGAATAATATGCCGGTAAGCAGTATTGAAGAGGCAATAGAGGACATTCGATCAGGCAAGATGATCATCCTGGTAGATGATGAGGATCGGGAAAACGAGGGTGATTTATACATGGCGGCGCAGATGGCCACGCCGGAAGCCATCAACTTCATGGCCACCCACGGCCGCGGCTTGATCTGTCTCACCCTGACCCCGGAGCTCCTTGACCGGCTGAAGCTGCCCATGATGGTGCAGAACAATCAGTCCCCTTATGAAACGGCATTCACGGTCAGCATCGAGGCGCGCCATGGGGTTACCACCGGTATTTCCGCGGCGGACAGGGCCCGTACCATTCAGGCGGCGGTTTCTCCCGATGTCAAACCGGAAGACCTCGTCAGCCCCGGCCATGTTTTTCCTTTACGGGCACGACGCGGCGGCGTCCTGGTGCGCACCGGGCAGACCGAAGGCTCGGTGGATATGTCCCGGCTGGCAGGGCTTACCCCCGCAGGGGTCATCTGTGAGATCATGAACGAAGACGGCACCATGGCCCGCATGCCTGATCTTGATGTTTTTGCCGAGAAACATGGTTTGAAGATCGCCACCATTGCCGATCTCATCAGCTACAGAATGCAAAAAGACAAACTTGTGCACCGGGCCGCTGAAACACGAATGCCTACCCGATACGGCGGTGAGTTCAAGGCCATCGTCTATACCAACGATGTGGATGATTTTGAGCACCTGGCCCTGGTCAAGGGTGATATCCGTCCGGATAAACCGGTTCTGGTCCGGGTTCACTCGGAGTGTCTGACCGGAGATGTTTTCGGTTCCATGCGCTGCGACTGCGGCGGCCAGCTGCAGGCGGCCATGCGCATGGTCGACAAGGAGGGCAGCGGGGTCATTCTTTATATGCATCAGGAAGGCAGGGGCATCGGACTGGCCAACAAGATCAAGGCCTATGCCCTGCAGGACAAGGGGATGGATACGGTTGAAGCCAATCTTGAACTGGGTTTCAAGGCGGATTTGCGCGATTACGGCATCGGCGCCCAGATTCTGCGGGACCTCGGGGTGAGCAAGATGAAGCTCATGACCAACAACCCGAAGAAAATCGTCGGTCTTGAGGGATACGGCCTGCAGGTTGTCGACCGGGTGAAAATTGAAATGCATCCGGTGCCGGACAACATCGGGTATCTGCGCTGCAAAAAAGACAAAATGGGCCATCTGCTTGAACTGGATAGCTCGGAAGAATAAAGGGAATCGGAGTAAAAAATGGCAAAGTATTTTGAAGGAAATTTACAGGCTGAGGGGCAGAAAATCGGTATCGTGCTGGCCCGTTTCAATTCTTTTATCGCGGAGCGTCTGCTGGAAGGCGCCCTTGACACCCTGCTGCGTTCCGGCGCGGGCGATGATGATATCGAGATAGCCCGGGTGCCCGGTGCCTATGAGATACCTCTGGTGGCGTTGAAAATGGCGCGTTCCGCCCGCTACGATGCGGTTATCTGTCTCGGCGCGGTGATCCGGGGCGCAACCCCGCATTTTGATTTCGTTGCCAATGAGGCGGCCAAGGGGATCGCCCAGGCAAGCATGGACACCGGCGTGCCGATCATTTTCGGCGTGCTGACCACCGACACCATCGAACAGGCCATTGAAAGGGCCGGTTCCAAGGCGGGAAACAAGGGCTCCGAGTGCGCCTCAGCCGCGGTTGAAATGGTCAATCTGCTCAAGAATCTCACATGAGTCTTCGACGGAAATCAAGGGAACTCGCCCTCCAATGCCTTTATCAGATTGATCAGAGCGGTAATTTTGAGGCGGATGTCGCCGGGATGAGTGATCATTTCGACGTCAATAAAAAAGCGGTTCCCTATGCCCAGGAACTTGTCGAAGGCATTCGCCTGCACTGGCAGGAATTGAACACGTTGATCGAGGATCATGCGAAGAACTGGCGGCTGACCCGCATGGCCGTCATCGACCGTAATATTCTCCGCATCGCCGCCTTTGAACTGACCCACATGAACGATGTTCCGGCATCCGTCGCTCTCAATGAAGCGATTGAAATAGCCAAGCGCTTCAGCACCGATGACGCCGCGCCCTTCATTAACGGCATCCTGGATTCCATGTGTCGCAGCGTCAGAAAAGCATAGCTTGCCGGCTTCGTAAAAAGTCTTTTTCCACCGCGGAGATCACAGAGGAATCTTTTTGTTATTACCGGTAATTTCAGCGTTCTCTGCGGGTTGATTATAGTTTTTACGAGATCATCACATATGATGGTTTCGTGAAAAATCATTTTTTTTCACCACAGAGATCACAGAGAAATATTTTTTATTACATGGAGTTATCTCTGTGTACTCTGTGTGCCCTGTGTGCTCTGTGGTAAATTTTTCGCTTTTCACAAGTCTGTCACATATGGCAAACGGCATAAAAAAACAATCGTACCATCCCACCCTGGGGCAGGAGGTTGCTGCTGTATTGGCATTGGTCTCCGCCCTTTTTCTGCTGCTCTGTCTTGTCAGTTTCACCCCGCCCGTGGAAAATTCCGCCGGCGCTTCCGCTGCCAACTGGTGCGGCATGGTCGGCCATTTCCTGGCGACTTTTCTTCTCGGTTTTCTCGGGCTCAGTTCCTTCTGGTTCCCGGTTCTTCTCTTCTTTTTCGGCCTCTCAATATTTTTCGCCGATTCTTCCCTCAATCGACTGCCCTTTATCTGCGGCGGCTGTACCGGGCTGTTGCTGGCGAGCAGCGGGCTTTTCGGCTCTCTGTCCTGGGAAAACCTGCCGTTTTTCGGTCGGGATTATCCTTTGGCCGGGTATGTGGGCGCCAATCTCTTTGATTTTATATCAAAATTTGTCGGCTGGACCGGCGCGTTTCTTTTTTTTCTTACCCTCCTTGTCCTGTCGCTCATGGCAACGGTTCGCTTTTCTCCCTTTTTCGTCGGCAAGCGAATGGTAACCACCTGCGGCACCTTGAACAGGAAAATTCGCGAACGTCGTCAGTTGAAGGAAAAAGCGGGAAATCCGCCGCAATCGCCGGTCGCGGGCAAAGAAAAGGGCGTGGATGATCCCGGACCGCTGCCGCTGATCATTCCTCAGCTGCATGAACCGGTTACCGTGAGGAGCAATACGGTCGCCACAGACTTCCAGCCGTTGCCGGTGAAATCGGGCGAGTATCATCTCCCTTCAATCGGCTTGCTGGACCTTTCGCCCGAGGACGAGGTGAAAATCGACCGGGAACATTATATCGAGGTCAGCCGGGCCCTTGAATTGAAACTGGCCGATTTCGGCGTCCAGGGAAAGGTTACCGGTATCTCTCCCGGACCGGTGATCACCACCTATGAATTTGCCCCGGCCCCAGGGGTGAAGATAAACAAGATTGTTGCCCTGGCCGATGACCTTGCCTTGGGACTGCAGGCGGAAAGCGTCCGGATTGTCGGCTCCATTCCCGGCAAATCCGCCCTGGGTATTGAAATTCCCAACCCGCACCGAAAAATAGTGACCATTCGCGACATAATGGCCACCGAAAAATTCCAAAAGGCGGAATCAAAGCTCACCCTGGGCCTCGGCATGGACGTGGTCGGCCGCCCGGTGTGCACTGATCTGGCCCGCATGCCGCATCTGCTCATTGCCGGCGCCACCGGGGCCGGCAAAAGCGTGGCGATCAATACCATCATCTGCAGCATACTGTTCAAGGCAACCCCTGATGAGGTGCGGTTGTTGATGGTGGATCCGAAGCGGATCGAGCTGTCCACCTATGAGGCGATACCGCATCTGCTGCATCCCGTGGTGGTTGACCCGAAAATGGCCAGCCGCGCCCTGCAATGGGCTGTCAGGGAGATGGAGCGCCGCTACCTGCTCATGGAGGAACAGCGGGTCAAGAGTTTTGCAAGCTATAACGAAAGCGCGGAAGAAAAGCTGCCCTACATCGTCATTATTATTGATGAGCTGGCTGATTTGATGATGGTTTCATCCAATGAGGTGGAAACCGCCGTGGCACGACTGGCTCAGATGGCCCGCGCCGCCGGCATGCATCTCATCCTGGCGACCCAGCGTCCTTCGGTGGATGTCCTGACCGGACTGATCAAGGCGAATTTCCCCACCAGGATGTCCTTCAAGGTTTCTTCCAAGATCGATTCCCGCACCATTCTCGATACAAGCGGGGCCGAGCATCTCCTCGGCGCCGGCGACATGCTGCTGCTGCCTCCCGGCTCGTCGCGGCTGAAACGGATACACGGCGCCTATATCTCCGAGCACGAATCGGAGCGGATCGTTAATTTCCTCAAGGAGCAGGCCTCCCCCCGGTATGATGAATCGGTCATGCAGGTGGTGGAAAAGGAAGATAACAATTCGGAGAACGGCGGGGATGAGGATTTCGACGAAAAATACGATGAGGCGGTGGCCTTTGTCTGCGAAGCGGGCCAGGCTTCCATTTCCATGATCCAGCGGCGTCTGCGGGTCGGTTACAACCGGGCGGCGCGCATGATCGAAACCATGGAAAAGGAAGGTGTCATCGGGCCATCCGACGGGGCGAAGCCGCGCGAGATTCTGGCCAAGAAAAATTATTGATGGTTTGATGGCCTCGCCGATAATCGACATAACCACTGACGGCCACGTCCACACCCGGCTTTGCCTTCACGCTGTCGGCGAAATGGAGGACTATGTCGAGGCTGCGTTGAAAGCCGGGCTGGGGAGAATAATTTTCCTCGAGCATTATGAAACCGGCATCTCCTATTTCGAACGCACCTGGCTGACCGATGATGATTTCGCCTTTTATCATGAGGAAGGGCGGCGTCTGGCCGCCAGGTATCAGGGGCTGATCGACGTCGGTGTCGGTGTCGAGGTCGGGGCGAATCCGGAAAGATTCGAGGAAACGATTGATTTTCTTCGGCGATACAGGTGGCACCGCATCGGCCTGTCCTATCATTACGTCCGGCATGGGGATGTTTTCGTCAACGTGGTGAGTCGCAGGAAAATCAACCTTGAGCTGATGGGAAAAATCGGTTTCGCCACCGTGGCTGACGCCTATTTTGACGGCTTGAAACAGGCGATCGAGGTGATTCCCGCAAATGTGGTGTGCCATCTGGACGCGGTGTTGCGCCATTGTTCGAATTTCTCGTTAGCCGACCGGCATGTCGCGGCCCTGCGAACAATTCTGGCATCGATGGAGAAAAGAAAGATTGCCCTTGAGGTCAACACCTCGGGTTATGCCCTGCGCAACCAGCCGTTTCCCGCGCCCTGGATAGTGCGGGAGGCGATGGGCATGGGCGTCAGCCTGGTTGCCGGTTCCGATGCCCATCGGCCCGAGGATGTCGGTCGTTTTTTTGAAAGGTTGCCGGCCCTGGTGGCCTGAAAGCGGTTTACTCCAGGGTGATGACAAGCGGAATGATGTGCAGGGCGCTGGAGACGGACTTGGTGTGTTTGAGCGCCCATCCCTTGCATTTCGGGCTGCCGCCGAGCCGTTTCTCGATATCGGCGACAAGCCCCTTGATATTGATCACCGGGTGTCTGGAAAAAACCTCGGGCAGTCCGTAAGTGAGGTTGCATGCCAGACATTTGTTGGGCCGCTGGATGAGATGCAGGGCAAAATACAATTCCTGTGTTTCGGGCAGGTGATTGGTGAATTTAAGGGAAATATCGTAAGCACCCTCGGCGGCATCTCCGAACAGGGCTTCAAAAAATTCATCAGCGCGTTGCCGGGGGAAGAGCTCCCGAAGGACGTCGTCGGTGAATATGTCGTTTATCTCAGCCATTTACAGCAAACCTCCGGTATGGATAATAATACGTAGTCTTTTAATATTGTTTATATTTTTCATACTACTTTTTTTGAAACTTCTGGTCAAATTTAAAATAAAAATACAATTCTTCATGAAACAGCAAAGCCTTTTTCCGGTGGACACGATGGGCGGGGAACCGGGAAATTCCCGTATCAAAGCAAATGACCTCAATGCCGCCCAGTTTGAGGCGGTGCATTGCATCAACGGGCCGGTGCTGGTTATTGCCGGTGCGGGCAGCGGCAAGACGCGCACCCTGGTGTACCGGCTTGTTCATCTTGTCGAGCAGGGGGTGTCGCCGGAAAATATCCTGCTGCTGACCTTTACCCGCAAGGCTGCCCATGAAATGATCGGCCGGGCGGCCAATCTGCTCGATGATTCCTGCCAACGGGTGATGGGCGGAACTTTTCATGCCGTTGCCAATCTGCTTCTGCGCCGTTATGGACGCCATATCGGCTACGAACCCAACTTCACCATCCTGGATCGGGCCGATGCCGAGGGCATCGTCAATCTCATCAAGTCGTCCCTTGATTTAGGGGGCGCCGGCAAACGTTTTCCCTCGAAAAGGGTTATCCTAAATATCATCAGCGGCTCGGTCAACAAGTCCTTTCCCTTTGAGGAGCTGGTCGCGGCCCAATACGTCCACCTGATTGAATTTCTCGGCGACTTGCTGCGCATACGCGACCATTATCATCAGTTCAAGCGTGATCACGGCCTGATGGATTATGACGACCTGCTGGTTCATTTTCGTGATCTGCTGGCGCGCAATGAGGATGTCCGGCGGGAGGTGTCGTCCCGTTTCCGCTATGTGATGGTGGATGAATACCAGGATACCAATCATATTCAGGCGGAAATCGTCAGACTGGTGGCCTCCGAGCATGACAACGTCATGGCCGTGGGTGACGACAGCCAGTCCATCTATAGTTTCAGGGGCGCTGATTTTCGCAATATCATGGATTTCCCGAAGATTTTCCCGGGCACCAGGCTCATCCGGCTTGAGGAAAATTATCGAAGCAGCGAAACGATTCTGCAAGCCACCAACGCCATCATCGAACAGGCTCGGGAAAAATACACCAAAAAACTTTTCAGTTCCATTGCCGGCGGCGAGAAACCGTCGATCTTCGCCGCGCGTGATGAAGGGGAGCAGGCCCGCTTTGTCACCAAACAAATCATCGAACTGCATGAAAAGGGCCTTCCCTATCACGAGATGGCCGTTCTCTTCCGCTCCGGCTATCATTCCTACAAACTTGAACTTGAATTGAGCAACAGCCGGATTCCTTTTGAAAAAAGAGGCGGATTGAAACTGACTGAAACCGCTCATGTGAAAGATGTGCTTTCCTATCTGCGGCTGGTGGAAAATCATGAAGATACCCTGTCCTGGAACAGGATTCTGCTCCATTTGCCCAAGGTCGGACCAAAAACCGTCCAGAAAATCGTTGAATCCCTGCGGACCGCGGAAGACCATCTTGCCGTTCTCAAAAATTTCAATGCCGCCCCCGCCTGGCGGCAGGATTTCCAGGAACTGGTGAAAATGTTTTACGACATGCGCGGCGGTCTTTCTCCTGCCGGCCGATTTGACCGGGTCATGGAATATTACCAGCCGGTCTTTGAACGGCTGTATCATGATGACTTTCCCAGCCGCAGCCGTGATCTGGAGCAGTTGAAGATTATCGTCGCCGGGTATAAGGATCTGCGGTCATTTTTAGATGATACGGCCCTTGATCCGCCTGAATTAACCGATCCTTTTGCCGCGCAGGTCAAGGATACCCTCATTCTGTCGACGGTTCATTCGGCCAAAGGCCTGGAATGGGACACGGTTTTTGTCATCACCCTGGCCGACGGCAAATTCCCTTCCTCCCATTGCGCCGCTTTTCCCGACCAGTATGAAGAGGAAAGGCGACTTCTCTACGTGGCTGCGACCAGGGCGAAATCACGGCTCTTTTTTTGCTATCCCAGGGAAACCATCGCTCCCGACAGATCACGCCATTATTCCTCCATATCTCCCTTTCTTGCCGACCTGCCGCCGGGACTCGTTCAAAACAGCCCTGCCGGAGGAACCGGTTTCGGCGCATACGGAGTGCATTCCCCGGCGATACCGGCGCAGACATCCTCAGCGTACCCGGCAGCGAGGGGCACAGCCGTTTCAGCGCCGGATCAGCTCGGCGGTAAAATCACCTCAACCCGCGATCTCAGTCTCGGCATGCAGGTGAAACACGGATTTTTCGGCAACGGCCAGGTGCAAAAAATAGCGGGCGACAAAACCGTTGATGTTTTTTTCCCCCGCCACGGCCTGAAAACCCTGCGGCTTGATTATGCCAATCTGGTAATAGCTTGATTTGAAACAGAAAAAATAATCAGGAGCAAAGCCGGGGAAATTTCCTGGGGCAGACGGCGCAATAGAAATCTAAACATATCCTGACAGCATCCTAATATGCATGATGTATCTTCTTTGAAAATTCAAGGAGGATGATTATGAAATGTTGCTATTTGTCCGTTTATGCAAACGACTTGTTTTCCTGGCAGGTTGCCGCCTGTCAAGCCAGACAGGGCAGGTATGTCCCCAGCATATCGGAGCTTGAGAATCTGTGCGGGAAAGACCATGCGGCCTGTCCCTATTATCCGGCCGCGTCGATGGGAGGAATTGATTTCCACCGCCGACAGGAGTCCGAGCCGGCATTTGCTTCCTGAGCAGGGGATTTTCGTGCGGCACCGCCGGTGTTCTGCAGATTGTGGCGCGCTACGCATGCACAATCTAACCCTGCTGAAAAACAACCAGGGAAGTCTGGAAACCTAACTCCGGCAAGCCGGTCGACAACGGATAACAGAACGCCGCTTGCTCTGCATGAGAATCCTCCCCCGCTCCATCACTTGACAACATTGACCAGGGCCGGGCCGCGCTGCACCGTGCGGTGGTATTCCACAGCCGGCGCTCCAAAGGCCATGGCAAATCCCAGGGTGTGATTTGCCGGGATGCCGAGCCGACCGACCAGGTCGGGGCAGAGGGAGACCACCATCATGAACAGGCCGTCCCACACCGTGCCGACACCCCGGGCATGGGCCATGAGCTGGAAGGTGGTCAGGGCGATGTGGGTGTCCTGCACCGGACAGGGGGCGTCCTGCGGGGCGCTTGTCACCAGCAGATGCGGCGCCCCCCGGAAGATGATGTCCTTGCCCGCCTCCTGCCAGGCCTGCACGGCCCGGCCGAGATACTGGCCGAGAAAGCCCTCCGGCAATTGCCCGCTATCCTTCAGGTGCGCCAGACGCGCCATCACCTCTGCCCGCAGGGTATCCATGACCGTCCGCTGCTTGACCACGGTGAACAGCACGCTGCGGGCGTTGACGCCAGTCGGGGCATGGCAGGCAATCTCCAGCAGCTCGTCAATCATTTCAGGCGGCAGGTCCTCCTGCTTATAACGGCGGACGGACCGCCGGCCCTTGATCAGGGTTGCCAGCCGGGCGGGGTCCGGCATATTGCCGGCAAGCACAACACTCTCATCGGGATTTCTACCGAGAATCGATACGGCAGCGGTGGGGCATACGGCAAGACAGTGCTGGCACTGAAAGCAGCCCTGCTCGTCGGTGATCACCGGGAACTCCTCCAGGGTGATGACCCCGGCCGGACATTCAACCTCGCATTCGCCACACTGGATGCAGAGCTCCTCATCAACGTGAAACTGGATCATTGTAGCCTCCTTTTATTCCTCAATGCGATTGCTCGGCTTTTCTCTTTAAATCAACGAACCTCACTCTTTTAATGGGTGACCCCTTTCTTCATAAACTCTTTGGCTCAGTGAGTAATTTCAGTCCTTCAAGAATTTCGCCCATTCTTTTTTCCGATACCTTGCCAATTAATTCTGTCAATTCACTTTTGTTGACCGTATAGATCTGGGAAATATTGACAACGTTTTTTTTAGGCAAATTAGCTTCCCCCATATTTAGGGTTATGTTTCCAGGGGCCTGTCCTCTTTTTAAATTTGATGTCAAAGTGCAGACAACAACCGTGTTTATGTTGCTTGAATTAAATAGGTCCTTGAATAGGGCCACGGTAACTACTTTTATGGCATCGGTGAGTAAGGTGCCATATTTGTCCTGGAAGATAATGCCTCTTTGCCCTTGCCATTACGCCAATAGAACCATCTATATTTGTATTTTTGACATCAAAATCGCCATTATAAACTGAAATATGGGCACAAATTGATACTTATTGCTTTTACTTTTAAATAGTTAGCGTGGCCCGACCCCATCCGGCCGGCATAATCCTCTTTGTTTTTTGACACTTGATCCATTATCCGAGGATAAACCTCTTCAATCCTTGATTGGATTTGAATAGCGCTGAACTGATATATTGGGTCAATTGATATTACGTTACCACCGTTGGCAGATAATTCTGCATTAAAACAAGCTGGCCCATCTCCACAGCCAAGTAACTTCTTTCTAAGATCGTCACTTGATAGCGAGAACATTTCTTTGTACTCGCTGAAGGATCTTCCCCACGGTACTACTTCTGATAACTCCACGATGATTCCTATTGTGTATAACAGTGCTAATCAGCCGCGCGGCTTTTTGCGTCGGCTGCATTAGCCTTGTGTACGCCCGGCATGGGCGTGATCTTATGGGGTGAAAGTCCCCTGTATGTAAACCCGTTACTGTCGTGAGACAGGAACAAAATACTAGCCGAAAGCAAGGGCGATCTCGCGAGGGATCGTCCGAAGGAAGCTGGAGCGCAAAACTATGAGCCGACGAACAGAAATGGCATACAAGGCCAAGCCTCCGGGTAAGTCAGCACAACATGACAAAGCCCCGGGTTTAGGAGGCACGGTAAATGCCGCGGTTGTGTAGCGACAGATCACGTCCTTATCCGGGGAGACCTGCCCGGCAGGCGGTCCAGGCAACATCGGGCAGCATCCGGCATGGAAACATGTCGGAAGACCGGGCAGGAGTCAGCCGAGGTCATAGTAGTTCCTCTCATGGGAACGAAGGACCGAACTCAGAGCAGGGAAAAGGCCCGGCAAGCTCGACCAACGCCATGAACCCGTCCGGGGGAGCGAATGGTCGGCGCGTTGCAGATCCGCCCAATCCCGATGAACACCTGCTGGAACAGATTCTTTCCCGGCCGAACATGACCATGGCCTGGGAACGGGTCAAGGCCAACAAGGGAGCGCCGGGCGTGGATAACATGCCCATTGACGATTTCCTGGCCTTTGCCCGCGAACACTGGGAGAAAATCCGTTCATCCATCTTTGCAGGCACCTACCAACCCATGCCGGTCAAGCGGGTAGAGATCCCGAAAGCAACAGGCGGCACCCGCCCCCTGGGGATTCCCGCCGTGCTTGACCGCCTGATCCAACAAGCCATTGCCCAGGTTTTGCTGCCGATCTTTGACCCGCACTTTTCGGAATCGAGTTTCGGATTCCGTCCGGGACGTTCGGCCCACAATGCCGTTTACCAGGTTCGTGATTACATCCGCAAGGGACATCGCGTCGCAGTGGATGCCGACCTGGCGAAATTTTTCGACACCGTGGAGCACGACGTCCTCATGTGCCGGGTCAGCAGAAAGGTGCGCGATAAGCGCGTCTTGCAGCTGATCGGCAAGTACCTGCGGGCTGGGGTGATGATCAACGGCCGCAGGGAGGAAACCCGCAAGGGCGTTCCCCAGGGCGGGCCGCTGTCGCCGCTTCTGGCCAACATCCTCCTGGATGACCTCGATAAGGAACTGGAGAAACGCGGACATCGTTTCGCCCGCTACGCCGATGACTTTGTCATTTTGGTGAAGAGTCGCCGGGCGGCGGAACGGGTCATGGCGAGCGTCACCCGCTTTCTTGAACGCAAGCTCAAGCTTAAGGTCAATCAGGACAAAAGCAAGGTGGCCTCAACCAACGAGATCACCTTTCTCGGTTTTACCTTCAAGGGAGCCAGTATCCGCTGGTCGGACAAGGCGTTTGCCAGATTCAAGCAGCGCGTCAAGGAACTGACCGGCCGGAGCTGGGGTGTCTCCATGGAATACCGTCTTATCAAGCTGGCCGAGTACCTGCGCGGCTGGATGGGCTACTTTGGGAAATCGGAGCATTATCGACCAATCCCGGAAATAGACCACTGGCTACGCCGCAGGGTGCGCATGTGCTATTGGAAGCAATGGCGATACTGCCGCACCAAGGTTCGTGAGCTGACAAAGCTTGGAACTTACCTGCGAACCGCTATTTCGGCCGGCATGAGCCGGAAAGGTCCATGGCGGCTCTCCCGCACGCTGGCCACCCAGTCGGGCATGACCAATCAGTGGCTTAAGGATCAAGGTTTGCTGTCTGTCAAAGATCTGTGGGTAAACATCCATTACCCGGCTACGGCTCGGTAGCCTTTGGGAACCGCCTGGTGCGGACCCGCATGCCAGGTGGTGTGGGGGCTGGGGGAGAAAATCCCCCGGCTACCCGATTAGACACTTGAAAGCAACACTATCGAACCTACAGCAAAGGCTATAGCGACTATTTTTTTTAAATCCATCCTTTCAGTTCCCATTAGAACAGAAAGGAGCAGAGCAATAATGAAACTCATATTTGCAATTGGCACTACAACACTAGCTTGCGCAACTTTAAGACCAAGAATTAGGAAATTCACAATGCAAAATACAAGAACACCAGACACTAAGGAATAAAGAGCCTTCCTTTTGGTTACAATAAAGCGTTTTTCAACATATTTAGCGTAGAATGCCCCGCCAACAATCCAGCAGAGCGCAGCCAATAAAATGATTGCGTTCTTATCTACTGACGCAAGTAGACCAATTTTGGTTACAACACCGTATGCAGCACGAAGTAACGATGCAAATACTACCAACCAAAAAAATATTTTTGTTGTACGACTGACTGTTTTGCCGTTGTTGCTTTTGTATAAAAGCAACACGGAAATGATGCCAAACATAATGCCAGTTAGTTTATAGAATTCAATGCTCTCACTTAAAAACACAAAAGACAGAATAACTACCCCAATGGTGTTCAGACGGTATACGGTGGACCCAAGACTCACGTCGATGTGAGTAAGACCCTCAATTAATGAAATGTTAGCTGCCGCCAAAATGATACCTGCCAATACCCCATATTGGATTGTTAGAATATCAAAGCTGAATGAAATTATGGAGAAAGATGAGTATAAAATTTGCAAAATTGCCCATGTAAAACCAACGCCTAGAATATACATGCCTCTTGATCGGTTTTTAGCGGCATATTTTTTAAAAATTACGTCGTTAATGCCCGCAAAAAGCATGCTTAGCAAGGCAAAATTTACTCCTTGGGTCAATATCAAGTTTTTTTACTCCGCTGTCTAACGCCGTTTTTAACCTGCCGCCGCCACTGAACTGGATTCGGAGAACGCGGCTCCCGGCGGTCAGGTTGAAACAACGTTGCCGCTGTGCCGCTGGGGCGCTGCCGCTGGGGTCGGGCCACGGTAACTATTTGGAAATCAATAATTAAGATCCCAATAATAGGCGTTTTGAGCCCCTATATCGTCATTTTTGCCATCAAAATTGGCAATATAGGTTCC
>AMWB02160351.1_pt2 | contig 88059 bp, 69 predicted proteins | sample 200311 | NCBI WGS metagenome assembly AMWB02 (sample SAMN02737377, study PRJNA173069) | bioreactor metagenome | biome: anode biofilm in microbial fuel cells | place: USA: California | collected 2010-12-16 | reverse complement strand
ATAAAAAAACCTCAGAAGAAATACTCCTGAGGTTAAATTTTGCGGACTGGACGGGGCTCGAACCCGCGACCTTCCCGACTTGGTCGGGACAGGCATTCTATAAGTTCAATAGCTAAACTCAATCTTATCTCCGGGATTGATTTCATACTTATCCGTAAATCCTGCATTGACTTCCAGTACATACCTTGCAGGTCGTTCTGAAGGAATGGAATACGTAGTTTGTGGTTGCGTGTTCTTTTGAATGCTTACGATTTCTTTATTCGCGTTAATATATATGATATCCAATGAGATAAATGTATTTTTCATCCAAAATGACCGCATTTCCTCTTCGTTAAAAATAAATAGCATTCCAGCGAATTCAGGCAGATTCATGCGGTCCATCAGGCCCCTCATCCTTTCAGGTTCTTCATCCGCAATTTCGATATCTATTTCTAGGGGGACGGTTTCCCGGGCACGCAGTATCGATAAATCTCCATCATCCCTGAAAAGAGGTATTTCCTTTGAAGAATTAGGCTGGACTTTTGATTTCGGTCGCATAATGGTCGGGCGATAAATACTAAATACAATAAAAGTAATAGCGATAATGATGGCAATAATTATGTATAATAATCTAGAAATCCCAAATTTCTTTTTGTGCGGATTGTACTTTACTTTCTTGATTGATTTAGCTGGCATAGCATGCATTTTGAGCAAAAGTATACGTTTTTAACTACCTGGAATGATGATTAACCGGAGCATTCATATAAAATTTTATCAGTAGGTTGCATTTATCAGAAAATGTTTTACTTTTGCACCCTCAAAGTTCTTTAATATACGGACTGGTAGTTCAGTTTGGTTAGAATGCCTGCCTGTCACGCAGGAGGTCGCGGGTTCGAGCCCCGTCCAGTCCGCTCTTAAAATCAAAGCCTTACAATTTTTTGTGAGGCTTTTTTGTTGGGTCCGGTTGAAGCATAGTTGAAACAGTCGATGCGAAAATCACACATTGGCTGGCTCACTGACAGACTCGCCAGATAAAGGGAAGAGGAATCTATCTTATTGCCGGTCGTGCAGTGTAGGGGCTTAAATTAAGTCATGGATCGAAAAGTAACCTTTAACGGAATTGCTCTTGTAAGGGTTGTTATTTTTCAGGTGACGACTGGGGTGACGGATTATGACGTATATATAAGGGTCTCCTTTTTAAAGTGACGACATAAAAGTAAGTAATTCTTTTGTGTCTAACTTACTCTCCGCTACAAGGGATAAATAATCAAATAGATCGAAGAATCAACTCAGTCCTTGAGGCAACGAAGCGAAACACCGTAGGTCTTGTAGCTGCTGCTCTTGGGTACGGTAGCGGTGTCGTAGTACAGGCCCCGGTACCAGGCGAATGAACTGCCGTTCTCCGTGGAAGACCACCATTGGCCGTAATTGCCCAGGTCGAGGAAGCTCCCATCGGTGTAGCTCTTGCCCCCCGGAAGAGCTGTGAAACCTGTGGTATTGTTGGCAGATAGATTGTTGCCTATGGCGCAGGTATTGGTATTTGTATTCCAATTTGTCGTTGCTGCCAAAGATTTTGCGATATATGTTGAATTATTGTTGCACAAATAATCGGGTATACTGCTGACATAATTAGTTAATGCTGTCCACTCGGCATGTGTGGGAATGTGCCAACCCGGCGGGCAGATGCCTTGTACTCCCTGTTGCGCGCTGTATTGCATCGCTTCATCCCATTGGTATAGGCCGCCATATGTTTCACAGTTTGATGCATTGTTATTATAACAATATTTTTCAATAACGCCGTTATTGGCTTGGCTCTGGTTGCCATTGATCATGGTACCTACGTTCAGGTTTTCCTTCATCCAGCATTGGGAACCGATCAGCACCGTATTGTAAGTCTGTCCTTCGTATGTAACTGTGGGTGTTCCGGGGCATGGATCAGCAGTGTTCAATGTGGTGAATATTTGTTCATCTCCATAAGCAGTTCCAACATTATTTGTGGCATAAGCCCTAACATTATACTGAGTATTCGAGTTAAGGTTAGTGATATTGCTTACAAACTCTCCTGTTCCGCTACCATCGGTAGTATGACTGTCAGATAATGTTGGATTTGATGAAGTACTCCAACATACACCCCGAGCAGTTACATCAGAAACTCCATCTGAGGTTACATTTCCTCCACTTGTGGCAGTTGTTTGGGAAATTGTATTAACAGCGGCTGTGGTTACGGTTGGCAATCCTTGCATTTGCAAGTCTCGAAGACATCTAACTGTAAATCCGTACCCTTTATAATTTTGGGCCATAGTGCACAAACCGCTGCTGGCATAAAAATATCTGCCGACAATATTATCAATTTGGGTATTGCTCCAATAGTGACCTAGGGTACCCCTGTTACTTAATCCACCATCGGCAACATGCAGCCATCCTGCCGCATGTATTTTAAGAGAAGAATTCCACGGTCCATTCCAATTTGTCCAACCTCCGACATCAATAATATTTGAATATTCGGTTAAAGTAGGCAATCGCCAGTTACTACCAAGTTCAATATTGCAGGGATCATTAATAGTTATCCAGTTAGAATTTTCATCAATATTGTACCATGAGATGCTTGGTGTCCGTGTTGTCCCATCGTGTTTATACCCCTGCATCCTGTTAAACTGCCAGTACCATCCTGCAGATTCTTCAGTTGCATCATCAACTGATGTTGCCTGATGATCAGCTCCCAGGTTACTGGTGATCCAGCACTTTGCTGGTTCACCTGGTACTCCTGTTACTGTATTGTAAGTAACGGTTTTATTCACTGGTGCTACATTACCCGCTACATGATTGACAGTTATTGATCCACAGCCTGATGATCCGGGAATATTAGCAGTAAATGTCACCGGCGATCCTGTAATATTTTCACCATTGGCCTTTAAAACACTGGCGCTTACCTGCTGGCTACCCGTCGATCCAAGGGTCCAGGTTGTTTGGGCATAGCCGTCCGCATCTGTCATTACACTGGCACTCTGCACTGTTCCTCCACCGGAAGTAACTGCAAAATGAACCGGAATATTGGCAAACGTTTCCCCTCTGCTATCTTCCACTTTTACGATAATTGGATCTGGTAATTGTTGCCCTAAAACTCCAGTTTGATTATTTCCTGAGAAAATTTCAAGAGATGATGGAGCTTCCCAGAGTGTAGTATCAGCAGCGAATATTTCTTTATCCGTTAAAGTCCCAAAGTCCCAGGCTGATAAATCAAAAGCTGTTATTCCAATATATGATTTTAGTCCAACATTAATATTGGAATTCCAATCAAGAGATTCGGTCGCAATTGCATATTCCAATTCTTCATATCCGTTAATATTGAAAAAAGGTCCTGCAAGATCCATAAATTTAATATTAATCTCAGGTATTATTTCAAGTTTCTGAGTAACGGTAAATTCTGGCATTTCAAAATTTAAAGGATGCAATGAATTGTCACTTTCAGGTTCCCAAATAGGCTTCCAATTTCCATTTTGAAGATTTGCCCCAAAAGTTATTGTATTATTACTCGTAAATCCAGTGGATAATTCAAGAGGTGCATCAAATGAAAGTGAATATTTTGCCTTCAAAGTAATTGTGATTTTACCCCCAAATGGTATAAGTCCTACATTTTTATATACCCTTTTTGAATACTTTGCAATAGTGATAATTTGATCTTCAATGGAAAAAGCGTTGTTTACACTGAAATTTAAATCAAGATCACTATTAAAAGAAGATGTAAATAATGCAGTCTCAAACTTATTCAGGTTCCTTTCCTTCAAAATAAATTTGTTATTAAAATCAGGATCAAAACGTAATGTCCCATTTGCAGTAAAAGTGCAGGAAGAATTTTGAAATAGAACGACATCCTGCAAACTTAATTCAAATCCATCATCAAGATTATTAATGCTAATCCCTTCAAGATGAGACATCATATTAAATCCAGTCATATTAGTGAAGACAATTGGGAATAAAAACTCGGCGTAAACAAAAAGGTCTTCCAAATCGGCTTTGTCTGTTAGTAAGGTCAATTGACCGCGGTCTTGAGATTGACTGATAACCTTTCGAAGATATCCATCCCCGGTTGTACCAACAATGATATTTCCATTTACTATTATATCATCTCTTTTCCTTTGACCAAAAGTGTATTTATAGATTCCCTGAGCTAATTCAGCACTGTCACTAATAAGTGTGTAAACTGTCGTATCTATGACTACAACACCGGTATCTACCCTGTTAGGATATCCTTTTATACATCTTACCGGATATGCATTTTGCTTTACTGTATCCACTTTATTAAAAAGATCACTTCCGTCGTTGAGATTATAAGCCCAGCCCGAACTTGAACCTGAAGCTGTGGAACTCCAGAAATATCCTCTGCTGCCTTTACCATAAAATGATCCTTCATATTTCATTCCACCTGCCAATAATGCTTCAAATCCTGAAACGCCTTCTTCTTTCAACGAGGCACCGGCTAAACTTTGACCACCGTAATGGTTAACCAAAGTATCCCATTCATCGGTATTGGGAAGGTGCCAACCTTCCGGACAGATTCCCTGGTTATACCGATTCGTATCATATTGCATGAGTTCATCCCACCGGTAAAGTGCTCCAAGTTTTGAGCAATTCCCCGGTGCGTTACCATAACAATACTTTTCAAGGATTCCATTGTCTGATGACAAATCGGTATTATTGATCATCTCCCCGACATCCAGGTTTTCAGCCATCCAGCATTGACTGCCGATCAGAATCGTATTATAAGATCTGCCTGTCCTAGCATCGGTCAACACCTGGCCACAGTTAAATGATTCAACAGGATCCCTGCCATATTCCACCCATTGATCGCCATTGAAAAAGTTGATGCAATGGCAATCCAGGTTATAAATAACCAATCCGATGGCAGGATTTTGTATTGAGTCTCTTTGTTCTGTAGTCATTCGTGGAGGCAGGAATCCTTTCTGAGTTGATTCGAGTTCAAGGATCGCAGAGGAATCAGGAGCATTTGTACCAATACCCACCTGGCTAAATAAAGATGGATTAATAAAAAGGCAGCATATTATTACTATGAGCGTAATGTTCTTCATAAGACTTAGCATTTGGTTTAAAGTCAGAAAAGTACAAAATAAATATTTGAAAATGAAGTCGCCTTTCTATTTGGAATCAATCCATAAAATACATCAGGGGAAATAATTAACAACTTTCACTTCAAAAAACCAGTCAAAAATTGAGTTCAAATGATTTGAACTTGTCAAAATCATGGATAAAAGTGTGTAACTATGGCGCATAAAAATGCCCAAAGGCATATAAACCATTAGTCTTACCCTCCGCAAAGCATTATAATCGCTTCAAAGGGACTCGAATTTTGCATTATGAAGGTTCAACTTAACCGGCCTAAGTAAAACGCTGAAAATAAAATAATAACATCTGGTGCTTTATTACCTATTAATTTAGTAGACTATTCACAGAGTTAGGCAATAAATAGCACTAAAATGGTGGGGATAGACCAGGTGTGCATGCACAGTCTTGATATTTCAAATTTGTCCAAATTGGTGATAACAGTTTACAGATGCAATATTATTCCTATGCCGTCTTGAGTTATTCCGAATGAAAGATTCCTATTTCTTTCGATTTCATCAATTGCCTTTTGGTTGTTATCTTTCTTAATACTACCCGATATCCAAAGCGGAATACCAATGGTTTCGAATACAGCACCTCCATAAATTAATCCAACGCCTAAATCAATGGTTTGTGAATCATTTGTTTCTTTATTGATGAAGATGTATCCCCCTATTTGGCATAGAACTCCAAGGACAGTAAAAGCTATACCTCCATCCACACAATTCTGCGCAATTTCATAAGTATCCTTGTAATATTGCAAATCATGCCCCCTATAAAGTCCAAGATTTTCTTTTGGTTGCTTTAATTGATTTTCAGAGGGCTTAGGAAATGTGGTCAAATCAATGTATTGCCCTTTTTTTGTGATAGCAATAGCGGTAACGATTAACGTATCAGCACCTTTGGTATAATAGACGATATTTCCATTTTTAACCTCTTTGATGCAGCAATCGAAAATAATATTTTCGCCTTCAGCAGTATAAATAATGTCATTACAGTCAACTTGGGCAATTAAGGCAGGAATAATGAAAAACAAGGCACTGGCTAAGAATATGAATTTTTTCACCGGAAAATGATTAATAGGTTAATAATCATGGATTAAAATTATAAATTAATGCAATTTGAATTCGAAGATCTTCACACATATTATTTTTATAAATTGAATAAATATAGCAGGTGGCCGAAAAAGAAAAAATGAGCCCGGATGGACTCATTTCGTGGCCTATAAGAGCCCTTCATCGGCGAAACTATAAAACCCTTCACTACTGACGATCAAATGATCAAGGATGGGTAAATCAAGCAACGTACCGGCTTCCTTCAGCTTCCGGGTCAGATGAATGTCGGCCTCACTGGGCTGAAGGTTACCGGATGGATGATTATGCGCCAGGATCAAACTGCAAGCATTGGACTTCAGGGCAACCTGGAAAATGATTTTGGGATCGGCTACAGTGCCGGATAGACCACCTTGAGATACCTTCGCCCAACCCAAGACACGATTAGCCCGGTTGAGGCACAAAACCATGAATTCCTCGATGTGGTCGATCCTGGGGCTCCATATGCGCTGTAAAACGTCATAGACATCCCGGCTGCCACAAACCTTTTCCATTTCGGACAGTTTCACTTTGTTCCGGTAAAAGATTTCGATTTCGGCCAGGTTACTTGTGAACAATGTCACCGGATTTTTCGTTTTCATACGCCAGCCTCCTCATTCTGCAGGACCTTTTTCTGCTGCTTGGGAATCACATCAGAACCATACCTTGCCCTGATATAATCCATCGTTTTGGCCGAACGATTGCTTGATTTGAACTGTTTTGGCCTCCAATACCACATTGACTTCTTCGGTGCGAAAAAGAAGCCGGCAGCTTTAAGTTCCTTCCGATACACGAAGGTGTTGCCACTAATCCAAAGCCATGATCCGCAAAGTTCGGTTCGAACATCGAAGTTGATAACCTTAGCTATCACTTCAGGGAATTCGGCAAAATCCATCTTCACTTCTTCAGTTTGATTGGCAAAGTTGAAGAAGGGATCACGGATGATCGAATGATATTCCGCATTAATGGCTTGCATAACTTCTGTACTGCCACCACGGTCGGGGTGATGCTCCATAGCGAGCTCCTTGTAAACCTTTTTGACTTCGTTAATGGTTTTACAATTACTGAAAAATGTTGTTGTTTTCATTGCTGTAAGCATTTGAGTTAAACATTATTTCAGCAAAAAATAAAGCCTCATTATTCCTTAGAAGACTTGAAATCAGAAGACTTTTCTGAGCGATGGCGGATTTAACATAGCGTTATTATGCGACACAAAACGAAGTGACTGTTGCATAATGCGACGTTATGTTACTTCCCAAAAGGATAGGCTTTTAAACATTTTTCCGTCTGGCAAAGCATGCTTTTCCCCTAGCAATTAAAGGCCCCCCGGGGGAAACAGGCCACCCCCGGCAGCAAAAAGTACCCGGATGGGTTGCCTCAGACACATGTAACCTTTAATGGTGGCTTAAAAGCGGATGTTTTAAGATAATTTTTCAATTATCTTAAAAAATTATCGAAAATCTTCGCTATGGCTTGATTTTACAAGGAAAGATGGATATTGAAAATATCATATTTAAAAACAGACTCATATCCTGGTCTATAAAGAAACACCAAGGACAGCTCTTACGGACAGGATGCTCAGAGTAACTAAATAGAATTAATCAGTAACGTGAATGACTTACTCAGAACTTAATGGATGATTTTGGATAACTTAAATTTATTGGTTGAAGTTTTCCTCAGCCTTGATCAATAACTCTTTGAGAATTTCTTCCTTTTTCTTAATATCTCCCTTATTCAAATTAATTCTGTATGCACCCCAACGTGAATCATATCCCATATCATCGAGTTCATGCTTTTCTATTATTTCATCGGTTTCAGTTGACTTGGGGAGTTTTAGTTCTAACCTCATGTAGTTCTTTTTTGGCCGAAATAATGCAAAATTATTTGGCTGCCCTTCTTTGGCCAAACCAATATAGAATTTATTGTACTTCATTTCATAGCCAGGTTTGAAGCTACTAATAATCTCAAGTAGTTGGTCTGCCATCTTGACTGTAGTTTCTGTCCCTCGTTTAAGCCAATAATCCCGGTTTGTTATAGCTTGAACTTCTTCATCCTCATCAACCAGACCCAACATCATTTCATCGATCACTTTGGTAAAGACCAACCCGATCTCATCGCCAAATTTATAAGCATTAATTTGAATAGCCTTTAAAGGTATGAAACCATTGAACAGACTTATGACGTTAAGAAACCTGCTGGTAATGTCTTCAGCAATAATCACAGCACAATGATCGTATTGCGGATATCTTTTTCTTTCGATATCCCAGTATTCGATTGTCCGTATGATATGACTTTCGTCAGTTTTTCCAAGTTGGATTTCTATTTCATACCGTCGGTTTGTATCCGGGTCTTGCATCAGCAGGTCTAACCTACCTGCACGTGGTTGTACCCTTTCTTTATCTTTTAAGACGAGATCCCCCAGGCCAATAATGGAAGGATCCTCAGCAATCTTATCTTGAATAACCTTTTCAGTTATCTCAGGATGGTTGTAAAGTTGAATACGTTCTGGTTTAAAGATCTTTTTCATTGTTTTAACTTATTTCACTTCAACTATATAAATGAATTCACTAATTGACTTGACTTTATCTACTAAACTTTGATTTGAAAGTTCCATATTGACCGACGAACTAATACTAAGCTCGGATAAATTTGTGATCATATTGACCAGATAGGTAGATTTTCTTGCATAAGTTACGTTTTCTGCTCCCATATGTTTTGCTGAAACAATGCCGATTAATTCTCCCTGGCTATTAAATGCTGGCCCTCCACTATTACCTGGTTGTGCAGGTGCTGAAATTTGATATGACGTGACATCTCCCTGGAATCCTGTTTTTGAGCTTATAATCCCATTTGTGAGTTTCATTTCATCCCCCATTGTCGCCCTTAATGGATATCCCAAAATAAAAACACTTTCACCGACATCATCAAGATCCTTTTTTAAATTATATGGAATTTTACTTATTCCACTAAACAAAGGGTCATCAATTTTTAGTAATGCCAAATCATTATTTACATCCTTTAAAACAACGTAGGCTTTATAGGTACTGTTAAAATTTTTATTCACACCCCTTATAAAAATTTGATTGGCTTCATTAATAACATGATTATTTGTCACTATATATCCAAGTTCTGAGATTGCGAACCCTGTACCGGAAGCCTTATAAATTGATCCGTATGAAACATTATCGTTAGAAGTTGGATATAATTTAAGATACATAGTCTCCGGGGCATCTGGTCCAAATAATGTAAAATATCCTACATCCATCGTTATATAATAATCGCTACTCTTTACTTTATTAGCCAAGTACCAATCAACTTTGAATAGTTTTTCCGTTGCCGTCCTGTATATTACTGCTTTTACATCGCCGCTTTTCCAATACGAAGAGGCATATCCTTCAGCACCTTCTAAATAAACAAGATTATATGTTTCCTGGTCTATTCTTTTTAAAGCCAGTTGATATTTACTGCTTTGCTCACTTGAACTTCCAACTTTTTCATAGATTCCTTCATAAGGTTCCATCCCATTTGTTTCCCATTCTTTTATCATTGACTCTTTCGTTACATCGAGCCTTTGGACAGTTTCGGTTTTTTGCTTATAAATGTCACCTTGTATGCGATAACAGGTACTTATAAAATAGTCAGGTGCAATAATTTTAGTGAGATGAAGTATATTACCACCATTATTTCTTGCTTCCACTTTAGCATCATCAACGACTTTTTCAAGTGAGCAATCCGTGGTAAAACCACTATCACCTATACGAACCTTACCAATATAAATTAAATCATTTGGCAACGGATCACTTAGACGGTAAACCATAACTGGTTCATCAGGGCTAAGAGGCTTATATCTATTTTCTATTGTTGTATTAGCAACAGGGCTGCATGAAATAATGAAATATGTGATGAAGGGTAATAAGTAGATTAACTTTTTCATAACATAGATTTTTATAATTTGAACTTGACTATTTAATTACAAACCTGATTAATTCATGTTGGTAAAAGATTATTCATACATCTGTGCAATTTACATAAATCTAAGGAATAGCATCCCTTTTATTTCCATGCTAATTTTCTCTAAATTTACTCGATTATTTGGAACGCCATAATCCTAACCCATGTCGAAGGTTCGCATAAATCAGTACTACACCGATATTCAGCGTGCAACTCAGTACGGCAGATCAAAGAATGAATCTTCCATCCGTCACTATACGTTGATCTTACTTAACGATTACGCACATAAAAAGAACTATGAGGTCATCGCTGAGCTTACCTGCCTTGGCACAAAAGGCAAAGTGGTCAGGCCGGATGGGATTCTCAAGAATAATTGGGGTATAGACATCGGTTATTGGGAGAGCAAGGATGAAAAAGACGTGATCGATGATGAAATCGATGCCAAGATCAAAAAAGGGTACCCGCTGAATAATATCCTATTTGAAGATACCCAGACGGCTGTCCTATACCAGTATGGCCAGGAGGTGATGCGGGTTCCTGTGAACGATCCTGAGCGACTTGATGTGCTCCTCGACCAATTTATCGAATATAAAAGTGAGACTGTCCATAAGTTCGAAAAGGCGCTTGACAACTTCAGGATTGATATTCCGGTTATCATTGAAACACTTCGGAAGCGGATTGAGCAAACCGGTAATACTAATCCTGAATACCTTCAGGCCAGAGAGGTCTTCCTGGGCCTATGCCAGACGGTAATCAATCCAGAGATCTCCCTGGCTGATATCAGGGAGATGATGATCCAACATCTGCTCACAAGCGATCTTTTTAACAAGATCTTTGATGAACCGGAATTTCACCGGCACAACAGTGTCGCCCGGGAGTTGGAAAATCTGATCGGTACCCTTTTCTCTTATGGTGAACGCCGAAACCTTTTGAACAGTGTCGAACACTTCTATGATGCGATTAATTCAACTGCAGCTTCAATTACCGATCACCATGAGAAGCAGAAGTTTCTGAAGGTCCTATATGAAAATTTTTACAAGGTATATAACCCTAAAGCTGCAGATCGGCTTGGTGTTGTTTATACACCAGGTGAGATTGTCAGGTTTATGGTTCAAGGGGCTGATTATCTTTTGGAAAAACATTTCGGTAAGTCCCTGGCTGATAAGGGTGTAGAAATACTGGATCCGGCTGTTGGAACTGGGACATTTATTTGTGATATTATCGAACATCTCCCTGAACAGCACCTTAAATCAAAGTATAAGAACGAGCTTCACGCAAACGAGGTTGCTATCCTGCCCTTTTACATTGCAAATCTAAATATTGAGTATACATTCAAGCAGAAAATGGGCTTCTACGAAGAGTTTCCTAACCTTTGCTTCGTTGACACGCTTGACAATACAGAGGGATTATCATATATAGGACAGCAACACAACTTATTCGGCCTGAGTAGTGAAAATGCAGAGCGGATCAACCGGCAAAACCAGAAGAAAATATCAGTCATTATTGGAAATCCACCCTATAATGCGAATCAGAAGAATGAAAATGAAAACAATAAAAACCGGGAGTATCCATTTATCGATAAACGAATTAAAGACACTTACGTTAAATTAAGCACCGCACAGAAGACAAAAGCTTATGACATGTACTCACGGTTCTATCGTTGGGCCATGGACAGGCTTGATAAAAATGGAATCATTGCATTTATTTCCAACAGGAGCTTCATTGACAGCCGAACATTCGATGGATTTAGAAAGTACGTTGAAGATAATTTTTCAGAAGCGTACATCATTGACACTAAGAGTGATGTCCGGGCCAATCCTAAAATCGCTGGTACTACCCATAATGTTTTTGGTATTCAAACCGGTGTGGCTATGATGTTCCTTGTCCAAAAAGAAGGCTCAGACAAAAAATGCAAAATATCGTACACTGCCCTTGATGATTTTTGGCGGAAAGAAGAAAAACTTGAATGGCTTAGAAATAATTCACTGAAAAAAATTGAATTTTCGGAAACCATACCTGATAACCAACATAATTGGATAAAAATTGCAAAAAATGATTGGGACTCATTATTGATATTGGCTGATAAAACTGTTAAAGCAGGCAAAGAAAATAATGCAATTTTTAAGTTATTTACTAATGGCGTTGCAACCAACAGAGATGAATGGGTATATGATAAGGATTTTGAATTCCTTGAAAAAAAGGTTAAATTCCTTATTGATGTATATAATGCTCAGGTTGAGCAAATATCAAAAATGAACCTTAATAAGAATAATATTGATGATGTTATCGAATATTCCATTAAATGGAGTGCTACATTAAAGTCAAATTTGATAGCAAAAAGAAAAATAATTTTTAGAAAATCCTTGATTACTGAATCAATATATCGACCTTTTTTTAAAACATATTTTTATTCTGAAAAAATCATTAATGATAGACTTACTGAAAATCATCAACAACTCTTTGGCTATGACTATTCTAAGAGCAATAAAATGATTTGTTTTAATGGAGCGAATAATGTTCAATGGAATGTTATTGCAATTAAAACTTTTATTGATTTAAATGCCTTATACGGTGGAACTCAATCCATTCCACTCTATCGATATAATGAAATTGGAGATCAGTTTAACAACATCACAGATTGGGGCCTCGAACAATTTCACAATAATTACCAGGATCAACCCATCACTAAAGAAGACATCTTTCATTATGTATATGCAGTCCTGCACAATCCGGCCTACCGGAAGAAGTATGAATTGAACCTGAAACGTGAGTTTCCCAGGATTCCATTCTATGATGATTTTCAAAAGTGGGCCGAAATGGGCAAGATACTTATGGACCTGCACATCAATTTTGAAACTGTCGAGCCTTATGACCTGGAGGTAATCGAAAGACAAACGGAAAAATCACCGGTTGAACTTCAGAAGCAGATTTTCATGGAAGTAGCCGAACCAGAACCCATGTTTGCCTATCAACCAAAAATCAAAGTCAAGCTTAAACCTAATAAAGAAACTGGTGTCATTGAAATTGATGAAGTGACCACGATAAAAGGAATTCCATCTGTAGCCTGGGAATATAAACTTGGTAACCGCTCTGCCCTGGAATGGATCCTCGACCAGTACAAAGAAAAGAAACCGTCAGATCCGACCATAGCCGAAAAATTCAATACTTATCGGTTTGCAGATTACAAAGAACATGTTATAGGCTTATTGAAACGGGTTTGTACTGTCAGTGTGGAAACGATGAAAATTATTAGAGAGATGGAAAGCATTTCAAATGACCTGGAATAAAAAATCACCCTTACAGGTGATCAGTAATTCATTTAAAATCTATTTAAAGGTTTTGGTGTTTTGGGCTTTCAGGCAATCAGGTTCCATAACCTCCCTTTCTTTAGATTCAATTTTTGTCACACGATTTTTCTGAAGTTTCTTCTGCGTTTAAATTTCAAATTTGAAATTAGATGATCAGCTTCCTGTAAAAAGTATTCCCCTTTAATCATCCGAATCTTTTTCGCTTCTTCAGGGACAAAGCGTTTGAAATATGGAATTTGATCTGATGAGATTGGTAAAGGATTGAAATTCTTTTTTACTTTAAGAAGACCCAGTTTAGCAGAAGCATTTTTAAATGATGAAGCGGTAGAAGGTGATATGTTTAATTTACGGGAGATGACAGTTACTGGAATTGATAAAGAGGGGGTCTGAGCCGGTTCACTCTTTCTGGTGCGCCTCCCTATGATTAGCTCCGGTGACCTTTGACTCATGACCACCCTCTTAAATTTTTTTAATTCATGCCCAATACATGTTGAAAAAGCAAACAAACGGAAATCTTTCAGGTGCTTCTTGTTCATGATCACACCATACTGTGATTTAAATCCATTTCTTTTTGCGAGTGATAGAAAGCTTACCGTCCTCAACGATCTCAATCTATGATTATAGGTTAGAAATTTTAAATGTAGAAGTGTATTTAAATGCCGCCTAACTGTCCGGCCAGAAATGCAGAGTTCTTTGCTTGCCCTTTGCAGTAATGAATTGTTATAAGTGAGGTGTCCTGAAGCTTCGAATTTGAAATAGAGAAAGAGTCGAACTTCGGGTGCTAACCGGTTCAACATTGCATAACGCATTAAGTCAACTGGGACGAGCAGATATTTAACTTTATTATCCATTTTAACAAGCCTCAACATAATTTCTCACACAGTTTCAGATACTGTTATAAATCCCCCTCATGATTCATTTTAGTTTTAAATAGCTCACCGGTCAGGGATGTTATTTTATTTAAGGTTGAAGAAAGATTGAGTATTTTACTTTTATAAAATTCCGAATCAAATTCAGTTTTCTGTCGGATAATCGATTCAAGGCGCTCCTCCAGATCCTCTATGACGTAATTAGTCGCATGAATGGAACTAATAAATTCTTTCATCTTCTCATTTTTAATATATTCATCAGTGGGTATCGGTTTATTATCTTTTCCCATTGCAATATTGAGCTTTGTGCTTCGATTTCTCCCCGCTTCATCAAGCAATTGATTGAATTTCCTTCGTTTTTTTTCTTTTTGCAAGGATTTCCGCTTTTCTTCATTTGCATAATTCCTTGCAGCTCTTTGAGTAGGCATGGCCTCAAATACGTCCTTATTGATCACTTTTTCGTCAATCAGACGAAGTAATTCAAGAGAATAACTGACCCTTCTTTCCGGCCAGCCAAGAAATTTGGCAATAGCTGGTGCCCCTATTGGTTGATCAGCTCGCCCATGTGCGACCTGTTGTTTTTCCTCTCTATGTTCTTCTAAGAATCGTTTTGCAACCATCACAGCTTCATTGATGATACGTGGATCGGCATGCCAGTCTTCCAAGTTTTCTTTGGCCATAATCTTGATCATCACGGCATCTGATAAATCTTTAACTGGTATATCAACTTCATCTGTCAGCTGCATCACTTGCTGAAGTGCTACAAGCCTATGGTGTCCGTAGGCAATTTGTATCTCACCATTATGGTTACGTGCTAAAATATTATCCCAAAATCCGGTTTCCTTTATAGATTTTATTAGACTATATACCTTTACAGGATCAACAGGATAATTTTTCATGTCCCTAAAAGGATTAGGCTTTAAATCTTTAATTTGGATTTTCATTATGTTCTGTTTAAATTTAAAGGAGCTTGCAGTTCGTTTTGTTTATGAATGGTGTTCGTCTAAAAGTTTCTCTATCGCAGATTGCCGGATTAATATTTTGGCTCCGACCTGGACGCACGAAATCAAACCTTTCTGTTTCCAAGCAAAAAAAGTACGTTTGCTAATATGAAGTTTTTTGATTACTTGATCAATGGTAAGGAGTTCATCCTGTTTGCTCGGATTGGTTATAAGATCAAGTTTATTGTTTAAGTCTGCCACTTTAGTTTCCAAGTTCCTGAAAACATCAGCAAAACCCGTATAAGGATCTTCAGGTTTTGAAATTTCATTTTTTTTCATAGTTCTTACATTTACAATTCTTTGCAAATATAAGCAGGGAGATGGTCTTAAATGCCTGATAATGAGGTATATATTGAGTCGAAAATTTAAAAAATATATACCTTTGAGAATGAGGATATTAGCTTTTAAGTTTATGATTAAACCAAGATTTGACTTGGTTTATCTTATCCATTTCGTTTATGAATGGCTTACCTGTATAACTATCAATGAATGGAAAGTGAGCTAGTTCAAAGATTTCAATTATAATTCTATATAATTCTGCATAAATGATTGAATCATCTGTTAATGCAAGTCTAGTTTTCTCAATTAAAAACTGGTATATCTTTAAAGCAATTTTACGACGCAAATATGTATAATAATTTCGAAAATTTGGGATTTCTTCATTAAGCATTTCTTCGTATGCATGGAATGACTCATTCATTAATTTAGGAAATTCGTTTGTACCAAGAAATTGAGTCATGAGAGTCTGATTACTGACTTGTAACTTTTCCGGCACTCCTTTCAAAATAAAATTAAAGGTTATGGATTCAAGATCTTTCCCTCCCATGGAGGTCATAAACGGCTTGGTTGGATCTTCTAACCCTTCAGGATGAATCATTATAGGAGGAAACATATTTGCGTAAATCTTTTTCAAAACGAGCACTTCAGCCCTGAAATCCTTTTGATCAGCAATTCTTTTTTTAACATATGTTTTATCCATCCCGCTTTGGTCCTCAAGAAATGATTCGGCTTTAAGATTCATAAGATCGGCAATCAAGTACTTAAATAAGTGATAATATTCAACCAGTCCTTTTGAATAAATAAATCGTTTAAATTCATTTTCAAACCCAGCAGGAGCATTTAACAGGGCCCAATGAACCTGTCCGAAATATGATTCCGGGTGGGCAATAATGCTTAAAGAGCCAAAGTATTGCTTGTATAATTTTTCAACTGGTAGAAAATATTGTTGGAATGATTGGATATTGCTAAAAAAAATCTCATCAGGAAATAGTATAATAGAATCACATTCTACATAACCGGTACTACTTGCTTTTCCTTTTAATTCAAAGCTTGTTATCACATTGCCATTCTTAGCAAGGAGTTTTTTATAATTGTGAAATCTCTGTTCAATTGTTAGTTCCATATACGTCATTAATCTCGAGTTATCAAATCATTCGCATCATCCAGGGTCTTATTCTCAAAGCTATCAAGGTATGTTTGTGTCATTTGCTCAGTTTCGTGCCCTAGGCCTTCCGATATCACCGCAGTGGGCACGCCTGACCGTTTGGCTATAGTGGCCCAGGAATGGCGTGCGACATAGCTCGTAAGTGGGATACTGATTTCCAGTTCCTTTCCGATTTCTTTTAGCTTTTTATTCAGCAACCTTCCGGCATTACGGTAGGTCAGGTACTCTTTGCCTTCCAAAAGGATAGGAAAAACAAATTTCGAATCAGTTTTGCTATACTTGTCAATGATCACCTGGGCCTGGTCAGTAATTTTGATTGTGAAAGTCTGGCCGGTTTTCTGCCTCCGGTAAATAATCCTGTCACCTACAATGTCTTCCGGTTGTAAATAGGCAATATCAACGAAGTTCATACCTCTGTTGTAAAAACTAAACATGAAGATATCCCTGGCAAATTCCTTATCCGGCCGCTTAGAAAGATCAAGGTTCCTGATCTTGGTTATTTCCTCTTTGGACAAAGCTCGTTTGATTGTTTTTTCCTGCTGAATTTCGAAACCTGTGAACGGATACAGTCTTTTAGCGACAACTTTATCGCCGATTGCCTTATTGAAAATTGCCCGGAGAGTTCTTAAATAGACAGAGATGGAATTAATTTTTACACCTTTTTTAATAAGTGATTCCTGGAAGCGTAGCAATAGCCGGGAATTTACATTCTTAAAGTCAATATCCTTTTCATCGTTAAATTTAATAAACGCGTTTAATGCGTCCTGGTAAGCCCGGGCATTCCCATTATTGCCTGTCTGCTTCATGGTAGTAATCAACTGGTCGGTGTAATCCTTTAGCATGGATGTCTTTTTTATCCGGCCAAGATACTCGGCAATATCATCGACTGTATATGGATTGCCTGATCCATCAAGCTCAAATAAAGCTTTAACTGCGGCTTCCTTCTTCTGCTTAATGAGTTTTTTTAACTCATCTGCCTTCGGATGTTTGGCATTGACTGTCTGCTTACTCTCACTCCATTGCTTATCGGTTGCGGAATATCCTAAACTAATTACCTTTCTTTTCCTATCTTTGAGAATCGATAAAATGATAGGGTGCCCCCCTCCCTTGAGGGTCTTGTGAGTATAAAGCATTAAAGTTACTGAAGCCATAATCGATCCGGTTGAAACATGGTTGAAACAACCGCCGCACAAATATACATTCATTCGCATTATTATGCAACAGGAAAAAGAATAATATCAATGTTTTCAAGGGGTCAAAGAAAATGAGCGCAAACCAAAGTCATAAAAAACTGCCTGTCACGCAGGAGGTCGCGGGTTCGAGCCCCGTCCAGTCCGCAAAATTTAACCTCAGGAGTATTTCTTCTGAGGTTTTTTTATAAAATGCCTGTCCGCTAATTAGTATTTTCTTCCAACGACTAAAGCCGTTGGTTCCAAGCATGTTACAAAAATTGAACCGACGGCTTTAGTCGTCGGACTATCAAAAAAAGAGGCTGATCAAACATTTGATAAAGACTCTTCTACCTTGTCCAATTAAACAAAAAATAATTGTTTTATCTTTTATTGCAGATTCATTTAACCTTCTAACTTTGCGCCACAAAATGCATTGTTATGTTACTAACAAACCTAGCCGCAACTGTCGCAGAAAGCGCATCTTCAATTCCCTCCATCGGCCCGATCAGGGTTGAGTTTGTCTTATTTGCACTGACCCTGATTGGGGTAGCCTTGTTTCATAAGAAGACCATGTATGTCGCGCTCATCGGCCTTGCAGCGGTTCTTTTGTTTAAATTTATTTTTGATCCGTCGTTTAACCTTGGGCACCATATTGTCGGATCGGCGCATGAGGAAGGAGAGTGGCGTATTTTGCTCAACCTGCTGGGTCTGCTGTTTGGCTTTGCCATCCTTGCCCGGATCTTTGAAGAATCCAATGTACCGGAAATTTTACCCAAATTCCTGCCTAATGACTGGAAAGGTGGATTAGTACTGTTAGCCATGATATTTGTTCTGTCTTCTTTCCTGGATAATATAGCTGCAGCCATGATCGGCGGAACAATTGCCATGGTGGTGTTTAAAGGCAGGGTGCATATTGGATATCTGGCTGCGATAATAGCAGCGAGTAATGCGGGTGGCGCCGGTAGCGTGGTCGGCGACACCACAACTACCCTGATGTGGATTGACGGTGTTGAGCCGGTATGGGTTCTGCATGCCTTTGTGGCATCTATTGCTGCATTTGCCATTTTTGGCGTGTTCGGAGCTATTCAACAGCACAGGTTTCAGCCAATTGTCAGTGACACGAAAGCAGGAATTAAAGTGGACTGGCTGAAGATATTCATTGTATTCATGATCCTGGTGGGTGCGATAACCACGAATTTTCTTTTTGATTTCCCGGCCCTTGGCGTCTGGATCGCCATCCTGATCGGATCGTTGATGCGAAAAACGCCCTGGGGAGAGCTTAAAAAAGCCTGGCAGGGAACTATCTTTCTTATGTCGTTAGTGACCATTGCCTCGATGATGCCGGTCGAAGAATTACCGCCGGCCTCCTGGCAAACAGCATTTATCCTTGGTTTTGTATCGGCCGTTTTTGATAATATTCCACTGACAAAACTCTGTCTCGAACAGGGTGGATATGACTGGGGCGTACTTGCCTATACCGTTGGTTTCGGAGGCTCAATGATATGGTTCGGATCCTCGGCTGGCGTTGCATTATCCAATATGTACCCGGAAGCCAAGAATACAGTAAAGTACATGAAGAATGGCTGGTATGTTATTGTTGCTTATATCGTTGGATTCTTTGTTCTGATGGGTGTGATCGGTTGGGAACCTCATGCCCCGCACAAAAAAAGCCATGAAGCGGAAGTGCCTGCGATGCAAGCACTACCTGATGGAAACACAGTAAATTAGTTCAAAATTCAAAATTCAAAGTTCAAAATTCAAAGTTCAAGGTTCAAGGTTCAAAGTGAGTATCAGAAAATTATTTTTACTACTTTTAACTCAAGACTCAAAACTCAAGACTCAAAACTCATCTTATGGGCATAAATACTTTTTTTCAGAAGCTGGTTCCAAAGGACAAGAAATTTTTTCCGATGTTTGAAGCCCAGGCAGACCTGATTGTTCAGGCTGCCGGAAAGCTCAATGAGATCTTTCTGACAGATGATGTCGAAAAGCATGCGGAACTGTTTAAAACGATAAAAGAGCTCGAAAATAAAGGTGACGATGTGGCGCATGAGATATTTGATGAGTTGGATAAGACTTTTATCACGCCTTTCGACCGCGAAGATATCCATCAGCTTACCTCAACACTGGATGATGTCCTGGATTTTATCAATGGTTCAAGCCAGCGGATCCGGCTTTATAAACTGCAGAAATTTCCGGCCGAATTTGTGAGGTTCTCTTCGGTCATATTGAGTGGAGCCAATGAAATACGAAGTGCTGTCAGGGAACTTTATAATCTTAAAAGACCTGAAATGATCCGGCAGGCATGTATCAGGATCAATGAGGTTGAAAACCAGGCAGACGACCTGTATCATTTTGTGATTTCGGACTTGTTTGAGCATGAAAAAGATGCGATTGAACTGATCAAAAAGAAAGAAGTACTTCAAACCATGGAGCGGGCCAGCGACCGGATGGAAGATGTGGCTGATGTTCTTAAAACCATCATTATAAAACTGGCTTAAGCAAAGATTCATGCTCTCTATCGTCATCATAGCCATTACCATTGCATTACTTTTTGATTTCCTCAATGGGATGAATGATGCAGCGAATTCCATTGCAACCGTAGTCTCTACAAAGGTTCTTCCTCCGCTTGTTGCCGTGGTCTGGGCCGCTTTTTTCAATTTTGCTGCAGTATTTTTCTTTGGAGTTCATGTTGCAACAACCATCGGAAAAGGTATTGTCGATCCGTTGGTGATTAATGAATTTATTATTCTGGCTGCCCTGATCGGTTCAGTGATCTGGGTTTACACATGTACTCACCTGGGCCTCCCGATCAGTGTTTCCCATGCGTTGATAGGCGGATTGATCGGACCTTCTCTTCTGGTTGGTGGTAAAAGTGTTCTCATTATGTCAGGGATTACGAAAGTAGCCCTGTTTATTGTATTATCCCCCATTATTGGACTTTTGCTGGGTTATTTCATTATGATCCTGACCATGTTTGTCTTTCAACGAACAGCCCCATTAAAAGTCGATCACCTGTTCAGAGGCCTACAGCTGGTATCCTCGGCTATTTTCAGTATCGGACACGGGACCAACGATGCCCAAAAGACAATGGGAATCATTTCTGTACTTCTGTTCAGCACCGGACGACTCGGACCCGAGTTTCATGTGCCGGCCTGGGTCATTATCGCTTCATATTCTGCGATTTCACTTGGAACCCTGGCAGGTGGATGGAAAGTCATTAAAACTCTGGGATTGGGTCTGACCGACCTGAAACCGGTGCACGGCTTCAGCGCTGAAACAGCCGGAGCGATCACGATTATAGGCAGTTCGCTGGCCGGAATCCCCGTGAGTACAACGCATACGATTACCGGGTCCATTATGGGTGTCGGAATGACAAGGAGACTATCAGCAGTAAGATGGGGTGTGGTGGGAAAAATTATAGCGGCCTGGGTATTAACGATCCCTGGAACAATAGCAATAAGTGCTGGCGCGTATTATATTATTTCACTTTTTCTCTGAAATAAATAATAGGAATCATTAAACAATACTATGCAAGCAATTATTATCATCACCGTTGGAATTGCTTTGCTGTTTAATTTTTTGAATGGAATGAATGATGCGGCTAATTCCATTGCAACGGTCGTATCCACAAAAGTTCTATCGCCGCTTGCAGCTGTTGTTTGGGCTGCTTTTTTCAATTTTGCTGCTGTTTTTTTCTTTGGTGTTGATGTTGCAACGACCATTGGCACCGGGATTGTCGATCCTGCAGTAATTACGGAATACCTTGTACTGGCAGCCCTTATCGGTTCCGTGATATGGACCTATCTTTGCACCTACATAGGACTTCCTATCAGTGTATCCCATGCACTGATCGGTGGATTGATCGGTCCGGCACTACTTATTGGGGGTGCACGTGTGCTTATTTCTTCCGGAATCATTAAAGTTGCACTTTTTATTGTCTTGTCGCCATTGCTTGGCCTTATTCTCGGTTATCTTTTCATGATTTTAACCATGCTGATTTTCAGAAAAAAGGCACCATTGAAGGTTGACCATATATTCAGGGGATTGCAGTTGCTGTCATCGGCCGTTTTCAGTTTTGGTCATGGTACCAATGATGCCCAGAAAACAATGGGCATTATTGCTGTACTGCTTTTCAGCACAGGTCGGTTAGGCCCGGAATTTTATGTGCCGGGATGGGTAATCCTCACTTCGTACATTTCAATTTCTCTGGGTACTCTGCTCGGGGGATGGAATGTTATTAAAACACTTGGCAATAACCTGACTGATCTGAAGCCGGTACATGGTTTCTGTGCCGAAACAGCCGGAGCATTTACAATAATTGGCAGTTCTTTTTTCGGAATCCCTGTCAGCACTACTCACACGATAACCGGATCGATCATGGGAGTCGGAATGACCAGGCGGCTTTCAGCGGTCAGGTGGGGCATAGCCGGTAAAATTGTTGTTGCGTGGGTGATGACAATCCCGGGGACTATGATCATCAGTGCAGGAACCTATTATCTGATTTCCTTGTTCCTGTAATGATTAAAATATTGGTAGTTTAGATCATCAACAGATCAATCACTAACCCCTGATTTATTCCTTATTATTATTCAACAGGCTTGTATAACCTTTCATGATCCCGCGCGCCGAACGGGCAATGAAGGTAAGGATTTCGTCGCGTTCGGGAGTGGCCGGAACATCGGCTTCGATGATATTGACCGCCTGGGAAACATTGTAATTTTTCCGGTAAATGATCCGGTATATTTCCTGGATCTGGTTAATCTGCTCGTTAGTAAAACCTCTTCTCCTTAACCCGATCGAATTAACACCCACGTAGGATAGGGGCTCCCTGGCCGCTTTGGTATAAGGAGGAATATCTTTCCGGGCCATACCTCCACCGGAGATCATCGAATGGGCGCCGATTTTTACGAACTGGTGAACGGCAGATAATCCGCCGACGATAGCATAATCGTCTATTTCAATATGACCGGCAAGGGTTGCCGCATTGGCCAGGATGACATGATTGCCGATCACACAGTCGTGGGCCACATGAACGTAAGCCATCAGCAGGCAATTCTTTCCGATGACGGTCTTATAACTGGCTTTGGTACCCCGGTTTACGGTCACAAATTCGCGGATGGTCGTATTATCTCCAATATGGACGGTAGTGTCTTCTCCATCGAATTTAAGATCCTGGGGAATGGCCGAGATCACGGCTCCCGGGAAAATCCGGCAGTTGCGGCCAATCCTGGCACCTTCCATGATAGTGGCATGGTGCCCTATCCAGGTTCCTTCACCGATTTCAACATTTTTTTCAATGGTCACAAACGGATCAATAATCACGTTGTTGGCTACGTTAGCCTGGGGATGTACATATGCTAAGGGCTGAATCATTTTTTGATATTTGCAATGTTACTTGTACCTTTTTCCACAATAGAAGCCATCATTTCAGCTTCCATAACGACCTTGTTGCCTACCCAGGCTTCGCCTTTCATATGGGCGATCCCCCTTCTTACAGGTCCAACCAGTTTGAGGTCGAAGATCAGCGTATCACCGGGTAATACTTTTTGCCTGAATTTAACCTGGTCGATCTTCAAAAATAAGGTGGTGTAATCCTGCGGATTAGGAACTGTACTTAGAACGAGCACACCTCCGACCTGGGCCATGGCCTCCACTTGCAATACGCCGGGCATAACGGGTTCATGGGGAAAATGTCCTTCAAAAAACGGCTCGTTCATCGTTACGTTTTTAACGCCAACAACCCTGTTTTCGCTCATTTCGATAATCTTATCGATAAGCAGAAATGGCGGCCTGTGAGGTAAAATGTTTTTGATCTGGTTGATATCCATCACGGGCGGCTTGTTCGGATCATACAAAGGTGCTTGACTCATTTTGCGGTCTTTATTGATTTGATGTCTGATCAGTCGTGCGAATTTAGCATTGACCGTATGGCCCGGCCTTCGGGCAATTATATGGGCTTTTAACGGTTTTCCCAGCAAAGAAAGGTCACCGACTACATCCAGCAGTTTGTGCCGGGCCGGTTCATTGTCGAAATGCAATTCCAGGTTATTCAGGATACCTTCATTCAATACTTTCACGGAAGGTTTATTGAATAATTTGGCTAAACGGTTCAGTTCATCCTGGGTAACGGTGCGGTTGACGAAAACGATGGCGTTATTCAGATCGCCCCCCCGGATTTTCTGTATATCCAGTAAATACTCAAGTTCGTGAAGGAAGACAAAGGTCCTGCACATGGAAATGTCATTTCGAAAATCTTCGATTTTCTCCATGGTCGCATATTGTGCGCCCAGGACTTTTGTTTCGAAGTTGATCATGGTCGTTACCTTGAACCTGGGAAACGGTAAAGCCACCATTTCAATTTTATTTTCAGGTTCTTCATAAAATACCGGTGTACTTAGTTCAAGGTACTCCCTCAGTGCAGGTTGTTCCTGAATGCCGCACTTTTCCAGCGCTTCGACAAAGAAACGGGAACTTCCGTCCATAATCGGCGTTTCTGCCTGGTCCACTTCGATGATCAGGTTATCGATGCCCAAGCCGGCTACGGCAGCGAGCACATGTTCCACGGTCTGTACCTTTGCACCGTTTTCCGCTATACTGGTACCACGTGCCGTATCGACGACGTTTTCAACCAGGGCATTAATGACGGGTTGTCCTTCAAGATCGGTACGGATGAACTTTTTACCGCTGTTTATCGGGGCCGGGCGGAAGGTCAGCGTGACTTCATTTCCGGTATGCAATCCTACTCCCGCAAGACTGATCGGCCTTTTAACTGTTGTTTGATTATCTGACATAATAGCGGGCAAAGATAGGGAATTTCAACCAGCTTTAACAAGATGTTAAGACTGATTCAATCTTCTCTCCAACTGATCCAGCCTTTTAACGATTTCAGAAAGATTTTTAAAATGAACAAGAGCTCTGCGGTGCGTCGAAATATCAATGGCCGGAGAGCCCATCACGATCGATCCGTCTTTCAGGTTGCCTGAAATGCCCGACTGGGCGCCGATCTTTACATCATCACCTATGATTAAGTGCCCGACAAATCCCACCTGGCCGGCGATCATGCAGTTTTTGCCAATCTTGGTCGATCCCGAAATGCCTGTTTGTGCAGCGATCACGGTGTTTTCACCAATTTCCACGTTATGTGCTATCTGGATCAGGTTGTCGAGTTTTACTCCCTGGCGAATGATCGTCGAACCCAGCGTAGCCCTGTCGATTGTCGTATTTGAACCGATTTCCACATCATCTTCGATGATCACATTGCCGATCTGGGCCACTTTCTTGTAATTTTTATCCTGTTGGGGGGCAAAGCCAAATCCGTCGGCCCCGATGACCACACCACCATGAATCGTGCAGCGGTCGCCAATCAGGTTGTCTGAATAAATGACCGCACCTGCGTAAATGGTGCTTTCACTACCAATCTTTACATTATCGCCGAGAAATACCTGAGGGAAAATCTTCGAGTTATCGCCAATGGTAACATTTTCACCGATGAACGCAAATTCACCGATGTACACATTTTTGCCAATAACTGCTGACTTTGAAATGAATGCAAGTGATGAAACCCCCCTCTTTTCATTGTTGATCTGGTTGTATAATTCAAGCAATTTGGCAAACGCCGTATAAGCGTCTTCAACACGGATCAGTGTTGAAAGTACAATTTGTTCAGGGGCAAAATCCCGGTTGACAATCACTACGGATGCCTGAGTGGTGTAAATGTAAGGCGTGTACTTTGGATTGGCTAAAAATGAAAGTGTACCCGGTTCACCTTCTTCAATTTTTGATAGACGTGAAATTCTGATATCCGGATTACCTTCAACAATCCCATCTAAAACTTCAGCTATCTGGCTGGCTGTAAACTCCATGCGAGGCGGATTTATTTTGAAATCAATCTTCTAAGAAGCTGCAAAAGTATTAAATTAATACATTTGTATAACCTGTTTTCTGATCAAGCTTCACTGAATATTCACAACACTGTACAATAAAACCGTGATATTTACATTTCATTGATACAGCTAATTTTTTTTCAGAAATAATAAACACCCGAAATGGACAAGATAAAAATTCTCTGGGTCGATGATGAGATAGAAATCCTGAAACCACATATCATCTTCCTGGAACAAAAAGGTTATGAAGTCGATACCAGCAATAACGGTGATGATGGACTTGAGATGATTTTTTCCAGGCCCTATGACATTGTTTTCCTGGATGAAAATATGCCGGGTCTCACCGGTATTGAAACATTGGAAAGGATAAAAAAGAGTTATCCTAATCTGCCGGTGGTCATGATTACTAAAAGTGAGGAAGAATCAATCATGGAGGATGCCATTGGATCCAATATTGCAGATTTCCTTATCAAACCGGTCAAGCCAAACCAGATCCTGCTAAGTCTGAAGAAGAACCTCGAAAACAAGAAGCTCGTCAGCGAAAAAACCACATCTTCATATCAACAGGAGTTCAGGAATATATCGATGGAAATTTCCAATAATCCCGATCACAAAGGCTGGGTCGATATTTTCAGGACACTTACGCGGTGGGAATTGGAACTTGAGAAATCGAGTGATGACAGCATGCAGGAAGTCCTGCAACATCAAAAAAGTGAAGCGAACCAGATGTTTTCGAGGTTCGTGGAAAATAATTACCTGAACTGGCTCAGCGGGAAGGAGAAAAATTATCCGGTCATGTCGCCGTCCCTGTTCAAGGAAAAGATATTTCCCCTGCTGGATTTGAAAGAGCCGCTGTTCTTTATCCTGATCGATAATCTTCGTTATGATCAATGGAAAGCCATTCAGCCTATCCTGGAAGAGTTTTACCGGGTTGAAAAGGAAGATGTCTATTACAGCATACTTCCAACCACCACCCAATATGCGCGAAATGCCATCTTTGCCGGATTAATGCCACTGGAGATTGAACGAAGGTTTCCGAAATACTGGGTAGCCGAAGAGGAGGAAGGTTCAAAAAACCAGTTTGAAGGAGAATTGCTTGGCGAACATCTGAAAAGATACGGCAGGGAAATAAAATACTCTTATCATAAAATATTAAACCTTACCGCCGGCCGTAAACTCGTCGAAAGCCTGCCCAACATGTTAAATAACAAGCTCACAGTGATCGTGTATAATTTTGTTGACATGCTTTCGCATGCCCGGACAGAAATGGAGATCATCCGCGAGCTTGCAGACGACGAAAAAGCATACCGTTCACTCATGGTTTCATGGTTTAATAATTCACCATTATTTGATATCATTAAATATCTTTCGGAGAAAAAAGTAAACCTGGTCATTACTACTGATCATGGTTCCGTCCGTTCCCAGGATCCGGTAAAAGTCATCGGAGACCGGAATACAACAACCAACCTGCGCTATAAATCGGGTAAGAGTTTGAATTACAGCGCAAAGGAAGTATTTGAGGTTAGAAATCCGCATGATGCTTATCTTCCAAAGACCAATGTGAGTTCGACCTATATCTTTTGCAGGCGGAATGATTTTTTTGCCTATCCCAACAACTATAATTATTATGTGAATTATTACCGGAACACATTTCAGCATGGAGGTATCTCCCTTGAAGAAATGCTTGTGCCGGTTGCTTATCTGAAGGCCAAATAGGAGCTTTTGGCCATACACCAGGTTGAGTATGTCAGTACAGGCTCATTATCGCATTGACTTATCGATGAAATTATAGTATCTTTGAGAGAGACAAAATAAACTATGAATGATATTGTCTTTCAGAACGTTACTCTTGAAAATTTAGAAGAAATTGCCGGAAAAATCCTGAATGCATACCCGGATGAGAGGGTTTTTGCATTTTATGGTGAGATGGGCGCAGGAAAGACTACCCTGATCAAATCATTGTGCACTTCCCTCGGGGTTATTGAAGAAGTGACCAGCCCTTCTTTTGCCATCATCAACGAATATGATGCCGGGGGAGTTGACCTGATTTATCATTTTGATTTTTACAGGATAAAAAAATTGGTCGAAGTGTTGGATATTGGTTATGAGGAGTATCTGTACAGTGGATATTATTGTTTTCTGGAATGGGCCGACAAAATCGAAGAACTTTTACCCGACCGTTACGTATACATTTCGATGAAGAAGAATGAAAGCGATCAGGGCCGGGAAATAAGAGCCACTTTGATGAGTTAGGTATTAATCACATCCTGCAATGGATCAAAATCAAAAAAGCTATATTAAATTTTCACATTCCGAAGGGATGATGCCCCAGGAGGAGATGCTGGAAGTGGGCCGTCAGAAATGCCGGCTGACGATCGGAATACCCAAAGAAATCACGCACCAGGAAAGAAGGGTGGGGCTTGTGCCTGAAGCAGTAAACTTGTTGGTGCAGAACGGGCACCAGGTGCTTCTCGAGACCAACGCCGGCGCAGGTGCAAGGTTCCATGATCATGAATACAGTGAAGCCGGAGGGCAGATTGTTTTTTCTGACGAGGAAGTCTACCAGGCGGATATCATCCTCAAAGTAGCTCCACCCACTGAAGATGAAATCGAACTGATGAAAGAAAAGCAGGTTGTGTTTTCTGCACTCCACCTGAGCAATCGGGAACAAAACTATTTCCGTGGGATGATGCGAAAAAAAATCACGGCCATTTCTCATGAAAATATCCAGGACCAGTTTGGATCGTTTCCTGTGCGCAGGACCATCAGCGAAATCGTGGGCAACGCTTCTATCATGCTTGCAGCCAGGTATCTCAGCGACCCGGAATATGGAAAAGGCAATATGCTGGGGGGATTCTCCGGCATCAGCCCTACTGAAGTTGTTATCATCGGGGCGGGAACGGTAGCGGAAAATGCAGCCAGGGTTGCCCTGGGTATGGGCGCCACAGTCAAAGTTTTCGATGATTCGATCTACCGGCTGCGGCGATTGCAGGTCAATATCCAGAACAGGCTGTTTACAAGCATCATTCAACCTAAAGTACTCATGAATGCGCTCCGGACCGCCGATATTGTCATCGGGGCGGTTCATAGCATTGATGGCCACACACCGGTGATTATCTCTGAAGATATGGTACGCGGCATGAAATCCGGCGCGGTTATCATTGATGTGAGCATCGATCAGGGCGGATGTGTCGAAACCTCCAGGATTACTACCCACCAGAATCCGGTCTTTAAAAAATATGATGTCATCCATTATTGCGTCCCAAATATTGCATCCCAGGTACCCCATACTGCCTCATACGCCTTAAGCAATTTTTTTACCCCGGTATTTCTTCGCATTGGTGAAGAAGGTGGCATCGATCACCTGATCCTCCGCGACCGGGGCATTTGCAAAGGGGTTTATATTTTCAAGGGTATACTGACCAGTAAGCCAATCAGTGATATGTTTGGTTTGCCTTTCCAGGATATTGACCTGCTGCTCGCAGCATTTAATGTTTGATCCAGTAACCTAAGCGATCCGGCCAAGTGAAATCGGATGAATTACTCAGAATAGATGTTTTACCCTATCCGGTATTTTTCGGTAATGATCCGTGGAGTGATTTTGCTGAATTTATCGCAGAATTTGATACACCGGGCGGAATCTTCATCCTGACTGATGAAAACACTAAAAAGTATTGCTTTCCGTTACTCGTCAGCAAGATGCCTGCTTTATCCGGAATTCCCGTATTTTCTGTCAAACCCGGTGAGAATTCAAAAAATCTTCAGTGGCTGGAAATGATATGGACCTGGCTCCTTGAAAAAGGTGCCCGCAGGAACTCCCTTCTGATTTGTCTTGGTGGGGGCGTAGTCAGCGACCTGGGCGGTTTTGCGGCAGCGACGTTCAAAAGAGGCATTTCGTATATCAACGTCCCCACTTCACTGATCGGGCAGGGGGATGCTGCAATTGGCGGTAAAACCGGGATCAATGTTGCGGGGATTAAAAACCAGGCCGGGGTGTTTTACGATCCAAAGGCGGTTTACATCATCCCAGAATTCCTTAAAACGCTGCCGGATAATCATTTTCGGGCAGGATTGGCAGAAATCATCAAATGTGCGGCTTTATCCGGAAATAGACTGCTCAGCAAGATCAAACACTGTAAATTTCGTGAGGATCATGAAATTAGCGAATTACTTTTCCAGACCATTTATTTTAAATGCTGCATCGTAGCTGAAGATCCACTGGACCAATCGGTTAGGAAGCAATTAAATTTTGGGCATACGATTGGGCACGCATTAGAAAGCTTGTATAACCGTCCCGGTTTTCAGGGCATGCTGCATGGAGAAGCTGTTGCCGCCGGGATGCTCTGTGAAGCTTATCTGTCATCCGAAATCAATGGACTTGACATTCAGCACCGCGATGAAATATCGTTCGTCGTCATGGACCACTTCCATGTTGAACCGATTGGAGAAGAATATTTTGAGGAGCTTTTAAAACTTATTGAAACGGATAAGAAAAGAACATCGGGGAGTCCTGATTTTTCTCTTCTGAGCTCAGTTGGACATCCTCTAATCAATTGTAAAGCAAACCGGGAACTCATCTTCAAATCATTCAGATATCACAATTTAATCTGCGAGAAATGATCAGATTAAGTAAAATAGATAAAAATTTATTCGGTACAATAAAACTGCCAGCTTCGAAAAGTATCTCCAACCGGCTGTTAATCCTGCAGTATGCTTATGGCCATTCGTTTACAATATCCAATTTGTCCACGGCAGATGATACGGTCCTCATGTCGACCATGCTTGATCTGGTCAGGCAATACCAGGTGAGGGGAGATACCGGACTGTTACGCCTGGATACCCGGAATGCAGGCTCGGTGATGCGGTTTATGCTGCCATTGCTATCGGTGACCCGTGGCCATTATTTGCTCACCGGAAATGAGCGGATGAAAAAGCGGCCGATCGGGGCACTGGTTGAAGCCATGCGTGAAACCGGAGCGGAAATAGATTATCTTGAAGATATTGGTTTTCCTCCTTTGATCATTAGGGGAAGAGCCATTTCTGCCAGCAGGATCGGGATCGATACGTCAGTCAGCAGCCAGTTTGTCACGGCCCTGCTTCTTCTTGCACCAACGATGCCGGATGGGCTCACGATCGAACTGACTGGATCAAGGGCTTCGTGGCCGTACGTGAAAATGACGACAAGATTGCTGAATTCACTCGGAGTCCAGGTTATAACCCAGGAGAATTCAATCCGGGTATTTAATAAAAAAGCATTGAAGAGCGATATTGAAGTTGAGCCCGATTGGAGCTCGGCGGCTTTCTGGTGTAGCATGGTGTCGATGGCTGAAAATGGTGAAATTTTTTTCCCGGCACTAAAAAAATCCGGTATCCAGGGAGACCAGGAGCTGACCTCGTTTTTTAGCCAGCTTGGCGTTACGACAACGGAAAAATCGCAGGGTATCCTGATCAGGAAAGAAGGGCGATTCAATGAAAATTTTATGGCTGATTTTGCCGGATACCCGGATATAGCATTGCCTGTCATTGTTTCATGCGGTGTTGCCGGTATACCGGGAACGTTTACAGGTCTTGACAATCTTCGCATCAAAGAGTCAGACCGGCTGGAAGCCCTCTCATTGGCACTGAGAATGACCGGTATTGCTTTCAGGGAGGAATCACCAGGTACATGGAAGCTTTCCGGTCGCCTGGTCGACCCCTGTCGTCTTCATATGGATGATTTTGATGACCACCGCGTTGCAATGACTCTTGCCGGGCTAGCCATCAAAGGGTTTACCATTCAACTTGAACACCCCGAAACAGTCAATAAATCCTATCCCGGTTTCTGGAAAGAACTTGAATCTGCAGGATATAAATGCGATATTTCCTGTTGAAAAGATTTGAGTCCTGCTCATCGATTAATTCATAACTTTGCTTGCTAGCCGCATTGATTTTATTCAATTATGATGACTGTCGATATCTTTATTCCGTGCTTTATTGACCAGGTCTACCCACAGACTGGTTTTAACATGATCAAAATCCTGGAAAAATACGATGTCGATGTTTATTATAATGAAAACCAGACCTGTTGCGGACAGATTTCTTTCAACAGCGGATTCTGGGACGATGCAAAGGCCATCGGTGAAAAGTTCATCCTGGAATTTAACCACAACAGGCCGGTTGTCGTTCCATCAGCTTCCTGTGCCGGTTTTGTCAGAAATTATTACGGGGAGCTTTTTACCAATACCGGATTACACCTGGAATTCCGGCAACTTCAGAAAAATATCGTTGAATTTACTGATTTTTTGGTCAATCAATTGAATGTGACGGATGTGGGCGCTACGTTTGAGCATAAAGTGACGTACCACGATTCCTGCGCCTCGCTCCGGGAATATAAACTAGGCAACGAACCCAGGATGCTCCTGGAAAATGTTAAAGGGCTTGAACTGGTTGAAATGAAAGACCGCGATGTATGCTGTGGTTTTGGCGGTACCTTTTCCGTAAAAAATGAACCTATTTCTACTGCTATGGCACAGCAAAAAACTCAGAATGCGCTCGAAACCGGTGCCGAGTATATTATTTCAACGGATGCTTCTTGTCTTATTCACCTGGATTCATATATCCGAAAGCATAAATTACCTTTAAAAACCTTGCACATTATCGATGTCCTTGCTTCCGGGTGGTAAAGTTTTGTTGTGCAATTTTATTACAATTTTTAATCAATTTAAATAAGAAAATATCTACATTTGGCGTCGCATTACTCATTAAACTAGATGTTTATGAAAGCTACTCTAAAAAGGTGCTCGTTTGCAATACTCTTCATTTTTCATTTTGCATTTTTCATTTTGCATTTTGCATATGTACAGGCCCAAATCCCTACAGTACAGGATTGCATGGGAGCTATACCAGTTTGCCAGGACATTTATGTTGAAGAAAATTCTTATAGCGGAGATGGTAATTACAATAATGAAGTATACAATACTCCTGGTGATTGCAGCAATGATTGTCCCGGAAGTTGCCTGGATGGTGAGCAAAACAGTGTATGGTATATCTGGACAGTCCAGGTGGGCGGTTTGCTCCGGCTAACGATTGATCCGGTGGACAACTCTGATGATTACGATTGGGCGGTTTATGATCTTACTGATTTACGATGCTCGGATATATACTCCAGTTATGCGTTAATGCAGAAAAGTTGTAATGCCTATGGAGTAACCGGTGTGAATGGAAATACAGGGATCAGTACTGCTAACGGCGGTACACACCATTGCAATAATTGCGGGCCGACAAAATTGTGGAATGCTGATCTGCCAGTATTGGAAGGCAGGACATATGTTCTGATCATTGAGAACTGGAGCGGAACCACCCAGGGATATACACTTGATTTCAGCGCTTCCACGGCCGTAATTTTTGATGATGTCAGGCCGGAATTGGGTACAGTGCTTGCGGATGAAATAACATGCGGAGATACCGAGATCATCGTTGAATTTTCCGAAAATGTGATGTGTGAATCTGTAAATCCCAGCGACTTTTCACTGGTCGGACCCGGCGGACCGTATACCATACTTGATGTTCAGGGAGAAGCCTGCCTTGCCGGCGGGCAAAATGAGAAACGCTACACTTTGATCATCGACAGGGCTATCAGTTCTGATGGAGACTATTCTGTACAACTCATGCCGCTGAATTTTGTTTATGACGCCTGTAATAATTTTGCTTTAGGAAATACCATTCTTTTCACAGTAGATTTGGGTGCCCCTGTAATTAACGAATTTGCCATGGAAATCGAAGCGGCTACCTGCGGATTGGCCAATGGTTCTATCACCGGACTTCAAATCATCGGTACCCCTCCCTATACGATCCAATGGAAAGACGAACTGGGAAATGTGGTCGGCACTGCACTTGACCTGGTCGGTGTTATGACAGGCAACTATTTCCTTCATGTTTCGGATCAGAATACCTGCCATACAATGACCGGCCCGTATTTCGTCGATCAAACCGGTGCACCGGCTATTGATCAGACTAACCTTGTTATAACCGGTGCAAATTGGGGCGCTAATAACGGCCAGATCACCGGACTTGAAATTTCCGGTAATGAGCCCCTGACTTATTTATGGACCGATGAAGACAATAATCCGATGGGCAGTGAAATTGATCTTCTAAATATTTATGCCGGTAATTATTATCTGCTGGTCACCGATGTCTATGGTTGCGATACACTGGCCGGACCTTACTTTGTCCAGCAAATAGGCGGTCCGCTTGGCGTTGAGGCTACTGCTGACCCTGGTGCGATCTGTGCCGGAGGGTCCACTCAACTTCATGCTGCTGGCATTGGCGGAACAAACAATTACTCGTTTGCATGGAGTTCAAATCCTCCCGGTTTTGTTTCAGAAATTCAGGATCCGGTTGTTTATCCGCTGGTTACTACTACCTATACAGTGGTTATCAATGATGGTTATAACGGAGCAACTGCTTCTACCAGTGTTGTTGTGAATCCGATACCTGTTTCAAATGCCGGGGAAGATCAGACTATTCCCTATGGGACCAATACGACCATCTACGGATTGGCGGGTGGAGGTACCGGGCCCTACAGCTATTCCTGGGAACCTGCCGATTCGCTTCTAAACCCGACAGCTCAGAACCCTTCAACGAAAAACCTTTATTCCACCACTCTTTTCATTCTCAGGGTTACTGATGAAACCACTGGATGCCATAGTCTTTACGATACAGTGATCGTAGCTTTAGAAGGAGGTCCGCTCGGAGTTACGCTTTCACTGCAGAATGATACCATTTGCAAAGGAAATCCGACAATTATTACAGCTTATGGATTTGGTGGTAATGATAATGAACCATATACGTTTACGTGGTCCTATGAATCAACCCAACTTAAAATCGAAAACGGAGCAATTTCTACGCTGGAACATACCCCAACAACCGTTGGAAACCATACCTATACGGTAAACATTGATGATGGCTATAACGATTATACGGCCAATATCACAGTGCATGTCGCATCAACACCCACATTCATCCTCCAGGCACCGCCCTATTTAGTGCAGGACGGGCAGATTGTGGTTTGCCCGGCAGATACTGTTTTACTTGTTCCTAATAATTTATTTACCGGCGCTGATTATTACTGGTCAAACGGATCAATCAACCCGTCAGTCAAGGTGTCAACCACCGGAATCGGATTTAATATTAAAACGGTTTCCCTCGAAATCACCAATCCAAACGGCTGTAAGTATACGGACAGCATAATGATCATATTTGATTTTGCCGCCTGTTTTGGAATTGATGAATATAAATCGTTTCCTGCTGTTAAAGTTTTTCCCAATCCGACCTCTGGTTTGATCAATGTTGAGCTTGAAAGCGGGGAAGGCTTTTCAGCCATTGAAATTGTAAATATGCAAGGCTCTTCAATTTATAAACGGGAACTCGAAAACCTGGTCCCCGGCTCCAATATTCTTAACATTGACCTGTCCGGTTTTCCGGGCGGCGTCTACCTTCTCAGGGCTATACATAATCGCTTTATTCACCATCAAAAAGTTATCCTGAATTAAATGATTACTGACAATTTTCAGGATAAAACTGATATGACGAAATAATGCCTCTTTTAGCCCGCTGGTATTTTGCATGATGATATCCATAAATTTAACTGATATGAAGATTGTTTTATTAATTCTACTGACCATTACCATGAATGTGGCAATAGGTCAGACTACCGTGAACTCGTTACCCGATAACCGGGACAAGAATTTCAAACTGGCATTTAACCAGGAGGAATTCGGCGACCGGTTCTGTGTCTTTTATTCTTCGGACGAAAATTCCGATTATTATGTCATTGACCTTACTAAACTGGAAAGCAGGTTTGAAAGGATTTATTTCTTTAACCTGACGTATGAAGAACAGCGGATCATTAATATTGATGCTGATATCGACAAGGACCAGACCTGGTTTAAGACTTATGAAGTGAATAAAGAAGAATATATAGCCTGCCTTTTCAATGATCTGAAGGAAAAAGCCCATAAAGCTTCAGGTGAGATGACCAGTGAACAAAAATCCGCGTGGTTAATGCAAAATAATAAATTCAAAAAGAGCGCTAAAGATGAATAAAAATATATTTCTTCTGATTGGTTTATCATTGTTGATCCTGGTTAATGTCTATGGTCAGGGTGAGTTATGTGAAGAATCCGAGCCATTTTGTACAGGGAGTATATATACCTTTCCGATAGGTACAACAGGCTGGGGACAACCTGGACCTGATTATGGCTGCCTTGGGGATTTACCCGCTCCATCATGGTATCATATGCTGATCGATAATCCCGGTGATATCAATATTTATATGTTCAGCACACCTTCAAGGGATATCGATTTTATATGCTGGGGGCCTTTCACCGGTCCATATTCGCCCTGTGTTGCAGGTCTGACACATAATAAAATTGTCGACTGCAGTTATTCACCGGCTGCTACAGAGAATTGTTACATTCCAAACGGCCAAACGGGAGAATATTATATCCTGCTGATTACAAATTTTGCAAGACTACCTTGTGAAGTAACTTTTTCTCAGACTTTTGGAAGCGGGAGTACTGACTGCACCATCTTACCCCCGCCAGTATCCAATAACGGGCCACTTTGTGTTGGGGAGACTTTATATCTTTATGCGGACACCGTTACCAATGCAACGTATTACTGGAGCGGTCCCAATGGATTTTTATCGACATTGCAGAATCCAGTTATTCTCAATGTCAGCCTTGCCAATGCCGGAAACTACCAGTGTGTGATCACAGTCAACGGGCAAAGCAGCGATCCGGCGATCATGAATGTAATTATATATAACCTTCCTTCAGCCAGCCTGATCAGTGGAGATACCACGGTTTGCGCCGGAAATCCGGCTTATGCCATTTTTCAGTTCACCGGGTGGGGGCCTTTTGACATTACATGCAGTAATGGTACTGAAACATTCATTGCAGAAAACCTTTTCCCGCCCCAGGATACAATATTTCTTTATCCGGATGGACCTACCAATTATACATTTTCCAATATTGCCGACATGCATTGTGACCGCAACTTACTTTTCATGAACATTCAGGCCGATAGCTATCCGGCCACTTCATGTACCTTGAGCGGTTCGACAACAATCTGCGATGGCGAACCTGCTGACCTGGTTTTTAATCTGACCGGTACGCCTCCCTGGAATATAACCTATACGATCAATGGCGGGAGCCCGCAAAGCCTGGTGGCTAACTCATCACCTGAAACGGTCGTCGTTTTCCCATCGACCAACTCTACTTATGCCCTGAGTAGTGTTGAAGATATTTATTGCTCCGGAGAAACTTCAGGCGTAGCGGTGATTAGCGTCAATCCCTCACCGACCGCAAATGCCGGAAGCGACCAGACTATCGCATATGGGACTGCTACCGTCCTGAACGGATCGGCATCAGGAGGCAGCGGAAATTATGCATATGCCTGGCAACCCGCTGAAAAATTGGTCAATGCAAATGTTCAGCAACCCACCACGATAAACCTTGAAGAAACTACCTTATTTACGCTGACCGCCATCGATAACGTTGGGGGATGCTATCGCACGGACAATATTCTGGTAACCATAACTGGCGGCCCGCTGGGTTGTTTTCCCTCGGCTAACCCGCCTGCTGTCTGTAACGGTGGATCTGCCCAACTACATTCCATGGCAACAGGAGGTTCGGGAAATTATAGTTATCAATGGAGCTCAAACCCGCCCGGTTTCAGCTCTTCATTGCCTGACCCATTTGTATCTCCCATGGAGAATACGACTTATTCGGTTGTGATCAATGATGGTTATAATATTATCAATGGCAGCGTGACCGTTTACATGCGACCACTGCCAATCCCTGAAGCCGGAGATGACATCACCATTGCCCATGGAACCAACACCATCCTTGATGGTTCCGCATCCGGCGGGAGCGGTTCTTTCTATTATCATTGGGAGCCGGCCGACAAGCTCGTCAATCCGAATACCCCGAATCCACAAACATTAAATCTCTATTCAACCACACTATTTAATCTTTATGTCAGTGATAATGAATATGGATGCCAGGCTGATGCTCCGGACCAGGTTACTGTCGTAGTCGCAGGTGATGCGCTCGCTGCTAACCCGGCCGCTGCTCCGGAAGAAATTTGCTTTGGCGAATCGACCCAGCTATTTGCACTTGCCGGGGGAGGTTCCGGTGAATATAGCTATAGCTGGTCCTCGACCAATGGCTTTACTTCGACAATTTCAAACCCGGTTGTTTCACCTGCCTTGGCTGGAACCTACATCTATACCTGTACAGTGAATGACGGTTATAATTCCGCTGAAGGATCCGTAGCGATTACGGTAATGGAAGTCCCTGTCATCAATTTTGGCTTTGCGGTAACCACCGCTTGTGTGTATGATACACTTACATTGAATGCCGGAAATACCGGTTCAACATATATCTGGTCAAATGGTTCTTCAGAGCAAACGATTGACGTGACGACAACAGGTATCGGTTTTGATATGCAATCATATACGGTTGTGGTGACCAATCAAGCAGGTTGCTCTTCCGAACAATCCGTGAATGTTATTTTTGATTTCTCAGCTTGTACAAGCGTAGAAGATATTGAGAATGAACAACTATTCAGGATTTATCCGAACCCGGGAAATGGAAACCTGCACCTTGAACTGGAACAAGGAATCAATAAAGCAGATGCTGTTGTCTTTAATGTGCTCGGACAAATCGTCTGGGGGCCTGTAAGTTTTAGTGATCCAGGTCAATTTGGGGATATTTTAATTGACTTCAGTGCTCATCCGGCGGGAATCTATTTCATTAAACTTGTCAGCGAGGAATCCATAACAGGCTCCATCAAGTATGTTTTAAGAAAATGAAATCCCCGTGTTGACTTAGCGTTCAGCACATTGTCAGAATAAATTACAGGTTTCAAGGAAAATATTATCTTTGGCCTTCTTTAAATACAGTCATTTTAATTTGTAGACGAAGCATGAATCAGCGCATCACCGGCAACTATCAAAGCTACTTAACCTTTCTATTGATTTTAGCGGTTACATTAGTTTCATTCCAGTTTTCATATTCCCAGGGCTATCTTAAGACAGAAGTGCGGAAAACAAACTGCCCACTAGCTGATCACCAAGCCGACCGGTGGTTTTTTGGACAAAATGCCGGTCTTGATTTCAGAGGCCAGGACCCGGTGGCGGACATGACTAATTTTATGCTTAATGTCCTGACCAGCCCGGCTATCATTTCTGATAGCAATGGCGTGGTCTTGCTGTATTCCGATGGCACCCGGGTGTATAACCATCAAGCCGAAGTGATTATGAATGGCGATAATTTGCACGGATTCGCTGGAAATACAATGCCAGTATTAATTGTGCCCAAACCTGGCAGTGATAGTGTTTTTTACGTGTTTACTACATATCGGCCGAAACAAAATGCAAATGATCCCCAAACAGTTTATGGCCTTGAATATAATGAAGTTAACCTGAACCGGAATGGCGGTGCCGGCGAAGTGACCATTAAAAATAAGGTTCTGCTACCTCCGGAGGTTTCTTCAAAACTGACGGCCATAAAAAATTCAAACGGTGTCGATTACTGGGTAGTGGCCCATAAATTTAACTCCAATGAATTTTGCTCTTTTGCGGTGACCGGTAGCGGGGTGGATACGAATAATTATGTAAGCAGTCCGATCGGAACAGTGCATACCGCACCCGGGGAAACCAATAACGGGATCGGTTATATGAAGATCAGTCCTGACGGAACCAAATTAGCACTGGCCATTCATGGGTCAAACATGTATGAACTTTATAATTTCGATGCATCTTCAGGGCGGATAACCAATTGGCTCCCTTCGCCGGCTACCTTCATTGAAGCCTATGGTGTGGAATTCTCTCCTGATTCAAGGTATTTGTACGGAACTACGACTTCCAACAGCGCACCTCCGTTTGATACCCGGCCTTCGTACCTGTTCCAGTTTGATACAGACAAGGGCAACGGAATATTCAGTTTGGGTAATTATGATACGATTACTGTTGACACACTGGGTAGCTATTTATGTGGCATGCAGCTCGGGACCGACGGCCGGATTTATGTTTCACGGGCACCGTATGGGAATGCTGCCGTGAGTGTGATCCAAAATCCAAAAAGACCAGGCGTCGATTGCAACTTTACCGCCAATGTGGTCGACCTTCAGGGTAAAAAAAGCAGGCTGGGCTTGCCGAATTTTATACAATCCTATTTTGATACTCCACATTTTGATGTTGAAAATGTTTGCTTTGAAGATGTGACTAATTTCATCCTGACCAATAATTCAAATATCGATGACGCGACCTGGAAGTTTACCGACGGAAGCCAGATCACCTTAACCGGTATTCAGCCTTCGTATACATTCACCGGACCAGGAACCTATGACATTGATGTAACTGAATCATTCGGAGGAAAAACATTCGGGCCATATCGTGAGACCATCGTGGTTAATGAATTACCTCCAGTTGATATCGGCGACACGGTTTATATGTATCCCGGGTCACCCATATTGCTGGATGCCGGCGTTGGATTTACATCCTATGAATGGTCAACCGGCGAAACGTCTCCATCGGTCAAAATTTCTGAACCGGGGACTTATTATGTGACGGTACAAAATGAACGCTGCTGCTTTAAACTCGATTCAGTCAGGGTATTATACTTTGATGTGATCGTGCCGAACGCGTTCAGGCCCGGTGGTACCAATAGCATCTTTAAAGCCTACGCCTCATCGCTCGATGCTGTCAATAACTTTTCGATGTATATTTATAACCGTTGGGGCCAGCAGATATTCGTTTCCAGTGATATCAACCAGGGCTGGGATGGCCGTATCGATGGCGTTGAAGCCCCAGGTGACGTTTATGTGTGGTTGGTTACTTATGATGTGGAAAGGGTAGGGAAAACAGAAAAAATTGCATATAAGGGCAATGTGATTCTTTTAAGATGAGATGGATAAGCGCTACTACATTAGGATATCAGAAGAGTTAAATATTTCCACTACACAGGTTATTAACACGGCAGCCTTGCTCGAAAGCGGGGCTACTGTTCCTTTTATAGCCCGTTACAGGAAGGAGCTCACTGGCAGCCTTGATGAAGTCGCCGTGACAGAGATCCGCGACCGGCTGAAGCAACTCCAGGAATTGGACAAACGTCGAGATGCCATCCTGAAAAGCATTGAAGAACAGGGCAAATTGACCGACCAGCTTAAAGTTCAACTTCTCGAAGCCTTAACAATGGCTGAACTGGAAGATCTCTACCTTCCCTATAAACCGAAGAAAAGGACCAGGGCGACTATTGCGAAAGAGAAAGGTCTCGAGCCACTTGCAAAGCTGATCATGGCCAAAAGAGAATTGGATCCTTTCCGGAAAGCCGCTTTATATGTCAATACGGAAAAAGGGGTAGCCAATGAAGATGAAGCGCTTGCCGGCGCCCGTGATATTATTGCAGAATGGATCAGCGAGGATCATTTTGCCAGGTTGAGGATCAGGAAGCTGTTTGTCAGGGAAGGTGTGCTTTCTTCACATGTGGTCAAAGGTAAGGAACTCGATGGGATAAACTACCAGAATTACTACGATTGGCAGGAACCCGTCATGAAAGCCCCTTCACATCGCTTCCTGGCCATGATGAGAGGAGAAGCCGAAGGATTCCTGAAGACCGGTATTCAACCGCCGAAAGAAAAAGCCATCAGCCTGCTCGAAGATCAATTTATTGGAAATTGCACGAATGGTTGTGCAGAGCAGATTTGGGAAGCTGTTGTTGATGGCTATGCCAGGCTGCTTCAGCCTTCCATGGAAAATGAAATCAAGGCCGCTGCCAAAGAAAAAGCGGATAAACATGCCATCACCGTCTTTACCGATAACCTTCGCCAGCTTTTAATGCTGCCGCCCTTGGGGCAAAAAAACGTGCTGGCAATCGATCCCGGTTTCAGGACCGGATGTAAGGTTGTTTGCCTCGACAGGCAGGGCAACTTGTTACATAATGAGACCATTTATCCGCATCCGCCTGAAAACCAGGTCAGGCAGGCAGAAAAGAAGATCTTAAGCCTGATCGACGCATATAAAATTGAGGCCATTGCCATCGGTAACGGTACGGCTGGCCGTGAAACGGAACGATTTATCCGGAATATCCGTTTTGATAAAGATGTCATCGCCATCATGGTGAATGAAAGTGGCGCTTCGGTGTATTCTGCTTCAAAAGTAGCCCGGGAGGAGTTCCCGGATTATGATGTAACCGTCAGGGGAGCCGTTTCTATCGGCAGAAGATTGATGGACCCCCTGGCTGAACTGGTCAAAATTGATCCCAAATCTATCGGGGTAGGTCAATATCAGCACGATGTTAACCAGTCTGAATTGCAACAAAGCCTTGAAGATACGGTTTCAAGCTGTGTGAACCAGGTTGGAGTGGAAGTCAATACGGCCAGCAAAGAGTTGTTATCCTATGTTTCCGGGGTTGGACCTTCTTTGGCTCAAAATATTGTCAATTTCAGGAAAGAAAAAGGCCCATTCTCTTCAAGGTCCCAATTCAAAAAGATCCCCAGGTTTGGTGACAAAGCCTTCGAACAGGCAGCGGGTTTTCTTCGAATCCGTGATGCAGCCGATCCGCTGGACCGAAGCGCTGTCCATCCCGAAAGTTATCATGTTGTCTATAAAATGGCGGAAAAAACCGGTACCACCCTCGAGGAACTGATTAAAAATGAAGAAACGAGAAAAAAGATCCACCTGCCGGATTATGTGGACGATAAGATCGGTATACCCACATTGACTGACATTTTACTGGAACTGGCCAAACCCGGCCGCGATCCAAGGCAAAAATTCGATATATTCGAGTTCGCCAAAGGAGTTGAACGTATTGAGGATCTCATACCGGGCATGGTACTGCCTGGCATTGTGACCAATATCACGGCTTTTGGCGCTTTTGTCGATATCGGGGTGCACCAGGACGGTTTAGTCCATGTCAGCCAGCTCGCTGACCGTTTTGTCCGGGATCCGCGGGAAATCGTGAAACTTAACCAGAAGGTGAAAGTCAAGGTCCTGGAAGTTGACATCGATCGTAAACGGATCAATCTATCCATGAAAGATGCCGGAGAATAGGATGGTAGGATGGTAGGACGGTAAGACTGTTGGACGGTAGGACTTTAAGACGGTAGGAATAATAACCCCTAAGTCCTTAAGGACGACAGTATGGTAGAGTGGAGTGGAAATTTTGATAACAAATGAATCATCCGAAATAATAATTCCAGTTCCACGTTTAAATCATCATGAAATTTGGATATAAATACCTGTTCGTTATAATTGCCTTAACGGTTTTAAGTTCCACGGCCGGTGCCCAGCTATTCATGGGCGCTGTGATGGGAGGGATGGACCTTTCGCAGGTCGATGGCGATGAAGTATATGGTTTCAAGAGAGTTGGCGGGCATATCGGCCTGGCTGCCATCCTGCCCATCAAAAGCAAATGGGATATCACACTGGAGACCGTGTTCAACCAGAAAGGAGCCTATGAAGGCGAACAATACCAGGATTCTCTGTTTGGTGTGCAATTGAATGGAAAATACGACCTCAGGCTGAACTATGTTGAGGTGCCGCTTACAGCACATTTTACCGATAAGCAAAAATATACCGTCGGTGCAGGTTTTTCTTACGGCAGGCTGGTTTCTTCAAAAGAAACCGAGCATAATGGCGCTATTCCTCCGTACTCCGACTCCGTGGCCTTTAATAAAAATGATTTCTGTGTCCTGGTCGATTTTCAGATCAGGGTTTGGAAACAACTTAAATTTAATGTCAGGTACAGTTATTCCATGGTGCCGATCAGGACGCGCACGTATATCGATCCTTATGGAATTAAGGACCCGAATGTCAGGAAACAATACAATAATATGCTGACCTTCCGCCTGGTTTATGTGATCAATGAAAAATATGCAGCCACAAAAGAACCAGTGACCAATGACCAGTGACCAATCAAAACCCCGCTGCGCCTGGCCGGCTGACGAGCTGATGATCAGGTACCACGACGAAGAATGGGGAGTCCCCCTGCATGACGATCGTAAATTATTTGAATTTATGGTGCTGGATGCATTCCAGGCCGGACTCAGCTGGAAGACGATCCTCTATAAACGTGAAAATTTCCGGCGGGCCTTCGACAACTTTGACCCGGAGATTGTCGCCGGGTATGATGAAAATAAATATGACAGCCTTCTTGCTGACGCAGGGATCATCCGCAACCGATCAAAAATCAGGGCTACTATAAATAATGCACAGGCGTTTCTGAAAGTCAGGGAAGAGTTCGGAACTTTTGATCGGTATATCTGGTCGTTTTGTCATAATCAACCGGTGATAAATTCCTGGAAATCATTATCAGAATTACCTGCAAAGACTGAATTATCAGATGCTATGAGCAAAGACCTGACGAAAAGGGGATTCAAATTTGTAGGCTCTACGATCTGCTATGCTTTTATGCAGGCTGCCGGCATGGTCAATGACCATGTGGTTGATTGCTTTCGCTACAGGGAAGTTAAGGATGGCAAATGATAACAGATTAGCGTTTGCTGTGGCTCCGGCATTCTTCCAAAAACCTTTCTCCAATATTTCCCGATAAGGGATTTTCATTTCCCAATCTTTCCGGGTGCCACTGGACACCTAACATGAATGATTTACCGGTCGGATTTTCCCATTCCACAGATTCAGGCAAATTGTCCGGCGAATGAGAACTTATTCTAAGGGGTGGTGCCAGGATTTTAACCCCCTGGTGATGGTTGCTGTTGACCGTTCCTGAAGACACGCCGGAAATATCGTTCAGCAACGAACCGGGTTCAATATCTACCGGATGAAAACATGTAAGATAGTTTTGGCACCGGTGGCTCACCGTTGTATCATATTCAGTCGGAATATCCTTGATCAGGCTCCCTCCAAGGGCAACATTCAGCATCTGGTGCCCACGGCAAATGCCTAAAATGGGCATCCCCCATGCCAGGGCCGAATCGATAAGCCTGACTTCAAGCGAATCCTGGTAATCATCAATATCAATGGATCTACAGGCGTTCAATGTGTCTTCATAAAGGTCGGGGTTGATATCCGTGCCACCGGTCAGGATTAGCCCTGAACATCCGCTGAACAGGATCAGTGCTGAATCCATCGGCATATAATAAAGGTCCATACAAATGGCCGTCGAATCCAGTGAGCGGATCCAGTTGTAATAATTGGCATAGGAGTTTACCGGTGCACCTTTTGATAATGCAATCCTTACCTGGAGTGGTTCCTCAACCTTGCTGTCACAGCACGTAAAGTAAAAGATTGAAGCCAAACCCAACAAACCGAACCAAAGCTTATATCTCATAGTTTAATTATAAAATTTTCATACAACCAAACATCACTTTACCACCATACCACCATACCACCTTACCACCTACCCCCTCATCACCTGATCGCCTTATTCGTATAAAAATCCACAGGTGCATAATCATCGGTCAGCACGGGAAGATTTTTTTCCACCCGGCTGCTCACTTCCCGGGCCAGGTAAGATTGGATTTCAGGATCATTGCTTCCCATCATTGCCTCCCGGTTTGATTTGACGGCGACCATGATCGTGCTCTGTATACCGGTCATATCATCCGGATCCATTACGGCAAATACATAAACATAGGGGAAAACGTCCTGGTAGGTCAGCAATTCAGCCTGGAGGAAAAGACTGGCATCACCTTTTAAAGAGGAAATGATATTGACGACAGCACAACCACCTTCATTCAGCATATCGAATGATTTTTGAGCGGCTTCCCGCGTGGTCAGGTGCCATGGCAAGGTATACAGAGATTTGAACGTATCCCCGTAAATCACATCGTATTTTTTATCTGAACGATTCAAATAAGTGCGGGCATCTTCGTGGATAACATGCATCCGCGGATTGTCGTTCAGCATGAAGTGCTCCCTGGCCAGCCTGGTCAATTCCGGGTCGATTTCTACCACATCAATGGTTGCTTCCGGGTACTTTTCAAGGAAATATTTTGGATAAGAAAACGCAGCACCACCCAGGATAAGTGCGGATTTAAAATCTGGTGTGAAATGCTCCGCCAGCCGGTAATATTTTGAATAGGGGAAAACAAGCTCATCACTGTCAAGGAACATCGCCGAAGAGCTTTCATTGTTGATCCGCATGAACTTGGCCATCCTGCCGCTTCCCGGATCTATAGCATCATATACCCAAACCCTGCTATATTGTGTGTCTTCATCAATAAAAGCCTGGGCATTTGATTGTCCCCGCATGAAATACACTGAGGTAAGTATAATCAGGAGAAACGACGGAATGCTTTTTAAAATTTTTCTTTCCGGAATAAATAGTAAAACCGAAATTAAAGCCAGTAAAATGGTGATGGTCAGCAGGATGTTAGTGGTGCCCATGACCGGGATCAACCAGAATCCGGCAGCAAATGTCCCCGCAATACTGCCAACCGTCGAGATCGCGTAAAGATTCCCAACGGTTCTGCCCGAAGAATTCAGCTCCTTAATTTTCAATCTAACTGCATAAGGGGAGACCATGCCTAGAAATATGCTGGCGGGTGCAAACAACAGGATGGATGCAAGAACCGATTGCCATTTGAGTCCGCTGATATACCTTGGCAGATAGAATAGGAAAATTTCTTTGATCAGTGTAGTCAGACCGATAAAAATGGCTGCGACCAGGATGATCCGGGCCAATGAACTGAATGCCGGCTTTTTATCAGCCAACCGTCCTCCCAGCCAGTATCCCAGGCTTAAACTGCCGAGAATAATCCCGATCAGGCTTGTCCATATAAATATTGAAGTACCCAGGTATGGTCCCAACACCCGCGAACCGGCCAGTTCATAGATCATGACCACCGCCCCGCAAATGAATACGACGATTTCAAGGAATGGTCTTTTCAATTCCGGAAGATTTTCATGTAAAAATAGGGAATTATTTAATTTTATGAGGCTGATCAGACAAATGAGGCTGGCTCTTAAACCATATTAAAAATCAAGGTAAAACTTACCGGTCAATTCTTTGTATTCTTTCGAGTAGTTATTATCTTGATCCCTGATATTCAGTGCTTTTTCATGAAGAAAATCCGGTACGTTTTTTTTGAATTCCAGGATGCTCCTCAAGTGGCATTTTCCGGGTTTTGGGAATATTTTAGTAATGAGATGAAGATGAAAACCGAAATACTCAGCGGTTTTAATGAACTCCTTGCTCTCTGTGGCAGGGAGAATGACCCATAAGGAACCCTCGGGTTTAAGTAAAACATGAGAAAAACGGGCAAGTTCATCATGTGTAAGTGTGGCATCATGTCTTGAAAGGTTTCGGCTTAAATGTGATGATTTCAAGGACCTGGAAAAATACGGAGGGTTTGATACGATAAGGTCATATTGTTTTTGTGTGACGGCAACAAATTGCTGAAGGGAAATGTGATGGGCCTCGATATTGCTGTCACAGGGATTCCGTGAAAAATTCTCTGCCGCCTGTGTGGCCGATTGTTCGTCAATCTCGATTGCATCGATATGTGCCTTTCCCCTGTGCGCCAATATCAGCGCAATGACCCCGCAACCCGTTCCGATTTCAAGAATTTCCTGGTATGAAGACATCTTTACCGACGTGCCAAGTAAAACGGCATCCGTACCAACTTTCATCGTACTGAGGTTGTCATCTACCTTAAACTTCTTGAAAAAGAATGTTCCGGTTATTTTTCCTGTCTTTTTGAGGTGGTCACTGGTCATTGGTTATTGGTTATTGATCACTGGTAATTGGCTGCTGACTGCCGACTGCTGACTTCTTTTCACATTGCGATCTTCAGGTATAACGCCGGTGTTATTGGTATGGCTTCAGAATAAATATTCACTGAATTAGTCTGTGTGTTTAAAACCCGCTCAAAATTAGCATATTTGATGTTTTGTGTATTCATGACGTTAAGCACCGACAAACCCACCTCTCCTTTAACTCTCCTGTTAAGGAATTTATAAATGAATGATACATCGAGCCGGCTATAAGTCAGGTCAGCTTCAGACTCAGCTAAAATGCCGGGACCAAGAGGAAATCCTGAGCCGAAAACATAATCCGCTGATATAAAGAAAGGATCGAGATTTGCCAGGGCTGCCACTTTCACTTCATGGCGCTGGTCCTGTGGTGACCGGCGGTATTCTTCTTTTTTAAAATATTCGAATAACTCTTCACTCTTACCGATGGAATAAGAAAGCCATGCTGAAAGCCATTTATAATCTTTCTTAAGAAGAAAATCAACACCATAGCTCCGGCCTATTCCTTTATAAATGCCTTCTAAATTAATCGATGTGTTTCTGACATAGCGGGTCAGGCCGCTGACATCTTTATAATACCCTTCAACACTAATGGTAAGATCGTTCTTATAGTATGAAGTGCCCAGTACGTAATGATATGATCCAAGAACTGGAATCTGCTCATCATCACAAATGGTCCAGATATAGCGGTAATTGCCAAGGTCGTCAAGTGTCGAACTTTTCGTGACATACTGGTTGTATTTCCCCCATGCTGCATTAATCTTAAAAGCTGTTCCTGCTGTGATTGATAATGAAATGCGAGGCTCCGGATAAAATTTCCCGAGATACAGTGCCTGTGTCAGCCTGATGCCGGCTTTCACCTGGATGATCTTTTTAATCGTCATATTGTCCTGGAAAAACAGTGTTATTCTCCGGGCTGTGTCCCTGATACTGGCCTGGACGATATTGAAAGTGTCTTCTGCCAGTTCGATGCGATTGGAAAGGAAAATCATCCCTCCTTCAAGGGTATGTGCCGGATGTACCGGGAACCTGTTGTCAACCTGGACCGAATTTTCGCGGATATGGTTCTCCGCTTTCAGGTCCTTGTATTCTTTAATGATTTGCTGATTTGTTCTTTCCACCAGGAGGTAATCTGAGTATTTTGACTTTAAAACGCTGTAATTCAAACTGAAATTCGTTGAATAACCGTTGTTCCAGTTTGTTCCGTAAAAGATGGTACCACCTGATTGAGTATTTCTTTCTTCAGTATTTTTCGTAATGCTCAGATTATCGACAGGTTCCTCAATATCATATGAAAACCGGTCATTTCCTCCGTAAAGGCTGATGTAAAAGAAGTCGCGCTCTTTAATTTTTGCCGAATATTTGATATTCATGTCCCGGAACCTGTAATCAGGCACTACGGTGACATCGACACTGTTTGTCGAATCCTTGCCTCGCCGTTTGCCTAATATAGAGCTGATATCTCCCGGATTATACAATTCATAATAGGTATGACGCAAGGCAATAACCAGCGAGCCGCTCCTGGCAATGGGAACCTCAATCATCCCGTTCAGGGTCATGTTATTCAAATTGACTAAAAATGAAGTGTTTTCGGTGTTGCCGTTTTTTCCGGTAATATTCACAATTCCGCCGACCCGCTCACCGAACCGGGCATCATATCCCCCCTTGAAAACTTCTATATCTTTAGCCATCAACGGATTGAAAGCGCTTATGTTATCATTGAAATTTTTCAGCCCGTAGATCGTAAAGCCATCGAAGATAACCTTGCTTTGCCCTTCATAACAACCCCAGATGATCAGTTCATTGGTTTGCTCTCCGGCTGCAAGAATCCCCGGCTGAAGCCTGAGCAGGTTAAACACTGAGTTATCGCCGAATCCCGGCAAGAATGACGCAACCTGGTGATTTAGCTTCATCATGCCTGCTTCACGTCCGGCCAGGGTGGATTTCTCCACCAGTGAATTTTTAATGACAACCTCAGTCAGACCAATGATGGAAGGCGTCAGCATGAAATTAAGATGTTCACTGGACCTGACCACAGTGTCCTTGATATAATAACCCAGGTGGGATACCCTAACATTAAAAATACTGTCGGAAATGGAGATGAATGTGAAACTTCCTTTAAGATCAGCGGCCATCCCTGTTCCATTGACCTGAATGTTGGCATAGGGTAGGGGCTCCATCGTCCCTTTTTCAAGCACCTGACCTTTTATGCAAAATGATTTTGGTATAAATGATTTTTTCTGCTGAATGATGACGAAAACATCCCCCCGCTGCTTAAGTTCCAGCGGCAAACCGGTTAATAATTCATTTAAAGCGGATTCGGCAGTTTCAAAGCTTTTATCCATGGTAATTTCATACTGCGAAAGATTCCGGTCATCAAACGAAATCTGGATACCATAGGAATTGGATAACCTGATCAGAACTTCATTCAGTGGTTCTGCATCGAGGTTGAGAATGATATGCTGACTGAAAGAAATGGCCGGAACTGCAAGAAAGAGCAGAAAGAACAACGCTTTGCCGGGAATTTTCATCGGTCACTCCTTGGAAATTACATATTCTCTTTCAGAAACACGGACAAAATTAAGGCCAAACGGTGTACAAACTAGGCTCAGGGTTTGCTCAGCCGGCCTGTTTTTCGTGAAATATCCGGTATACAGGAAATCAACCGGGGCTTTCAGGGTGACTTTAATGTCATATTGCCGGCCGATCTCCTCGAAAACCATGGCCAGCGGCTTTGAAGTAAACCTGAACATATTATTGATCCAGTTCATCGATTCTTCGGCATTGATCTCCTTCTTAACATGTATTTCACCTTGTTTGGTGACTTCAGCCGTATATTCCGGGCCAATGACCACTGATTCGGAAGACAGCGAAGTCACTTTAACGGTGCCTGTCAGGCAGGTGACTCTATAATCATTTCCCCGGGAGTATATGTTAAAGCTTGTACCCAACACTTCCGTCAGGCCATTAGAAGAGCGGACACTGAAATTGTTCCCTTTTTTTACCTCGAAATAAGCTTCTCCTTCAAAGTATAGCTCTCTTGAAATTTTCCACCATAATGGTTTAAGAATGATTTTCGATCCGGCATTGAGCTCAATCCTGGATCCATCCGGTAATTCGTAGGAAAGATGTTCTCCGGCAGGACAGGTTACAGAAGTGGAATAATACCTGAACATGGCAATTAAGCCGGCCAGTAGCAGGAATGACGCAGCAACAGCCCATACAAACCTGTTGGTTCTCAACGTTGCGGGTTTCCCGGCAGGTTGTTCCGATATCTTTTTCTCCAAAGCAGCCCATATGTCTTCTTTACTTTTTTCATACGGAACTTTAAGTTTGGTAAAGAAGTTATCTTCAGTTTCCGGATCAAGCGGGCCAATATGATTGTAGTTGTGCTTCATGACTCTCCGAGATTTTGCCTGAGATAGACAAGCGCCTGGTTCATCCTTTTTTCCACTGCTTTAATGCTCAATCCAAGCCTGTTGGCGATCTCGTGATATTTCAGTTGTTCAATTCTGCTCATTAAAAATACAGTTCGCTGTTTTTCAGGTAAATTGAAGAGCGCGGTTTCGTATCGATCTTTCAACTCTTCATAAACCATCTGCTCTTCCGGTGTTCGCCCGGCAATATCCGGCCTGAGATTCAGCTTGAATTTCGACATGACTTTTTGCCGGCGGTAATGGCTGATAAACTCATCGTTGGCAATTTTGAAAAGCAACCCTGTGATCTGACTCAGATCGGAGGGTTGCTTTTCCCAGATGCGTAAAAAAGTATCCTGTGCTATATCTGTAGCTACTTCACCGTCACCTGACCGGAAATAAATGTAATTACGCACCGCATCAAAATGTTTGTCGAAGATATCTTTAAATTGTGCCCGTGTCAAAGGAAAATGTTTTCTGTTCGGGTTGTGAAATTCGAAAATCTGTTGTGGTGGTTACCGGAGGTATATTGTTGTCACCTCTCCGTTGATCGTGACTGTCGCCTCATTATCACATGCTCCGTCACCGTAATCCAATAACCTGACGGGACGTCCTTCCGGGCGAATTTCAATTGAGCCTGATACAATGAATCTGCAAGCCAGCTCAACCCGCAGGGCGTTCAAGATCTCTCTTTCCCAGGTAAGTCCGTTAGGCCGTATCCCTTCCGCATAACCGGTGATGAGATAAATGTCATCCCACCGGTTCCGCGTATCCGACCCCTGGATCCATTCACGTTCACGGGATGAATTCCAGCTAAAAGTGCTGCCATCTTCTTTTTGGATCACCCCGACAACTTCGATGGTAAAATATATGTTGCCGTTTTCATTTTCACCCATATTGGTAACAACTTTTGTCCCGTCAACTTTATCATCATTGACATAATAATTGTCAAACGTATGCGTAATCACGGTTCCCGGCTGGTGATAGCGTCCATTGAATGTAACAATGATCTTTCCCCTTCGGAATTTATTGTCGTGGCAAAGGCAATTTTCCTCCCCGAAATCAATGGTCATTACATAGGGGAGGCTTGTGGTGTCTAAGGTTACAGTAGCACAATCACTCAGAAACATCCGCTCACCGGGATAAGCTTTTAAATTATTGCCGCTACCGATGTCATAAGCCTCATCGGCGATATCGCCGACATTTTCAAACGTGCTTTCAGCATAGGCATCATCCTGGGAGATCGAATTGTCTTCCAGTTCAATCGTTTCTTTTTTACAGCCTGTGGTAAAAATTGCGAAAATCGCGAAAACGGCCAGTACAGTAATAAATCTTGCTTTTTTCATGGGTCAATTCATTTAATTGTTTGATTTAATACCGCATTAAGTTTGGTTTACCCTACTTTTTTTGAAAATAAGTAGATGTCTCATTTATTCAAGATAAATCTCAATCAAGCCTGACGGGGCATCCACTTCTATGAGTTTATTTTTCCGATCTACCTTTTTAATTATATCATCTGAGATTGGAAGTAAAATTTCCTTTTGATGATAAGTTATGGCGAAAAGTGGATTATTAGGCAGGTCAATGACACGGTCGATCGTCCCGATATCCCCATGTTTTTTATCATGGACCTTGAAACCGGCCACTTCATGGTAATAGAATTTATTTCCTTTGAGTTTGGGTAAAAGTTCTGTGGGAAGATAAAGAAAGTTTCCGACAAGTTTTTCAGCACCTTCCATATCCCGTATATCTGCCAGGACCAGGTTGGCTTTATTGTTTTCGAAATGAATGCTTTCGATCATCCAGGGGATCAGTTGACCTTTGATTTCAATAAATAACATGTCAAGTTCCCGGTATTCCTGTGGTTGATCAACGTCAAAAATAGCTTTCAGGCCACCTTTGTAACCATGGGTTCTGATGATCTTTCCCAGGATAAAATATCCCGGGTAAATTTTTGGTGGAATTGGACTCATGATGTAAAGATAAAAAAAAGCCGGCGGGATGACCGCCGGTTTTTCATTTTGCCTTTCTTGGGAATTAAGTAAAGAGCGGCTAATATTGTTGTACGTAATATTTACGCCTGGGTTTCAGTTTCTGCCTCGGCAACCGGTTCATCAGCAGCAGGTGCTGGTTCTTCAACGGCAGCTTCATCTGCAGCAACTGGCTGTTCGGTAACAGGCTCTGCTTCAGCAACTGCTTCTTCAGCAGCCACTTCCTGAATTTCAGGGGCTTCTTCCGGTTCTTCGGCAGCCAATTTGTCCTTTAATTCTTTTGCCCGCTTAGCCTGAAGTTCCTTTGCGCGGGTTTCATTCACCTTCATTTCTTCTTCCAGGCGTTTTTTACGTCCGGCTTTACCCTGTAATTCAACTTCTTTAAGCTTCGCAACAAATTTTTCCTGCTTTTCTTTTTGCCATGCTTCAAATCTGGCTTCAGCCATTTCTAAAGTCATCGCACCTTTTTTTACGCCTTTGAGCAAATGGAATTTGTAATTTACCCCTTTAAACTTAAGCAGGGCGTTTACAGTGTCGGTAGGTTCTGCCCCAGCCTGAAGCCAGTAAAGGGCACGGTCAAAATTAATGTCGATCTCGGCTGGTTTGCTCACAGGATTGTAAATACCAATTCTTTCGATGAATTTCCCGTCCCGTGGTGCACGACCATCCGCAATGACAACGTGGTAAAAAGGAAATCCTTTTTTACCTTTTCTCTGTAATCTGATTTTCGTTGACATATTGCTTTGTTAATGATTAAATATGAAAGAATTTAAATGGGTCGGCAAAGATAGAAATTAATTCCATATACCAAATTCAGAATTCCAAATTACTTGAAAAATAACGTCAAAATTTTTAAACTGCTAAATTGTTATATTGTTAAATAGTTATGTTATAGATTGTCAAATGACTGCTGACCGCGAACTGCTGTCTGCCGACTGCTGACCGCTGACCGCCGACTTTTTTATCAACAATCCCCGGCCACTCAATCCAATTTATCTATTTTTAGCTATCCATCTTTCAAAACTTAACTATAAGCTAATCAGATGTTCCTGATTTACGATACCGAAACAACCGGTCTGCCAAGAAATTTTGAAGCACCGGTAACTGACCTGGAAAACTGGCCACGGGTCATTCAGCTTGCATGGCAACTCCATGATGCCGACGGCAACCTGATCGAAGCCCGTGACTTCCTCATTAAGCCTGAAAATTTTACAATTCCATATAATGCGGCGAAAGTTCATGGAATCACCACCGAACTGGCCCTCGAACAGGGTGATGACCTGAGACTTGTCCTGGAGCAGTTTATTATTGCGCTAAAGCAGGCAAAGGTCATCGTCGGTCATAATATTCGTTTTGACTTGAATATTATGGGAGCTGAATTCCTTCGGTGCGGCCATGAAAATCATCTGGAAGGCCTGAGGGTGATCAGTACCGACCTGGAATCTACAGAGTATTGTGCCTTGCCCGGTGGACGGGGTGGCGGCTTCAAATGGCCTACCCTTGAAGAGTTGCACCGGAAACTGTTTAACGATAATTTTCCGGATGCCCACAATGCTGCAGCAGATGTCATGGCCACCGCCCGGTCTTTTCTTGAACTGGTCCGCCTGGGTATTATTACTGCCGGTAAACTGGGTCTGGACCCGGAAACCGTCAAAGACTTTATTACCGCACATCCTGGCCCTGTTGAACCGGAAAAAATCGCGGTGCGGGATTTCAGGCAAAGCACAGTCAGCGGTCAGCAGTCAGCAGTCAGCAGTCAACAGCCAGTGGTATTGCCTACCGAACCCCCAACTCCTCAACTCCCAACTCCTGAACTCCAACTCAACACTCAAGACTCAGGACTCACGACTTCTTTCTGCCATTTGCACGTCCACTCGCAGTTCTCTATACTGCAGGCTACGGCCGACGTTAAAGATATCGTTGAAAAAGCTGCTAAGCTTAAGATGCCGGCCATTGCATTGACCGACCATGGTAACCTCTACGGCGCGTTCACTTTTATCGGCGAAGCCGTTAAACATAAAATAAAACCAATTGTTGGATGTGAGTTTTATGTTGCCCTGGAACGAACCCGTAAAAAATTCACCAAAGACAATCCTGATGTCAGGCATCACCAGGTGCTGATCGCAAAAAACCTGACCGGATACCAGAATCTTTCCCGGCTATCTTCCATTGGTTTCCTTGAAGGATTCTATGACGGCGTTCCTCGTATCGACAAAGCCCTTATCGAAAAATACCGCGAAGGCTTGATCGCCACTACCGGCGGTCTTAAATCAGAAGTCAACGAGTTGATCCTGAATGTTGGAGAAACACAGGCCGAAGATGCATTCCGTTATTGGCATCAACTCTTCGGTGAAGATTTCTATGTGCAGTTAAACCGGCATGGACTTCCCGAAGAAGACCACGTGAATAAAATTCTTTTAAGGCTGGCCGGCAAATACCGGGTAAAGGTATTTGCAGCCAACAATGCTTATTATCTTGACAGGGAAGATGCCGAAGTTCATGATATGCTGTTATGCCTGCAAATGAACGAATACCAGGCAACACCGGTCGGGCAGGGTAGGGGGTACCGGTTTGGTTTTCCGAACCAGGAATTCTTCCTGAAAAGCCAGGAGGAAATGCTGGAGTTGTTCAGCGATCTACCGGAAGCCATGACCAATGTAGGTGAAATCATTGAAAAAATTGAAGTATTTCCGGTAAAGCGCGGTCCGCTCATGCCGGATTATGAAATACCTGCAGGCTTTTCTGATGCCGATGAATATCTGCGTCATTTAACCATGGAAGGAGCTGCGAAAAGATATGGAAACCTGACGCCTGAAATAACTGAACGCATTGATTTCGAGCTGGAAACAATAAAAAGGATGGGCTACCCGGGCTATTTTTTAATCGTCCAGGAGATCCTTCACCAGGCAAGGTCGATGGATGTTTCTGTCGGCCCGGGCCGTGGTTCAGCTGCCGGTTCGGTCGTTGCATATTGTCTGCAGATTACCGATGTCGATCCGATCCGGTATAACCTGCTGTTTGAACGGTTCCTGAATCCGGAGCGTATCTCCCTGCCGGATATCGATATCGATTTCGATGAAGATGGGAGAGAACGGGTCCTGAGATGGGTTGTCGAAAAATTTGGCGCAGGCAGGGTAGCCCAGGTGATCACTTTTGGCAAAATGGCTCCTAAGGGCGCAATCCGGGATATCGCCCGTGTGAAGCAGCTCCCGCTTAGCGAATCCGACCGACTGGCCAAGCTCGTTTCAATGAAACCTGGCACCACCTTTAAATCCGCTTACATTGAGTCTCCCGATCTGCTCAGGGAAAGAAAAGAGGGTGAACAACTTGTGCAGGAAACTCTTCAAGGGGCAGAACGAATCGAAGGACAGATCCGGAGTACCGGTACACACGCTTGCGGAATTATCATCGGTAAAAATGAATTGATCGACCTGATTCCGCTCAGCGTGACCAAAGAATCGGATATGCTGGCGACACAATTCGACGGTAGCCAGATCGAGAGCGTCGGGATGCTAAAAATGGACTTCCTTGGATTAAAAACATTATCGATCATTAAAGATGCCATTGCCAATATCAAACGGTCTAAAAATATAGATGTCGACATTGAAAATATACCGTTGGATGATCCGGATACATTTAAACTGTATTCAAACGGGGATACCAATGGCATTTTCCAGTTTGAATCGGAAGGCATGAAAAAACACCTCAGGGATCTGAAACCTAACCGGCTGGAAGACCTGATCGCCATGAACGCCCTTTACCGACCGGGGCCGATGGAATATATCCCCAATTTCATCAACCGTAAACATGGACGGGAAAAGATTGAATACCCGCTGCCTGAAATGGAAGAGTTCCTCCAGGAAACATACGGTATCACGGTCTACCAGGAGCAGGTCATGCTCCTCTCCCAGAAACTTGCCGGCTTCTCCAAAGGAGATGCCGATGCATTGAGAAAAGGCATGGGGAAAAAGAAAAAAGATATCATCGACCAGATGAAGATCGATTTTATTGCAGGGATAAAAAGAAACGGTTTCGATCCTGAAATTGCCGATAAAATCTGGTCAGACTGGGAAGCGTTTGCAGGTTACGCATTCAATAAATCACACTCGACCTGTTACGCGGTGGTCTCCTACCGGATGGCATACCTGAAAGCACATTATCCGGCTGAATTCATGGCTGCAGTGCTCAGCCGCCATCTGACTGAAATTAAAAAAATCACGTTCTTTATCGATGAATGCAAGCATCTGAAAATTCCCGTACTTGGCCCTGATGTCAATGAAAGTGACCTTCATTTTGTGGTGAATAAAAAAGGGGGTATCCGTTTCGGCATGGCTGCAATTAAAGGTGTCGGGGAATCGGCCGTGAATGCCATTATCGAAGAAAGAAACCAGAATGGGCCATTTCGGAGCATTTTCGACTTTGTCAAGCGGATAAATCTCCGCGCCGTTAATAAACGCGCACTGGAAGCCCTGGCCAAAGCCGGTGCTTTTGATGGATTTGAAGGTACACACCGTGCCCAGTATTTCCAGCAGGATAATACGGAAGATTCGATCTTCCTGGAGAAGTTAATCCGTCATGCTTCACTGTTCCAGGAAAAGCAACAGGCCTCGCAGCATTCGCTGTTCGGGGATGACCTTACGCTGGATATACAGGATCCGAAAATCCCGGATTGCCCGGCATGGTCGAAACACCAGCAACTTAAATACGAGATGGAAGTCACAGGCTTCTATATTTCAGGGCACCCGCTCGACGAATATAAGGCCGAAATCGAGGCCTTTTGCAATGTGACGTTCCAGGACCTGAACAGCGGATTGAGTAAATTCCAGACCAAGGCGCTCTCTTTTGCAGGAATGATTACCATGGCCGAAATTCGTACAGCGAAAACCGGAAACCAGTATGCGAATTTTGAGATGGAAGACTTTACGGATACGTTCAGGATTTCATTGTTTTCTGAAGACTTTATGCGGTTTAAATACCTGCTGGTAGAAGGGACCTATGTGCTTGTCTATGGAAGGGTAGAAGTCAATAAGAAAAATAACCGCCCGGAAATCCGTATAAAAAACATGGTGCTTCTGGCTGAAGCCATGGAGAAGTTTTGTAAATCCATCACATTAAGCATTGAACTGGCCAAACTTGAAAGTAGCTTTATAAAAGAAATGACGAAAATCGTCAAATCAAATCCCGGTGAGTGTGAGGTTAAAATCAGGATAAAAGATTCCACGGATGGTATTTACCTTGATTTTCATCCGCGAAAGCTTCGTGTCAATCCGTCCGGATTTATAAGGGCCATTTCACCGTTCGAAATCATTGAGTTTAAATTGAACGGTTTTCATAATGGTTGATGAAAATATGGCAGTTTATAAATGTTTGGTACTATTTTTACTATTTTTGAAAACAATAAAACAATAAAAAATTTTATCATTATGGCTTTAGAAATCACTGATGCGAATTTTCAGGAAACTGTGTTGAATTCGACCAAACCCGTTATTGTTGACTTTTGGGCAGAATGGTGCGGCCCTTGCAGGATGGTAGGACCAATTGTAGAAGAAATAGGCCGGGAATACACAGATACAGTCGTTGTCGGAAAAGTGGATGTGGATCATAATCCGGGAATTACTGCTAAATACGGCATTCGCAATATCCCTACTTTACTCTTCTTCAAAGGTGGACAGGTTGTTGATAAACAGGTCGGCGCTGTACCTAAGCAAATTATCGTTGGCAAATTACAATCTCACTTATAGAAATTTTTGATTGTCATATTCAATCGATCATAACCGGATTCAACAGTTCGGTTCGCTTGAATTCCTCGCACGACAGGTCGTGGAAGGGTTTATTGTGGGTCTCCACAAAAGTCCTTTCCATGGCTTTTCTGTCGAATTCGCCGAACACCGGCTTTACAATGCAGGCGAATCCATCAAGAATATCGACTGGAAATTGTTTGGCAGGACGGACAAGCTTTTTGTCAAGCGTTTCGAAGAAGAAACCAACCTGCGATGTATCCTGGTGATCGATAATTCTTCCTCGATGTACTTTCCTGTCAGGGAGAAACCGGGAATTGACAGCCCTAACAAAATCACTTTTTCAATTTATGCCGCTGCTGCACTGATGAATCTCCTGCGAAGGCAAAGAGATGCAGTCGGCCTCAACATTTTTTCCGATTCCATCAGCTTTTCCTCAGCCGCTAAATCTAATTCGGTCCATTTTAAATACCTATATTCGGAACTCGAAAAATTACTGGTACCCATTTCCACAGAAACCAGACGCGGTACTTTTGCTACAGATGCACTTCATGAAATCGCAGATAATATTCACAAAAGGTCATTGGTGGTTATTTTTTCCGATATGTTTGAAACAGCAAAGGATAATGCCCAACTATTTGCTGCCCTGCAACACTTGAGGCATAATAAGCATGAAGTCGTGCTGTTCCATGTCGTGGATAAAAACCAGGAAATTGACTTTAATTTTGAAAACAGACCTTACAAATTCATTGATCTTGAAAGTGGTAAACAGGTAAAGGTCAATCCTTTGGAAGTGAAAGCTGAGTATAACCGTGCAGTACAGTCATACACAGCGGAATTGAAAATGAAATGTGGCCATTATCATATCGATTTCGTTGAAGCGGATATTAATGCCGGCTTCGAACAGGTTCTGCTTCCTTATTTGATCAAAAGAGAAAAGCTATACTAATCAGGCCACTTGAACCTGGCCTGGATTTCAATCTCATTCTGGCGACAGCCGCCAATTTCATCCCAACCCGTTCCGATGTTTTTATTTGTGTAATAAACCGTCGAAAACCTGATCCAAAGATCCATCATACTTAACGGATGTAGCTTAACCATCAGGATTCCCCTCAGCCCTTTGCCGTAATGCATGAATGAGGAAAAATCATACTGGACATCATTCTCATAAGCTGTGATTCTGTTGTCATAATTTCGAATATCAAATTGGCAAATCCTCACCCAGATTTTCAGGTCTTTCCATCCTGTTATATACTCAATATCCTGAAACAGTAGATATCCGGGCACGCCGTTCCTGGTGAAATTGGTTTCGATCCTGCTTTTGAACCTGACATGTTCTGTTGCTTCAATCCGGCATTCCAACCGGATTTTATACTGGGAGAAATATTCTGTATGGCATATCCATTCGGATAAGGCTGGGTTTTCAATTTTCGAATTTATATAAGCCAGTGAAAAATTCAATGATCCCGTTTTTGGCCAGGCTTTTTCTAACGTGCCCCTGAATTCTGTCTTTTCCGAAGGTGAGGCCAGGTCATAACTGACCCATGCAGACCGGGATTCGTCGGCAAGGATCTCAATATTGTATTTCCTCGGCATTTCAATCCTGAGTTTGCATTGAATACCTTTCTCATCAGAATTCTTCCCTGATGAGATATAACCTGATCCGTAATGGTTCTGATAGTCAAGGCTGAAATTCCTGTAAGCAAATGAAACCATGATCCCGGGAACCGGATTTAACTGAAGTCCTGTCAGTAGAGCTTTGCCTTTGTTTTTGCTGACGGATATCTCACCCATGAATTGCATTCTGGGCAGCCAGATGGTTGTTGCGAACCCGGTGATGAAGTTTTCCCTGCCGGTTTGTTCAAACCTGGCATAAGGCCTGTCATTCGCTGTTTGATGGGCATTGAACTGGTTGTAAATAGCTATTATTCCGGCTTTAAACCAATTATGTCGATATACAATAAATCCACCTGCCAATTTCTCTTGAATGTTATCCCGCCCGGATAATTCAGTGGATGATCTGTGCAAGCCGGATTTATCGATGGAAGAAAAGGAAATTGGTTTACCGGTCAGACTATCATAAACTACTGAATTTCCATCCAGGTTCTGAATGGATCCGAAGCATGAGATGGAAAACTTGCCAAGTGAGATCCTGCAAGCCAGTCCCCGTAGAAATCCTGTTTCACTCACTGAAGTTTGTGGACTGATCCTTTCAGCCATGCCTGACATTCCGTTTCTGCTCCTGATACCCATCTGGCTTCCTGACAGATTGATCCCGTAACCGAAATTGACACGGTAATTGCCCAGGATCAATGACTGAACGGCACCAACCTGCCGTATCATTACATATCCGGCCAGCATGTCGGGTTGTTGATATTTCACTGACCAGACCTGGGATGGGACCAGCAAAGGTTCACCGGGATCTTTTTCCATCCTTAGACCGAGGGAGAGCTTATTACGGTATTCCAGATCATATCTTATGGCCAGCCGGTAAGGAGGACCTGAATAATATGGGTCTTCCGGTTCCTGATTGTCTGCTGTTATATTTTGATATCCTTTGCTCTGCGCGGTGTTGAACGCTGTCTTGAGGACAAGGCTGTGCCTGAATGACCGGAAATCGAATTTCTTAAATGTCCGGCTGGTATTTGGCAGGTCCACGGTTACCAGCGGGAAGACTTTTTTTACGGTTTGAAAGTCCCATCCGTCTATGTATTCAAGTTCATACAATGTGAGCAGGTCTCCGAACATCAACCGGTATTCTTTTAACTTATTGAGCTGGTAAAGGCTGATGATCTTGTATTCAACAAGCCAGTCGGCTTCTTCATTATTAATGGATAATGGTTTTTCAAGCCACTGATTGATGATTTCCTGCCATTCTTCCAAAGAGGACAGGTAAGCTTCATTATCCTCGATGAATGCTTCCGCATAATCTTCATAATGTATGATTTGCTTTGACTGCCTGTCAATTTGAGCGGTCGCCCCGGATACTGCAAAGGAGAATGCTATCAAAGCAATGTAGATTAATTGTTTTGATGTTTTCATTTTAAGTCATATTGAAAGGTGATTTGCGGAGTAAATCCCAAGTAGTGATGATAATAAGAAGCAAATTCAAGCATGTATTTTTTGTGCCTGAACGCAGCTCCGAATGAATAAACCATGGGCATTCCACGGATACCTGCCCTGATAAAAATTTTTTCTCCTTGATTGTATTCCAGTGCAATAATGAGATCAGGAGGAAAATCCAGGTCTTTTTCCAATTCAGTAAGAATGAGTAATGATGAATTATAACGGTAAGAAAATCCGAGTTTAAATATTGAAGGAAGTGTTGCATATTCATCACTTTTATAATAAAACCGGAAGGGATTGAATGAGGTTATGGCCAGGCTGGCCCGATCTGAAAGCAGGACAATCGTCCCGAATTCATAACTGACCTGGTGAACCGCATGGCTTTCCCCGGTTGCATGCTGGTAAACATATAGAAGACTGACACCAGCCAGTATTCTTTTACCGAATTGTCGTCCATAACCTGTCATGATCTTTTGATCAATAAAAGATGAATAGCCTGAATACAAAGCACAAAAACCGAAACAACCACTCCTCACAGGTAAAGTAGTGACCAGGCCATAATAACCCAGTTCCTTCATCAGGAATCGTTGCTCCAGGCTTGTGGCCATTGAAATGTTCCTGTACCGGGCAAGACCTGCAGGATTATTGTTCACCCCCCAGGCATCTTCAAGCAACACAGAGGCTCCGGCCATGGACGCACTTCTGGCCCCAACTGCCGTCGTCTGGCATTTCACACTTGGTAAAACTATGAGCATCATCCCACAAATCAACCAGCTCACTAAATTTCTAATTAATGCACCGAAAATCATAATTACACCGTTAAATGATAAATGAAAATGAAAAATGAAAAACGAAAAATGAAACATCCACACTGCTTTATCCGCTTTTTTATTCATTTATACCCGGTCAAAAGCTGAAAAAAAATAATTTTGTTAAAAAAAGATGAAACCTGAGATTTTAAATTTTCTTAATGACCTGAAAAACAACAACAACCGGGAATGGTTTCAGGCGAATAAAAACCGGTACGATGAAGCAAGAAAGGCTTTTGAGTCGTTCGTTGATGAACTGATTCCCAGGATTCGAATCCTTGATCCGCTGATTGATATGGTCACCGCAAAGGATTGTGTTTTCAGGATTTACCGGGATGTCCGGTTTTCTCCAAATAAATTGCCGTATAAAACTAATATGGGCGCTTATATTGCCAGGGGCGGCAAAAATTCTATGCTTGCCGGTTATTATGCCCATGTTGAACCTGTGGGCTCATTCCTGGCAGGTGGCCTTTACATGCCACCCGCTGATACATTGAAAAAAGTGAGGGATGAGATTTATTTCCAGCCTGAAGAGTTTAAAAAGATCATTTATCAGGATGAATTTGTGAAGTGTTTTGGAACCCTGTCAGATCCTGAAAAATTGAAAAATCCTCCCAAAGGTTACCCGAAAGATTTTGCCGACATTGACCTCCTTAAATATCGAAATTATGCCGTTATGCATTTTGTGCCTGATGAGATTATTGTGAAAGAGGATTATGGAAACTATGCCATGCAGGTATTCAAAACACTTTTACCGTTAAATAATTATTTTAACCGTATGTTTCTTTAAAATCAGTTTTCTGAGGAATGACGTGCTTTTCCGAAGTATTTGGCTGAATACGTATAAATACGTAGGGGCTTCCGATAACTGATTTATTTCAACCGTTAACTGATTATTTCTTTGTTTCGGAAATCAAATCGGCTTATCTTTGACTCGGATTAATTGGTTAATTATTTCCTACTTCAGAGGCTTTTGAGGGTTTGGTTAAATTGGTTTACTTTACTTCAAAAGTCCTTTCTCACCTCAAACTAGTAAGACTTGGCAAAAGCAACCCCGACGTCGTCGGGGTTGTTTTATTATGACCATCATGAAATTTTGTTTATTCCGGCGGATCAGTGCATAAGGATTTCCATCTCTTTTTGCATCCGGGATGCTTCTTCCCGGGCTTTTTCAGCAAAATCCTCCTTACTGGAAGCAAAAATGATACTTCTTGATGCGTTGACAAGAAGTCCTACTTCTTTGTTCATGCCATAACGGGCTACCTCCTGAAGACTGCCCCCCTGGGCCCCAACGCCGGGTACCAGCAGGAAATGATCCGGGACGATTTTCCTGATCGTTTCAAGCTGTTGTGCCTGCGTGGCCCCAACGACATACATCATGTTGTCTTTTGTGCCCCATCGGCTTGAGGTCTGAAGAACCTGCTCGAAAAGAAAACTATCCCCACTTTTAATATATTGAAAATCTGATGCCCCTTTATTTGAGGTAAGCGCAAGCAGAATAACCCATTTTTCAGGATAGGTGAGAAATGGCTGTACTGAATCCGAACCCATATATGGTGCTACGGTGATGGCATCGACATCGAGGATTTCATAAAATGCTTTGGCATACTGTTGTGAAGTGTTGCCAATGTCTCCACGTTTTGCATCTGCGATCAGGAAAACACGGTCCTTTTTCATATGCAGGTACGAAATCGTCTTCTCCAGGCTGATCCAGCCTTTTAATCCTGAACTCTCATAAAATGCCAGGTTGGGCTTGTAGGCCACGGCATAATCAATCGTAGCATCAATGATCTGTTTGTTAAACTCAAATACAGGATCTTCTTCACGAAGCAAATGCGGAGGAATCTTATTGATCTCCGAATCAAGACCTACGCAAAGAAACGATTTTTTCTTGCGGATGATGCTCACTAATTCCTGCCTGGTCATAAGAGTAATTTTTAATTTTTAATTTTTAATTTTGAATTATCCCTAAATGCCATGGCTAAATCTCTGCTTTCAGCCGTTCGGCGTTTTCAGCCAGTTGCAACTGGTCGATCAGTTCCTGGATATTTCCATTGGTGATTTCCTGCAGGTTATAAAGCGTAAGACCTATTCGATGATCTGTTACCCGTCCCTGCGGGTAATTGTAGGTCCTGATCTTGGCCGAACGGTCACCGGTCGATACCATCGTTTTACGTTTGCTCGAGATCTCATCCAGGAATTTTTTGTATTCCATTTCATAAATCCTGGTACGCAGCACGGTTAAAGCCTTTTCATAGTTCTTTATCTGTGATTTCTGATCCTGGCAGCTCACGACAATGCCGGTCGGTATATGTGTTAGTCGTACGGCTGAATAGGTCGTGTTTACAGATTGGCCTCCAGGCCCCGATGAGCAGAAAGTGTCCTTCCGTATATCATTTTCTTTTACATCCACATCAAATTCATCTGCTTCCGGAAGGATAACGACCGAAGCGGCTGAGGTATGCACCCGCCCCTGGGTTTCCGTTTTTGGCACCCGCTGTACACGATGAACACCTGATTCGTATTTCATCTGGCCATAAACCCCTTCACCGATCACATCAAAGATGATTTCCTTAAATCCACCCACCGTTCCCTCTGTATCACTGACCGGCTCAACTTTCCATCCTTTTGTTTCGCAAAATTTCAGGTACATCCGGTAAAGGTCACCCGCAAAAATGCTGGCTTCATCACCTCCGGTCCCGGCCCTGATCTCAACTACGGCATTTTTCCGGTCCTGGGGATCTGCCGGGATAAGCATCAGGCGGATGTTTTCTTCCATCTGTTCGCGCTGGTTGGTCAGCTCTGTAAGCTCCTCCTTGGCATAAGCCCGCAGTTCCTCATCTTTTTCCTTTTCAAGAATTTCTTTTGCCGCCTCAAGCGAGGTCATGACATTCCTGTAATTCTTGTAAGCGGCGATAATGGGTTGCAGCTCTTTGTAATCCTTGTTGAGCTGGATATACTTCTTCATATCGCTCATCGAATCAGGATCATTGATCTGCTTTTCTGTTTCCAGGTATTTTTTGTGGATTTCCTCCAGTTTTTCCAGCATGATTAATCGTTATAATAAGGTGTGCAAAAGTAGTAAGAAAAGTCGAGTTTTTATAGTTCGGTCAGCGCAGGCGCTAATACACGTATTCTACCCCGTTATAAGTAATTGATAGAGAGTTGGATCCCGCTGTTTCGCAGTGTCCGATGATGGCAGCTTCAATATTAAATTCCGATGCAATATTGATTATTGTTTTGGCCAGTCCATCAGGAACATAAAGCTCAAACCTGTGACCCATGTTAAACACCTTGAACATCTCCTGCCAGTTAGTGCCCGAATGATCTTTGATCAGCCTGAATAGGGGAGGAACGGGCAATAAATTGTCTTTGATCACGTGAATGCCATCAATGAAATGAAGAACCTTGGTCTGGCCCCCTCCGCTGCAATGGACTAACCCGTGTATATCCCTCCCGTAAACTTTTAATATTTCTTTCATGAGCGGAGCATAGGTGCGGGTCGGCGACAGGATCAGCTTTCCGATGTCGACTCCGGGAATTTCAGAAGGATCGGTAAGGTTAAATGGCCCCGTGTAAGCTAGCTCTTCCGGCACTTCAGGATCAAGGCTTTCCGGGTATTTGGCTTTATATTTTTTATGAAGAAGATCATGCCGTGCGGAAGTCAATCCGTTGCTACCCATCCCTCCGTTGTATGCATCCTCATAAATAGCCTTACCGTAAGATGACAGCCCCACAATAACATCACCCGGCTGAATTTTTTCATTGCTGATCACGTCTTCCCTCTTTATTCGGGCTGTAACGGTCGAATCGACAATGATGGTCCTGACCAGGTCGCCAACATCTGCGGTCTCGCCTCCGGTAGAATGGATATCGATGCCATAGCTTCTCATTTTTGCCAGGAATTCTTCTGTGCCCTCAATGATGGTCGAAATCACTTCCCCGGGAATACGGTTTTTATTTCTTCCGATTGTCGAGGAAAGCAGGATAGGCCCTGTAGCACCTATGCAGAGCAGATCGTCGAGGTTCATCACGATGGCATCCTGTGCTATGCCTTTCCAAACCGACAAATCGCCGGTTTCTTTCCAGTAAATGTAAGCCAGTGATGACTTTGTACCGGCACCATCGGCATGCATAATGCTGCACCATGCCGGATCACCGGCAAGAAGGTCGGGAACTATTTTGCAGAAAGCTTTCGGATACAATCCCTTATCTATATTCCGTATGGCCGCATGAACATCATCCTTCGACGCTGACACACCCCTCAGTGAATATTTCAGATCATCCGCCATTAATTTTTCTTTTTGAAGATGATCTGCTGCTGGCTATTATCGATCGTGTAATTACCAAACTGTGACAATACCGAGTTACCAATAACAAGAGGATACCCCAGGTTGGTGTTGACCATGAACTCGATATTTTTCACAGTAACATTGGCGATAGAAAGTTCTTTGATGACCAGAATGGAGCGATTGGCAATTGTGCTGTTGGCCAGTATCTCATCAGGATTGCCTTTGAAATCAAGTTTGCCGATAGCACCCAATGCCAGCAGCCTCATCGCCTCATCAACTGAGATTTGTGGGGCTAATTTTGCATCAAATGTGAACTGAACCGTATATCCGTTGATGATGCAGGGAGCATTGATCAAACCAGTTTTTGGCGCAACGGTGTATTTAAGGATATTATCCTCCGGGTTGATCTGGATCTCCACCGTTTTGCCCAGCTCAACATTTTTGGGTTTCGGGACGAAATCCTTGCTGATTACCCTGAATTCGGTACGCCGGTTAAGCTGGTGTGCGGCTTCTTTTTCAGCAGTGGAGCCCAGTGAATCAATGTATGATTCTGTCAGTACCGTCCCCTCTTTAAATGTATACCCATCGCGGGTTATATCTTTGAGCAGGGTCCTGGGAACACGTTCACCATATCCTTTAGCGATCAACCGGTCAGGATCTATACCACGTTCAATGAGATAATCTACCACCGACTGGGCCCTGCGCTGTGAAAGCACATCATTGCGCTCATAGGTGTCCCGTGCATCGGTATGGGATGCAAGTTCGATGATCAATGTGGGATTTTCATCAAGCGTGGTAATCAGGCCCTGCAGGGAATCCTGGTACTGCGGTTTCAGGTCCCATTTGGCCAGGTCATACAATATTTCCGGCAGCACGACCGGTTCTTCCGGGATGGGTTGCAGGATAAAATCGCGGATCAGGTCTTTGCTTTTTTCATAACCGACCGTTGTAACACGGCCGCTTGCATTAAAATAATTATCCTTCGACACCGTGATCTCGTAAGTTGTATTTGGCATAATCTGGGTCTTGCCAAACATATAAACACCATTGTCAGCCGTTCTGGCAGTCATAGAGATGCCATCTGAACCAACAATATCGACGCGTGCTCCCGGAACCACCTGTAATGTCCTGTCGTCGGTGACTTTCCCCGCCAGGGTAAATGCCACGGGAGGAATAATGAACGAATAAATGTCTTCCCTGGATTTTCTTCCGCTGCGGTTGGAAGAAAAGAACCCCTGCTCGCCTTCCGGATGAAAAATGATCGCAAAATCATCCGAAGAGGAATTTATGGGAATGCCCACATTGACGGGAGTTGACCACATTCTTGCCGAGTCGGGGATAGTATAAAAAATATCGAGTCCTCCTAATCCCGGATGACCATCGGAAGCAAAATACAGTAAAGTGTCCGATCGAAGGAATGGGAAGAGTTCATCGCCGGGTGTGTTGACCAAAGGGCCCAGGTTATAGGGACGGCCAAACGGCTCCCGGGTACTTTCCCGGAAGGCTACCCAGATGTCTTTACCACCCATGCCGCCAGCACGGTTCGAAGAAAAGTAGATAACCATCTCATCCTGGCTAAGTGTCGGATGACCGATGGCTTCGCTGGAATCCTGGCTTAATACCAACAGTTCCGGTGTGCTCCACGATCTTCCTGAACGGTTCGATGTATAAATCTGACATCCGTTTTTCTTGCCTTCTTCTTTCGGGCACCGCGTGAAATACAGTGTCGTAAAATCGCGGTTCATCATGGGCGCCCCTTCATTGGCTTCGGTATTGATACCGCCTTCTTCCTCTTCATCGATGAGTGCAGGCGTACTCCATTCACCTTTAACGTCCTGCCGGGATTGAAAAAGACAACTGAACCCCTGGTTTGTCCATTCATCGATATCTTTACCCATGCTCCCTTCCCGTGTGGAAGTAAATATCAACGAATTATAAGTTTCGCTTGAATAAGCCGGTGCAAAGTCAGATTCACGTGAATTCAGCCCTTTAACGTCAGAAAATTCATATTTCGACTCGTACTCAACCCATGTCGCATAACGATCACAGGATTGAATACCATATTTTCCCCGTGGATCATCCGGTACCTTTTCTTCATATAAAGCATAGTATTTCCGGGCTTCTTCCAGGTTTTCATCAACTTTCTGGGCATTGGCATAGTGAAGCAGGATAATGGGTTCTTTGCTGTCGTATCCGTTTTTGATCAATCTTTTATACTGGATATCCGCACGCTTGGTATCACCCATAAGCCGGTAACATTCAGCCATCCGGAACGAAATGCGGTCTCGCTCGACCGGGTTCTTTTTAAGTTTGGTATAAGCTTTCTGGTATTTTTCAACAGCTATAGAATACCGCTCATCTTCAAAAGCCTCATCTGCCGTACGGATAAATGTTTTCTTCTGCCCGTTCGCCTGGCTGAAAGCCAACATGAACACGACGGTGAATAGTAGGATTTGGTTTAGATTTCTCATGCCTGAACTCAACCTGTTTCTTTAATCATTCTTAACGAATATATGCCTGATTTATTTGAACCAAAAGGGATTATACTTTATTTTCAGGAGGAATTGAACCGTCTGAGGGTTTTTCACCATGATCATTAAATGGTTTACCGGCCTCTTCAAAATCTTGCTTAATCTCTTCAGCCGTCTTTTTCAGATCTTTATAGACAGAACCTTCAACATTCATATCCTTTTCAAGTTTCCGGGTCTCTTTTGATATTTCCCTTTTAATTTCATCCGATGCCCGTCGGATTTCATTCATGCCTTTGCCAATTTTTCGTGCAACTTCAGGTATTTTACTGGGCCCGAAAACAAGAAATGCCACCAGGAGAATGACGAATAATTCTCCGGCACTGATATCGAAAAAAAGTAGTAATGATGGCATAACGCCTGAATTGAACAAAAGCAAAAATAATAAAAAAAGGCTGGCCTGCCACTTTTTTTAAAGTTAGGCAGACCAGCCTGGATTTCGTTTAAAGTCTATTATTTAGCGATTTTCTTTTTGCCTTCTTTGTTTATTTTCTTCATGAGCAGATCATAAGCTATTGGGGTAGCCACAAATACTGAAGAATATGTTCCAAAAAGTATACCGAACATCAGGGCAAATGTAAATCCGCGAATGGTCTCCCCGCCAAAAATGAACATGGCAATAAGTACGATCAAGGTGGTACCTGCCGTATTCACTGTCCTTGAAAGGGTGCTGTTTAGTGCTTCATTGACATTGGTCTTATAGTCTCTTTTAGGATGTAAAGTTACATATTCACGGATCCTGTCGAAGATAATCACCGTATCATTGATGGAATATCCGATGATCGTCAGTACCGCTGCAATAAGCGCCTGGTCGGCTTCCATGCTGAAAGGCATTATACTGTAAAGTAATGAGAACATCCCTACGGTGATCAAGGCATCATGGAACAGGGAAACAAGACCTCCAAATCCATATTGCCATTTTTTAAACCGGATAGCGATATAAATGAAAATAACAATAAGCGCAAAAAAGACGGATAAAAACGCCCTGTTCCTGATATCATCCGCAATGGTCGGACCGACTTTCTGGGAACTCCTGATACCTAACATTTTTCCTGTTTCAGTGTCATCAGTCGTGAAATCAATATAACTGAGGCTTTGATCGGCATAGAATTGTTTTACTCCATTATAGATTTTATGCTGAATAAGAGAATCAACCTCGATACCTTCGTTGTCGATCATGTACTTCGTGGTCAATTTCACCTGTGAATTAGGGCCAAATGTTTTGACTTCAGGGGCATTGCCTTCAAACTGGGCTTCCAGGGAAGACCGTATTTCATTCGTTCTTACATCCTTATCAAATTTGACCACAAAAGTTCTTCCACCTGCAAAATCGACGCCCTGGTCTAATCCTCTTGTAAACAACGAGATGATCCCAATTAATGAGATTGTTATCGAAAAGATGTACGCATATTTTCTTAATCCAAGGAAATTGATCTTTGTGTTCTGGAGGAAATCACGGGTAACCGGCAAATCAAAGCTGATCTTCCTGTTTTTATCCAGGAGGTTGGTGAAGATGATCCTGGAAATAAAGATAGCCGTAAAGAGTGAGCTAAGGATACCAATGATAAGAGTTGTGGCAAATCCCTGTACCGGTCCCGATCCGAATATATAAAGGACGACAGCAGTCAGCAATGTTGTGACGTTTCCGTCGATAATTGCTGAATACGCCGCCTTATAACCGTCACTAATAGCCAGTCTCATTCCTTTTCCCGCCCTCATTTCTTCTTTGATACGTTCATAGATGATGACGTTGGCGTCAACCGCCATACCCAGCGTAAGGACGATACCGGCAATACCGGGTAAAGTTAATACTGCGCCAAGAGAGGCGAGTACCCCGAAGATGAAGAAAATGTTGACGACGAGGGCAAGGTCGGCAACCCATCCGGCACGCGCATAGAAGAAGATCATATATGCGAGGACCAGGATAAATGCGATGACAAACGACCAGAGACCAGCGTTGATGGCTTCCTGTCCAAGTGAAGGACCTACGACGGCTTCCTCAACGATACGCGCTGAGGCAGGTAATTTACCGGCTTTTAAAATATTAGCCAGGTCCTGGGCCTCTTCAAGTTTCATATCTCCACCACTGATGGATGACATCCCATTGGGAATTTCATTCCGCACTGCCGGCATGGAATATACATGATTGTCAAGCACAATGGCGATTTGCCGGTCAATGTTTTCGCCCGTTAACCTTTTCCAGACCCTTGCACCGTCTGAATTCATCGACAAACTGACTTCAACGTTGCCAACATTGTCATAATCCTGGCGTGCATCGACAATCACGCCACCACCTAATGCTGCTGAACCATCACGGGAAGTAACTTTTAAAGCGACCAGTTCAAGCCTGTCCGGAGTTTCTCCCCTGGGTTTCACGGTCCAAACCAGCTTCATATTCCTGGGGAATACATTGTCTACCTTACGCAGCATGGCATTTACATTGGCCGTATCTTTGATAAATGCTGATCCGACGGTCGCGCTTTGAGCTGGATAATAATTACCATCTTCACCTGCATAAAAAGCCGGCATCAAATAGGCATTAAGCGGATTTTCTTTGGCATATTCCTCGAAGGACCGGTCTGCCGATGCTGCTTTTGAGGTATCGCTTTCGATTTTATCGAGCAATGATTTGGTAGTATCTGAATCAGTAGATGTCAGGGATTCAATGCTTTCCGTCTTATTTTCAGAGGATAGATCGGTCGATGGCGAATTTTCATCATTCGATGTCTCCCCGGTCATTGTTACCAGTCGCTTGTTCGCTTCTGCAAAATAGGTATATACCTCACTGTAGTTATAGGTTTCCCAGAATTCGAGGTTCGCAGTTCCCTGCAAAAGTTTTCTAACACGTGCAGGATCTTTGATACCCGGCAATTCGACAAGGATTCTTCCGGTACCTGCCAGTTTCTGAACATTTGGCTGGGTAACCCCGAATCGGTCTATTCGGGTCCTGAGAATGTTGTAAGTCCTGTCAAAAGCACCATCCGTTTCTTCCTTGATAATGTCGATGACTTCATCATTGGTGGAATTATAGCTGATCTTGTCTTTTAATTCAACCGTATTAAAAATGGAAGCCAGTTTGGCATTCGGATCGATTTCTTCGAATGACTCACCAAATAAGGTTACGAAATCCCGCTGGCTGGCTTTTTGTTTTGCATAAGCCCTTTGCATGGCCTGCTGAAAGATGGGATTAACACTGTTTGGACCAGCCAGTGCCTTGACAATGTCACCAATGGACACCTCAAGCACTACGTTCATACCACCCCTGAGGTCCAGACCAAGGTTGATTTCCCTTTCTTTTACTTCTTTATAGGTGTATTTTTTCAGCAGGATGTTGTAAACAGTCTGATTCGACACCGAATCAAGGTAATACGATTCACGCACCCTTGACAGTGAATCTAACAAAACTGTTTTTAACATTGGGTCACCTTTTGCAAGATCTTCAGCTTTTCTAACTGCTTCAGCATTACTGGCGTACTTTCGGGCAGAGCGCTCAGTTTTAGTACTGAAAAAAGTAAATGATAACTGGAAAAGACAAACTAATGCAAATGCAATCGCAAATACCTTAATAGCTCCCTTACTTTGCATGTTTTCAGAATTTTATGATTTTTTTATCTATTTTTTGGAGGGTGCAAAATTAGTATAATATTTGAATTTAACCAATCCACAGGAATTTTTTATTTGTCCGGCTAATGTAAGTTCCGCTAAATCTTCCGGCAATTACCGAATGTAAACATCATTTAAAAAATGAACGTGATTTAAATAGAAGAAAATGAGATAGATACAAATCCAAGTTACTTACATTACCAAATCTATTGTAATTCATTTGACTTGAATGATATTTTTTTCTCAAATTAAACTATATTATACTAATTTTGATTCCTTTTTCCAATTTAATTTTATTAACCATGAAAGTAAAGTATCTTGACCTTATTGAACAGACTTTCGACTTTCCGACAAATGAGTTCGAGGTAATTGATGATGAACTTAATTTCCACGAGATTCCTTTGATGGATATCATCAAACAGTATGGGACACCGCTGAAGATTAGTTATCTGCCTAAAATAAGCGAGCAGATCCAGAAGGCGAAGCGTTGGTTCAATGTGGCCATGGCGAAAGCCGATTATGATGGTGATTATACCTATTGCTACTGCACGAAAAGCTCTCATTTCTCATTTATTCTGCAGGAAGCCATGAAGAATGACATTCACCTTGAGACTTCATCCGCTTTTGATATTCATATCATTGAACAATTATATAACGACAATTTATTGAACAAGGACACCTTTATTATTTGCAATGGTTTTAAGCGTCCTCAATACATTGAAAACATTATTAACTTGATTAACAGGGGATTTGAGAATACTATTCCCGTCCTTGATAATATTTTTGAGCTCGATAAATTTTCAAAAGGAATTCGGAAAAAAGTTAAACTGGGCATCAGGATCGCTTCCGAAGAAGAGCCGAAATTTGAGTTTTACACATCGAGACTGGGGATCCGGTATAATGATATCGTGCCTTATTACCAGGAAAAGATAAGGAACAATAATAAGTTCATGCTTAAAATGCTTCACTTTTTTATCAATACGGGCATTCGCGATTCTGCATATTACTGGAGTGAACTGAACAAATGTGTGAACGTCTATTGCGAACTGAAAAAAATATGCCCTGAATTAGATTCTCTGAATATTGGCGGTGGATTCCCGGTTAAAAACTCACTTTCCTTTGATTATGATTATGAGTACATGGCCGAAGAGATCATTTCCCAGATCAAGAGCATCTGCCAGCAAAATAATGTGAAAGAACCGAATATTTTTACTGAATTCGGTTCATTTACCGTGGGTGAAAGCGGGGCGGTCCTTTATTCCATTATTGATCAGAAACGGCAGAATGACCGGGAAAGCTGGAATATGATCGATAGTTCATTCATGACCACGCTACCGGATACATGGGCTCTCAACCAGCGGTTTATTCTCCTGGCTGTCAATAACTGGGATTTCGAATATGAGCGGGTTTTCCTTGGTGGACTGACCTGCGACAGCATGGATTACTATAATTCTGAAGCGCATTCGAATGCTATATTCCTGCCTAAATTAAAGGTGGGCACTCCTCAATACATCGGGCTGTTCCATACCGGTGCATACCAGGAATCTATCGGTGGTTATGGTGGTATCCAGCACTGTCTTATCCCTGCGCCCAAGCATATTATCATCGACCGGGAGCCCGACGGAGAGTATTACACCAAGCTTTTTGCAAAGGAACAGAGCTATAAATCAATGCTCAAGATTTTGGGCTACTGATCGCAGGAAAAATTGTCTTATTTTCGTTGTATCTTTATTTATAAATTTAAATGATCTTTTGATGAATTTCGGAGGAATACCACCTGCTTATACGGATTATTCCAAAGCCCCGATCGTGATCCTGCCCCTGCCATTTGATGCGACGAGCACATGGATTAAAGGAGCAGACCGCGGGCCTGACGCCATCCTTGAGGCGTCAGCCAATATGGAACTTTACGATATTGAAACCGATTCCGAAGTATATCTTCGGGGAATCCATACCACGGATCCGGTCATTGAAGAGAAATCACCAGAAGTGCTGGCCGGGAAAGTCAGGAAAAAGGTTTCAAAGCTGCTGGATGATGGAAAATTTGTTGTGTCGCTGGGCGGCGAACATTCGGTTTCGATCGGTGTTGTGCAGGCATTTGCTGATAAGATCCCCGGCATATCGGTCCTTCAAATCGATGCCCATACCGACCTCAGGCAGGAATATGAGGGCTCCCGGTTTAATCATGCCTGCGTGATGGCACGTGTCAGGGAACTTTGCCCGATTGTCCAGGTAGGCATCCGGAGTATGGATATTGTGGAGAAACCGTATGTTTCAACAGACCGAATATTTTACGCGAAGGACATTATCGGCCGTGATAAATCATGGATCACGGACGTCATGAATAAGCTGACCGATAAAGTATATGTAACGATCGACCTGGATGGTTTCGATCCTTCTGTGCTACCGGCAACAGGTACTCCCGAGCCCGGCGGATTGAGTTACTATGATGTCCTGGATTTGATACGGACACTCATCATGACTAAACAACTTGTTGGTTTTGATGTCGTTGAATTATGTCCAATCCAGGATAATAAGGCATCTGACTTCCTCGCAACCAAACTGATCTATCAGATCCTGAGTTATAAATTCGAAGGTAAAAATAAAACTTTAAACCAATATTAATTATAGATTTAACTAACCCGGATCATTTAAAATAGTGTGATTTAAATCATTCGGATTAAAAAAAAATAAAAAAATGGAAAAGAAAGATCTCCTGAAACAAACCGTCGAGCATATCGATATTAAATCATTTGATGCAGCCGACATTATTGATGCCATGCGAAAAATGTCGTTCACTTCCCGTGAAACGGCCAGTGCCGCAGATATCCTTCAACGAATGCTCAAAGACAAAGATTGCTCGGTTTTTCTTACCCTGGCCGGTAGTACCAGTGCAGGAGGATGTATGCAGGTTTATGTTGATATGGTAAAAAGTAACATGATCGATGCCATTGTTGCGACAGGGGCTTCCATCGTTGATATGGACTTTTTCGAAGCACTTGGATATAAGCATTACAGGGGGACGCCGTATATAGATGATAAAATGCTGAGGGATAATTATATCGATCGGATTTATGACACCTATATTGATGAAGAGGAATTGCAGCATTGTGACGGAACAGTGAAGATTATTGCGGATTCCCTGGAGCCCAGGCCTTATTCTTCCCGAGAATTTATCCGGGAAATGGGACGTTACCTGGTAAAGCACTCCGTTAAGAAGGATTCACTCGTCCAGGCTTGCTTTGAACACGATGTCCCGATCTTTTGCCCGGCATTTTCAGATAGCAGTGCAGGGTTCGGATTGGTAAAGCACCAGTGGGAAAATCCGGACAGGCATGTCAGCATCGATTCAGTAAAGGATTTTCTTGAACTGACGCAGATTAAGATGGCTGCGGAGACAACGGGTTTATTCATGATCGGTGGGGGGGTACCGAAAAATTTTGCCCAGGATACTGTAATCTGTGCTGAAATTTTGGGAAAAGACGTGCCAATGCACAAATACGCCGTTCAGATCACCGTAGCTGATGTCCGTGATGGCGCTTGTTCAAGTTCAACGTTAAAAGAGGCTTCCAGCTGGGGAAAAGTCGATACGGTTTATGAACAGATGGTCTATGCCGAAGCAACCAGTGTCCTGCCTCTGATTGCCAGTTATGCCTATCACCGCGGTGACTGGAAAAACCGGAAGCAATACCGTTGGAGTAAATTGTTTGAGCAGAAATAGTCTGTAGACGGCCAGTTGGTCAGGTGGTCAGGTGTTAAGGCCTGTATGTTAACCACTTCCATAATTCTTTATAACTGATCTTTTTACCGTACATCAGGATGCCGGTCCGGTATATCTTTGCGGCAATCCAGGTGGTCAGCAAAAATCCGATGACGAGCAAGGCCATTGAGGGGATCAGGTCGGTATAGATATTAATACCGAACGGAACCCTGATCATCATGATGATGGGTGATGTTAAGGGAATGATTGACAACCAGTAAGCAATTTCTCCATCCGGATTATTCAGTACAAATGAAAGTCCGATGATAACCGCAAAAACCAGTGGTATCGTAACCGGAAGCATGAACTGCTGGGTGTCGGCTTCGTTATCCACGGCGGATCCGATCGCAGCAAACAGGGCTGCATACAGCAAATAACCTCCAACGAAAAAGAACAGGAAGGTGAAAATGATCACGCCATAATTAATGGAGAAAAATACATCAATAATCTGACCGATATTCTCGTCGGAACCAAGGGCTTCGATTCCCTGCTGGGTATCGGGCATTCCCATGGCATCCGAAGGGAAAAGCTGGCCTGGGTCTGAAATGGTCTGTTCACCTAATTTATATTTATCGATCTGATCTGCATAAATGGCTGTGAAGGTGGTAACAAGCCCTAGCGTCAGCACAATCCAGAGTAAAAATTGTGTCAGGCCAACCATGGCAATCCCAATGATCTTGCCCAGCATAAGTTGAATCGGTTTTACCGAAGAAACGATCACTTCAACGATCCGGCTTGTTTTTTCTTCAATCACGCCGCGCATAACCTGCGAGCCATACATGAAGATGAAGAAATAGATCAGCATGCCTCCTATAAAGCCTAGCGCCCAGCTGATTTCTGTGTACGATTTTTTACTGGTTTCAATATCCTCAACAACAAGGGTAATATTTGATTTAACTGAGGCAAGGGTTTCTTCATCGATCCCATAAACATCCTGGAGCTTTTTATTTTCCAGTATCTTGTTTGCTGATTCCTGAAGATACAATTTAAGATTTAGTCCGGGTTTTTTATAAGAATAAAGATAGAATGATTTAGGCGTGGTATACGAAGATTTCGGAATATGGAGAATGGCAAAATTCTCGCTACCGGCCAGGTTTTCTTTGGCCGTCTGAAGGTCATCCGTAATATAAATGAATTTTGTATCCGGTGTTTCCTTGAATTCTTCGTAAAAAATCCCTGTTTCGTCAAGCACTTCAATCGTCTTCACGCCTTCCGACCGGCTGGCTAAAAGCAATGGAACGATCCAAACGGAAGCCATAAGAAGGGGACCAAGGAAAGTCATGATCACAAACGATCTTTTTTTAACACGGGTTAAATATTCCCGTTGTATGATCAGCCAGATCTTTTTCATTTTTCAGCAGCATTAACAGTGGCAATAAAGATATCATTCATGGTCGGCAATACTTCCCTGAAGGCATGGACGTCCGCCTGGTTGATAAGGCTTGAAAGAAGCTCATTGGGTTTATGGTCAAGCAGGCCCCTGATCTTCAGCATAGAATGACCGGCCGATTCCTCATGCTCGATAATCTGGCAGGATTCAGGCAGGCGAAGCTGATGGTGGTTTATGCCCGAAATTTCCACTTCGTAAGTGTCGGAGCGGTGGTTCTTTCTTATTTCCAATACACTTCCTTCAAGAATTTTTTTTGATCGGTTGATCAGGGCGATTTTGTCACACAATTCTTCAACAGAGGCCATGTTATGTGTTGAGAAAATAATGGTTGAGCCGTTGTCGCGTAGCCGAAGAATTTCCTGTTTAAGCAGGTTGACGTTGATGGGGTCAAAGCCACTGAATGGTTCGTCAAAAATCAGCAATTTCGGTTCATGTAACACTGTAATGATGAACTGGACTTTTTGTTGCATGCCTTTCGATAACTCTTCCACTTTTTTATTCCACCAAGCACCGATTTCAAATTTTTCGAACCACTTTTTAAGGTTGGACAGTGCGTCATTCCGGCTCATTCCTTTCAACTGGGCCAGGTAAAGGGCCTGTTCACCGACTTTCATCTTTTTATAAAGTCCTCTTTCTTCGGGCAGGTAACCGATTTGTCCGATATCTTCAGGATGAATATTTCGGCCCTGGAATAAAATCTGGCCTTCATCAGGAGCCGTGATCATATTGATTATCCTGATCAGTGTGGTTTTTCCAGCCCCGTTTGGGCCCAGCAATCCGAAAATGCTTTTTTCAGGGACCACGAGGCTCACGCCTTCAAGTGCTGTGTGGCCTGAAAACCTTTTTGTGACGTTTTCTGCTTGAATTAAATTCACTGGAATATATCTTTCATTCTGTCAAAAAAGCCTTTATCTTTTTTTGAGGGGTGGGGCTTAAAATTTTCCGAATCCCGCAATTTTTCAAGTATTTGGTTTTCTTCCCTGGTCAGATTGCGTGGGGTCCAGACATTCAGGTTGATCAGCAGGTCGCCCCGGCCATAACCGTTTAGATCCGGAAGGCCTTTTCCTTTAAGTCTCAATATCTTACCGCTCTGGGTGCCAGGCTCTATCTTGATCCTGGCTTTCCCTTCCAGCGTTGGAATATCCACCGAGACTCCAAGAGCAGCATCCGGTAAACTTATAAAATGCTCATAGATCAAATGGTTGCCATCACGGGTAAAATGTTCATGCTCATGCTCTTCCACGAGGATCAGCAGGTCTCCGGGAATACCTCCTCTGGCGGCTGCATTGCCTTTGCCATTCATGGAAAGCTGCATTCCTTCTGAAACGCCGGCCGGTATGCGCACCGTGATAACATCTTCGCCTTTGACGATCCCATTGCCAAAACACTTATTACACTTGGTGCCAATGACCGTCCCTTCGCCGTCACAGGTCGGACAGGTCGAGGAAGTCTGCATCTGCCCGATGAATGTATTGGTCACACGCGTTACCTGTCCCTGGCCATGACAGGTTGGGCAGGTATTCATGGATGCGCCTTTTTCTGCGCCGGTTCCATTGCAATGATCACAGGGGATATATTTGCTGACCTTGATCTTTTTTTCCACGCCGGTAGCGATTTCTTCCAGCGTAAGTTTAACTTTCACCCGTAAATTAGTCCCGCGGTTCACCCGCCGGCGGGTTCTTCCCCTGGTTCCAAAACCGAACTGGTCGCCGAATGCACCTCCGAAAGCATCACCAAAAATATCCCCGAAATGCGAGAAGATATCATCCATATTCATATGGAATCCTCCTCCCGGCATGCCTTTTAATCCATCGTGCCCATAGTGATCGTAACGTTGTTTTTTATCTGCATCACTCAGAATTTCATAGGCCTCAGCAGCTTCCTTGAATTTGTTTTCTGCCGAGGGATCATTCGGATTCTTATCCGGATGGTACTTCAAGGCCATTTTCCGGTAGGCTTTTTTGATCTCCTCCGGAGTTGCCGTACGAGGGATTTCGAGAATATCGTAATAATCGCGTTTCGCCATTTTAATTTCCAACTACAACTTTTGAATACCTGATTACTTTTCCATTGAGTTTATAGCCCTTTTCAACTTCATCCAGGACTTTCCCTTTTAATTCCTCTGAAGGTGCCGGGATATTGGTCAACGCATCATGGTAATCCACATCAAAAGGTTCGCCCAAAGCAGGAATAACTTCAAGGCCTTTTTGAAACAGCAGTCCCCTGAACTTCTGGTAAATCAGCTGAAGCCCATCTTTGGTAATTATTTCAACATTTTCATCAGTTTTTGCAGCGGCAGCAAGGGCCCGTTCAAGGTCGTCAAGGACCGGGAGCAACGAAAGAATGATCTCTTCTGATGCAGTCTTTGTGAATTCGAGCCGTTCTTTCTGTGTCCGTTTCCGGTAGTTGTCAAATTCAGAATACATTCGCAGATATTTATCATTCAGTTCATTATATTTCTCCTGCCATTGTTTCAATTCTTCTTCATGCTGATCTGCTTTATGTTTCTTTTCTTTCTTATGAAAGCCTTTTTCACTAGTTACTTCCTCTGTTGGATCCCCGGCATGCATGGCCGTTATTTCTTCAGGTTCTTCCTTTTTTTTTGATTTATCGTCCTTACTCATAGCTTTCTTATTCTTCAAAATGCAAAACTTTACTGACAAATCTTCTTAGATGAAAGATTTACAGAATTAAACGTTCAAAATTACTGAAACTTCGCAGACGCTGATCAAATTACTTGCCATTGCCCATCCAAGGACATTTTGGCAGGCAAATTCTTAATGTCAGAGTCTTCGGATATCTGCCCCGATTTTATTCAGCCGGGTATCTATCTGCTGGTAGCCTCTGTCTATTTGTTCGATATTATGAATGACGCTTTTCCCTTCGGCAGAGAGCGCAGCAATGAGCAGGGCGACACCGGCGCGGATATCGGGGGAGACCATATCGATCCCGCGAAGCATATGTTCGCGGTTCAGCCCGATCACGGTGGCCCGGTGAGGATCACAAAGAATGATCTGGGCACCCATATCGATCAGTTTATCGACAAAGAACAGGCGGCTTTCAAACATTTTCTGATGGATAAGTACACTTCCTTTGGCTTGTGTGGCAACCACCAGCACAATACTGATCAGGTCGGGCGTAAATCCGGGCCATGGCGCATCCGCAACGGTCATGATCGAACCATCCATAAATGTTTCTACCTCATATTTCAAATGCTCAGGGATATAAATATCATTACTCCTTTGCTCGATATTAATACCCAAACGGCTGAATACTGTAGGGATCAGACCTAGTGCGCCGAGATCGACATTTTTAATCGTCAGTTCAGATTGAGTCATCGCGGCCAGACCAATGAAGGAGCCGACTTCGATCATATCCGGCATCATTTCGTGCTTGCACCCGGCAAGATATTCAACGCCTTCGATAGTGAGCAGGTTCGAGCCCACACCGGTAATTTTAGCCCCCATATTGTTCAGCATACGGCAGAGCTGAAGCACATAAGGTTCACAAGCTGCATTGAAAATCACGGTTTTGCCTTTGGCCATAACAGCGGCCATGATGATATTCGCAGTTCCGGTGACGGAAGCTTCATCCAGGAGCATATAACAACCCTTCAGATCTCGCGCTTCTACTTCATAAAGCCGGTTGATATCATCGTAATTAAAGCGGGCCCCTAGGTTTTGAAGGCCGATAAAATGGGTATCGAGCCGTCGCCGTCCGATTTTATCACCGCCGGGGTTAGGAATATAGCCTTTTTTAAACCGGGACAGCATAGGTCCGAGCATCATCACTGAACCACGCAAACTTGCTGCTTTTTTCTTAAAGCTATCCGTCCGTAAATATTCAAGGTCTATCTCTTCTGCTTTAAATGTGAAGGTGCCGGGTGAAACTTTTTCGGTCATTACACCCATTTCACCCAGCAGTTCGATGAGGAAATTCACATCCCGGATGTCAGGAATATTGCTAATGGTAACTTTTTCAGGAGTAAGGAGGACAGCACAAAGAATCTGCAGGGCTTCATTTTTAGCGCCCTGAGGCTGAATCTCACCCTTTAATTTTTTTCCGCCAATGATCTCAAACGAACTCATCCGATCTTTTTTCGCATTTTATGGAAACCGGACCCGGAATTTCCATTCTGGTTACTGTATGGATTACTTCCACCCGGTTTAATGAATTTCTTTTTCTTGTTCCTGGCAAGAATTTCATTGGTATGACTGAGTTTATGCTCCTCAGAAAGCTGAAGGCGGTTCCCGGAAAGATCTGCGAGGTTTTTCAATATGACATCATCATCCACTGAATTCCGGTTCCAATTCAGGTAAGATTTTTTCAAATGATTAGCGATAGTTTTTATCAGGGCTTCTTTTTCAGGACCTTCTTCAAAAGTAACTGCCTTATCAATCATCAATTCAATGTTCTTGCCATAATGACGGTACCTGATATTACTTTGCTGATATTTAATCTGCTTGTGCGAAAAATGAAGCACCTCCTGAGAAGGCGGGGGATATGGAGAATCGATGTCCAGTTTGAAATCTGCCATAATATGAAGATGGTCCCAAAGTTTCTGTCGGTAATCACCGGATTCTTTAACTTTAGGATTCATCTGGGCCATCACATTTACAATGAATTCCGCGGTCCTTGTTCTCTGTGCTCTGTCTTCAATTTTGGCACAATCCTGCGCCATTTGTTGCAGGTTCCTGCCATATTCCGCGATGATCAGCTTGCTTTTTTGTGTGTTGTATTCCATGTGTAGATTGATTTGTTGAAAATGTTTCCGATTGACGGTCCGGTGTTCAAATAGCTAATTTAATGAGGATATTTAACGAAAAGAAAATCTGCCGGGTATGTCTGTTATCGAAAATCTTGTGCAAAATTAATAATTTTTGATTATAAAATCTTTAGTTTGGCAAATTTTAACAGCAACTGTTTTTGGCCAACCACTTGAAAGAAAATGATCGCTTTTCTATTACTTCCTTCACCTTCAATGCTTTGAACTTTCCCTTTACCGAATCGATCATGTTCAACCATCATGCCAGGCTGAAGCCTGTCCAATTCATCCGTATTTCCAGATTGTTGGCTGGTTTGGTTTGTAAATGTGCTGAGCTTCTTTAGCTTTCTTCCCGGATCGGTGAATTTGGGCATGGTTTCTACTGAATCGACTCCGCGGATCTTTCTGAAATCCACCTGATGATCATAGGTTGAAACCTTTCTCGGTATTTCAATGTACTCTTTGTCGATTTCCTCAATGAACCTGCTGGGTTCAGAAGGGATCAGGTCTCCCCAGCGGTAACGGTTTTCAGCATAAGATAAGGTCACGCTTTCCATGCCACGGGTAAGGGCCACATAAAACAGCCGCCTTTCTTCTTCGAGATCAGCCCGGTTATTGAGCGACTGGATTGAAGGGAAAAGGTTTTCTTCCAGGCCTGAAATAAAAATATGAGGAAATTCAAGACCCTTAGCTGCATGAATCGTCATCAGGGAGACATGGTTGCGGTCGGATTTGTCTTTATCGTCGGCATCGGTGATGAGGGCGACATCCTGCATGAATTCATCGAGAGTCCGGAACGGCATCGGCTCTTCAACCGGAACTTCAACTTCTTCCGGCACGATCTCCGGACGCGGTGTATCACAGAATTCCCTGATCGCATTGAGTAATTCCTCAACATTCTCAAACCTGCTGACACCTTCCGGGGTTTGGTCTGCATAAAGATCTTTCAGGATGCCCGAAGTTGTGGCTATATTCCGTGCAATATCGTAAGCATTCTTAGTCTTCAACCTGGTTGTGAAGCTTTTGATCATAACGACAAATTCTTCCAGCTTATGTTTTGTGGATGAATTGACATTCAGCCCATATAGTTCAGGATTTTCAATGACCTGCCAGGAGCTGGCCTGGTGTTGCCCTGCCGTTACGATGATTTTTTCAACGGACGTCTGGCCAATCCCACGGGCAGGATAATTGATCACCCTGGCCAGTGCATCTTCATCTTTATTGTTAATGGCCAGGCGGAAATAGGCCAGGACATCTTTAATCTCCTTACGCTGATAGAAGGAAACACTGCCATATATTTTATATGGAATATTCAGTTTCCGGAGCGATTCTTCGAAGGCCCTGGACTGGGCGTTCGTTCGGTAAAGGATGGCAAATGACTGGTTATTGAGCTGTTTATTCATTTTTAATTCAAAAATAGAATTAACAACCAGCGTACCTTCCTCGGTATCGCTTTTCGCCCTGATCAGCCTGAGTTTTGATCCCGTATCATTCTGAGTCCAGATCTGTTTTTTAATCTGGTCTTTATTATTTAAAATGATACTATTTGCAGCATTGACAATGTTTTTGGTGGAACGGTAATTTTGTTCAAGTTTAAAGACTTTATGCTCGGGATAGTCATGGCGAAAATTCAGGATATTCTGGATGCTTGCTCCTCTGAAGGCATAAATGCTTTGCGCATCGTCACCCACCACACAAATATTCTCGTTATTAGCTGCCAGGTGCTTCAGGATCAGGTATTGACAGTAATTTGTGTCCTGGTATTCATCAACGAGGATGTACTCAAATTTCCGCTGATATTTCAGCAAAACTTCGGGAAAATGTTCAAGCAGAATATTCATATTGACCAGCAGGTCGTCGAAATCCATGGCATCTGATTTTTTCAGGCGCTCGGCATAGCTCAGGAAAATCTGGCCTATGTGTGGTTTTCCAGAAGACTGATCGGCTATTTTAATTTCCGTATCCTCAAAATATTGCCTGGCCGACATCATCCTGGTTTTGGCCGCTGAGATCCGGTGTAGGATATAGCCCGGTTGGTAAACTTTTGGATCCAGGTCCATCTCCTTAATGATATTCCGGAGAACACGTTTGGAGTCTTCAGTATCATAAATGGTAAACTGCGGAGTATATCCCAGTTTGTAACCATCAATCCTCAAAACCCTCGAAAAAATGGAATGAAACGTTCCCATCCAGACATTTCTGGCCTCAGCCCCTACGAGGTTGGTGATCCTTTCCCTCATTTCCCGGGCGGCTTTGTTGGTAAATGTCAGTGCCAGAATATGGAATGGGTCGATATCCTTGTGGATCAAATACGCCACTCTGTAAGTGAGGACCCGTGTTTTCCCCGAGCCTGCACCGGCAAGGACCATAGAAGGCCCTTCGTAGTTGACTACGGCATTGCGCTGGGGTTCATTCAAATCTTTTAACAAGGCCTCCATAATCGAAATTTCTATTGGTTATCCGTTGAATAAACCTGGTATGTATATGCTTCCGGTAATTTTTCACAAGAACGGTTATAAGCCTGGATGAACTGGCCGCAATTGCTTCCGATCTGGTTCTCTTCCAATTCACCTATGCTGATAATTGTTTCATAACCGGCATCTTTTAACTTGTCGGGGAAAAATCCATCAAACAATTCTTTACTAAAATTTTGGGATTCGATCTTGTTTTTTCTGGCTTTGTAAGTCGGATTAACCGGTGTAAGTTTGATGAGAAAGAATTCGGGTGAAAAATACCTGAGCAGAATTTTTTCATCGATGATACTATCCTTGGACACTGCAAAATTCAGGGTGATCTTTTTTCCTCCTTCCGAAAAAAATTTTTCTCCATACTTTGCGATATGCCGCAAATCCCATTTTCTGACCGGAATGATCTGGTCACGCTGCCGGGCGGAAGTTGAATGCAAAGAAAACTGCAATTGAAATGACGCCGGGTATAACTCCTTTTTTATGTGGAGCAGGCGGTCGAAGAATTTATCCGTTCCCTGTGGGGCAATGGTAGACAGGGAAGGGATGAAATCCTGCCAGGTATATATCGAAGGCAGCTTTTCCAGTACTTCAATGACGGCCGGATTAAATGACGGCTCGCCCATCCTGGAAAACTGGATCTTGAATTTTTTTGTCCCGATGATTCCATCAGGAAATCTTTGCCGGATGGGGTAATCGATCTGGAAAAGGATCTCTTCGGCAGTCATTCGGCCCTTATAATGGCCGCCTGCATCGCAAAATATACAATCGACCGGGCAACCGAACAATGTAGAAACGATCAGAACCCATTTTTCATGGATGGACAGCGGAGGTTGAATTGATTCAACAAATTCCACCAGTTTTCCGGCAGAATTTTGCGCAATATATACGGTAGCCAGGTGGCTGTTTTCTGTTTTACTGATTACTTTCATTCCGGAATACTTCCATTGCAGCCCTAACACCATCTCCAACGGCAACAGAAACCTGGCGGTAATGACCATTTTGAATATCACCGATCAGGTAAAGCCGATGATTTTTTATCAGCTCGGGCAATTTGCCTTCAAGACTTTCACAAATAAAACCGTTTGCCGGTTTTCTTCCCGTGGCAAAAATAAGATAATCCAAGGAATAATTTCTCATTGAGTTTGCACGATTAAAGATTGCAAATAATCTGTTATCTGCACTGATTTCCAGGTCTTTTAGTTCAATTTTCTCGATGTAGGTTATCCTCTTGTTAATAAAAACTTTTTCACTGAGCACTTTCAGTGCTTTTACCCGGTTTCCACGATTGAAAATGAGCACATTATTGTCATTCCCAACAAGTGTCAGGCTGTAATCAAAGGCAGCATCACCGGCCCCGATAATTCCGATAGTTTTTTCTTTAAAATGCCGCAGGCCTGAGATATCGAAATGAACCAGTCCATTTTCGATCAGGGCAACAGGTAAATTATCCGGGACCACCGGTATAGTTCCTGTTGCCACAATGAGGACTTCGCAGGAATAGATTGCTGAATTTCCTTTCAGGGTAAATGTATTTGATTCGAATTTTGCGGATTGAACTTCATCGGTCATTATTTCAATGTGGTAAGAATCAAACTGTTTTACCAATCGCTTTGCGAGTTCGGGTCCTGTTATACCTCCGGGGAATCCAGGATAATTTTCAATGAGGTTTGCATTGACAAGCATTCCACCGGGGTGATCTTTTTCAATAACCAAAGGTTCCTGGCCCATTCGTTTTAACTGAATGGCACACGCTATTCCGGCCGGGCCGCAGCCAACAATGATGATCCTGGAATTTTTCATTTGGTCAGAACTTGTATGACTTGGCTGGTTGTCATGACCGGTGAAAATCCGAAAGAAAGGTTTCTGAAAGTTGCCAGGTGAAATAGCCTGTTATAAGCTGCGGTGGCATCAATGGGCAAAACAGGGCGAAATCCTCTAACGAATGCTGTCCTGACTGTTGATTCGCAGCATAAATTAGTCATCACACCGCATATGACCGGGAATTCAACATGGTTTTCAAGTAAGATGTCTTCGAGTCCGGTACCATAAAAAGCATCATACTGATGTTTAGTGAAGATAAAATCATCCGGTGATTTTAAACCGCCATAAATATCTGAAATCGGATCATCCTCCCGGATCAGGTCATTCCACCAGTAATCCATGCTACCGGAATTTTCTTTATTGTTGGTATGTTTCGTAAAGATTACGGGACGTTTATTTTCCCTGAAAATACCAATCAACTTTTTGATATTCGGAATAATTGCAGGAGCAGATGGTATAAATGCATGTGAACCAGGAGAGAGGAAGTAATTTTGCATATCCGTAACAATTAAAGCCGATTTATTTAAGGCCGCATCCCATCTCCTGACTTTAAATAAAGGTATTAATAATTCAATTTGAATATCAGAAACTTCATGATCTATTCCCTCAATGGTGAGATATATTTCTTTGGTTTTCAGAGTTATTTGAATTAAGACGGTTAATAAGTTTATACTTTTACCGCGGAGGCCTGAAGTATTTTCTATGTAGCAAGTTCTATGTACTATGTACTATGTATAGATCATGAATTACTTAATACATCGAACTTAGCACATAGAAAGTAGAACATTATTTCTTATTCTGCTCTTGCTGTGCCTGCTCTTTAGCGGCTTTTT
>AMWB02151414.1_pt1 | contig 89069 bp, 72 predicted proteins | sample 200311 | NCBI WGS metagenome assembly AMWB02 (sample SAMN02737377, study PRJNA173069) | bioreactor metagenome | biome: anode biofilm in microbial fuel cells | place: USA: California | collected 2010-12-16 | reverse complement strand
CATCGGTTACTGGCGGTGATCAAAAGAAACACCCCATTCCAATCAGAGTACGAACTCGTATAAACTTATTTCAAAGAACGCTTGCTTATATCATAGAAATCTTCGTGTATTCTTCGTGGATCTCTGTCTAACAATTTTTTAAATTACACGAAGTAACACGAAGGAAGTACGAAGGTACATAAACGTAATATGCAATATGAAAAGACTGCTGAAACTAGTATTTGTCTTCTTGATCCTGGCTACAATCTCCTGCGGAATGATTGCTGCAGTCCCGGTTATGGATACCGCTCAGATCAAATTGGAACTGCGGCAGCTCGACAGGTCTGAAAACGACTGGTCGGAGAAAGAAACTGCTGCCCGCGACCTGATCCGAAAATCAACGGAAATTGGTTATACCGAGGGCGTGCTGCACGCCTCTTACATGCTGGCAACCAGTTATTTCTTCCGCCAGCAGTACCAGCAATCATGGGGGGTTCTCGACACCATGCTATTGATGCTGGAAAACAGCGAAAAAAACTTCCCTGCCGGGTATGCCACTGAGGATAAAAAAGCCCGGATTTATTCCTTTATGGGGATGATCTTCGATGAAATCGGCGATTATAACCGGGCAATGGAGTATTATCTGAAAGCACTCAAAACCGTAGAGCCTTTCGGGGATGACTTTCAAAAAGCAGTCCTTTATAAAAACATTGGCATGACCAACCTGGTGATCAGTAATTTGCCGGTGGCCAGCGACTATTTTAAACGGGCCCTTGCCATCTGCGAAAAGACCGGTGACCGTAAAACAGTTTTCGATATCTATAACTCGCTCCAGAGCCATTTCGCCGATTCGGCAGATTATGAACAGGCGCTTCAGTACGGACTTAAAATGCTTGACATTGCCAGGGAATCCGCTGACGACTATTCAATGTGCCTGGCCAACAATGCACTGGGCCATATTTACCTGGCCTGGGACAAAAAAATGCTGGCCGAAGGATTTCTTCTGGAAGCAAAAGGGCTGTCGGAAAATAACCATTACGAAACCATTCTGGCCCAGGTGCTTACCGGACTGGCCTCGCTCAAACTCTCGGCCGGGAATACGCGGGAAGCAATGAACCTGGCTGATCGTGCTATGGTCCTCGCAGAAAAGAACGACATACTGAGCCTGAAATCGCAGGCTGCCCTTACCCTGGCCAATGTTTTTGAAGCGCTTGCAAATCATCAGGATGCACTTAAATACTATAAATTGTACGAATCGTCCGTTGAGGATGAAAACAGGAATAAAAGCGCCCGGTCTGTACTTGAACTTCAGGCGCGCTATGAAATGGATAAAATCCACCAGGAAAAAACAGCCCTGATGGATCAATTGCATGTTAAACAGTACCAGGTAAGTAAACGAAATTATATCTTATCAGCGACCATGATCATACTGGGCCTACTGCTGGCATTGCTACTGGTGGTCGTCAAAAGGTATAAACATGTGCAAATGCTTAACCGGCAGCTTCATGAACAGCAGATGATCATTGGCGAGCAGGAAAAACAGTTGCATGAAGAAAAAGAAAGGTCCCTGAATTTGGAGATCGAACATAAAAACCGTGAGCTTACGTCCATCGCTATGTCCCTGGGACAGGAAAATGAATTCAAACAGCACCTTGTAGAATTACTCGAGCAGTTAAAATCTAGCCTGGGACCATTAAACAGGCAGGAGATTAAAAACGTCAACATGATCATCAGCTCCATCAAGCAAAACATGAGCACCAATGCCTGGGAAGAATTCCGGACATATTTTGATAATGTATATTCAACGTTTTATGAACATCTCAAGGAACAGTTTCCCGGCCTTAGCCAAAGTGAGCAGAAACTCTGCGCCATGCTGAAACTGGGATTGAGCACCAAAGAAATTTCAATGCTTACCTACCGTGAAATTAAAAGTGTGGAATCGGCCCGTAACCGATTAAGGCGAAAAATGAACCTGGACCCGAAAATCAACCTGCAGGTTTTTTTAAGTCAATTTTGATCTCGTAATTAATTTAAAATAAAAACGTTAAAAAAATTGCCGTGGATTTGCAGGGGTAAACTTTTCATTATGCAGGGGTTTTATAATGGCCAGAAATTTTCAGGATGAAAATCGCCGGGTTAGTTTTGTCCGAAATTCTGATTTCAATTATTGACTCTAAATTAAAACAAATGAAAAAGTTATCACACGCTTTGCTTATGTTCGCTGTGTTGTTAAGTTTCACGGGACTATCACAGGAATCATGGCCACGTTTCCGTGGGAATCTTGAACAAACCGGTTATACCGGGAATTCAGGCCCGGTCTTTGCTTATCCCGACTGGGACTATAGCAGTAACAGCATGTCCATTGTCTCTTCGCCAGCTGTTATGGACAATAAGATCTTCTTCGGATCGCTGGACAGCACATTTAATTGTCTTGACGCCGGCAGCGGGGAATTAATCTGGTCATACAAGACCAACGGTCCGATCTATTACAGCTCGCCCGCCTTATCCGGTGGAAAAGTGTACTTTGGATCATGGGACGGATATTTTTATTGCCTTGATGCGGCGTCAGGTGATTCATTATGGAGCTTTAACACCGGCTCTGCATCAGGATTCAATTCCTGTCCTGCCATTGTTGATGGAAAGGTTTATTTCGGGTCGAACAATACCTATATATATTGCCTGGATGCCGTTGATGGAACGGAAATCTGGTCGTATAAGACCGGAATGGCGGTATGGTGTTCGCCAGCAGTGGTTAACGGACGGTTGTACATCGGCTCTTTCGACAGTAAAATGCGTTGTCTGGATGCTATGACCGGAGATTCCATCTGGGCTACCCCGGTCAGTCCCATGGTATATTCTTCACCCGCTGTCGACGGTGAACGCTTATATTTCGGCTCCATTCTCGGTGCAGTGGCTTATTGCTTAAACACCTCCGATGGTAGCATTATCTGGCAGCGTTCCCTGAATGGTGCTATTTTTTCCTCGCCCGCAGTGCATAACGGAAGAATGTTTATCGGTGTCGACCAGGTCGCTTTAGGCGGTGGAAGAATGTTTTGCCTCGATGCAATGACGGGCGACAGCCTCTGGAGCATCTTCCATGATTACGGCGGATCAATTTATGCTTCTCCGGCTGTGAGCGATTCCCTGCTGTATTATGCATCGCTGAACTTCCATGCCTATTGTGTAAAGCAATCCACCGGTGAGATCGTTTGGGACTGGCCATTTAACGATCAGATCCTTTCCTCGCCGGCCATTGCCAACGAAAGTATGTACTTTGGCACAAAGGACGGACATCTCATTTGCATTAAGGATTTCACGACAGGACAGGCTGAAGCCGGAATAACCCCGGAATGGCCCCGCATTTACCCAAATCCATCGAACAACATGGTACACATCGATTTTACGTTAAAAACACGCAGCGCTGTTCAAATTGAAGTACATGATATACAGGGACGCCTTGTTAACCGGCTGGCGAACACTGAATACCCTGCCGGTAAGTTCACCATCAGCTGGAATGCATGCAATGAAGCTGGACAGAAAGTAGCTCCGGGCATCTATTTCTGCCGCATTATGTCAAACGGGATTACACGTACAAGTAAGATCATCATACAATAGGGTGTTGAACACCAGTTTTGGGTTCGGGCAGGAGAGACAGATTTAAACGATTCTGATCTTCTGCCCGATCCGTAATGTGGATTTGCTGCTGATGTTATTGATTTTGCAAAGATTAGCCACCGTCGTGCCGTATTTCCGGGCAATCGCATAAAGCGTATCACCCCTGACAACGGTATGGTATTGCGCTGTGGCTGGAGGAGTTTGTTTGACAGCCTGGTCTGTCATTGAATAAAGGTTGACCACTGAATCATTTTGAACATAGTATTTTGCAATGTCAAGGGCTCTGTCGGCCAGGCGGAACTCCATATGCAAATGGTTGCCCCGGGCACGACCTGTGGCACCGACCAGTCCGACCGTATCGCCTTCATGGATCCACTGATCAACCGTAACAAGGATTTTTGACAGGTGAGCATAATACATTTCCAATCCGCTGTAATGCCTTACAATGACCAGTTTGCCGTACCCGCTGCAATACCCTGCAAACCGCACCTTGCCGTTCAGGCCCGCCTGAACAGGCGTTCCATAATCGCACCCGATGTCCCATCCTGAATGATAATACGTGCATCCCCGCCAGAACTTGCCATTGACGGGCATTATAAAGGGATGTACAGAATCGCAGGGCTCCAGACCATGACCAACCAGAACCGTATCAGTTGTTTTCCAGCCGCTCTTAATTGAATTTGTGACCCAGTATTGATCATAAACCGAATAAATCGTTTTTTCAACAGTTGATAATGAATTATCGATTACCGGAATGCTATCCACGGCCATCAGTGAATCGCCTTCAGGATTCAGGATTGTTCCCTGTGAAAAAGTTGTGATAATAGGTCCGGCCAGGGTCAGTAATAAAATAGTGATCTTTCTCATCAATGGCCAATTGTCTGTTCAAATATCGTATTTGGAAAAATGAGCTGAATTTGCGTGCAAATAAGGGGCCAAAGATAACGGAATTTGTTATTCCAGCCTTTTATAAACCAGGGGCATTTCAGTTTGAGAATCATTTTGATCAATATGAGAATGAGTGAATTCCTTTATAGGATCCACAATACATAAATGATGCGCACATATAGGCATATCATCTTGTTATATAGTTATTTATATAATTATAAATTCATTATAAAATTGGATAACACCGACTGGAATGAATTTTGAATCGTTCTAAATAAAAACGATATGAAAAAGTTCAATATGCTTAAACCATTGGGCATGATCATTTTACTCATATTTGCAATAGCCTGCAAGAAAGATGAGCAGACATCGGTCGGTTTCATGATGAAAGCGGTTGAAACACATGCCCCTGTCAATTCTTCCAACCAGCAGCCTCCCGAGGTTTCGGATAATGTCGACCACTTACAATTGGATTGGAGTACTGCATGGATTTATATAACCCGTCTGCAATTGATCGCAGAATATTATGGAATTTCAGCCATTGATGGAAAAAACAAGTACCCTGATTTTACCTACGAATGGCAAGGGATTCAAAAAATTGATCTCTTAAAGGAACCCAGGATATTTGCCACCATGGAACTGCCGGAAGGTGTATTTAAACATCTGGAACTTACAATGACCTCCCAGGTATTCGGAACCAGGGATGACCCGAATTTTTTCTTATCCGGTCATTATGGCCCATTGATCGGTGGGGTTCCGATTTCAGTTCTCGTTACTCAGGAATTTGAGATGAATTTCGTTTACAATGAAGGTGATGAGATCAGCACTGATGAGGGTGAAATCTTTAAAAGCATGGTCGAAGTATCACTTGACCAGGTGTTTGAGGGGATCACCCAACGGGAGCTGGATCAGGCCGAACTTACAGATGGCTGGCTTATCATCTCACAAGATCATAATACCGGGTTGTATGAGAAGATCCTAAGTAACCTGACGGGAAAGCATTGGGATAGTATGACCTGGCAAATCCATTACGCTAATTAAATCCCATCCAAGTTGTTCAGCAGGCTGCCTTGATTTTCGGGGCAGCCTTTTTCATTTTAAAACATGACGGAAGAATTCCATTTTCCGCGCATTGAACTCCTCCGGAAGGCCATGGCCTGCAAGGGGATAGACGATATATTGTTTTTCGGAGGTAACCTGGTTGTACGCTGCGAAATTGGTATGGGGCGGGCAGACATCATCGACTAGTCCAACACCCATCAGCATCGGAGCATGGATCCTACCGGCCAGGTTCTTGATATCAAAATAGCTCAGGATGTTGTAAACTTCATCCCAGCTCATGCTTTTTCCATTCTCAACAAAATCGATAAACTCGTTTCCCGGCCAGGCAGCCAATTTGAAATAATCCTGAAAGTCGGATAAAAAGGGCACCTGCGGGGCGCAGGCTTTTATGCGGGTATTGTTCAGCGCCGCGGTTGCAAACGTCAATGCTCCTCCCTGGCTGCCCCCTTCAACGGCCACTCTCGTGGTGTCAACCTCCGGTCGGGATAACAGGAAATCAATGCCCCTGGAACAATCCATGTAAGCTCCACGATAAATGTACGTATCCTCATCTTCAATGCCGGCGAACAGGAAGCCGGGAAAACCGGGATTGACATCATCCTGGCTGTTACCATGTCCACGGATATTCAATCCGAAACCGATATACCCGTCGCCATAATCCACATACTCCGGACGCATATTGCCCGTGTAACCGGGGACTTGCATAATGGCCGGGTATTTGCCGGGCTTCACGGGCACCGAGTACCAACCCCTGATCAGTACATCACCCAGCGAATGCATCTCCACCAGGTAAACATCACGCTTTGATGTACAGAGAGTATCTATTTTAGTCAGTTTATACCGGGGATCCACGTCTGCCAGATCTTGTTTTGCCTTGTCCCAGAAACTATCAAAATCGGGTCGGGGATCAGGAGGAGAAATGATCTTTTCAGGTTCATACCCGAAACTGAACGAATACTCTTTAAATGCCAGTTTACTTTTGAACGTAAAATACACCTTGTAAAACCCTGGTTGTATCCCGGGAACAGTAATTTTCAGCGGAGTCGTCGATTTACCGGCTAAAATAACTCCATGTTCATTGAAAAATACTTCTTCCCCGAAATCCGAAACCACCCTGAAAGCGGCAATGCCGGGAAGGCTCAATTTTTTACCGTTCACCAGTTTGAGTAACAATTCCGCATCGGGCGAACCCGTCAGTATCCGGTCAGGGCTGGCAAAGACGGGTTCAAGGACCAGAAAGTCGGAAATACTCCTGACAGAAAACCGGACCGGCTGGCTATACAGGCCACCATCGCCATAAAGGTCAAAAACCCTGACGGCAATTGTATTGGGTTGGTCCCAGCGGATCTTTCCGGCGGGAACCCTGTAGACACGATTGACATCCCATGCCGTTTGATAATCAGGAGGAAGTTTTCCCATATTTCCGAGCGGTTTCCCGTTAAAATAGGTGAAGTCGACATCGTCGATTTTGCCGAGCATCAGCGTGAATCCGCCGTATTTTTTAGCCTCCTCCTGAAGGTCAGAAGGCACATTGATCGTAACACGGTACCAGGCGAAACCATCATAACCTTCGTCATCCTGTTTTTCCCAGGAAGTACCGGGGATAATATCTTTCCAGCCTGAGTCATCATAATCTAAGGATGCCCATGCCGGGTCATCACCTGTTTTAAATTTCCATTTTTCAGGTAAAAGGTTTTGGGAATGAATGGAGCAGGAAAAAGCGAAGATGATCAGCAGAAGAATTATCCTTTTCATAATATGTAACTATAGTTTGGATGATAAATTTTAATGTCTTGACATATCGAAGATTGCCTTGAACTGCAAAAGAATGAACAGACGTTAAAATTAAATCTTTCCGGATTACATGATAAAAAATCAATGAATTAAAGGGGGGATTTGCAGGCATTTGATAAAAAGTCGTACTACCACTATAGTGGGACTACAAGTTTAATAAACTCTTGCATTTTTTGCAATTCATCTTTTATTCATTATGAAAATAGAGACCTTTTTCATTCCATGATGTCTTTTATTGTTAGTTAATCCAAATGTTTCCATGATAAACAAGCAGTTCGATATATTTTGCATGGAAATAGATTGGATTGGCTAAGAAGTATTTTCCTCGCGGCATGTTGAGAGAATATCTTTGTCAATGAAACATCAAAACTCAATAAATCATGAATCGAATGAAATTTAATCCGGTGAGCAAAGTTGTCCAGAAATTGAAATCGATTCAGGCAGATCCAAAAAAAATCTGTCTTGGATATGCTTTTGGAACATTTATGTGCACGACACCTTTGATTGGCATAAAATGGATCGTGGCACTTCCTGTTTTATGGCTGACCAAATGGAATAAAGTGGCTTGCATGATTGGTATTTTCCAGGTGAATTATTTTACCGGTCCGTTGTTTTATGCTTGCGCTTATTTAGTCGGTAAAAAGGTTTGTGGTTATCACAGTTCTTTTCTAATGCCGGAGCATCTCACATTTAGTGCAATGAAAGACTTAATTCTTAGTAATTCAGAGGTTTTCATCTCGATTCTCACCGGTGGGATGATATTAAGTATTCCAATGACATTAGGTGCCTACTTTTTGGTCAGATTACTGTATGCGGGTAAATTAAATGCTCAGCCGGTCTGAACAGCCAGATCAATCATGTGCCAGGTTTAAAAGGACTTTTAAAATCTCAACCATTGCAAGGGTATCCATTTTACAGTACTCAAGCAGGTTTTCACTTGTCAACTGTATCTTATTTTCATCAGTTTCACTAAAAAGAGACATATATGCATGGCTGGCGGTGCCACCGTCGCCAATAGCGAGGGATTTATAACTGAAGCCAGGCACTACTGCCGGAAGAACCTGCTTTATCGAGTATGAGCCTTTCATTTCCGGTTTATAAAAATGCCTGTGTTGAAAAAGGGGCATCAAATCTTTTATGCGGGAAACAATACCAGAAATATGAAATTTGAATTCAGGGAAATTTTGAGCGATTTCCATTAGTCGTCCTGCTTCAAATGCACTGTTGAACACGATAATATCTCCTGTACTCCCGATATCCGCTATAAGATTTTTTATGAAAGGAATCCTGGGATCGGCGCCATCTGCCGGTGAAAGAAATTCCTGATGGATAGGCAGAGAATCTTTGGTTTCCATTCGATGAAGCGAATACTGGAAAACGATTTGCTGATATGGGCGGCTGGAATTATAAAGTGGTATAGCGGGTTGAAACGATTCAAAGTCAAGAAAATATAACGGGAAATGGAGGTTGTGGATGAATTTTCTTATTTCTTTGATATCGACATAGTTTTCACCCGTTAGTTCAAGGCCCACTTGCTGTCGCTGGCTTTCATTCAACTTGAAATCATCGGGGATATCTTCAAGTTTCATGATACCCCGGCGATAAAGCTCCCATTTTTTATCAGCGCTTAACCTGGCAATATCAAATACCGAATAATCGGGCACATGAGTCCAGCAATGGCCATGAAAATCGCAGGTATATGGATCGTAACAATGCGGTCCAATATCTGTATCAGGGATTTCATGCCCGTCAAGAACAGTCAAAAAGCATTCGACATCGGTTTTCACTTTATTTTGTAATTTCAAAACGGCCGGATAAACCGATTCAATCTGGAATAATTGTTTAATATCGAGTTCTCCTTTTCTTGTATAACGATTATTTAGAACAACAAGCGAGAAATCTTTTAACGGCAGGCCGCTTTGAGTCATCACGTAATATTGATAAGCTGCATCCAGGATGTTGACCGGTTTTACCTGGGTAGAACTTTTCACTTCAAATGCTTTCCAAGAATTTCCATCTTTCACAAGGATATCGATGAAGCAATGCAATTGACCTGTCGCAAAACCTGCTTCATAAATGACCGGAATCCCATTGCTGATCTTCTGTCGGGTAAGCTCAATGCTTTTTTGATATTGATCCGGGACATAAATACCGGCATCAAATCCACCGGGGAATAATTGCTGAGCTACTTTTCCGACATCATGCCCCTGATTGAAGATAGCCTGTTGCATAGGTGAAACCGGATCCTTCAGCTCAGGGTGATACCAGTTAAGATAAAGCGATTTAAGGCATTGGTTGCCACGCAGAAATGTTGATTTGGAAAGTGTGGCAGGCATAATTTGATTTTTTGTACTACCACTATAGTGGGACTACGATTCTAATAGCAAAAAAAAATTACCTGTACAGGCAGAGATAGGCCGAATCTTCTTGGATCCTTAACTGGAATTTTTCACCTTTCGGAACAATAAACATTTCAAAGGGCTTATAATCTTTAAATGCTGTTTCACCCGGAAGCTTTACAGTCATTTTGCCTGAGACTACAGTCATGTATTCAACCGTTGAGGTGCCGAATTCATATTCGCCCGGGGCCATTACACCAAGTGTTGCAGGTCCTTCAGGTGTTGAAAAAGCGATGGATTTAACCTTTCCGTCGAAGTATTCATTTACTTTGAACATAGTTTTAAGTTTTTCACAAATGTAAAAAGATTCTGAGCCTTTCTGAGATAGATTTAAACTAGCAGAAATAATTGCTCACATGAAAGTTCAATCATTATTTATTCTTATTATTTTTTCCTTTATTATTCAATTTTCATTGAAATGCCAGGTAATTCCAGATACTTCGATATTTGCAGTCATCGCCCCGGATACTTTCTATGCAGAAGTGGTAACAACCAAAGGCAAATTCACCATCGAAGCGATCCGTGAATGGTCGCCGATGGGGGTTGACCGTCTTTATCAACTCATTAAATCCGGGTTCTACACCAATAATTGCATTTACAGGGTCCAGCCGGAATATGTGGTTCAGTTTGGCATCTCGAGTAATACTGACGCTAATTATTTCTGGGATCAGAGACCTATCCCCGATGAACAGGTGGTGGGACATAATTTGAAAGGGGTTATCGATGGATTTGAAGTGATCGGGGCTTTTGATGCCCGGTATGGCTTCGAGCCGGCTAACCATCAAGATTCAGTAATGATCAGAGGTAATGAATACTGGGAAGAGCATTTCCCAGGACTTGACTACATACTTGAGTTCAAAGTTCAAAGTTCAAAATTCAAAGTGGAAAGAGAATAGTGCATAGTGAAAAGTGATCTTTGATATGAGTTTATCGGAAAAATCATTCAAGCAAGCCTGTGAATGTTTAAATTTGCATTAGACTTTACTGTTGCAGCCATGTTATTTTCCAGACATTACCTGTTCAGGTGTTTTTTTCTCATTACTCTCCCTCTGCTTACATTTACAACACCTGAAATATTCGGCCAGAATGCTCCTGTGACCACCGCCACAACCATCGCGAATGCATCTGCGGGTACGGTTACAGTGCCATTGACCGTAACAGGCTTTAGCAATATTGGTGCGATTTCCCTCACCATCGATTATAACTATTCGGTGATGACTTTTATACAGGGCATCAAAAATCCTTTGCTGCCAGGCACTTTCACCATTTCTGATATCGAACTGGAAAGTGGATTGCACAGAATCACCATGGGCTGGTTCGGCTCCGGTGTCTCTCTGGCCGACGGGAGCGCGATAATGACCCTTTATTTCAATTTTATTTCAGGTGTGACCAGCTTGAATTGGTTTGACAGCGGCGGGTCGTGCGAATATGCCGATATTAATTACTTTCCCCTGAATGATATCCCCACCGAGGATTTTTATATTAACGGCGCTGTCTGCGGAGCCATTGGAACTACCGGGCCTGTTAACGGTAATAACACGGTCTGCCAGGGACAGACCGGTGAACCATACAGCATTGCACCGGTAGTGAATGCGACCGGGTATACCTGGTCAGTTCCCGAGGGTGCTTTGATCATTACAGGCCAGAATACAAATACCATTACCGTCGATTTTATGGACTCTGCTCAATCCGGCCAGGTGGCAGTTTATGCGATAAATCCATGCAGCAGCGGCTCCCCGGCGACGCTTGACGTGACCGTGAACGTGCTACCTGTTGCGAATGCCGGCAATGATTTTACAATGCCTTATGGTACAAGCACTACGCTGCAGGCGGCTCCCGGCGGACCAGGTGCCTATGGCTATCAATGGTCTCCTGAAGAACTCCTCATCAATCCTTATTCCCAGAATCCACAAACCGTGATCATGACTTATTCAGCAATCTTCACGGTCACCGTCACCGACCTGGCTACTTTGTGCAGCAATAATGATGAAGTAACCGTTAATGTAACCGGTGGGCCACTAAGTATTAACCCTGTAGCAGTCCCGGGTGAAATCTGTATCGGGGAAAGCGTACAACTCTATTCAAATGTCAGCGGTGGTTCAGGAATTTATACCTATGCCTGGACCTGCATCCCTCCCGGAAATCCTCCCTGGAGTTCGTTGTTGCCTGATCCCGTTGTTATTCCGGAAATTTCTACACAATACTTGCTTGAAGTCAATGACGGGTACAGTGTTGTCATGGATATGACCTCCGTCGAAGTCTTTCCACTGCCGACTGCTGCAATTTCAGGTAGCGATACCCTTTGCGGGGAAGGCGATAATACATCCCTCAGGGTTGATCTTACAGGTATGCCACCCTGGAATTTCACCTATTCATTTGGCAGCACATCAGTATTTGTAAATAATCAAACAACAACTCCATATTTCATTATTACCGGTGAAGAAGGAACCTATACAATCACTTATGTTGAAGATACCCATTGTACCGGGACAACCTACGGCACAGCCCATGTTTGGATTTTTCCTGTCCCTCCTACACCGGAAGTGACATACAACAACCTGGTGCTGAGCTCCGATGCCTGCTGCGGTAACCAGTGGTACCTGGATAATATCGCAATTCCCGGAGCTGATGAACAGACTTATACAGTCAATGTAAGTGGCTCATATTACGATATTGTAACCCTTAATGGCTGCAGTTCGGCTTCATCGGAAGCGATCGATGTCATTGTCGGCATTGAAGAAAAGGAGAAATATTCCACCAGCTTTTATCCAAATCCCGCAAACGAAAAGATTTACATCCATCCGGGCAGCAACCTCCAGTATCCATTGACCATCGGCATCTATTCCGCTTCGGGAATCCTCATCAGATCAGATTTTATGAAGAATACAACACATGATGATCCAATGACTGTTGATGATCTTCCTTCAGGGTTGTATTATATAAGAATTTCAGGAACGAATGCCCAATCAGCTGGAAAATTAGTGATCAGCCATTGATTCTTATTCATCATTATATTTAATTTGCCCATACCCGCCCGGAAACGGGCACTTCTTGTGAACAATTCCAATAAATAATTTGTAACCCAAAGATTATCAGTTGTATATAGAAATGGCACTATTTTTGAAATAATCTGTACCATTGAATAGACTTAAAAAATTGAACATACCCCCTAAGTCTTGAAGTGAGATTTTCTGCTTTTTCCACCTGGGGAAGTTAAACTGAAAGATCAATTGCCGAATTGATTGTTTAACTTCCTCGTTTTTTTTAGGATTTTCTTCCAATGACTAAAGCAGTCGGTTCTTTATTCTCTCTCCCCCGCATGGGGGAGGGCTGGGGAGGGGGCTGTAGTCGAACGGCACAAATTCTTTTCAGAAATCATGTTACAATGAGCTACATTTGGGATTAATAGAAAGCCATCCTTCCATCGAAATAATTCGAAAAATCACTCAAAATTTCATTAATTTTAAACACCGTTTTAACCTATTTAGCAAAGAAAATGAAATCTTTAACTATTCCTGTTGGTGTTTTTCTATTCCTGATTTTAACGTTAAATGTTATTTCACAGGATAAATCCATTGATCCTTCACTGATCATCACCGGTGAATTTTTAGGGGAGACACCCCCCCTGCGTGATCTTCCAACTCTCAGTGATGCAGAGTGGCAGGCCATGGTTATAAAAGCCGAACGAAAAATGCTGAACCCTAAACTGCGAACCCGTTCTTATCCTTTTGCCGAAACAGCGCTTCCCAAAGGGCCTGACCCGGTCTGGCAGAAAGAAATGCCTGCAGGTCGCGAAAACAGGGCCCCCATCATCAACTTTGCAGGGCAGGATTCACCCTATTATCCACCGGATGCTAATGGTACGGCCGGACCCAACCATTATATGCAGACGATCAACACTGTCTATGCGATTTATTCCAAAACCGGCACGCTTGTAGCCGGTCCGACAGCCATGAACCTCCTCTTTAACGGAGTTATAGGCACCGAATATAATGACGGAGACCCTATCGTACTGTATGACGAACAGGCTGACCGTTGGCTTGCCGCTGAGTTTTCCATTACAGGCACAAACGATCATATGCTGATCGCCGTATCGACCACCAATGATCCGACCGGGACCTGGTATGCTTATTCTTTTGATGTGGCGGATACACCGGATTATGAAAAATTCGGCATCTGGCAGGATGGCTATTATATGGGAACTAATAATTCAGCAGGAAACGATATTTATGTTTTTGAACGATCCAAAATGTTGATGGGACAATCAGCCATGGGGATCGGCTTTAATAATCCATGGCGGCCGACAACCATCGACGGGTTTATGTGCGTTCCCCCGCTCGATAATGACGGCACTTTTGCACCTTCCGGCGAACCCGGACTGTTTATTACGATCAACGATGACGCCATCGGCGGCGGCAGCGACCAACTCTGGATCTATGAACTGGATGTGGATTGGACAACTCCTGCGAATTCTACCTTTACACGCACACAACAGTTATCTGTGGCTTCTTTCGACAGTAATTTCGGAAACACCTGGAACAATATTTCCCAGCTTGGAACCACGCAGAAAGTAGATGCTATTCCACAGGTCATCATGAATCCTCCGCAATACCGGAACTTCGGCACATACGAAACGATTGTCTGCTGCCATACTGTTGATGTGGATAATACCGACCATGCCGGCATCCGGTGGTATGAGCTCCGCAGGGTGAGCAGCGGTGACTGGACTGTCCGCCAGCAGGGTACCTATGCACCCGATGCGCACTCTCGCTGGATGGGCAGCATCATGTTGAACGGACACAATGAAATCGGTCTCGGATATTCCGTTTCCAGCACAACAATTTATCCGGCTCTCCGGTACTGCGGCCAATCGGCGGCGGCATACAATGCAGCGACCGGTGTGCTCGATGTAGCAGAAGAAATAATCCAGAATGGAGTATCCTGTCAGACCGCTGCCAACCGCTGGGGAGATTATTCAGGCATGCAAATCGACCCTTTCAATGATTTCACTTTTTGGTTTACCAGCGAATATATCGGTACCGGAGGAGCAAGGAAAACAAAAATTGCCTCCTTTAATTTATCTCCGGAGCCACTGACTGCACTCTTTAGCGGCACACCAAGATCGCTTTGCACGGGGGGACAGGTTTCTTATACGAGCCAATCCATGGGAACACCGACAACATGGAGTTGGACATTCCCTGGCGGAACACCCGCTACCTCGAATATCCAGAATCCGGTTGTCACGTATAATGCTCCGGGAGTTTATGATGTTACCCTCACGGTTGGAAATGGAAGCACCAACAATACATTGACCAAAAGCGGCTATATTACGGTTACCAATATCATCGCCGATTTTACAGCTTCCAATACAAACATCAATCTTGGCGATATCATTACATTTTCTGATAATTCCTCCTGCACAGCTACCTCCTGGGAATGGTCCTTCCCCGGTGGTACACCTTCAACGTCAACAAGCCAGAACCCGGTTATAACCTACAATACGGAAGGGATTTATCCGGTCACGTTAACCGCGACTAATGCTTACGGCAATGATACAGAGATTAAATCCGACTACATCACCGTGATAAATTGCGGAAATTCCGTCTTGCCATTTTTGGAAGATTTTTCTGACAGCGCCCTGCCCAATTGCTGGAGTATCATAGACAACCTGGGCAATGGACAGATATGGCAATTTAATAACCCGGGGGGAATTACATTCAATTCGACCACAAATGCAAACGGTTTCGCCATTCTTGACAGTGATCATTACGGAAATGGCAACAGCCAGAATGCAGACCTGGTGACCCCGGCAATGAACCTTTCCGACTATACGACCGTTACCCTTGTTTTTCAACACTATTTCAGGTCATATACAGGATCTTCGGCCACACTATCTTACAGTATTAACGGGGGAACCAGTTGGTCAGTTATTCAGACCTGGACTTCAAGCACCGCTAATGCAGCTACGTTCAACCAAAATGTATCCTCATTGGTAGCCGGACAGTCCAATGTAAAATTCAAATGGAATTATACAGGTAGCTGGGGCTATTACTGGGCTGTCGATGATATTGTTATTACAGGGCTTCCTTTGCGCTGGACCGGATCGGCATCAAGCAACTGGAACACGGCCGCTAACTGGAGCAGCAATGCGGTGCCAACCAGCACGTCCGTCCCTGTCATCTCATCATCACCATTATACTGGCCTGTTTTAAGTGGAGACCTGACCATTGGCACGACCTGCGGAGACCTTACGCTTGCATCAGGTGCTGAACTGACTGTTGACGGCAACCTGACCATCAATTTGGGGAATAGCGTGACGTTCAGTACCGACGGTGAACTTAACGTCAGCGGCAACTGGACGAATAACGGTACTTTTAATCCCGGTACCGGCACCGTAATATTTAGCGGTCCAAATTCTTCATCAATTACAAAACCTTTTATGTCGACAGATATTACAACATATACCCGGGCGACCTTCGCCAAAGGCATGACACCACTTGCTGCAACAACATTATTAGGCCCGACAGATGATAATGAAAACGCGGTTTACCCCTTTGATTTCACATTTAATTATCTCGGGATTAATTATAACCAGGCCAGGATTTCTACCAACGGATGGATGTCGCTCAATGAAACCGGAACTACAACCGGAGTAAATTCCTCCCTGTTTTCGACAACTGCTCCAAATACTACACTAGGTCCCTGGTTCGATAACCTTAAAGATGATGGCAACAGCAGGGTATCCTATACAACCTCAGGTTCAGCGCCTTCAAGGGTATTCACCGCAGAATGGGATAGTGTATTGACTTACAATAGCGTGGCCACAGAACGGATCAGCTTCCAGGTTAAATTATATGAAACGACGAATGTCATCGAGTTTCATTACGGAGATATTATTCCGGGCACTAATAACGGCAGTGAAGGAGCTTCGATCGGTATAGAAGATGCGACCGGTGATAGCGGACATTTCATAGAAGCGACAACCGGCTCTACAACTACTGGTATTACTACCCTGACAACCACTGCAAACTGGCCGACGGTCAATTACCGTTTCGCCCCTCCACAGAGTACCGAAACATTCTATAATGTCGTCATCGGCAAAACATCTTCTTATGCTGATTTTAATGTGAATACAACTGTCAATGGCAACTTCACCGTGCTCAACGGCGCGGCATTCAATGTGAAAATCGGGAAGACGCTTACTGTGCAAGGAACGGTGGTTAAATAGCAGCCCCCGCCCCAAACCTCCCCCAGACGGGGGAGGGAGATCATGGAACCGACGGGTAAATACGTCGGTCAATATATATCTTTTATGTAATTTTGATCTGCCATAATTTAACCGTTCATGAAAAATTGCCTTAGTTTACTAATCGCGACTTTCATCTTCATCTCAAATTCCTTAAGCCAGGTAACTTTAAGAATAAATGAAGATTATATTACGGGTCGCACCGTTTATAATGGAAAAGAAGTCGATATCATAACCGTTCCGGGCCGGCCGCCTGAAAAACACCGGGAACCGCCTGCCATACCTACCCGCAGCGCAGTTATGCTGGATTTTGTACCGGCGTTCGACTGGTCCTTTGGGTGCTCGGCCACATCGGCGTCGATGATGGCCGGTTATTATGATAACAATGGTTATACGGATATGTATACCGGGCCTACAAACTGGGGTTTCATGCCCATGGATAACAGCGCATGGGGATATGTGACCATCAGTGGTGAATCCCGGGCGCAATGCCCGCTGAGTGCAACCCGAAACGGAATTGACGGACGGACCACCAGGGGACATGTCGATGATTACTGGATCGCTTATGGAAACGAAGATGATGATCCGTACATTACCAACAGCTGGACGGAACATACCTATGGCGAGTGTACCGGCGATTATATGAAAACCAACCAGTCGGCATACGGAAACTCTGATGGAAGCACAACTTTTTACTATTATGTCGACGGTTCCCCGACTGATCTGACCGAACCAGCCGATGGCTGCTACGGCTTCAAGCTTTTCCTTGAATCCCGGGGATATACCGTACTCTCTTATTATTCCCAGTATATCGATGAATTACCGGATGTCGAATATGGTTTCACGTTCGACCAATACAAACACGAGATCGATAACGGCCGGCCGGTAATGATCCAGGTAGAAGGTCATTCCATGGTCGGAATGGGGTATGATGATGCCTCATCAACCGTCTATTTGCATGATACATGGGATTATACCACCCATAGCATGATCTGGGCCGGATCATATTCAGGCATGGACCATTATGCTGTGGCAGTATTTCAGCTTGAACCGCCGGAAAACGACCTGGTAGCTAATTTTTCGGTCGATACACACCGGCAGTTGATCAATACTTCGGTTTACCTATCAGACATGACGTTCGGAAGCCCGATTTCATGGAACTGGTCCATTCAACCCTCAACATTTTCATTTGCAGGAGGAACATCCTCATCTTCACAAAATCCGATAATACAGTTTACTGAAGGAGGATATTATACTGTAACGCTTACTGTTTCCGACGGCACCGACCAGGTTACTGAAGTCCGCACTAACTATATTGAAGCCGTTGCCTGCGATAATTACCCGCTGCCACTAACAGAGGATTTTTCAGAGCGAAGTTTGCCCATGTGCTGGCAGATCGTGGATCACATCGGAAATGGCCAGGTATGGCATTTTAACAATCCTGCAAATTGGGAAATATTGACTTCAACAGCCGGCAACGGTTTTGTCATGATTGACAGCGATCATTTCGGATCATCCGGAAGCCAGAATACCGACCTGGTCACCCCGGTACTTGATTTCACAGGATATACATCAGTGAACTTGTATTTTGAACACTATTTCAGGCAATATTTAACATCCACCGGGACGCTGGCATACAGCATCAATGGTGGAAGCACATGGACTGTACTGCAAACCTGGTCGACAGATACGGATAATCCCGAAATCGTTAACCTGAATATTACCACCCAGGTAGCCGGACAGGCCAATGTCAGGTTCAAATGGAATTATACCGGGGCTTATGACTATTACTGGGCGCTTGATGACATCAGCATTACAGGTGTCCGGCCTGGATTATGGACCGGAACTTCATCGGCAAGCTGGAATGCTTCAGCTAACTGGAGCGGTGGAAGTATACCTTCTAACACAACGGATGTGGTGATTCCTTTTATTGCGGAGAACTGGCCAGTTTACACGGGAAACCTGGTGCTTGGCACGCATTGCCGTAACATCACCATGGAAGGCGCCTCGCACTTGTCCGTCACCGGAAACCTTACTGTTCCCAGTGCACGGCAATTATCAATAAGTTCGGAAGGTATTCTTAATGTTGGCGGAGCAATTCTAAAATAATCCGTCAAAAACCTTAATGTTTCTTCGCTTCCTTCACCGCTTCAACCAGCCTGGGCAGCACCTGGTGTACATCAGCGATCATGCCATATTCGGCAGCTTCGAAAATGGGGGCGTCTTTATCGGTATTTATAGCGATGATATGCTTTGAAGCGCTTACGCCACCCAGGTGCTGAATGGCACCGGAAATCCCGAGGGCGATATATACATTTGGCCCGATGATCTTGCCGGTCTGGCCCACATGCTCGTGGTGCGAACGCCAGCCTTCGTCGGATACAGGCCTGGAGCATGCGGTTGCGGCACCGAGCAGCACGGCCAGCTCTTCCAGCGGGGCCCATTTGTCGGGTCCTTTCATGCCCCTTCCACCTGAGACAACAACTTCTGCATCCGTGAGGAGAATCTGATCCGTGACTTTCTTCACATCGATCACTTTTGTTGTAAAATAGTCATCAGAAAGTTGCGGTGTAAACGATTCGATGGAAGCGGCCTCATCGGAAGCAACGGTTTCGACAGAATTGGGGAAGAGTGTCAGCACTTTTACAGCCGATTTCAGGGTAATATGCCCGATGGCTTTCCCGGTGAAAACGCCTTTTTTTACCACGAAAGGCTGAACTGAATCAGGAAGGGCGTTGACCCCCGATGCCACACCGGCTTTCAGCCTTACAGCAACCCTGGGCGCCAGTGCTTTGCCGGTAAAATTGTGCGAAAAAACAACGACATCCGCAGCCTCTTTTTCGGCCACCTGGGCAATGATCGCTGTATAAGCCTTATTAGCCAGCCCGTTGATCCTGCTGTCTTCAACTTTGATTATTTTGGAAGCACCGTAATGCCTGAGCTTATTTAATTCATCTTCAGATACATTTCCAATGGACAGAACCACGGCGTGGGTGCCCGACTGAACGGCTAACTGATGGGCATAAGAAACAAGCTCGAAGCTGATCTTCTTGAATTTTCCATCCCAGTTTTCTGTAAAGACTAATATTGACATAAAACGTTTTTTATTACTAGTGATAAATTTCTTTTTGATGAACCCACCCCCAATCCCCTCCCTTTGTAAAGGGAGGGGGCCAGGGGGAGAGTTTTTAAATAATTTTAAGGTTATTCTTCAACACATCCACCAGTTCGTTAATGTTTTCGGCATCGATCATCTTGCATTTGGCATGGGATGCCGGCATTTCAAAGGTGAGAAATTCCGAGAGCCCTTCGCTGGCCGTGGCTGGCTTCACCGCCAGCGGCTTGGTGCGTGCCATCATGATGCCGCGCATGGAAGGGATCCGGGGTTCCTTGGCGATGCCTTTCTGCACAATCGCAACACATGGCAGTGAGGTCTCCACCACTTCCTGTCCGCCGTCAATTTCCCGGTTCAGGCGTACCTGCCCGTTCTCCAGCATCAAGCCTGACACCGAGGATACCGATTCACAACCAAGGAATTCCGAAAGCATACCTCCAACGATCGAGCCATTATAATCACTCGATTCGATACCGCAAAGGATGATATCATATGGCTGAGATTGAACGAACCCGGCAATTTCAGCAGCCACCTGGTAGGCGTCTTTAGGTTCGGCATCGATCCTGACCGCATCATCGGCCCCAATGGCCAGGGCTTTCCGGAGTGTGGGTTCTGTATCCGGTTTCCCGACGTTCAGTACGGTGACTTTTTCAACGGTTGTTCCTGAAGTTTCTTTGATCTCCAGGGCACGGGTGAGGGCCAATTCGTCCCACGGATTGATGATCCATTGCACGCCGCTGGCATCGAAACTCTTGGCATCGCCGGCAAATTTGATCTTTGTTGTGGTATCAGGGACGTTGGATAGACAGATAAGGATTTTCATCTATTTGATTGCTAAACTGTTAAATTGTTATATTGATAAATTTTGAAACGCAAAAGTATAATTTTTTTTTGATCGAACACGGATGACACGGATGCGACGGATCAACGCGGATTATTTTAATCCAAAATCAACTGCCGACTGCTGACTGCCGACTGCTGACTTATTTCTGCAACGCTCTCGAGATCACGATCTTCTGGATCTCACTGGTGCCTTCATATATCTGGGTAACTTTGGCTTCGCGCATCAGGCGCTCCACGTGGTATTCTTTAACGTAGCCGTAGCCGCCATGGATCTGGACCGCTTCGGTGGTGATCCACATGGCGGCTTCTGCGGCATAGAGCTTGGCCATAGAGCCGGCAAGGCCGTACGGCTGGTGGTTATCTTTAAGCCATCCGGCTTTGTATACGAAATTCCTGGCGGCTTCGAGCTTAACGTACATGTCAGCCAGCTTAAAGGCGATGGCCTGGTGCTCGATCAGCGTCTTGCCAAACGCCTTGCGCTCCTGGGCATATTTTAATGCACGTTCAAAAGCGCCGGCAGCAATCCCCACTGCCTGGGCAGCGATGCTGATACGGCCTGCTTCGAGAAGCTTCATGGCAAACTTAAATCCGAAACCATCTTCACCGATCCGGTTCTCCTTGGGTACTTTCACATCGGTGAACATGACCGAATGCGTATCGGAGCTGCGTAGGCCCATCTTATCCTCGTGCGGTGAAAGCGAAATCCCCGGCCATTCTTTTTCGACAATAAATGCATTGATCCCCCTGGGGCCAAGCTCTGGATAAGTCTGTGCCATCAGAATATAGATTGATCCGCTGTTAGCGCTGGAGATCCAGTTTTTTGTTCCGTTGACAAGATAATGATCGCCCATGTCGATGGCAGTGGTCCTTTGTGAAGTAGCGTCAGATCCCGCTTCAGGCTCAGAAAGCAGGAAAGCGCCTATTTTGCTTCCCGAAGCCAGATCCGGTAGGTACTTGTCTTTCTGGGCTTCTGTTCCGAATTTCTGGATCCCGTAACAGGGCAGTGAGTTGTGCACTGACAGGATCACCCCCATGGAAGCATCGATCTTTGAGATCTCTTCAATAGCCAGCAGGTAAGAAATTGTATCCATCCCTCCTCCGCCGTATTTCGGGTCGACCATGATGCCGAAAAAGCCAAGCTCAGCCAGGTTTTTAATATGGCGCCATGGGATCTCCGCTTTGGCATCGCGTTCTAAAACGTCAAGGATCAGTTCCCGCTCGGCATAATCACGTGCCGCCTGGCGGATCATCAGTTGTTCTTCGGTGAAGTTAAAATCCATAAATTTAAGATCGGAATTTATCCATCAAATATCAGCATAAATTCCAAATCCCAAGCACCAAATTCCAAACAAATCCCAAGGACCAAATTCCAAACAAATCCCAAGCACTAAATCCCAAGCACCAAATCCCAAGCACCAAATTCCAAAATCGAAAATCTAAAATCCAAAATAAAATCGTCAAATCGCCAAATCGCCCAATCGCCTAATCGTCAAATTGAATTCATCCACGATTTCTGCCAGTATCTCTGCCGCCGGCTTGAGTTCGTGAATTATCCCCGCTGCCTGCCCGATCTCCAGTTCGCCTTCGTCGATGTTGCCTTCGAACATGCCTCTCTTCGCCCGGCCATGACCTAACAATTCTATGAGCTCTTCTCTTGATGCACCCCTGTTTTCGGCTTCTTTGACCTGCTCGTAAAACTTCGTTTTAATTAATCTTACCGGGATCACTTTCTTTAAAACAAGACCTGTATCCCCGTCTTTAGCTTCAAGCACTTTCTGCTTGAATAACGGGTGGGCTGACGATTCCATCGATGCGACGAACCGGCTGCCGATCTGAACGCCTTCTGCGCCCAGAGCAAACGCCGCCACCATTGCTTTGCCCGAACCGATGCCGCCGGCTGCGATCAGAGGCAGTTTGGTCACCTCCCGTACCATCGGGATCAGCGTCATCGTGGTTGTCTCTTCAATACCGTTATGGCCGCCGGCTTCAAAGCCTTCGGCGACAATAGCATCCACGCCGGCGTCTTCGCATTTGCGGGCAAACTTAGTGTTGGCCACCACATGCACGACAGTCAAACCGTGATCCTTGAAGAATTTCGTGTATTTCGCCGGATTTCCCGCTGAAGTGAACACGATCTTCACCCCTTCTTCGAGGATCACCTGGATATGATCTTCCACCTGCGGGTAGATCAGCGGCAGGTTTATACCGAACGGCTTGTCGGTTGCGGCTTTGCACTTACGGATGTGATGGCGCAGAACGTCCGGGTACATCGAGCCGGAGCCGATCAGGCCCAGTCCGCCGGCGTTGCTGACGGCGGAAGCCAACTCCCAGCCGGAGCACCAGATCATACCCGCCTGGATGATGGGGTAGCGGATAGCGAAGAGAGAAGGAATACGGCTCATAAATTTTGAATTTTAAATGTTGAATGTTGAATTCGGGAACTCATTTAACTGTATTAAATATGGATGGCTAAGTGAAGGAAACTTGTCTTAGGAAACACGAAGTGTAAAAAATATTCCCGAATTTAAAATTTAAAATTCAACATTAAGCATTTCCATGACAATGTTTACCGCACCCCTATATATATCCACGATGGTTGCATCCAGCATATAGCATGGTGTGGTGAAGATTTTGTTCTTTTTGTCGACCACCACTTCACCGTGGGTCGTTTCAACATGTGTCCCGCCCATCTTTTTGATCGTGTTGATCGTTCCCGGGTCGCTACCGATAGTCACTTCCACGCTGCTGAGTATTTTTGCAATGACAGCCGGTGCAATGCATAGCGCGCCGATCGGCTTTCCGGCCCGGTGCATGGCTTTCACGGCGGCTTCCACATCAGGGTTCACCCTGGCGTTCGCCCCGTCGAATGCAACCGTGGAAAGGTTTTTGGCAGCTCCGAAGCCTCCGGGGAAGATAAGCGCGTCAAACTGCGATGCACTGAACTGGCTCAGCGGCCTGATCTTCCCACGGGCAATACGCGCTGATTCGACCAGCACATTGCGCCTTTCCGGCATTTCTTTATGGGTCAGATGGTTGATCACGTGAAATTGATCCACATCAGGAGCAAAAATATCATACGATCCGCCTTGCTGAGCGATGGCTAACAAGGTCATCGTGGCTTCATGGATCTCGGCGCCGTCGAACACGCCGCATCCGGATAAGACAACTGCGAACTTTTTCATGGATTTATATTTTCAGGTTAAATATATGGAAATTTTGTGCTCAGAAGGATAGAAAGGCAGAATTGGCCGTATAAAGTGGTCGCAACTCATTCAAAATAAAAATTTTAAGAGTTTATTAACAATTTTCCGGTCAAAACCCTTGATTTGGCCCCTACCGACAATTAACTTTGTGTTGTTTATACCAAGTCTAATTCTAAATAAAATAATTAATATGAAAAAAACCTTTACACTTATCGCCATCCTGGTCACGATTGTATGGTTGAATCCAGTTTATTCAGGAATTGCACCGGATGACCGCACAGAAAAGATCAAAACAATAATGATCCGTTATGGACTGTTTCCACAACCAGATCTAACGAAAAAGAATCACCCGTTAATCCGGACCTTAACAGAACAGTCCGGCCGGGATGAAAACACAATGGTCCAGCAAATTCTAACGCAAGATTGGAAAGAAGGTGGCTGGACCAACACAGAACTGGAAACATTTACGTACAACAATGATGAAAATGTCCAGAACATCCAGCTACAGGTTTGGGAGGGCAATGCTTGGATCAATTCCTTTAAGGTTGATTATGTTTATGGTACGGACAGCCAGGTAAGCCAGAACATTTACTCCATGTGGGATGCTGTTGCTGATGCATGGCAAGTGTATGGCCGTAGCACGCCTGCCTACGATCCCGTTACCCAGCTCCTGACCCATATCCTGGTGGAGACGTATTCCCCGTCTGATGAATGGATGAATGCAACCTTGAGCTATTTTAACTATAATGACCGCTATTTGGTTTCACAATATTCTGAAGATGCCTGGGACCCGGATAATCTGGCATGGGAACAGGATATCATTCATTATTACACATACAACAATGAAGACCAACTGACAGAGGACTATAAGCAATATTGGTGGGGAAATGAGTACCTGGACAGTTACAAAGAGACTTACGGTTACAATGAGCAGGGACAAATGACCCAGAAGTTCTTTAACTATTTCTGGTTCCCCGATTGGTTCCCTGGCTCAATATCAACTTATATATACAATGCGGAAGGATATCAAATCCACGAACTGGAAGAAGCGTACGATCTTACGACCTGGTATTACAATTTTTTTACCACATATATGTATGATGAAAATGGGAATCTGATCAGTGAATTGCTTCAGACATGGGATGGCAATAGTTCCTGGGAAAACTATAATATGAGGACTTATACTTATTCTTCACCAACCGGTATACACGAGAGTATGCCCGATCAAACAGCCATTGAGGTATATCCCAATCCGGCGTCATCCGAGGTTCATTTCAGTCTAACCAATCACCAGGGCACTAAGGCCCGGCTGGCGATCTTCGATACGAAGGGAGCAATGATTAGAGGATCGGATTTGCCGAAGAGCTTGGTTGACGGAAAAATGACATGGACGGTCCCGGCATCTGTAAAAAGCGGAATCTACATGTACAACCTAAAAACTGAAACTGGCTCATTCACCGGGCAATTCATCATAAACCGGTAGATTCAGATTTAACATATCGCACAGGGACGGCATCCTGGACAATCGGGATGCATCCCTTTTAATATTTCAGCTTTATAATCCTTTACGAATTCCTACGCGCCCGTTAGGATTGAAAAATAATGAATTTGAAATTTTATTTCATTGATGTAGCTTTGCAAGCAGCAACAGTTTACGCAGAATACTCATGAAAAATTCAGGACCCAGTATCCTCGACCTGACACCGGCAAATGTTGCTGAATACGGTGTCTGTGGTTATAAAGATGTGAAAAAGCACCTTGAACTGCGCAGGAAAATCGACTGGTTCACCAAATATTATCCACTGGGCCTTAGGATTAAAGCAATTATTACCGATACAGGCGAATACCAGGGGATGCTTGAATATATCCCCGGTGAATATGCACACCGGCCTGTCAACGCTGCCGGTTATATGTTCATTCATTGCATTTTCGTGGAATTCAAAAGCAAATACAAGGGCCTGGGATATGCTACAGCCCTCCTTGATGAATGCATCCGCGAAGCCAAAATGGCAGGTATGAAAGGCGTGTCCGTCGTCACACGCAATGGTTCTTTTATGGCAAGGAAAGATATTTTTCTGAAAGAAGGGTTCACCCAGGTGGATAAAGCCAAACCTGACTTCGAACTGTTCGTCCTAAAATTCGCTGAAGAATATGAAAATCCGTCGTTTAAAGAGCTTTCCACTAAAAAATATACAAAAGGATTGACCATTCTTCGGTCGCCCCAATGCCCCTATTCGGTGAAAAATGTAGAGGCAATCATGCAGACAGCCTCTGAGATGAACCTAACCCCAACCCTGGTAGAGGTTGACGACCATTTGTCTGCCCAGAACTCTCCCTGCGCCTTCGGGACTTTTTGCATCGTTGGAAAGGGTAAAATCCTCAGTCATCACCCGATAAGTAACACCAGGTTTGAAAACATCATCAATAAAACATACGCCATCAAGCGCTGACCAGATGAACATTCAATCTGTTTGAATGTTTCTTAATCAGATCTTTTGATAACCATTAATAATTCTACCATGTCAGGAAACAGTATATCATTGCACAAGGTGTTAAAAGCTTCTCCTGAAAAGGTGTTTCGGGCTTTTTCAGATCCTCTGGCATACGCGAACTGGATCCCTCCTTACGGATTTCTGTGCACTGTGCACCAAATGGATTTTAAGGTTGGTGGCAGTTATAAAATGTCATTTACAAATTTTACTACTGGGAACAGCCATTCCTTTGGCGGAAAAATTCTTGAGATCAACCCCGGTGAATTCATTAAATACACCGACCAGTTCGACGATCCGAATTTACCCGGTGAAATGTATACTTCTATACGTTTTGAAAAGGTATCGGCCGGAACTGATTTGAAAATAATCCAGGAAGGTATTCCCTCTGTAATACCGGTCGAAATGTGCTATTTAGGCTGGCAGGAGTCATTGGATAAACTGATGAGACTGGTTGAGCCGGAAATTCCGGACAATTAGCGGGATTTTTATATTACCGGGACTCCATCTAAGTAATGAGAGATGGAGTCCTTTTATCTTTATTTTTATCCGTCTGAACAATTTATCATGATAAAGCAATTTAAACCAGTGACTGAAGGGATTCTGAAGCTCGTCACAGATTGGACAACGCGTCTGATGTCTGTTGAAGAAGAAAACCTGACTGCGCCCAGGAACAGCCAGGATCGTAGCATAAGGCAGATCCTCGGTCACCTGGTGGATTCCGCTTCGAACAATACCCACAGGATTGTTCACCTGCAATACCAGTCAAGCCCGCTGTCATTTCCCAATTACGCCATCCACGGCAACAACGACAGATGGATCGCCCTGCAGGACTATCAGCATGAAGACTGGCACAACCTTGTTAACCTCTGGAAGTACAGCAACCTGCACCTGGTCCATGTCATCAACAATATTGATCCCAATAAACTTAAACATCATTGGGATAGTGGTGATGAAGGAATGATCAGCCTGGAAGAAATGGTTATCAGTTACCTGCCGCACATGGAGCTCCACCTCAGGGAGATTGAAGAGCTGATTTGTTTAGAATGACCTCACAGGTAACCTAACAGGCTGTTAATGATTGAGATGGAGTCCCGGCGGTCATTGAAACATTTTTTACTTTGATTACAATTATGATCATCATAACAAAGAACCTTGAACTGGTTCCGTGCAACATTGAAATCCTGACAGACGCAATTGCCGGAAACGAGAAACTTGCCCTAAAGTTAGGAGTGAGCATTGCGGAGAACTGGAATGAATTCGGATCGGCCATCTTTCAATACACGATCGATAAGTTAGCTGAAAGCGAGGACGAAATGGGTTGGTGGATATATTTCGTCATTCACAAGAGAGATGAAAGGCTAATTGGTGGAGGAGGTTACAAAGGCAGGCCTACGGCGGAAGGCAATGTTGAAATAGGTTATGAAATAGCGCCGGCTTACCGTAACGGGGGATTTGCCACCGAGGTGGCGAAAGGTTTGATTGAGCATGCTTTCAGTTACAGCAACGTAAAATGTATCCTGGCGCATACGATGGCTTATGAAAATCCTTCTACCAAGGTGTTGACTAAATGTGGCTTTGTGAAAACCGGCGAAGTGCAGGACCCGGAAGACGGTTTGGTATGGAGATGGGAGCTGATCAAATAACAGGTCAGGAATAAACTAATTCTAATCTCAATCGGATTAATGTAGATGAAAATAATGAAGAATTCAGCAATGCAAATTCTGTTCAGTACTTTGAAATCGCGTTTTGAAAAGAACCTATACCGGCATAAAGGGCTTGAATGGCAAGATGTTCAGTCCAGGCTTGAATCGAATCCGAAAAAGCTTTGGTCGCTCCTTCAAATGGAACAAACCGGAGGAGAACCCGATGTGATTGGTTATGACCAAATTGCCGATGAATATATATTTTATGATTGTTCGGCAGAAAGTCCTGCAAGCCGCCGAAGCCTCTGCTACGACAGGGAAGCGTTGGAATCAAGGAAAGCAAGCAAACCGGAAAACAGCGCCATCGAGATGGCGGCCGGCATGGGTATTGAACTTTTGACTGAAGAGCAGTACCGCATGCTGCAGGAGCTTGGAAATTTCGATACGAAAACCTCGAGTTGGATCAAGACACCTGAAAGGATTCGCAAACTTGGTGGGGCTCTCTTTGGCGATCGTCGTTACGACACGGTTTTCGTTTATCATAATGGTGCGGAATCTTATTATGCGGCCAGGGGGTTCCGCGGTCTACTCAGGATCTGAATTGCTTTAGTTTATCAATAAAAGAAAATATCAAGTCTAGGAATAGAATAACATTACATCGGGTTTTGAAAGTATCACCAGAGAAGTTGTTTCATTGAGATGGCATCTCATTTTTTTGAATTTATTCTCTCTTTTCCTTGAATGACGGGGTATTTGAACGGAAATAATGTCGCTGGGAGATGCCATCTCATTTATTTAAATATATCTTTTTTTTTCCTTGAATGACGGGATATTTGAACGGAAAAAATGTCGCCGGGAGATGCCATCTCAAAAAGCTTTAGCAATGGAGAAATTTGGGTCCAATTTTGTAAATAAATCGTCATAGCCTAATTGCATGCCTCCTTTATTTAATGATGAATTTATTATTTAAAACATCTCTTTGTCCTATTTCCCATCTTGACTTCTGAACATTTTTTAATTATCTTTGTTTGTTCCTAAAAGAGAATAATTCTCGTTTAATAATTACTTGTTATGAAACTTGAAAAGTATACTGCTAAACTCACTGAAAAAGGATTAAAAGTTACGCCTCAACGAATAGCAATCCTGGAAGCTTTAATAAAAATGGGAAATCATCCGACAGCGGAAAATATCATTGACTATATCCATAAAAACCACCCGAATATTTCGACGGCGACGGTTTACAAAGTCCTCGATACGTTTGTTTCCTGCGGGCTGATCAACAGGGTGGTCACCGAAAGGGATGTCATGAGGTATGATGCCGTGTTGGAAAGCCACCACCATCTGTACTATACAGATTCGGACAAGATCGAGGATTATATGGATGAAGAGCTCAACTCCCTGCTCAAAGCTTATTTTAACGAAAAAAACATACCGAATTTCAAAATTGAAGATCTCAAACTACAGATCATTGGAAAACAAAAACAATAATAATTTAATAAATAGAATTTTATGGAAACAAATGAAAACCAGGGAAAATGCCCGGTGACCGGCGCAACCCACAGACATGCCACAGGCTCGGGCGGTACAAAGAACCGCGACTGGTGGCCAAACCAATTAAAACTCAATATCCTGAGACAGAATTCATCCAAATCAGACCCGATGGGTGGTGATTTTAATTATGCGGAAGAATTCAAAAAACTCGACTACGCGGGTCTAAAGAGTGACCTCCGCAAACTGATGACCGATTCACAAGATTGGTGGCCGGCTGACTTCGGACATTATGGTCCTTTGTTCATCCGAATGGCGTGGCACAGCGCAGGCACGTACCGCACAGGTGACGGTCGTGGGGGAGCCGGCAGCGGGCAGCAACGCTTTGCACCGTTGAACAGTTGGCCTGACAATGTCAATCTTGATAAAGCCCGCCGCCTGCTCTGGCCGATCAAGCAAAAATATGGAAAGAAGATTTCATGGGCCGATCTGATGATCCTGGCCGGTAATGTGGCACTGGAATCCATGGGATTCAAGACCTTCGGTTTTGCCGGCGGTCGTGCCGATGTCTGGGAACCCGAAGAAGGCGTTTATTGGGGTGCCGAAACCAAATGGCTGGCTGATGAGCGTTACACCGGCGAGCGTGATCTCGATAATCCGCTGGCAGCCGTGCAGATGGGACTGATCTATGTCAATCCAGAAGGACCTAACGGCAATCCAGATCCGATGGCTGCCGCTAAAGACATCCGCGAGACCTTTGCCCGGATGGCGATGAATGATGAAGAGACCGTTGCGCTCATCGCCGGCGGTCACACTTTTGGAAAAACACACGGAGCAGGCGATGCAGCATTGCTGGGCCCTGAGCCCGAAGGTGCAGGGATTGAAGAACAGGGCCTCGGCTGGAAGAGCAAATTTGGTCATGGAAAAGGCGGCGACACGATCACCAGTGGACTGGAAGTCACCTGGACCACCACGCCGACGAAATGGAGCAACAACTTCTTCTGGAACCTGTTCGGCTACGAGTGGGAGCTTGAGAAGAGCCCTGCAGGTGCCCAGCAATGGCGACCAAAGCATGGCATGGGCGCCGGAACCGTACCCGATGCCCACGACAAGTCTAAGAAACATGCGCCGAAAATGCTGACCACCGACCTGGCACTGAGGTTTGATCCGGCTTACGAAAAGATTTCACGGCGTTTTATGGAAAATCCCGATGAATTTGCCGATGCTTTTGCCCGCGCATGGTTCAAACTGACCCACCGCGATATGGGCCCAAGGGCAAGATATCTGGGCCCGGAAGTCCCACAGGAAGAACTGATCTGGCAGGATCCCCTACCTGCTGTGGATCACCCTTTGATTGATGCAAATGATATCAAGGTTTTAAAAGCCAGCGTGCTGAATTCAGGACTGACCGTTTCACAACTGGTTTCAACCGCCTGGGCCTCAGCATCTACCTTCCGCGGATCAGACAAGCGTGGCGGTGCTAACGGCGCCCGCATCCGGCTTTCACCTCAAAAGGACTGGACAGTAAATAATCCTGTTCAGTTAAGTCAGGTGCTGGAGAAACTGGAAAGCATACGCAACGAATTTAACAAAACCCAGGCCAACGGAAAAAAGGTTTCCCTGGCTGACCTGATCGTGCTGGCCGGTGCTGCTGCTATAGAAGAAGCTGCCAAAGACGGCGGTTTCAACGTAACCGTAACATTTACACCCGGTCGCACGGATGCATCCCAGGAACAGACCGATGTGGAATCATTCAAAGTGCTTGAGCCTGCCGCTGATGGCTTCCGCAACTATCAAAAAGCAAAGTATTCGGTTTGCGCCGAAGAACTGCTGATCGACAAGGCACAACTGCTCACGCTCACCGCGCCTGAAATGACTGTCCTGATAGGCGGTCTGCGTGTGCTTGACACGAACTTTGATGGCTCGAAGCACGGGGTGTTCACGTCACGCCCGGGGATCCTTACCAATGACTTTTTCGTTAACCTGCTTGATATGGGTACCGCATGGCGTCCTGTCACAGAGGATCGTGAAGCATTTGCAGGACATGACCGTGTTACCGGCGAACTGAAATGGACCGGCACACGCGTGGATATTGTATTCGGTTCCAATTCCGAGCTCAGGGCACTGGCCGAAGTTTACGGAAGTGCCGACGCCGAAGAAAAATTTGTTAAAGATTTTGTGGCAGCCTGGACCAAGGTGATGAACCTTGACCGGTTTTGATTTCATTTGATTTTTTCATAACCGCAGAGGCACAGAAACGCAGTTACTCCCTGTGCATCTGCGTCTCTGCGGTAAATTTTTTTAACCAATGAAAACCAAGAGAAAAGAAGCTGATCCTCCGCTCGCAATCCATGAGTGGGGTTGGCGTTACCATCATCTGGGCGTTCCGACCAATGAACGCAAAGAAGGTGAACAATACCTGCCGCAATTCAAATTCTATGTTTCCGGATTCGATACCAGTCCATATGGTATTGAATGGATGCGGTTTGAGCCCGACAGCCCGATTCATGAACTGATCAAAACGGTCCCGCACCTGGCTTTTGAGGTGGATGACCTGGATGCTGAGCTTGCCCATCGGAATTTAACCATCTTAACACCGCCAAATTCACCCTGTGAAGGGATAAGGGTAGCCATGATCGTTCATAATGGAGCCCCGGTCGAACTTATCGAGTTTGATAAAAAAGTTGTACTACCACTATAGTGGGACTACGAGTTTTAATCCGTAATAGCAGATTATTAATGTTAAAGTTGTACTACCACTATAGTGGGACTACAAGTTTTATGAAAAGCCCCTTAGAAAAATCCGGAAGCCTGCTTCTCAGTTGAGCGTGCAAAATAATCACACATTTCACCCGTTAGTTATCTGTATTGACCTGATCATTGCATCTCAAGACCGACACGATGACTTACACCGAAAGCTACTTCCTGCTCAAAACCCTGCTGACATCCAAATCTGAAACAAAAATCATAGATGTCACGGAGATACTGGAATTCCCATTCACATCATCATCCTACAAAATACTCCCAGGAAATAAGGATTATTACTGCGAAAGGCACTTACAGCATATCAATCCTGGTTATTCCTTTTACACCGAGATTGGTACATTACAGGACGATGTGCATAAGAAGGACATTGAAGTCATGGAAAACCGGTCGTTCAATTACCATATCATCAGGCCGGAAGGAAAGGAAAAATGCCGGAAGGTGACATTTCTCTTCCACGGTTTTAACGAAAAAGACTGGACCAAGTACCTGCCCTGGGCTCACGCTTTATGCAAGGGTACCGGCAGTGCAGTCGTTCTCTTCCCCATTGCTTTTCATATGCAGCGCGCACCCAAACACTGGAGCAGCAAGCGTGAAATGTACAAACTCAGCGCAGAGCGCAGGCAGCGTTTCCCCAATATTATACATTCAACGCTTTCGAACGTAGCCATCAGTATGCGCCTCCATTCAATGCCGCAGCGGTTTATCTGGTCAGGCTTGCAAACATATTACGATATCATTCAATTCATCGAATCCTGCAAACAAAACCAGCACCCGGCCATACACCGTGAGTTCAGCTTCAACATTTTCGCATACTCCATCGGTGGTTTCCTGGCGCAGATACTCAAGCTGACCAATTACAACCATTATTTTGACAATACAAAAGTTTGCCTGTTCTGTAGCGGAGCCGCCTTCAACCGACTGTCACCCGTTTCGAAATTCATCCTCGACAGCGAAGCCAATGTGGCCCTTTATTCCTTCCTGGTTGAGCATTTCGAGAAGATGCTCGAGAAAGACAGGCTCCTCAACCATTATATCCGTGAAGACCATCAGGAAGGAAAAGTCTTCTTTTCGATGCTGGACTATAAGAAGATGCGGGAATTCAGGGAAGGGCTTCTAAAAAAATATGAAAACCATATTTACGCCATCACCCTGAAAAAAGATAATGTCATCCCCCCATTCGAGGTCGTAAACACCCTGCAGGGAGCCTGGCGCAACATTAACATCTGTGTCCATGAGATCGATTTCGATCGGGATTATCTTCACGAAAACCCTTTCCCGACGAATGTTGCTTATTCACAACAGGTTGATGAGGATTTCAGGATTACTTTCAACAAAATTTGCCAATTTCTTGTTAATTAAAGAAAGATTGTATCAGAAGGCTAAGCCTTTTCTTTTTTATTTCTGTCCGACTTTCATGGTTCATATTCCTATAATTTTACAGCATGAAGAAGAAACTCCTGATATTTGCTTTAATTCTGTGGATTCCTTCTTCGCTGGTGACCGCACAATCAAAAATTCCGTTAAAACTCGCAATAGGTAACGAAGCTACTGCTATTCCCTTTACACGGTTCTTTACCACTCCGGTACACCCGTGCTTCCAGACCGGAACAGAGTTTCTGCATAAATCCGGTCCACATTATGAGTTTTATCAAACCGCCAACCTGGGATATATCTATCATAACCATCTCTACCAGGGAATTTATTTGAATACAGGCCTCGGTTATGATTATTACACGGCCGACGGCGGGCTCATTTCGAATGCTTACGACCTGAACGTTTTCCTAACCGCCCTGTTCAACGGGCAGATCATTTCCCAAAATTCACTTGCTGAAATGATGAACTGGCAAATTTCCATAGAGACCGATCCGGAATTCTTCCCGCTCTGGTATGGTCTCGGAATCTTTAAAATGGAAACCCCCTGGGGCGATGCATATTTCCATAGCGGCGACGCTATCGGTTATTACGCTTGCATGGCATACTTTCCAGATCGCAATACTACCATCTGCTGGGCAGTGAAAGGGAACTACGGAAAAATCGATGAATTTACCTCCACGAAAAATGCGATGGAGAAGATTTTCGGAACGGTGCTTTAACAGGGACTCAAGCCTTTTTCGATTGAAAACCTGCTTCTTAGCTGGCTAACATAGGCGCCCTGCTCTGTCATGGGCTGAAAATCAGCAAAAGCTTGAATCCAGGAAAGAGCACAAACCGCTACAAAGTGCCCTGGACATGGCAGCAGAAACCTGGATCGAAATCCTGATCGAGACAAAGTACTTCCAGTTGCAGGAATTAATTTCAATGTTCAAGTCATCAATGAAAATCTCGATAAAAGTTATATGGAAATGAATTTAATCCGTTTGGATTTAACCAGTAAGCAAATGATTATTATGTTGTTTTATCTAAATTTGCCAGGAATATTAGTAGATTTTTGTGAAAAACATACTGATCATAGATGATGAAGAAAAGTTAAGGAACCTATTATCCAGGCTCATCTCCCTGGAAGGTTTTAATGTTTACAATGCGGAAAACTGCAATGCTGCGTTGAAGAAACTTGAACAAACCGATTTTGATGTTATTTTGTGTGATGTCAGACTGCCCGATGGGAATGGGGTTGATCTTACAAAAAAGATTAAGGAAAAATACGCTCTTTCAGAAGTCATATTGCTGACTGCTTACGGAAATATTCCCGATGGTGTGCAGGCCATCAAAAATGGCGCCTTCGATTACATTACCAAAGGTGAAGATAATAATAAAATCATCCCATTGATCTATCGGGCTATTGAAAAAGTTGAGCTTACAAAAAGAGTCCGCCAGCTTGAAGTACAATTAGGGGAAAAATATTCGTTTGAGAACATCCTCGGAAAATCGAAAAGCATTCTGCAGGCTGTTGAACTTGCCAGAAAAGTTGCCGGCACCGACACCACTGTTTTGCTGACTGGAGAAACCGGCACCGGGAAAGAGGTTTTTGCCCAGGCAATCCACCAGGAGAGCCTCAGAAGAAAGCATAATTTTGTTGCTATCAATTGCTCTGCATTCAGTAAAGAGTTGCTTGAGAGCGAAATGTTCGGTCATAAAGCCGGAGCTTTTACCGGCGCCGTTAAAGACAGGAAAGGTTTATTTGAAGAAGCCAATCACGGCACGATCTTCCTGGATGAAATCGGAGAACTGGAAACAGAACTACAGTCGAAATTACTGCGAGTCCTTGAAAGCGGGGAATTTCTCAAGATCGGGGAAACAAAACCGACTAAAGTCAATGTAAGGGTGATAGCTGCCACAAACCGCGATTTGGAGCAGGAAGTACTAAAAGGTAAATTCAGGGACGACCTGTATTACCGGATATCTGTATTTCAAATCAAGTTACCATCTCTCAGGGAGCGTATCAGCGATCTTGAAATACTCGCTGCTGCTTTTCTTAATTTATTCTCGTCAAAAACGAATAAACGGATTACATCCATCTCAGGCGCCACAATGGAATTAATGAAGCAGCATGCATGGAAAGGAAATATCAGGGAACTTAAAAACGTTATTGAAAGAGCTGTGATCCTTACCGATGGCGAAGAAATCAGGCCTGAATCATTACCTCTGGAAATGCAACAGATTTTGAAACATGCAAGTAATAAACAACTATCAGCTTTTGAACTGGCCAGTGCCGAAAAACTTCATATCCTGAAAGTGCTCAATTATACGAACGGCAATAAAACCAAAGCCGCAGAATTGCTTGGGATTGCTCTTACAACCCTGTATCGGAAAATCTCCGAGTACCAAATTTAGCCTGTCCCCCTTCCAAAATAGCAGGATCAACCCTATCATTCCGATAGGGTTTTACAGGACCAGGATATCAGGCCAAAACCCTTATCTATTGATTTACATGTATATATGATTTGTTCCGAAGGTTGGAACAGGATTTGGCATGTCCTAATCAATAAAAATAATTGAATATGACAACTTTAATCCTTATAACAGCCACAGTGTTATTATTCTGGTTGTTTTTCAGGTCAATTGATTTTTTTGAAAAAATCTAATAAAATGGAAACAAAGATTCAAAAAACGTTGAAACAATGGTTTCCGGAGTTGTTTGCCGGCGCATCCGAAAGCAGCATGCAATCGGATTACGAGTGTCTTCAGTATTTCGCAAGATACACCATTAAACTTATTGAGGAGCATCAGGAAAACGAGAAAGGGCCATTTAGGATCGTAAATATGCTCTATCAGCATGGCAGTCTGCACGACAGGAACGCTATTGAAAATGAATTCTTCTGCACCTCATCAAAGGCAGAAAGTCCCGGTAGCTTAAAACTGCACCTGAGTCTCATGCCTGAAAATCTGCAGGCGGTTTACGTAAAGACCATCTTAGAAAATTAATGCCATGATCATATTATTCTTAATCTCTTTCGCAGTATTCGGTTATTTAGCCTATGTACTGCTCAAACCTGAAAAAATTTAAGCCATGGGCACAGAAATTTCAGGAGTGATCCTGATGTATTTCATAGTAGTGGCATTGGCCATTCCGTTAGGGAGATACATCGGAAAAGTATACTCGTATCAACGTACATTTGCGGATAAAGTATTTGATCCGGTTGATAACCTGATCTTCAGGTTTAGCCGGATAAACCCTTCGCTGGGGATGAGCTGGCAGCAATCCCTGGCAGCCATGCTGACCATAAACCTGATCTGGTTCCTGGTTTCCATGTTCATATTAATGAATATGAGCTGGTTACCAATAAATCCTGACGGAAATCCATCCATGAGTGCAGACCTTGCATTTAACACTTCAGTCAGTTTTGTAACCAATACCAACCTTCAGCATTATTCCGGAGAAACCGGTGTTTCTTACCTCGGTCAATTAATCTTAATGTTGTGGCAATTTATCAGTGCAGGTACAGGCATGGCTATATGTGCGGTAGTATTCATCGCTTTAAAAGAAAAATATACTCAGAAACCAGGTAATTTCTACAGCTTATTTGTGAGGAGCTGTACCAGGATTCTTCTTCCACTTGCTTTAATCGGAGGTACTATCCTGGTATTCAATGGTTCCCCGATGACTTTTGACGGTAAAGACAGCATTACAACATTGGAGGGGGCCACACAGGAAGTCAGCCGGGGCCCGGTAGCTGCATTTGTTATTATAAAGCAACTGGGAACCAACGGAGGAGGGTTCTATGGCCCCAACTCCACTAATCCTATGGAAAATCCTAATTATGTGACGAATGTCGTAGAGACGGTAAGCATTATGCTGATTCCCATAGCCATGGTCTTTGCTTTTGGGTATTTAATGCACCGGAGAAGGCTTTCGCTGGTGATATTCGGGGTCATGACCGCAGGTTTTCTGATGCTGCTAATCCCATCCATAGTTGCTGAAATGAAAGGAAATCCTGAGGTTGCTCAAATGCAAATCCTGCAGGACATGGGCAACATGGAAGGCAAGGAAGTCCGCTTTGGCCCGGCTGCTTCAGCCTATTGGGCGATTAACACCACCTGCACCAGCAATGGATCGGTGAATGCGATGCACGACAGCATGATGCCTATGACCGGAATGAACACCATGCTGGGCATGATGGTAAACAGCTTTTATGGCGGCGTCGGAGTAGGTTTTCTGAACTTTTACATTTTCATTATCATCGCGGTCTTTATTTCAGGGCTTATGATTGGCCGGACACCGGAATTCCTGGGCAAAAAAATTGAGGCGAAAGAAATAAAGATCGCCATGATTATTGCCCTTTTGCATCCTTTGCTCATCCTGGCCGGCACTGCCTTGTCCAGTTTTCAGTTTGCCCGTGATCCGGCAGAATATGCAAGCTGGCTGAATAATCCGGGATTTCATGGTTTCAGCGAAATGCTGTATGAATTTTGTTCAGCTTCCGCCAATAACGGCAGCGGATTTGAAGGATTAGGCGATAATACCATGTTCTGGAATATTTCAACGGGTCTGGTCATGTTGCTGGCAAGGTACCTTCCTATTATCGGTCCTGTGGCCATAGCAGGCATTCTGGCCGGGAAAAAGTACATTCCTGATAGTATGGGTACGCTCAGGGTTGACACACCGACATTTGGTATGGTGGTATTTGCAGCCATATTCATCCTGGTCGCTTTGTCATTTTTTCCCGTGCTTGCACTGGGACCGCTTGCCGAATATTTCACACTGTATTGAAAAATAACGAACTATGAAATCAAATACGTCCCTTTTTCAAAAAGAACAATTAAGGGAGGCTTTCATCCAATCCTTTGTTAAACTGGACCCGAGGTCAATGATATATAATCCGGTCATGTTCACCGTTGAGATTGGCACTCTGGTTATGATGGTTGTCAGTTTTATCACGCTTCGGGGTGAAAGTACCCAGGGGTCTTTCGGCTACAACCTGACGATTTTCCTGTTGCTGCTTATCACTTTGTTATTTGCCAATTTTGCAGAGGCCATCGCTGAAGCCAGAGGCAAGGCCCAGGCCAACTCCCTGCGTAAAACACGTGAAGAGACACCGGCCAGGCTGGAAGACGGACGGCTGGTTTCTTCGTCGCAACTTAAAAAAGGAGATGTTTTTATCTGCGAGGTCGGAGATATCATTCCCACTGACGGTGAAATCATTGAAGGCCTGGCGACCATTGACGAAAGCGCGATTACGGGAGAAAGTGCGCCGGTGATCAGGGAATCGGGAGGAGACAGAAGTTCTGTCACGGGTGGAACAAAAATTCTCTCCGACAGGATCAAAGTTTTGGTCACTGCCCAACCTGGCGAAAGTTTCCTGGACAAAATGATCATCCTGGTGGAAGGGGCTTCCAGGCAAAAAACACCGAATGAGGTTGCATTGACAATATTATTAGCCGGTTTTACATTGATTTTTCTTATTGTTACCGTGACCCTGAAACCATTTGCCGACTATGCCCGGACCAGCATCGCCATTTCGGCATACATCGCGCTGTTTATCTGCCTTATTCCCACCACCATTGGCGGGTTATTGTCGGCCATAGGCATAGCGGGCATGGACCGCGCTTTGCGCGCGAATGTTATCACCAAGTCAGGCAAAGCGGTCGAAACGGCAGGAGACATTGATGTGTTGTTGCTGGATAAAACCGGAACGATCACTATCGGAAACCGCAAAGCAACCTTGTTTTACCCGGTGAATGGTGCTGACAGGCAACATCTGATGCACATTGCTGCACTGAGTTCTATTGCAGACGATACACCTGAAGGCAAATCGATCATTGACCTGGCGGGAGTCGATGCGGACAGTATCAGGCCGGAAAATCCCAGGTATATAAAATTTTCAGCCCAGACACGTTCATCGGGAATTGAGTTCGGAGATACCGTTATACGAAAAGGTGCCTATGATGCGATCAGAAACATTGTTGAGAATGCCGGACGCAGTCTCCCGGCAGAAGTCGATGATATTGTCCGGAATATTTCTTCGAATGGTGGTACCCCACTGGTTGTCATTGAAAACTATGAAGCGAAGGGCGTGATCGAATTGCAGGATGTCATTAAAACCGGCATCAGTGAAAGGTTCGGACGGCTTAGAAAAATGGGGGTCAAGATGGTTATGGTGACTGGTGATAATCCCTTAACGGCAAAATTTATTGCGGAGAAAGCGGGAGTAGATGAATTTATTGCCGAAGCCAGGCCGGAAGATAAGATGGAGTACATAAAAAAGGAACAAGCGGCCGGGAGGCTGGTGGCCATGATGGGCGACGGCACTAATGATGCGCCTGCACTTGCCCAGGCTGACGTCGGCGTGGCTATGAACAGCGGCACACAGGCCGCCAAGGAAGCAGGAAATATGGTTGACCTTGACAATGACCCCACCAAGCTGATTGAAATCGTTGAAATCGGTAAACAGCTTCTGATGACCAGGGGATCATTGACCACCTTCAGTATTGCCAATGATGTAGCCAAATATTTTGCAATTATTCCGGCTTTGTTTATTACTGCAATCCCTGCGTTGCAGGGCTTGAACATTATGCAGCTTGCCAGTCCGGAGAGCGCTATACTTTCAGCGGTTATTTTTAATGCTATCATTATTCCCTTACTTATTCCACTGGCTTTGAAAGGGGTTAAATACAAACCCATCGGTGCGAGCGCATTACTCCGGCGAAACCTGTTCATATACGGCCTTGGTGGAATCATAGTCCCGTTTATCGGGATCAAACTGATCGATTTGTTCATTGCGACCTTACTTTAAAATCATCTCTAATGAAAAAGAATATATTACCGGCATTGAGGCTCACCCTTATTTGCATGATATTATTCATGGGCATTTACACCATCATCATGCTTGGAATTGCGCAATTAGCGCCGGGTCAGGGCAAAGGAGCCATGGTGATCCGGGAAGACAGATCCTTTCATATAAATGTCGGACAATCATTTGTTCAGGATAAATATTTCTGGTCCAGGCCTTCAGCGGTAAATTACAATGCAGCCGGTTCCGGTGGTAGCAATAAGGGGCCATCCAATCCTGAATATCTTGCGATAATACAGGACCGGATTGACACTTTCCTGGTCCATAATCCCGGAGTAAGCAAAAACGAGATTCCATCCGACCTGGTCACCGCAAGCGGTAGTGGATTAGATCCGCACATTTCGGTGCAAGCGGCAACTATCCAGGTAAAGAGAATTGCAAAGGCACGTGATATTTCTGAAAATGAACTCTTTCAGCTTATACAAAAAAATACAGAAAAACCCTGGCTTGGTCTTTTTGGCACGGAAAGAATCAATGTGCTCAGGTTAAATCTTGAGTTAGACAATATTCATCATCAATAAACCATGTTAAGATTCAATCATTTTTATAAAGCGATAATCCTGGTTTTCCTCAATATTTTCATATTTTGCCAGAGCCCGAAAGCACAGGAAAATGAAAAACAGTCGCCTTTCGACGTAAAACTTGATTTTGTCAGCACTTATGTATGGCGGGGGACAATGTATTCAGGGCCCTCGGTACAGCCTTCGGCTAGTTTTGAGTCCAAAGGGTTTAAAGCCGGGGCCTGGGCTTCGGTTGATTTCATTGGAACATATTTCGAAGCCGACCTTTATGTATTGTACACATTTAATTTTGGGTTGAGCATAGGCGCAACCGATTATTATTATCCATTTTACAGTTATACAGATTATACCGATTCCACAGGTTCTCATGCTTACGAGATCAACCTGGGTTATACAATAAAAAATGTTTCACTATCAGCTAATTATGTAATTAATGAAGCTGGAGCCGCCGGTTCAATGGGAGGCGATATCTACGCGGAAATTAAATACAGTTTCAAATTTGTCAGCTTATTTGCCGGAGCAGGCAACGGATGGTTGACGGTGGAAGATCAGGGCGAGCCGGAAGCAAACGATAAATTCGGCCTGCTAAACATTGGAACAACCATTACTAAAGGAATCAGAATAACCGACCAGTTTCAACTGCCCATTTTTGGTTCGCTGATCTGGAATCCTTTTGCCGGGCATTTCTATATTGTTGCAGGTTTTTCCTTATGAGTGAAACAGGAAAAAGCGGTCACTGGTTTGGTCAAAAAGGTATTAATTGAAGTAATTTTGTCTTCATATTATGGTTGATAAAGAGCAAAATGTGCAGCATTTTCTCGATCTGATCAAAAAATCAAGGAGAGGAAAATTTAAAGTTTACATCGGGATGAGCGCCGGTGTTGGAAAAACTTTCCGTATGTTGCAGGAAACGCATACTTTGCTTAAAAACGGTATCGACGTAAAGATCGGTTATATAGAGACCCACCAAAGACAAGAAACGGAAGAATTACTGATCGGACTGCCTATTATTCCGAGACGGAAGATCTTTTACAAAGGAAAAGAACTCGAAGAAATGGACGTTCAGGCAATTATTAACCTCAGGCCTGAAGTTGTGGTCGTAGATGAACTGGCGCATACCAACATAGAAGGAAGTGTGAATGAAAAACGGTGGCAGGATGTCATGGATATTCTGGATACGGGAATTAATGTCATTTCAGCCGTGAATATTCAGCATATAGAAAGCCTGAACGAAGAGGTCAGGGAAATTACAGGAATTGAAGTCAGGGAAAGGATTCCGGACCTTGTGCTCGCCCAGGCTGATGAGGTCGTGAACCTGGATCTTACAGCAGATGAACTGATCACACGATTGAAAGAGGGGAAAATATACCATGCTGAGAAGATTGGAATGGCTTTACAGAACTTTTTTAAGAGTGACAACATTTTACAGCTCCGGGAACTTGCACTGAAGGAAGTTGCATCGCAGGTGGAAAGAAAGGTGGAAACAGAAGTGACCAGGCCAAACTCATTAAAACATGAGCGATTCCTGGCCTGTATAAGCAGCAATGAAAAAACAGCCCGGACGGTCATCAGGAAAACAGCCCGGCTTGCCAATTATTACAACAGCAAATGGTATGCATTGTATGTTCAGACGCCAAAAGAAGGAGCGTCGAAAATCCCGCTTGATAAGCAGCGCCATCTGATCAATAATTTCAAGCTAGCCACCGAACTGGGCGCAGAAATCATCAAAGTGGAAAGCCCGTCGGTTGCCAAAGCCATCATTGAACAGGCTGATCAGAGAAAAATCACCACGATTTGTGTCGGAAAGCCCCATTTGACCTTGTTCAAAATTATCCTCGCCTCGAATGTTTTTAATGAGCTCCTCAATAAAATGTCTTTGAATAATGTTGACCTGATAATTCTTTCATAAATGAAAATCAAAACGAAGTTAACCCTTGGCATTGGTATACTGGCATTGTTGATCCTCATTTTTAGCCTCGTAGGGACTTATTATATCAGTGCACTAAAACAGGATGCTGAAAATATTCTCAGGGCCAATTACAAAAGCCTGGAATATTGTCGGAATATGCTGGCAGATATGAATGAATACCAGGAGAATTCCCTGGAAACATTTGAGATTAATCTTAAAAATCAGGAGGCTAATATTACGGAAATCGGAGAAGAAGTTCTGACACACGATTTGCGTCAGGATTTTGGAAAATATAAGATGAACCCGGCCGATATACAGCTTGTAATTTCTATCAGGAAGACTTTGTATCAAATCATCGATATTAATATGGAGGCCATTCAAAGAAAGAATCTATTGGCCGGGGAAACTGCTACGAATGCTGTATTCTGGATTATTGCAACTGGAGCTTTATGTTTAATAATATCCATATTTCTCTTATTTAATTTACCGGGCAAAATTGCAAATCCAATTTCCAGGCTCAGCGAGAGCATTAAACAAATTGCTTCAAAAAATTATTCCGAACGGATTCATCTTGATGGTTCCGGTGAGTTCGTCCAGCTTGCCGAGTCATTCAATACCATGGCCGAAAAACTGGAAGAATACAATAACAGCAACCTGGCCAGGTTGATGATGGAGAAAAAGAGAATCGAAACACTTATCAATAACATGCCCGATCCCGTCATCGGCCTGGATGAGCAGCTAAAGATCATCTTTGCCAATCAGGAAGCGATAAAGATTTCAGGTTTGGACGAGAGTTCAATGATCGGGCACAATTCACTGCAATTGGCTGTTAACAATGATCTGATACGTACACTTATCCAGGATTTGACCGACCCCGACAATAGTTCCGGGACGAAACAAAAACCCATTAAAATCTATGCGGATAATAAAGAAGCCTACTTTGAAAAAGATATACTGCATATTTCGGTAACCCCTCCCGGAGAGGCTGTTCAACGGCTGGTCGGTCATGTGATCATTTTAAAAAATGTCACCGAATATAAAGAACTTGATTTTGCCAGGACCAATTTCATTGCGAATGTCTCCCATGAATTCAAGACACCGATATCCTCGATAAAAATGAGCCTGCAATTGCTGGAGAATGAGCAAATAGGCAAGTTGAACGAAGAACAGAAGAACTTGCTGGAAAGTATAAAGGACGATGCAGGCCGTTTGCTGAAAATAACTGGTGAATTGCTGAATATGACCCAGGTGGAGAGTGGTAATATTCAACTTACATTCCTGCCGACAGATCCCAGGGAAATTCTGACCTATGCCATGAATGCAACCAAAATACAGGCTGAACAAAAATCGATACAGTTTGAAGTCGATTGTCCAGACAATATTTCAAGAGTCCAGGCGGATATTGAAAAGACAGCCTGGGTTGTAACTAACCTGATCTCTAATGCCATCCGCTATTCTTATGATCATTCTGTCATCTACCTCAGCGTCATGGAAAACAACAACAACATTATGGTCTCTGTCAGGGATACCGGACAAGGAATATCTTCTCAATACAAAGACAAGGTTTTTGACCGATATTTCAGGGTTCCCGGTACGAAAAAAGAAGGTACGGGGCTGGGTCTGGCGATTAGCAGGGAATTTATTGAGGCACAAGGTGGCAGAATCACCCTGGAGAGTGAATTTGGTGAGGGAAGCAAATTTACTGTTATCCTTAAAAAGGTCTAGCCGGTATTATTTTCCTTAATGGCTCATCGTTAAGGACATAAACGATAACTGACCCATTTTCTTTTATTTTTGAAGTATCTTCGTGTCTCCGTGGTTACTAAAACAATATTAATTTCACGAACCGGATAAATTGAACCTATGGCTGAATTAAAAACCCAACAAAACGACGCGAACGTTGCTGATTTCATCAACACATTCGCCGATACTGAACAGAAGCGTAAAGATGCGTTTGAACTGTTGAAACTGATGCAGGATTTTACCGGCTTCGAGCCAAAAATGTGGGGCCCGTCCATCATCGGATTCGGAATGTATCATTATAAATCAGAGCGGAGCCGGCAGGAAGGCGACTGGCCACTGGTCGGCTTCTCGCCCAGGAAAGCAGCAATCTCGCTCTATGTATACTCCGGAGCACCGGGACAGGAAGAGTTGTTGAAAGACCTGGGCAAATTCAAGATGGGAGCGGGATGCATCTATGTCAAGAAACTGTCTGACATTAACCAGGATGTGTTGAAGAAAATCATGAAGACAACTATTGATTTTTTGAAGGAGAAGTATAAATAGGAGAAATGGTCGCATTACAAGTTTGAGCAGCCTCTTTTTTTGGTAGTCCGACGACTGAAGCCGTCGGTTCCCTTTTTGTAACATACTTGGAACCAACGGCTTTAGTCGTTGGAGCACAAATCATTAGAAGGCCATAGCTCGTTTATATTTACTTATGATACAGCTTCAAAATAATGAGGAATATGAAAATTAGATTCTCACACTATCTTCTTTTACTTCTGGCTATAGAGATAACATATTCCTTCGGCCAGTCGGTAACGGTCGATACCACGGTTTACTACATCGAAATCGACAACGCTGTCCGGGAAAAAATACAGCAGTACAATGCCGACCAGGTGCTATTGGTCCTGGATATCGACAACACCATCCTTACCAGCGATACCGACCTGGGCAGCGATCTGTGGTACCGTTGGCAGAGGGGAAAGCTGGACCTGAAGCCCCGGCCGGATCAGAAACTTAACGACAATTGCTTATTCAACGAAGCCATCTGCCTGCTGTATGAGCTGGGGACAATGTCGCTGACGGATAGCCTGCTGCCGGGCTTTATTGAAAGCTGGCAGAGCAGCGGGCTTACTGTCTTTGCACTGACGTCGCGCAGCCCGGAGTGCAGGCCTGCCACCGAACGCGACCTGGAACTTAATGGCATCGATCTTTCATCAAATAAGCTCCGGACCGCCGAAAGCACGGAAATCCATTTCGACCAGGCAGGCGACAGCAACCTGAGCTACAAAAAGGGGATTTTCATGACAAAAGGGGCCCACAAGGGGGAAATGCTGACCGATATACTTGAATTATCGGGAAGATCATTCAAGTCGATAGTTGTTGTTGATGATGGCGATGCCAATATCAGAAATTTCAAGGAAAGCGCCGCAAAATACAGGGCTGAAGACATCCTCCTGTTTTATTACACCCGGATCGTCAGCGACCGGCTTACGACGAACAATGGCACGGAACTTACACCAGAGCAGGCAGAAAAACTGGATAAGGACTGGGACGAACTGGTCCTTACACTCAATTCCATTTTCCCGGAACGGGTGGGGAAATCCTGCTGTGCAAAGAGTGTTTGCTTTTCAATCGATGACTTGCCGCTGGTCAGCTATGGCATCAAGGATTCCTCATATCAGTTCGCTGTTTCCTCAAGACTGATTTCATCGCTGGCACAAAACCAGGTGCCGGCTATCGGATTTGTCAATGAAGACAAACTGGTTCAGGATGGGAAGCTGTTGCCCTGGAAGGCCGGGATCCTTCAAAGCTGGGTGGAAACCGGCCTTGACCTGGGAAACCATACGTATTCGCATCCTGATTATAATAATGTTTCGTTCAAAGAATTTACCGACAACCTGGTCAAGGGCGAATCCATGACAAAGGAGATCCTTGCCGGGCAAGGGAAATCGTTTAAATATTTCCGGCATCCTTACCTTCATACAGGGAATACGAAAGAGAAAGCCGATTCGCTGGATGAATTCCTTGCAGCGCATGGTTATGTGACAGCCCCGGTGACTATCGACAACGATGACTATTTATTTGCAAAGGCCTATCATGTGGCATACCAGGGAAAAGATACGGCCCTGATGAGCCGTATCGGACGGGATTATATCGGATATATGGAAAAGAAGCTGGTTTATTATGAAAGCCTGTCGGATTCATTGTTCGGAAGAAATATAAGCCAGATCCTGCTGATCCACGCCAGCCTGCTGAATGCCGATTATATGGACCAGCTCATTGATCTTTACAGGGATCACAACTACTTTTTTATCGGCATGGACCAGGCTTTGAGAGATCCTGCATTCACCACACCCGTGACCGTTTACGTCAATCAGGGCATTTCCTGGATCGACCGCTGGGCGCTATCCCGTGGCAAGAAAGGCAGCTTTTTCTCAGGTGACCCGGTGACGCCGGAGTATATCAGGGAACTGGCCAGGTAAAACACTGTTTAATCACTCCATCACCTCATAAATAACCATCGGGTTGGCCTTATTCTTTAAATTTACCTCCCCGACTTTCCGGCAGTTAAAATATTCTTTCACCTTTTGGTATGAGTTTTCGCTGATGATGACCTGTCCGGGCTTCGCTGCTGACTGCAGTCGTGCTGCCGTATTCACCACATCGCCGATCACCGTATAATCCAGGCGCCGCAGGCTGGCCGAACCGATATTTCCCGAAACCACCTCTCCGCTGTTGATTCCAATAGAGACATTGGGTTTGTAGGCGACGGTCTCCGACATAAAAGGCAATGTTGAAATTTCGGCCTTTACCGCCAGGCAAGCCTCAATCGCACGGTCCAGGTGGTGCTCATTGCGAAAAACAGCCATGATGGCATCTCCGATGAACTTATCAACAAAGCCCCCCTGGGCAATGATCTCTTTGACCATCACCTCAAAATAAGCATTCAGCAATTTCACCACATTGTCTGGTGTCTCGTTCTCGCTGATGGTGGTGAAGCCACAGATGTCGATAAAAGCTACCGTCGCTTCAACTGTTTCGTTCGACATCATCGATACTTCAAATTCGCGGGAACCCATAAAATTAAGCACCGTTTCATCAACATACATTCTCAGGATGTTGTTCTCTTTAATGGCCTTAAGGGTTTCCCTGATCTGGTTGACCTGCCTGAGCGTCTTTTCAATGGTAAGTTCCAGGTCCTTGAAATCTACCGGTTTGGTGACAAAGTCAAAGGCTCCCCGGTTCATGGCCATCCGTATATTTTCCATGTCACCATATGCCGATACAATGACCGTTTTCAGCAATGAATGCTGCTCATTGAGCCTTGAGAGCAAGGTGAGCCCATCCATTTCCGGCATGTTGATATCGCTCAGCACCACATCCACGTTGGAATGCTGCTCAAGCTGCTCCAGTGCATGCCTTCCGTTTATTGCAAATACAAATTCATACTGCTGTTCACGGATCTTCTGACGGAATTTCTGTTTGATCAGAACTTCCAGGTCGGCTTCATCATCTACAACCAATATTTTTACCATGTTGCCAGGTTGTTAAGTTTCTCTTTCAATAAACCAAAATCGAGTGGTTTTGTTAACAGGTCCTTTGCGCCAAGCGCTTCGGCTGTCTTAAGGTTTTCCGCATCGCCGTAAGCAGTGATCATCATGACCACCGGTGGCGGCAATATAAATTTCTCCTTTATCTTCTTCAACAATTCCAGGCCGCTCATTCCGGGCATGTTTATGTCAGACAGGATCAAAACCACTTCATGATTGATCCGGTTCAGGTAGTTCAAAGCCTCAGGACCGGAGAAAGCGAAAACAAATTCCAGTTGCTTCTCCCTGATTTCTTTTCTGAACCGCTGTTCGAACAGTGCCTGTATGTCTCTTTCGTCATCGACTACCAATACTTTCATACGTTATCATATTTGATCCGCTACGCGGAAGTTGATTTTAAGTTAATAATGAATTCAGTGCCTTCACCTGGTTCAGACCTGACTTTAAGTTCCCCGCCATGTCCTTTGGTGATGATGTCATAACTCAAGGACAATCCCAATCCCGTCCCCTGCCCTGTTGGTTTTGTGGTGAAAAATGGCTGAAATATCTTGTCCATAATTTCGTCGGGAATTCCGAGGCCGTTGTCTTTCACACTGATCTCGATAAAGTTGCCGAGGTTTTTGGTGGTGACTACCACGGCTGGCTGGTAGTTTAAACGTGTTAGGTTCGCAGAACCTGACAGGTTTTTTTCCGTTACGGCATAAAATGCGTTGTTGATCAAATTCAACAATACCCGGCCAAAATCCTGCGGGATAACATTGATTTTGGGAAGGCTTTCGTCGAAATCCGTTTTAAAATTTGCATTGAATGACTTGTCTTTTGCCCTCAATCCATGATAAGCCAGCCGTAGGTATTCCTCACACAACACATTTATATCGGTTAGTTCTTTCACTCCACTGCTGCTGCGGCTATGCTGAAGCATCCCTTTTACAATCGCATCGGCCCGCTTACCGTGAAGCAGTATTTTATCAAGATTTTGTTTGATGGTATCCAAAATCTCTAATGCGGACTGCCGATCCCTCGCTTCGCTCGGGACAGGCTGCCAACTGCCAACGGCCAACTCCTGTTTCATTTCATGCACCAGTTCGGCACTTACCTCACTGAAATTATTGACGAAATTCAGCGGGTTCTGGATCTCATGGGCGATGCCGGCGGTGAGTTCTCCGAGGGATGCCATCTTTTCCGCGTGGATCAGTTGCGTCTGGGTAGATTTCAGATCTGCAAGGGTTTTGTTAAGCCGGTTGTTCAGCTTTTTCTTTTCAATAAAACGGACAAAGATGATCCCAACAAGAACAAAGGCGACAGACATTCCGAACAAGCTGAAATTCCTGGTGATCTTCTGTCTCCTTATTTGGGCCTGGTTGAGGGCAAGCATCTTTTCGTGGCTCTCATTCTGCAATGCCAGTTTGTTCTCAAAATCAAGCCGGTTCGACAGTGTTGTAATCTTTTCAAGATTCTCGATAGCAAGAACTGAATCTTTAACCTTGATATACTTATGAAGGTTAAGAAGGGCATTTTTATAATCTCCCAGTTCCGAATAGGTATTGGCTATATTCAGGTGAAGGTCCTTTAAAAATACCGGCAAAGGTCTGGGGGCATTTTTTTCGGCTCGTTTCAACCAAACCAGGGCTTCGCCGGGCTGTCCCTTTTCGAGATAAATTTTGGCAATGCTTGTGGCGGCTTTAACTTCAGCCATCGGGTAGTTCTCAGCCCGGCTCAGTTCCAATACGGTCAGAAACTGCTCCATGGCTTTATCATGTTCTGAATTTTTCATGTAGACTGACCCCAGTTCAAGATAGGCAAGGATGATATTGGTCCGGGAACCATCCAGCCAGGTAAAATCCAGGGAAGCCTTGTAATTGTGTATCGCTTCGGGGAACATGTTTAAGCTTTCGTAGATATGGGCCAGATAAGCGTATGAAGAAGCCGTGTAATAATACTCATTCGTTCTTAACCTGATTTTCAGGGCGGCTTTGTGCTGCTCCAGCGCCATCTCAAATTTGCCGGCATGCATGTTGGTAACCCCCATATCGTTATAAATCCTGGCTATACCTGAAGAATCTTTCATCTGTTCATAGATCTGCAGGGCTTCCTGCTGAACCTTTATAGCATCATCGTACTTTTCCACAAATAAGTAAACAAAACCCATGGCAAGGAGGGCTTCAACCATGGTGGCGCTGTCGCGTGCCTGGCGACTTATAGATAATGATTCCATAATATTTTCCATGGCATCGCCAAAATTGCCTTTATACCTCAGGGAAATTCCAATATTAAGCAACTGGTTGGCCTGGCCATTTTTATTGTCGGATTCAATGTAAAGCCCCAGGCTCTTCCGGTAAAAATCCAGTGCCGGCGCCGGTTGGTATGCTTCATCATAAATTAATCCTATCAGCGAATATATCCCGGCCTGCTCATTTTTATCACCGGCTTCCTGTGCCAGCAGCAACGCCGATTGAAGCGTATCTATAGCACGATTTAAATCACTCTTCTTTAAGCTTCTCGCCATGTTCTTCAGCGACATAATTTTAAGCTTCATGTAACGGTCCAGGTATTTTTTATCCTTAGTATCTGCGGATTTCAGCAGTTTTTCTGTTAATTGCAAAGCCATGGAAGCACAGGCCAGACAACTGTCGTCAAGGCTTCCCATGTAATATTCATAGGCCTGCTCATTCAACGATACGATGCGGCCAGTATCGCTCACAAAACCCCCTGCAGTTAGGTCATCACCCTGTGCAGGAAAGGTTATCGCGCAAGCCATAAAAACCGAAAAAAATATGATCTGCAATTTCTGCATGATTATATCGGGATACTAATAATAAATTCAGTCTCTTCGCCTACTTTGGTATTCACCTTCAGCTCTCCGCCATGACCTTTGGTGATGATGTCATAACTCAACGATAACCCCAACCCGGTACCCTGCCCAGTTGGTTTTGTGGTGAAAAATGGCTGGAATATCTTGTCCATAATTTCGTCGGGGATTCCGGGGCCGTTGTCTTTCACGATAATTAAAACCTCACCCCGGCCCTCTCCTTGTAAGGAAAGGGAGCGCTTTGTGCTAACTGTAACGGTTGGTTTGTATTCTAAACCTGTCAGGTTTGAAAACCCTGACAGGTTTCGGTTTGAAACGGCATAAAATGCGTTGTTGATCAAATTCAACAATACCCGGCCAAAATCTTGCGGGATAACATTAATTTTCGGCAGAGTATGGTCGAAATCCGTTTTAATATCTGCATTGAATGACTTGTCCTTTGCGCGCAGGCCATGATAAGCAAGGCGAAGGTATTCATTACACAACGCATTTATATCCGTCGGTTCTTTCACTCCACTGCTGGTCCGGCTGTGCTGCAGCATGCCTTTAACAATGGCATCGGCCCGCTTGCCGTGAAGTAGTATTTTATCAAGATTTTGTTTGATATCATCCGCAATTTCCCCTGCCAACTGCCAACTGCCAACTGCCAACTCCTGTTTCATTTCATGAACCAGTTCGGCACTTACCTCACTGAAATTATTGACAAAATTCAGCGGATTCTGGATTTCATGCGCTATGCCGGCGGTGAGTTCGCCGAGGCTTGCCATTTTTTCGGATTGGATCAGCTGGGTCTGGGTTGCTTTTAATTCCCTGTAAGCCATTTCTATTTCTTTAGCCTGTGCGAGTTCTTTTTGCCGGGCACGCTCCTTTTCAGCCCGTAATAAGCGCCTCCGCTGGAATCGATCAACGGCTAGCACTAATCCGATAAATAGCAATCCATAGATCATATAGGCCCACCACTTTCTCCACCAGGGAGGCAAAATGACGATATCTATTTTTTTCTCAGCCCAAATGCCATAAACATTGGCCGCTTTAACGTGAAAGACATACTCTCCGGGAGGTACATTAAAGTAATATGCCCTTCTTTCCTCATTCGCCTTGCGCCATGAAATATCATAATTCTCCAGCATGAACAGTTGACGGTTTTCTTGTGGGTATGCATAATCGATAGCAGCGAAATCAAATGAAAAGACATTCTGGTTGTAGCTTAAACTAATCCTGTTGGCTTTTGATATATCTTCATTCAGTGGACCACCTTCACCCGGTTTAAGCGGCTGATCCCCGAGTCTGAAACTGGTTAAAAGGATTTCCGGTGCTTTTAAATTTCTGTTCAGTTCTTCAGGATAAAATGAAAAATAACCCGTCTCATCGCCAAAAAACAATTCACCATCACGACTTTCAAAGTTGGATCCTGATTTAAGTGCATTTTCCTTAACTCCAAAATAATTGCCGAATAAATTGATCTTTCTCCGGTCTGCATCCAAACTCACAATTCCTGATGTGGTTCCTAACCACAACAAATTACTGTTATCTTCCACAATGCTGACAACTTCAGTAAAATCATACAACGAATAGTAATCGGTGAAGCGAATAAAGGCATCCCGGCCGGGATCGTAAGAAAACAGGCCGTCACTGCTTCCGATCCACATCTTCCCGCTATTATCTTCATAAATGCAATTAATACCCGACCCATCAAGATATCTAATGAACTCATGATTTTCCCTGTTGAAAAGATTGATTCCAATGCCACTTGATCCTCCTATCCAGAATTTACCTGCCTTATCTTCCAGGATCGAGGTGATTACATTTTGTCCGAAAGCAGAATCGACCGGTTGGAGGAAATAGTGACCCATGCTCCTGGTTTCAGGATCAAGAAAAACAAGTCCCCGGAACGTCCCAAACCATAGGTTTTTATCCCTGTCCTCATAAATTGTAATCGTAAAATTATTATTCAGTAACCTGCTGAACTCAGGATCATTCCTGTAACGTGATAATTTCCCGCTATTTGTATCCCAAATGAAAAGCCCACTACCTGCGGACACCCAGAAATTACTCCGGCTATCTTTTTTGATTGTTTGAATATAATTATCATACAGTCCTTCAGGACTCACATCCGGGGGATTAAATAAGGTTATTCCGTTATCGAAACCGGTCCGGAGAAGTCCATTTTCAGTGCCAATTAACAATTCGCCATTCGATTGTTCGAGAAAACAATTGGCGGCGCCAAAAGATAAATTATAATGCGGTATCTCTTTTCGAAATGGATCTACGCAATATAAATTTCCGCTTAAAGTTCCAATCCAGATCTCTCCATCCCTGGAAGTACAAAACGACCATGCAGTCCGGTCAGTATAATTGCCTGCTATGTTTGTATCCGATCCGATATGTGTTATTTTACCTGCCATGGGATCATAATAATTAATCCCCGATTCAGAAGTCCCTATCCATAAAGAGCCATTCAGGTCGTCGTGAATAAATGTAATATGGTCAACCGTTCCGTATTCTTTGCTAAGGGGCGGGCGGCTGAGCTTTTCAGGATGCAGTGGATCATATGTTAAGCGCTCAAATGTACCATTGTCCCTGTCCATGGTATGGAGGCCATCACCCGCTGTACCGACCCAGAATGTCCCTTTGCTGTCCTCGAAAATAGCACTCACTTTATTATTTATCAAGCTGTACGGATCGGATGGATCATGCATATACCGGGTAAATTTCCCGGTCTCCCGGTCAAAACGGTTCAATCCTCCTTCGGTATTACCTTCCGCCACCCCGTAAACTGAACCCGTTCCAATCCATATAGTACCTTGTTTGTCTTTATAAATAGTAACAACCGCATCACAGCTCAGACTGGACGGATCAGCAGGATCGTTTATGTAATGCGTAAAGGTACCGCTTGAAGCATCGAAATGGTCAAGACCGACGCCGCCAATCCAGATATCCCCGTTATGGTCTGCAAGAAGGGCCGATTGGAAATCCAAACCGATACTTGCAGGATTGTTGGGATCATGCCTGAAATGTTGAAATATGCCGGTCTCAGGATCAAAACGGTCAAGCCCGGCACCCTGTGTACCAATCCAGATATTTCCAGCTGAATCGATGCAGATTGTTTCTAAAAGATTACTTGCCAGTGAATTAGGATCCAGTGGATTATTCTTGTAAGAAATCATTTCATAACCGTCATATCGATACAATCCTCTCCTGGTAGTAAACCAGAGGTATCCTTTCTGATCCTGTGCTATCGCGGTAACATGCCGGAAGCTGATGCCATCGGAAGGCAGCACCCTGTTGAAGAATAATTGCTGGCTGAATCCTGCGCAAACCTCAAAGAGCATCAGTAGTGAGATCAAGAATCTCTTCTGTATAGCCATGCCGGTTAACTTCTCAAGTATCCTCATTTACCATCATATTTTAACAGACGAATGATAAACTCACTCCCTTCGCCTTCTTTCGTCTCTAAGCTCAGTTCACCGCCATGACCCTTCGTCACAATATCGTAACTCAGACTCAATCCTAATCCTGTTCCCTGACCGGTGGGCTTAGTGGTGAAAAAGGGTTGAAATATTTTGTCTTTGATTTCTTCCGGAATGCCGTCGCCGTTGTCTTTCACCCTGATCTCGATGAAGTTGCCGAGGTTTTTGGTAGTGACTACCACGGCTGGCTCGTCGTTTAAACCTGTCAGGTTCGCAGAACCTGACAGGTTTCGGTGCGAAACGGCATAAAATGCGTTGTTGAACAGGTTCAGCAATACTCGGCCAATATCCTGCGGGATGACATTGATTTTTGGCAGAGTATGGTCGAAATCCGTTTTAATATCTGCTTTGAATGACTTGTCCTTTGCGCGCAGGCCATGATAAGCAAGGCGAAGGTATTCATTACACAACGCATTTATATCCGTCGGTTCTTTAACGCCAGTGCTGCTGCGGCTGTGCTGCAGCATTCCTTTCACGATGGCATCGGCCCGCTTGCCGTGAAGCAGTATTTTATCAAGATTTTGATTGATGGTATCCAAAATCTCTAATGCGGACTGCCGATCCCTCGCTTCGCTCGGGACAGGCTGCCAACTGCCAACTGTCAACTCCTGCTTCATTTCATGCACCAGTTCGGCACTTACCTCACTGAAATTATTGACGAAGTTCAGCGGGTTCTGGATCTCATGGGCTATGCCGGCAGTGAGTTCGCCCAGAGAGGCCATCTTTTCGGAATGGATAAGCTGGGCCTGGGTGGATTTTAATTCGTTAAGGGCATTTTCCACTTTTTCTTTTTCCTGCTTTAGCTCAACGGTCCTATGACTTACCATATCTTCCAGCCGCTGGTTCTCCTGACGAAGCAAGTATTCGTTTTCGCTCTTCAGTAACCTGATTTTTGCCGCGATCGCAAGTGAAAACAGTATGGCCTGCAATGCAATACTTATCAACAGGTTATTATGCGTAAACCAAGAGTAGGAAATGTTTCCTGAAACATAAACCAACAGGTATGGAATGGAGAAAAAAGTGGGCACGTATGCGATCAGGTATACCCCTGCCGGCTTGAATTTCTCCTTCAAACGGAGCAACCCGACCCCAAACAGGAACACCGATGCCAACCCGGAAACAAGTATTGTTAATCTTTCAAATCCTGGAACCTGGAAAACTGCAAAAAAAGCGGAAAGGATAAAAATGCCCTGGAATGTCCAGAAAACCTTGAAAATAAATGGATGCGCCCTGCGGCTGATATTTAAAAAGACATAACTGAACCAGAAGCTGAAAATAGCTGAAAACGACGGGATTAAGTTGAAAGAGATATGGTACCAGATCGTATTGTTGAAATACAGGAGCGAATTAAACAATCCCGTCAGGGTACTGATCTGGAGGATCAGGAAAAGCATATAAAATGCCAGGAGCAGGTACTCCATTTCACGAACCCGGATATAGATCAGCAGGTGATAAAGCAATACGCACAGAATGATCCCGAACAGAATCCCTTCGATAATAAAACTATAATGATTCCTGGTAAGAAGTGATTTGATCGTCATGATCCGGGCCGGGAAGGTTTTATATGCAGTACGGTTCAGTTTTAATAGATAGGTGTTTTCCGATCCCGGTGTTACGTTCAGTTCAAATAACTCGACCGGATAGTTTAAGTACTTCTCCGCCACCGGGGCCAGGATGCCCCCTTTAGAAATCGCTACAGGCCTTTCCCCATCAATCCTGTAAAGCTCAATTTCGAAATTTTGAATAATTGGCAGGGTAAGAAAGAGCGGTGTATGATCTGACGAAAACCTGAATATAAACCAGAAATCATACTTTCCATCGATATCCAGATCGATATCGGCATTGGAAAATGGTTTGAACAGCGATTGTTTGAGCAGCACTTCGTTCACATCAGTGCCTTTCTCTGTCCGCAACATGGTAGACTGCCCGATTAGAGGATAGGGGAGGTCGCTGGTTACTTTTATTGTTTCCGGAAGCTGGCCTGGTTGAGCGGCAACCGGTTTCACCAGCGAAAGCAAAAGCCCAAACAGCAGCAAAAAAATCTTTTGTTTGGCCAACCTTGTAAAGTGAATATTTCTTAAGCCCGGCATCATGCTGAAACACTTGGAATTAAATCTTTCCTTCTGAAAACCTGGATGATGTAGACGATGTTGAGAACAAAAACCGCTGTTGTGAGCCAGTGCAGGAAATGCGCTTCAGGATGATGCAGGTAAACAAAAATGCTCATCGAGGTATTGCCAAGGAATTTACTGATCGAAACCGTTTTGGTGGAAATCAGGCCCGGGGCTCTGCGGGTTGCGTTATACACAAAAAGTGCGGCCATCACCACGGTGATCATGTACGCCGAAGTGGTCCCCATTTTTGTGTCAAGGCCTTCCGTTTCGAAGAAATAAAATACCGGGATCCACCATAGCACCAGGGAGAGGAGGAACGGCAGGAACTTCTTACCGAATAAGTCTTTCGACATCTGACCGGCCCCGTATTTTACAGTATAGTAGAAAATAGCCACATCAAGGAAAAACCAGATGCGCAAACCCCACTCAAACAGTTTCCCCAGGTCGGTGTATAAAAGGAAAGCCCATGCGAACTCCCAGGCAATATTGGAACAAACGGCAAGGAATGGCATTTCAACTTTTTTGTAGCGGATGGCGTTCCTTACGATCACGAAATATGCTACGTTCCAAAGCATTGTGCCGGCAAACAGGAAACTCAGTTCGGTGACGGTATACGTCTCGAGGTTTATCCATGGATGTTTCATGACACCTGGGTTTTAGGTTTGGAAGCTTCCCAGTCTTTTTTCAGTGATTTCGGGATATAGAAATTGATGATCTTCGATTTTGTCATATGCCTGATCATGAGTAAGGATGTGTACTTCGTAAAAACCTGCAGCACCATGGCAAAAACCAGGCTGTGATCCAGGATTTCCATGATCCTGGTTATCCGCTTGATGTTACGGCTTACACGATCGATCTTGCTTTGTTTCATTTCAGGAACACCCAGCAGATCTGAAATTTTATCGCCCATCATAAGCCGCATCATGGCTAGATTGGTATCCGGCTTCATCATCACCGCCGACTTTTTACCCTGGAATTCCAGTAATGCTTTCATCAATTCGGCACCTTGCCGGCTTTCCGCCATCTGGTGGTTTAAGATACTGGTCCCAAGTTTCAGTGCATCGGCCGCATTTTCAGGGATCAAATCGTCGTGCAGCCCGGCAATATGTCCTACAACCCGCCAGCAATGTATATAAGCTTCCTTTTCAACAGGCTCGAGGTTTATCCCTGCTTGTTCCAAACCTTGGAGTATGAGAGCGGAAAATGACATCAGGGTCCCGGCCATATCTTCCTGGTTGATAGGCTCACCATATTGGGCTGCATCCCAGTTTTGCTTTCGCAGGTAATACCTGATCACCGCATGGATCAGCCGTACTTTCTGGGCTGCAACCAATCCCCGGCCATGAGTGGCCAGGCCACCGGGCGACATGGCAAAAACGACAAATTGTGCGGTCTCAGCAATCCGGCGCGAATACGTATCCATCGATCCCGTCTGTTCATTTAGCCTGGCTGTGCGGTGCAGCACTTCCGCCCCTTTCGCACAGGCATAACATTCGGGTAGCGATTTGTAGGATAGCAGTAAGCTTATCCAGATGCCATGCCGGATGTAAATCTGCTGGCCCAGATCAATCAGGTCGCGGTCGGCCCAGGAAGGCAATACGGCGGTTTGCTGAAAGTAATCCCTGAGCTCGGCAGGAGCGTCAGCCGGAAGTTGCTCATTATCCCTGGTGATCGATTCGAATAAATGATTGATAAGCGCTTCCTCTTTCTTCCCCATGATGATCTCCACGGTACTGTCAGCAAGACTGTCGGTGAATTTTCGCTTATTTTCCAGGAAATCCTCCGTCCATTTATCCGATGCATTCGTATTCATCAAGCCGACTTTTTGGAGTGCCCTTTTCTTGAGCAACCTCGATTTTACGACGAAAATCAAAGAGAAAATGAGGAAGATAATAACCGCAGACCAGAGAAGAAAAGTGACCATTGTATTCAGATTTATGGGTTGAAAATGGGTAAAATGATGGTTAATAATGTCGGTAATTACTTTTAGGAAATAGCGTCCTTGTTCTGGATCGCTTTAGTACAGGAGAAAGATGGCAGTTATAGTACCTGGCCATTAACAAAATGGGAAGCCATCGCCAATGCAATGGCCAGGAAAAACGGGTTTTATAGTTGATTTGATGGACATCTGTATTGGTTATAATTGGTTAATGTTTTATTTAGAATGATTATGAATAGTGAAGACCTGGCAAATGTCAGTAATTTATCATTAAGTAATTCATAATGAAATGTTAAATATTTCCGAAGGGAGGAAAATTGACATAATAATCAATCCGGTGAGCGGTGAACAGTGAGCGGTGAACAGTGAACAGTTGGCAGTAGGCAGTCGGCAATCGGCAGTCAGCGGTCAGAAATTGTGATTTTGAATTTTAGATTTGGTTTTTGTTAAGATTTTGGTGCCTGGAATTTGGGATTTACATAATATGCTTGAGCTTCTGCAATTTTGCTTTAACTTTGTATCAATATCTGGTGTTCACAAATGTATGTCAGATATTCAAGCCCGGCCGGACCAGAAAAACTCCCTTTAATTGCCACCATAACATAACTATTATGCAAAATACTTTGCCATAGTTCGGTTATTTTCCAAACTTTAACATAAATTTGCATTGGATAATGAGGGTAATTGGGAAAAAAGTCCTGGAAAAACTTAAAAAGAAAAATGCCGGTAACCGGACGCTTTGTGAGGCAGTTGATAAACTGGTCAAGGATCTTGAAACCTTCAATCCTCATAGAACCGAATTAAAAGCGATTAGGAAAGACGCAGATTCTGTTCACCCTGATGGATTTTATTTCTTTGATATTTACCTGCATAGGGCAATGATTTTAATAGAGTTTGAGGATGATGGAGAAGCGACAATTATCTGGGCGGGAAGTCACCAGGAATATACAAGAACTTTCCGGAACAACAGGACAACGATTGAGAGATGGTTAAGGAACAGAGATTTTATAGAATAATGGAAACAAATTTTGACATAGAAAAACTTATAGCACAGGGCTCGATAAAAAACGACCTTGAACTGGAAAGAGCGATGGTTGCGGAGCGGAAATTGCGCTTGTTAGAAAAGAAGAATAGCGATTTCATAGAGCTACGCAAAAAACTGCGAGATATTATTGAAGCATATGAAACCAAGACCTGGTCTGATCAAAATGTAATGACCGATGATGAAATTGCAGAAAATGATCATTATGAGATGATTGCCGAACAGGAAAGGCAGTTTTTCAGCATAAGAAAACAGATCATCCGGGACAAGCTTAAGACATTAGGCCTTATCCAGGAGGATCTTGGTCAGATCCTTGGGCATAAAAGCAAAACCCATGTATCAGAATTAATGAACGGCTTGAAACCTTTTACATTAAGGGATTTAATAATAATAAACCGGGTTTTTGGAATCGATTTCAAGTATCTGGTTCCCAATTTTCTTCCACTCAACGAGCAGTTAAAAGTCAAGACCGCAATCCAAAAGCTGAACAAGCCAAACTTTACGCCGGAAAAGGCCGGATTCCATCAGTAATATGTTGGTTAGAAATAGGTGAGAAAGATTTCTATGATATAATCAAACGTTCTTTGAAATGAGTTTATTGGAATTTTTACTCCAATTGGAATGGCAAGTTTCTTTTAATCACAGCCAATAACCGATGAAGTATCTTATTGCGTATCGCATTGAGAACTAACATCTTGTTCTTGCCTTCTGCTACTTTTCTTTCAAAATAGGCTCTTAATTCCTTATTTGATTTTAGCGCGGCCATCGAAGCCAAGTGTAGAAGTTTCTTCAATGCTTTATTGGCAAAATTGCTCACCCTGGTATTTCCTCTTACTGAGGTTCCTGATCCTCTGGCAAAGGGGGCGACACCGCAATAACATGCCAGCTCCTTTGCTGTTCGAAATAAGGTAAATTCATTGGTATAATATAGCAATGCCATTGCTGTGATTCTACCAATTCCAGGCATACTTCTGGCCAATTTGTAATTATTCTTCAGATTGGTGTCTTTGTTGATGATCTCATCCAGTTCTTTCTCGATCTGTTTGATTTCTTGATCAAGGGACTCGATAGATTTTTACAGTGCTTCCGCAAAGTTGCAGCGACTTCATCCAGACCTATGGCTTCAAACTCCTCAATGGGCGTGAGGATGGATTTACGTGATTCCATTAACCGGTCACGCAAGGCCAGCAGATCATGGATCTTCTGGACCTGTTCCCGTGGAGGTTGCCATTGAAGCCATTAAAGAGGTCAAAACCATATCGGAACTGGCCCAAATTTACCAGGTACATCCAAACCAGATAAGTTTATGGAAGAAAGAGGTTTTAACGGGTGATGGCAAGGTATTCGAAAAAAATAAGCAAGAATCCGATCAGATCGAAAAGTTAACAATGGAAAACGATGAGTTGATCTACCAGATCGGCAAGCTCACGGTGGATATAAACTGGTTAAAAAAAAGGTGTTATGATCCCGTTGTCAATTCGTAAGGAGATGATAGACAGGGAAGAAGGTGCGATGAGCGTATGCAATCAGTGCGAACTGTTGGGCATGGCCCGCAGTACGCTGTATTACACGCCAACAAAAGCCTCGGAGAAGGATCTGAAGATGATGGAAGAGCTGGACCGGTTGTACCTGGAAAACCCGACACGGGGAACCCGTAGAATGACCAGGGAACTCAGAAAGAAGGGTATATGTACCTGCTGGCTATCATGGATTTGTACAGCCGGTTTATTGTCGGATGGAGTTTATCCAACACGATGGAAGCCAAATGGGTCGTGGATACCCTGAAGGTAGCCATTGGCAGATATGGTAAACCTAAAATAATCAACTCCGACCAGGGTAGCCACTTTGCCTCGGATGACTATGTGAATTATGTGAAAAGCCTGAAAACAGTAGATATTTCAATGGATGGGAAAGGAAGAGCAATCGACAATGTGTTCATCGAGCGTTTCTTCCGGACCATCAAATATGAAAAGTTTTATCTGGAACACCCGGAAACGGGAACTGAACTTTACCAGGTGTGTTCACAGTTTATTCACTATTATAACGAAAAACGCGATCATTCCTCCATCGGGAACATCGCGCCAGTTGAGCGATATAGAAAGGCAGCATAAGAAATTAACAAAAAAGGAAAGTTATGAGTCTCCCCCGGCCCCCCTCGTATAGTAATAACAATTATGTTTGTAAGAAATACTGTCCAGTTAGACTAGACCATCTCAGAAAATTATCGTTATTTGGGAATGTGAAATAAGAAATGAGAATTTGAAAAATGCTCGGCTTAATTCTTTAATTGCAGAAATTACGATGAACAAATGAGACAAAATGTCTCATTACAAAAAGTATCAATAAAAAAAGTTAGGATTTATAAATCAGAATGCCCACCCCCTGGTCCCACATAGAAGTCGAACTCATTGTCGCCGATTACTTTGCGATGCTAGAGAAGGAATTGGCGGGGATGGAATATTCAAAGGCAGAGCACCGGAAGAAAATTCAAAAACTGTTGAATGGAAGATCAGAAGGATCGATAGAGTATAAGCATCAAAATATCAGCGCAGTGCTGGCTAAGTTCGGTCAGCCGTTTATCAAAGGATACCTGCCAAGGTATAATTATCAACTTCTACTGGAAGAAAAGGTCATCGACCACCTTGCCTCCGATGTCAAACTTGAACAGGCTTTCGAGTCGTTTTCACAAAAGGTGGTGGGAACGAGGAAGCTGAAAATAAATTACGCGAACCTGCTCGTTGATCCTCCGGCCGGTATTGAAGTTTCGGAGCCTTTTGCAGAGTACCGGAGAATGCCTGTGAAGGTAAACTACCTGGAACGGGAGCAAAACAACCGTAAACTGGGCAAGATTGGCGAAAAGATCGTGATTGAATTCGAGAAAAGGAAACTAATCAGCATCCGAAAAGAAAAACTGGCTGATAAAATAGAATGGATATCGAAAGAGCAAGGTGATGGCGCCGGATTCGATATCTTATCCCGGTATCCCAATGGGAAAGATAAATATATCGAGGTGAAATCGACTAAATTATCCCGGGAAGCGCCGTTCTACTTCACCCGGAATGAGCTGCATTTCTCCCGGGAGCATGCAGAGGATTTCCACCTGTACCGCCTGTTCAATATGAATGAAGAAGCCAGGATGTTTATCAAAAAAGGCGACCTGAACACCATCTGCCATGCCGTGCCCATTACATTCCAGGGGTATTTTTAACGCAAAGTGAATATTCCTGACTAAGCAGTACCATTGATTTCATGTAAAATTGTAGAATAGTTTTTCCTGCAACCCAAATGACGCAGCCGATATTATGCTAATCTTTCCTCTTAAAATCATGCGATGATGCATCGAAGAGAAGATTACTGGTTTATGCTATATAACTAATAACCACTATGAAAAAAGTTTCAATCCGTTTTTTTAACGATCGCGAAGTGCGTGCGGTGTGGGACGAAGAAAATGCCAAATGGTGGTTTTCCGTTTTAGATATTGTGGCTGTGCTCACTAACCAGGACGATTACAATAAAACACGGAATTATTGGAAATACCTTAAAGCCATATTGAAAAATGAAGGCAATAAACTGGGTAGTGTCACTACCCAGATGAGGTTGAGATCGCCCGATGGGAAAATGCGCCTTACCAATGTACTTGATTATGATGGAATTATTGCACTGGGAAAACAGTTTCCCGGCAAAACGGCAAACCGATTTATGGAATGGTTTACCTACAGCGATGAATCCATTGACGGCAAAAGCAAACTTAAAGCATATGCCCTGTTTGAAAGCTCTTTTATCGAAAGTATTGAAGTGGGAACAACCAAAGGGTTGCAACAAATTCACGCCTACCTGTTTGGCGGTCTTTACGATTTTGCCGGACAAATCAGGCAAATACGAATATTTAAATGCCATGATAAAAAGCGCTGCTAATAGCACGGAAATCAAAATCCTGCTTAAAAACGCCCTGACTGATGATATCGACAGCCATGAAATGTTCATGAAAGGAATAGACTACTCTTATTACTACGAAGACAACTAGCCACTAACCACTTAAAAGGGTCTCCAGCCCTTTATTATTTTCCCTAAATTTATTGCGTCATTTATAGACCTGACCGATTGATAAATGAAACCCATCGCCTTCATCGATACCGAAATCAGCCCGAACAGCAGGAAAATTGTGGATATTGGTGGCATCAAAGACGATGGAAGCTATTTCCACGACGCCTCGGTAAATGAGTTTATTAGGTTTTTACCCGGAACGGAATTCATCTGCGGACATAACATTCTCAATCATGATCTGAAATATATCGGCAAGGCGTTATCGGAGGCGGGATTAAACCCGGAGGTCATCGATACGTTGTTTCTTTCTCCCTTGCTTTTTCCGACCCATCCCTATCATGCACTGGTAAAAGATGATAAGCTGCAATCGGATGAGGCCAACAACCCGCTGAATGATTCGATCAAAGCAAGGGATCTGTTCTATAATGAAATTGCGGCGTTCAACATACTCGATGGAACGCTGAAACAAATTTTCTACCTGTTACTGCACAAAACAAAGGAGTTCGGTCCCTTCTTTCGTTTCATCGGATTTACTTGCGAAAACACAGAAGTTGAGGAAATGATCCGGCAAAAGTTTGTCAATGAAATTTGTGATCAGGCCAACCTGGTGAAAATAATCTCAGAAAAGCCCATCGAAATGGCTTACGCCTTATCGCTGATCAACTCATTCATCCTCCATAAAAAAATCAATTCCATTACCCCCCGCTGGGTGCTTAGAAGTTACCCGGACGTCGAACAGATCATGCGCAGGCTGCGCAATACGCCTTGCATTGCCGGTTGCGCATACTGCAACGATGTATTGGACATTCATAAAGGTCTGAAAAGATGGTTCGGCTTCGATTCTTTCAAGACCTTCGGAGGGGAACCGTTGCAGGAGAAAGCGGTGAAGGCGGCCATTGCCAACAAATCCATCCTCGCTGTTTTTCCAACCGGCGGCGGAAAGTCGATCACGTTCCAGGTCCCGGCGCTGATGAGCGGCGAAACGTCCAAAGGATTGACGGTGGTTATTTCTCCGCTGCAATCACTGATGAAAGACCAGGTAGATAACCTTGAAAAAGCATGGATTACAGAAGCGGTTACCATCAACGGCCTGCTTGACCCGATTGAAAAAGCCGAAGCCTTTAAACGGGTTGAAGAGGGTTCGGCATCAATTCTTTACATCTCACCGGAGTCGTTGCGTTCCCGGAGCATCGAACGCTTGATCCTGGGCAGAAAGATCATTCGCTTTGTAATCGATGAAGCCCACTGTTTTTCTGCCTGGGGGCAGGATTTCAGGGTGGATTACATGTACATCGGCGATTTCATTAAGTCTATCCAGGAAAAGAAAAATCTTGAAGAGGGAATCCCTGTCTCCTGCTTTACGGCTACGGCCAAGCAAAAAGTCATCGAAGATATCCGGGGCTACTTCAAAGATAAACTCTCGCTCGATCTGGAGCTGTTCACGTCAAAAGAATCCAGAAAGAATCTACATTATCAGATTTTTGAAAAGAGTGATGAAGAGGAAAAATATCAGGCCGCGAGAGATTTGATTGAAGAGAAAAGATGCCCGACGATCATTTATGTTTCAAGGACCCTAAAAGCGGATAAGCTGGCAGAACGCCTGACCCAGGATGGTTTCAAAGCAAAACCCTATCACGGCAAAATGGATGTGCAGGAAAAAACGGCCAACCAGAATGCTTTCATGTCCGGAGAAGTGCCGACAATGGTTGCAACCTCTGCCTTTGGGATGGGGGTTGACAAAAAGGATGTCGGGATGGTCATTCATTACGAAATCTCCGATTCGCTCGAAAACTATGTCCAGGAAGCCGGGCGGGCCGGACGGGATGAACATATCAATGCTGAATGTTATGTTCTGTTCAATGAAGAAGACCTGGGCAAACATTTCATCCTGCTGAACCAGACCAGGTTGTCGATGAAAGAAATCCAACAGGTCTGGAAAGCGATCAAAAACATCACGCGGTTTCGTTCCACCGTATCAAACTCAGCCCTGGAAATTGCCCGTAAAGCGGGCTGGGATGATAATGTCATGGAGATAGAAACCCGGGTGACCACGGCCATAGCCGCGCTGGAAGATGCCGGCTACCTGAAACGCGGGCAAAATATGCCAAAGGTTTTCGCCAATAGCATTCTTTCGCGAAATGCACAGGAAGCGATTGACAAAATTATGGCTTCAGAACGGTTTGATGAGAAGCAAAAAGTTAAAGCCATCCGGATCATTAAGAAGCTTTTTTCAAGTAAAAGCAGGAAACAGGCAACGGACGATCCGGGCGAATCACGAATTGATTACATCAGCGATACGTTAGGAATCGTTAAGGAAGAAGTGATCAACATCGTGAACCTACTTCGCGAGGAAAAAATCCTGGCCGACGCCAAAGATCTGACAGCGTTCATCCGGAAGGGGGAAAATATAAACAAGTCCCTCAATCTTGTTACGGCATTCAGCAAGATTGAAAATTATTTGCTTCCCTTATTTGAAGAAGAAGAAAAGACATTCCACCTCAAAGAACTGAACGAAGAGGCCGAAAAAGAAGGCTGCGAAGAGGTAAACATTAACAAATTAAAAACAATCCTCAATTTTTGGGCGGTTAAAAACTGGATTAAACGACAGAATTTGGAATACTTGAAGAACCACGTAAAGGTTATCACTCTTCATCCCAAAGAACTGCTGAAAGAAAAACTGGAAATGCGACATGAGCTGGCAAAGTTCATCGTTGAATTTCTATTCGGGAAAAGTATGACCAATGCTTCTGAAGATAATTATGGAAAGGAAGAAGTACTGGTTGAGTTTTCGGTCCTTGAATTGAAAACAGCCTATGAAAACAACCAGAGACTTTTTAAGCTGAACATTGATCTTGATGATATTGAGGATACCCTGTTTTATCTTTCAAGAATTGAGGCCATAAAAATCGAAGGAGGCTTTATGGTGGTATATAACCGCCTGACTGTTGAGCGATTGGAACAGGATAATAAAATTCAATATAAGCAGGATGACTACAAAAAGCTGGATCAATTCTATGAAAACAAAGTCCAGCAGATCCATATCGTGGGTGAGTACGCCAAGAAAATGATCGACGATTATCAAAATGCACTGCAGTTTGTAGATGATTATTTCAAATTAAATTATGAATCCTTCCTCAGAAAATATTTCCCGGGTAGCGAGGAAAGGGAGAATCTTAAGCTGAAAATTACTCCTGCCAAGTTCAGACAATTATTTGGTGAGCTTTCACCAGCACAATTGAACATTATTAAAGACAAAGACTCAAAATACATCGTAGTTGCAGCCGGGCCCGGTAGCGGGAAAACAAGGGTTTTAGTGCATAAACTGGCCTCATTGCTTTTAATGGAAGAAGTAAAGCACGAACAATTGCTGATGCTTACGTTTTCCAGGGCCGCTGCCAACGAGTTCAAAAAGCGCTTGCTCCAACTCATCGGCAATGCAGCCAACTATGTGGAGATTAAAACATTCCATTCTTACTGCTTTGATTTATTGGGCAAGGTTGGAAACCTGGAAAAGTCGGATGAGATTTTGAAGAAAACCGTTGAGAAGATCAGGAACCATGAAGTGGAGATAAGCCGGATAACAAAGACGGTTTTGGTGATTGATGAAGCCCAGGATATGGACGAAGATGAGTTCAGCCTGATCAATGCGCTGATGGAGCAAAATGAAGAGATGCGGGTGATTGCGGTGGGTGACGACGACCAGAACATATTTGAATTCCGGGGAGCCAGCTCAAAATATCTTGAACAGTTTATCCTGGTCAACAAAGCGGTCAAGCATGAATTGATTGAGAATTACCGGAGCAAGAATAACCTGGTACAATTCACCAACCAGTTCGTCCGGCAGATTCGTCACAGATTAAAGAACACACCCATTATTGCAAACCAAACCGACAACGGAAGAATAAAATTGGTCCGTTATCAGCATGAAAATCTCATCATTCCCCTTGTAAACGATCTGCTCAAAGCTGAACTTACCGGAACCACATGTGTGCTTACTAATACGAATGTAGAAGCTTTACAGATCACCGGATTACTTACAAAAAACAAGATGCCGGCGAAACTGATCCAATCCAATGAGGGCTTCAGCTTGTTTAATCTTTTTGAAGTCAGATTCTTAATGGATCAATTGAATCTGCCAGAAAATGTTTTCCTGATCAATGATGAGGTGTGGGATGCGGCGAAAAGCAAATTGGAAAAAGAATTCCAATATAGCAACAAGCTGGAATTTTGTCACACCTTGATCAAAGAATTTGAAGTGGTCAATCCAAAGAGGAAGTACAAATCCGACCTGGTGGAATTCATCCGGGAATCTAAGCTGGAAGACTTCTCAGGTGGCAACGGGGAGACCATTTTTGTCTCCACCATTCACAAAGCTAAAGGGAAAGAATTCGACAACGTTTTCCTGATGCTTGTCGGCTTCAATCCGAACACTGACGAAGCCAAACGTCAGTTGTATGTAGCCATGACAAGGGCCAAGCAGAACCTGACCATTCATATGAATTCAGGTTTTCTTGATAAGTTCACAACAGAAAATCTGGAACGAATTGATGACAAGGCAAGTTATCCACTACCGAAGGAGCTTGCCATGCAATTGACCCATGAGCACGTCCAGCTTGGCTATTTTGAATATGTACAGAATAGGGTAAATCGTCTTATCAATGGAGAGTTGCTCAGAATACAAGATGAAGGTTGTGGATACTCCAGCGATAAATTAGTGCTTAAGTTTTCCAAAAAATTCCTCGAGATCATTGAAAAACAAGAAAAACAGGGATATAAGCCGAAAAGCGCGAAAGTGAACCACATCGTTTACTGGAGGAATGAAGAAGCGGAAAAAGAAGTGAAGATTGTGTTACCGGTGGTTTATTTTGAGAGGGAATAGGAGATGAAAAATTCAGAGAAGGTAAAGGAATCAATATCAGGCATTTAAAAAAGTTGTACTACCACTATAGTGGTACTACGATTTTGAGGAAGGACCTCCGGCTCTTTTTTGAATAATTCCATCCATTTTTTAATTTTACACTTTGCTTTTGCATATGATATCAATATGACTAACTGAACTTAGTTGATGCAAAATCAAATACTCAGATACCCGGTGCAGCATCCTTTACTGAAGAAATATATCAAATTCTTCTGGGCGCTTCGCATCGATCAGGCTCAGCTTAACCATAAATTAATCCCCCAGCGGAATATCAACATCAGGTTTAATCTGAGCAGCACCCCTCACTATGCTTATAGGGGAAATGAGGCTAACCGGCTGGAAAATGTCTATTTCCTTGGTTTGCGGGACCGATCTGCCGATGCTTTTTTGAAACTTAATGGTGATGTGGATGTCCTGGGTATCTGTTTTGAACCCGATGGGGTCTATCCTTTCCTTAAAATGCCTGTTTCGGAATTTAAAAACCAGATTTTAGGTGCAGATGAGATTGGTTTTTATCCGTCGGCCAGGATCAGTGAACGACTGAAAGAAACACAGGGAATTGCTGAAAGGTTATCCATCCTTGAAAATGAGTTACTGTCGTTGCTTACCGCACCGGACCATGACCTTGAAAAATTCCGCCTTCTGTTTAATGGTCTGAAACATGAAAACTCCCTGTCACTCAACGGATTTTGTAACCTTCACAACATCAATATACGGCAACTGGAGCGAATGTATGCCAAATACGTTGGTTTGCCAGCCAGCACATATTCCACCCTGAACAGGTTCCACGGAAGCCTGAACCAGATGTTCAACGGTGCCTATACCAAGTTGTCGGACCTGGCTTATGATCAGAACTATTTCGACCAGATGCATTTTATTAAAGAATTCAAACGGTTTACAGGGAACACACCGCGTGAATTCATTCTTCACAACAATTCCATCCTCCAGATTGGAAAAATGGTGTAGTGTCGTATTTATACTATTTTCCTCCTGTCTCCCGCCATAATTTTGCCGTCATAATCTTAAACTTATTTACTATGAAGACAACAGCAATTACCGAACTTTTAAAGATCGAAGCCCTGCCAACTACAACCACCGAGCAATTGCTTTCCAAAGCAAATATCATCAATGTATTTCTGCAAAAGCAGGATGGTTTTATTGATGCTGAACTCGTTAAAGCCATTGAAGGGAACAATTGGTATTTTATCTACCATATCGAAAACATTGAAAAATTAAGGGTAGTGGGAGAAAAATTGAGAAGCAGCAAGCTTTTCGACGAGATCATCCCGTTGATTGTTCCGGGAAGCATGAGTGTAACGTTTTTTGCACAACAGCAAACCTGGTGAACTGTATAGTGGAGATCACTAGATTATTTTTTATTCCCTTCTTATTTTCTCACAGATTTCACGGATTAAAGCACAGATAATCACAGATATTAACTGCTGGTAGAGAAATATCTGTGCAAATCTGTGTTTTCAATCGGTGTGAATCTGTGAGAAACAACCAGCAGTAGCAATAAACAACCATATATAACCAAAATACAACCAAACGTTGCGATTCTTTTCTTGACCCGGGCCTGGTGCCTGCCTATCTTTGCAGGATCAAAAACTAAAAAAAAATTATAATTATGGACACAAAAATGATAGGCGGCAAAATTGCCGAAGCACGCAGGAAAATAAATCACTCACAGGCCCAACTGGCTGAAAGTCTCTTTATCAGCCCGCAAGCCGTCGGTAAATGGGAACGCGGCGAATCACTGCCGGACATTATTACCCTGAACCGACTAGCGCAAATCCTGGGCGTCGACCTGAACTACTTCTCCGATTCGTTTCAGTCGGTCATGAATGAAAAGTCCCTGGCACTGGATCTTCCGGACCTGCAACCGCCTGAATCACAAGCGGGAAAACAGAAAAACCGTATGAGCCGCGACATGTCGAAAAGCAACTGGGTTGACGCTGATTTCTCCGGGCTGAAAAACCTGCATGAAAAATTCAGTTCCTCTAATATGCAACGATGCAAGTTCATCGAATCAGAGCTGTCGGGGATCCTATTGAGAAACAATAATGTCGGTGGTTGTGACTTCTCTGGCTCCGGATTCATCAACAGCTGCATCCAGCGTTCCAACTTATCCAGGAATATCTTTAAAGCGTGTTCACTGAAAGATGCTGAATTTACAGAAAGCTACTTCAGCGGATGTGATTTTTCCGGTGCAGACTTTTCCGGATCCTTATCGAAATCGGGAGGATTTGAGAAATGCACGATGGAGAACGCCATCCTGAACAACACATCTTTTCACGAAACTTATCTCGCCGATATTGTTTTCAATGGCGCATTGGAGAACTGTTCCTTTGAAGACTGCACCTTCACCCGTGTGAAATTCCAGGAAGCCCGGCTGATCAACTGTTTCTTTAAAAACAATAAAAACCTGAAAAAGGTCAAGTTTATCGACTGCCAGGCCGACCGGATTACTTATGCCTTCCTGAAAAGCGGGAATGCGGATGTGAGCAGCATCAGTTTGATCTGAAAGGGACTCCATCCCTTTTCGTAAGCAACCTTTTTCATGTTTTCGCTGTCTTAATTATTATCCGGATCGAATTATTTCACACGTCATTTTATTTGAAATTCCTGAACATTGAACTGAATTGCCCTATGAAACTCAGATCAATTCTCCTGCCCGCCTTATTTTTCATCCAGGCGCTTATCCATGCTCAATGGACCCAGCAAGTGACGAATACCAGCAGCGATTTTATGGATATTCATTTCCTGAATGATTCTGTTGGATTCGTCGTCGGCCAGGATGGCAGTTTTCTGAAAACCTACAACCGTGGCGGGAACTGGCAACTTTCAATAATTGATAATTCAGGCCCGGGATTTATCAAGACTGTTTATGCCATCAACACCGATACCATTTTTGCGGGAGGCACTGACCATATTTTCAAATCTACGGATGGAGGAGAAAGCTGGGACATCATAAACAGCCAGTTGAGTGTGAATGAGCTCAAATTCTTTTCTTCACAGGTAGGCTACGCAAAAGTCTATTGGGCTGAACAATGTCCGTATCCCAATTCCGGGACGTCCCCCAGGTATAAATATTACAGGACACTTGACGGGGCTCTGACCTGGGAAGAGTATGACTTTATCGGGACACAATATACCTATTATGCTGAAATGGAGATCGTTTCACCCAACACGGGTTATATCGGCGCGATGGAAATGGGCTTTTGGTGCGGATACTGGCCTTGCTGCGAAGATGGAAGAAGCTCGTTTTTCAGGACTACGGATGGAGGGCTCACCTGGCAGGAGATCGATGCCGGGTCCAACGGGATCCTTAACGACGTTACCTTCCTTAACGGCTCTGAAGGACTTGCCATATATGAATACTACAGCCCATATGGCTATGGCCGTCCGGCAGAATTGAATAAAATTTTGCAAGGAGGCGATCAAATTCAGTTTGTCCATGAATTGCCGGATTACAATGCTGATAAATGCTTCTTTGCCAATCAAATCCAGGGATATTATCTCCTTCCTTATCAGATCATGAAGACCACCACGGAAGGGTTTTTCTGGCAGGTGGATTACTACGGACCTCAACCACTCCGTGATGTTGAACTGACCGAAAACCTTGAAGCCTACGTGATCGGATATTCCGGTACCATCCTGCACCAGAAAATTGTCCCGGTTACTGAACCTGAACCACTGTTCTGGCTGAATTGCAATAAAAACAAGATTGTATTCCCGATGACTAACATCAATGGAGAATCCATTATGGATTTTACCCTGAAAGCAACGGGAAACATGGACATAACCATGGATATAAGCGGCCATCATTACTTTCCGGTGAGATTGGAATCTAGCACGGAATTTGTCCAGGAAATCGAAGAATTGGTGATCCCTGCAGGGCATGATACCACGGTGTTTGTTGCTTTCCGGCCGGATCATGAAGGGCACTTCAGCTTTAACCTCGGGATCACGAGCAATTCGACCAATTTGCCTGAAATTGCCCTTCCCCTGTATGGAAAAAGCGTATGTTTTTTACCGCCTGATATCAATAACGATACGTTGATCTGTTACGACACGGTTTGGGTAAAAAACAATGTTACGGTCAATTCAGGGAAAAGTCTTGTTTTTTGCCCCGGCACCGTCATCAATTTTCAGGGAGGCTATCATATAAACATTGATGGAAATATGACAGCTATAGGAACTGTTAATGACAGCATCCGGTTCACCAGCGAAACCAAATGGGGAGGGATATTCATCACCGGAAACGATCCTGCAGATTCTGTCATCCTGAAGTATTGCAGGATATCTCATTGCAATCGTGATGTATGGCCGGATACCGATAATGGAGGAGGGCTGAACATTTCCGGAACTATTAAGACCAGCATCAGCCATTCAACATTCCTTGATTGTATGGCCGATGATTACGGAGGCGGTATTTATTGCACCGGCTCCGGATTCAGCATCAATAACTGTACACTTTACAACTGCGGCGCCGGAATAAGCGGGGGAGCAATATATTATTCGGGTAGCAGGAAAAATTGCATCACCGATTGTTTGCTAGATTATTGTGGCGCAGATTATGGAGGCGGAATATTTCTTATTAGCGATGCGGATTCCATATTGATGAACTGCACAATAATGAACTGCCTGGCTGACTATGGGGCAGGTGTATACCTGACCGGCCGGCAGGGCTCAGTTTATGGATGTTCAGTGCTAAACTGCACCGGTGCTACAGGCGGTGGCATATATTCAAACTCAGCGGGCCCTTCGGAAATTTCAGGCTGCGTGATCGAAGAATGCAATGCGGATATTGCCGGCGGAATCTATATCACCGGACCGTCAGTAATTAAAATCCTGGATTGCAAGATCCGGGGTTGTGTTGCTGAAACCGCCGGCGGAGGGGTCAGCATGGAAAATGGAGCCGATGCCGTGATCCAACATTGCGAGATTTCCGGAAACCGGGTCAATCATGGTAACGGAGGCGGAATCCATATTGAAGGTGCTTCTCCGGATATCCTGTCAAATTCAATCACCTGGAATTTTATTTTCTACGGCAACGGTAGCGGTATATATTGCAATAATGGATCGCCTGTGATCAGCAGCAATATGTTTTTCGAAAATATTGCGGACGCATCCGGCGGAGGAATTTACCTTCTCGGCATGGAACCACCGGAAGTTCCGCTGATTATCCAGAACCTTTTTTACAATAACGCGTCCATGAATTTAAAGGGTGGCGCCATTCATACCGGCAATAACCAGGCCGGTATCTTCCTCAATACAATTTCCGACAATTTCGGCGGAGGTGTTTATTGCGCCCAACCCATCCAGGTCGATTTAGCGGGCAATATTATTTACGACAACAGCTCCTGGGAAGTGAACTCCGAAAATATGGCCAATACCAGCTTGTCTTATTGCAATATTAAGGGAGGATGGCCCGGCAGCGGAACCGGAAACCTTAATGCAGATCCACAGTTTTATGGTCTTCCTTATTATCCCTGGTACATGATCAATATCGACTATTCCTTGATGCCAGGCTCTCCATGTATTGACACAGGCCCCACTGATCTGGGCATGGATGTTCCTTCAACAGACCTGGCAGGCAACCCGAGGAAAATAGGCAGACGCATTGATATCGGGGCTTATGAGAACAATTTCCTGTACCAGTCGATAGATACGGGATTCTGTGAAGGGATCGACTTCCTCATTGAAGCCCTGCCATTCGAAGAAAACGCCTACGATTCCTGCGAATGGACCTTTAATGGTGAAATTATCCCGGAAGCCGGCTCCAGCCGTTATCTCCTTAAAAATCCTTCCGCAGCAAATGAAGGGTACTACCAGTGTTTGTTTTACACCGAAGACGATATGATGCTGAAGAGCCGGAAGATCCACCTTTACGACAAAGGCCTCGCCCCGGTTATCCTGGAACAGCCTGCCGGTGCAGTTCTGCATGAAGGCGATGATTATGAAATGGTGTTTGCGGTATATTCTCCTGACATGGCAACCACCTACCAGTGGTTTCATAATAATGGACCCCTTGAAGGTGAAACCGAACGGGTTATCTTTTTCAATGACGTTAAAAAAGAACAGCAGGGCACTTATAAATGCCTGGCTGAAAACACCTGCGGAGGTGTCTTTTCAGCGGAAGCCTTGCTTCAAATGTTCCCTTCAGGTATTGACGAGATCTACCCATCCAGATTATCCGTTTACCCGAATCCAGCCGGCTCCCGGTTGACCGTCGAAAGCCGGCTGATGGCTGCCCGTTTGGAAATTTTCGATCTTTACGGCCGAAATATGATCCAATGGGATAACATTTCTTCGTTCCCCTTTATCCTGGATATTTCAACTCTGAACAAGGGTATTTTTGTTTTAAAAATGAACTTTGAAGATGGGTCATCGGCAACTGTCAGGTTTTGTAAAGGGGACTCCATCCCTTTTTAGTTTTTTATATCTTTACAATCCGGATAAAACAAATTTTTTAAAGAAATTATATCATGAAAAAAGAAAGTATCGAACTGCTGAACAAAGCCGTTGCCGATGAACTGTCGGCCGTTCACCAGTACATGTATTTCCATTTCCACTGCGACGATATGGGTTATGAGCTGTTGTCAAACCTTTTCAGGCGCACTGCCATCGAAGAGATGATGCATGTGGAATTGCTGGCCGAAAGAATCCTCTTTTTAAGGGGTGAAGTTGAAATGAAAACCGCCCACGAGGTACAGAAAATCCATGATGTGAAAAAGATGCTGGAACTGGCCACTCAGATGGAGACCGACAGCGCCCGCGATTATAACGAATGGGCCAACCAGTGTGCCAAAAATGCCGATTCGGCGACTAAAAAGATCTTCGAAGCCCTGGTGGATGACGAAGAACGCCATTTCGACCAGTACGATAAAGAGATGGATAACCTGTCCAAATTTGGCGACAACTACCTGGCCCTGCAATCGATCGAGCACAGTAAGAACATTGCAGCTGCAGGAGGCAAACCGACTGCATAAAGCAGAGTTCAAAGTTCAAAGTTGTAGGTTCAAAGTTCAAAGTTCAATGTGTAATTTGACATGTGAACCTTGATATTGGTTTACCGGAATAGACTTTAAGTTTTGCTATTATTGTAAACTGTAAATTCATGACGGTAAATTCCAATTTCTATTTCTTTTTTTGTATTAAGAAAAATTAAATCAAGATGTTAAAACGATTCAATTTCCTGTTAGTAATTCTGACAGGTTTATTTTTGAGCATGTCCGCCATAGGAGGGGACAAGCTGAAGTCGATCAAGGCTGAAGATTTTCCCGGAGCCAATGTTGTGGTTGTTTTCGACAGCACGATGGCCGATGTACAGGAGTCGGGACTCACCTATGTGAATATGCACCGGCTTTACAAAGTAATGACGCCGGCCGGCGCCTTGCAGATGAGTGTAGTGAAGATCGATTACGATCCATTGTCGGCTGCGGTTGAAATTAAAAAGGTTGTCATTCACAAAAGCGCAGAATCGGTTGGACAAGCACCCGGAGAGTCCCACCAGGGACGTCAGTATGGTAGCATGGAGGTGACGAATCCGGTTTTGGATTACCCGGCGCCGGCGCGTGCAATATATTGGGGTGCCCGTGAAAAGATGATCGAAGTGGGTCGGCTTGAGCCAGGGGATGCCGTGGAGGTCTGGCTGTTCCGCAAAGGATTTACCTACGCCCTGCTGGATGGTGAGCAGGAAGGGGACGAACGCTATATCCCGCCGATGAAAGGGCATTTCTACGATATCGTTCCTTTCTACAGCGATGATCCGGTCGTTGAAAAGGTTTACCGCGTGAATATCCCGGCCGATAAGGTTTTACAATACGAGTTTTATAACGGCGACATCCGTTCGTCAGCAAACCGCCATGGGGATATGATGACCTATACGTTTACCAAAAAAGATATTAAGCCGATGAAACGCGAGCCGGGCATGGTAGACTTTTCAGATACTGCTCCCAAGCTGCTCATGTCGACAAGCCCCGACTGGTATGCTAAATCAAAATGGTTCTACCAGGTAAACGAAGATTTTGGCAGCTTCGAATGGACTCCCGAGATAAAGGCTAAAGTTGATGAGATTTTGAAAGAGGCCAAAACAGAATTGGACTCCGTTTCGCTGCTGACGCATTGGGTAGCCGACGAGGTGCGCTATTCGGGTATTTCGATGGGTTGTGGCGAAGGCTATACACTGCACAAGGGAGAGATGACCTTTGTTGACCGTTGCGGAGTGTGCAAAGATAAAGCCGGCATGCTCGTGACCATGCTGCGGGCAGCGGGCTTCGAATCGTATGCCGCCATGACCATGGCCGGCTCGCGAATCGACTATATCCCTGCCGACCAGTTCAATCACAGTGTGACGGTAGTGAAGCTCAAAGACGGCCAGTATCATCTTCTTGACCCCACTTGGGTGCCGTTCATCCGCGAGCTCTGGTCGAGCGCCGAGCAGCAGCAAAACTACCTCTATGGTCTGCCCGAAGGTGCCGACCTGGGCCTGACCCCTGTTTCACCGGCAGAAAACCATTATATCAATATATCCGGAAAATCTGCCCTCTCCATCGACGGCACACTCGAAGGCGAATTGACCATCACCGCTGAAGGGCAGTCGGATGGCGCGATCCGCCGCATGTTCACCGGCAATTACAAGGACCAGTGGAATGCCGCAATCGAAATGGAGCTGAAACGCGTGAATCCGGCTGCAGAGATGATCTCAGTCGATTATGGCGATCCGTACAAATACCTTGAGGGACCGATCAGGATTGTGATCAGGTTTCGGGTTACGGGGTACGGGATTGTCAATGGGGATGAGATGGTCGTAAAGTCGTTCATTGCCGCTGGTTTCTTTAAACGTGCGATGGGACATCTTTATATGGATACAAAATCAGAAACCAAAATATACCCCTTCCGTGACCGGTGTTCGCGGCAGGTCAGCCTGACAGAGTCGATCACCCTGCCTGCAAATTTCCAGATCATCTATAGCCCTTCAGCAGAAACATTTTCGGATGAAACAGCCTCTTTCGAAGGTTCTTACGAAATGAGCCTGGAGGGGAATGTGCTTCGCATGAACCAGCTCGCGAATTACAACAAAAGGATCTATGAAGCCGATGAATGGCCTTCATTCCGCAAGGCGACGCTGGCTCAGCAGAAATTCATCGATGAGCCGGTAGTGTTAAAAAAGGTTGTCAATTAATAGAAATGAATAATAACCAAAGAGTTAACAGAGGTCAAACAGAGGCAGTAGATGGCGTGCTTTCTCAGTTTCCTCTGTGTATCCTCTGTGTCCTCTGTGGTGAAAAATATCGAACATAAAATGAAAAAAAGCATTTTTACAATAATCCTGGCAATCCTTCTGACAGGCTTTGCCAACCTCCAGGCTCAAACCGAAAATTATGACGCCGAATACCTCAAGCTCGTCAAAGAATACACCCTTAACCCGGATGGCAGCTATGATTTCAATTATCATAAAGAAATCAAGCTTTTGACCCACTTCTCTTTCCATCGTCTTTATGGGGAAACGTTCATCGTGTACAATCCGCTGTTCCAGGAGCTTAAGATCAACGAGTGCTACACGGTCATGGCTGACGGAAAAAAGGTCGAGGCGCCGGCCAATGCGTTCAACGAAGTACTGCCGGGTTTTGCCCGTGACATCCCGGCTTATAATCACCTTCGCGAGATGGTTGTCACCCATACAGCAACAGAGGTTGGCGCCGTGATCACGCTTGATTACACGATCAAAACCCAGGCCGGTTATTTACCCTTCTTTTTCGGCTCGGAAGAGATCGGCGACATCGTTCCTGTTAAAGATTACAGCTGCGTCGTCAAAGTTCCGCAGAATGTGGACCTGAAATACCGCATGCTCAACAACCGCACCGCTCCTTCGGTTATTGAAAATGGCGGACAGAAAACGTTCACCTGGAATATACAGGACATGAAAGCTCTCTCTCATGCCGCCAACCAGGACCCTGACCGTAAGCAGATCTTATTTTTCAGCACGGCAAAGGATATGACCCAGGCCTACTTTGCATTTGTCAACCAGGAAGCGTTCAAGACTGAGCCGGGAGCAGAGATCTCCAAAAGGGTGGATGCAGCGATAAAGGATAAAAAGACCGATCAGGACAAAATTCTTGCTTTACAATCGGTTGTTATTGATGAATTAAAGCTTGCTGATATCCCCCTGGTTTATACGGGTTATAAGTTCAGGACGCCTGCAACGGTCTGGAAAAGCGCCAATGCAACCAGCCTGGAAAAGGCCATTCTGCTTGCCGAAATGCTGAAGCTGGCCAATATCAATGCCTGCCCGGTGGCCACTGTCACCAATGGCTGGTACAACACTGATATGGGCAACCCGGCTGTGTTCGACGGATACCTGGTGCAGGTGAATCCGCGGGAAACGGGCCGCATCTACCTTTCCGTCACACAAAAGCAATCGCAGAACCTGATTTATGATGTCCAGGACAAGACCATGATCCAGCTGGATGGCGCGATCGAGTCGATGCGGACGTTCAAAGAGAAAGGGGCGGAGAATGTGATGGAGTTGGAAGCAGAGATAGGACTGGAGGACGGTAAGACTATAGGACAGGAAGACGGTATGACGGTAGGAGGAGAACTGAAGCTGGAGCTGACGGGGATTTGCAATCCGTATTTCAGGCTCAATAAAGATTCATCTTATGTGAAGAATATGATTGTGGGGGACTTACCGGGTGCATCAGTGAATAGCATTGAAGAAAATAAACTTTCTGAACTTTCATCCGAATATCTTTTAACCTGGAACCCGGAACCTGGAACCCGGAACTTCAATGGCATGGTTTACTTTGAGCTTCCCCGCTTCAAAACCGGTTTTGACGCCTGGTACCTGGTGCAGTACACTGTTTCAGGTGATACACCAATACGGCTTGATTTTCCGTTGAAGGAAATTTATAGCTACGAAATCGCTCTTCCACCGGATTATTATTTATTTACCCCTGCCACAGACATCAATATTAAAAATGACCTTGGAGAGCTTATCATAAAGATTTCTCCATCAGGATCCAAAATAAAGATCGAACGCTCATTTGAGCTGTATAATGATGTGATCCCTTCGGATAAGATGGATGCCTTTAAAAAGATGGTCCTGGCGTGGGAAAAGGTTGATTATCGGAAGATTGTTTTGAATAAGAAATAAAAAATCCGCGTTAATCCGCTTAATCCGTGGTATCCGCGTGCCATTAGAAAGGATAGCACGCGGATGACGCGGATATTACGGATTTACACGGATCAGATTCCTGAAGTATTCAAATTCCCTAAACTCACCGTGATCGTCCGCTTACTTTCCACCTTTCGGTCGGAATAGATCTGCATTGAAATCTGCAGGTGCAGGTTGAAAATATTCACCAGCGTTTCCTTCGATTGAATCTGTCCGACTTTGAGGATATCTGAGTTGATGATGCCCGTTCGGCGGTTATCTGCATTCCTGTCCAGGATCTCATTTACTCCTTCCGAAATCCATTTCCTGTCGTAATCGAGGAAGTCATAAATATTGGCGATATCTTCGATAGTAAGCACCTGAAGGTTTTCCAGGCCATCGATGCTGATCAGGAACCAGTCGTAAGTGGATTGGTCGATCAGGCAACGGTTGAGCGTGTCTTTGTTCAGGATACGGGCATTGGTGATGATGGCGCTACCGTAATAATTATGGTCGAAACGGAAGATCGTATCGTAGCTGACGGCATAACGCAGGCTCAGGCTGCCGATGATGTTTCGCAGCTTGGGAAAGAGATGGTAGGAATTGTAAGCCCGGATGACCATTTCAAAATTGATGGCAAAAAAGAGTGCATGAAGCGGTGTGTCGAAAATCACAAATCCCCCGTCGCCGGTGCTGATGAAGTTTTTTTCAATTCTTTCCCGGGTATAATTTTGAAAAACGAACTGGTTGTTCTCCAGGCAAAGCCTGATCGCCTTCTCGAACAAAATCTTAAATAGTGGCGGGATCAGCACCTGTTCAAGATGTTTGTACATTCCATAACGGTAAATATCGATGCCAAGGACCGCCCGTTTTGCAAAGGAACGGAGGTTTATATATTCACCGATGGCTTCGTGAAGATCTTCACTGTCGGGCACAATATTGACCTTTTCAAAGATCGATTCGGTATCATATTGGCGCAATATTTCAAGTAGCTCTTCGTAAGCAAGTCTCTTTACAGGGATTTTCATGAGGGGTGTAATTTTTTTGCAAAGATAACAATGCAGGACGAACCTGGTTGCTCTTTTCAATGTCTTATACTACTTTGCGAAACTCTGAAGCTCTTTGCGATACTTTGCGTAACACTTATAAATTATACCGCAAAGTCACGCAAAAGAATCGCAAAGTTTCGCAAAGAAGATTAACGGTAACTGTTATAACGGATTGTTTCATCCGGCTTTTTCCGGATCTTCTGCCTGAGGTGATAATCCTCCGGTGCATAACCCAAAGTGATCAGCAGGCCGATTCGCCTGTCCTTCGGAATCTTCAGCAGCTCTTTAATGGGTTTTTCATTAAACCATCCCAGCATGCATGTCCCCAGGCCTTCTTCGGCAGCCTGAAGACAGAAATGCTCAGCGGCAATGCCGATATCGATCAGCGGGTACTCCCGGTCCTGGATCGAAGCGCCGATTTTCGTGAATACCTTCATTTTTTCAATGATAATGGCAACAATGACCGGGGCTTGCGGAACGAAATTATTGAAAGTGGATAATGGCCCGATCGTCTCCTGCGCGACCTTTTTTACCAATTCAGGATCGTTCGCTACGACAAACTTCCAGGGCTGGCTGTTGCTGGCTGATGGGGCAAGGCGGGCAGCTTCAAGACAGCGCTGCAGCTTCTCTTCTTCGACAGGCTTGTCAATATATTTCCGAACGCTCTGGCGTTGAGTCACTAATTTTAGAAAATTGCTGTATCCCATAGCTTATTTTGGCTTGCCAAGTAATGCAAACATATTCTTCTTGTAAGCTTCAACGCCCGGCTGGTTGAACGGATTCACGCCAAGCATATAACCGCTCAGCCCGCAGGCCAGCTCGAAGAAATAGATGAGCTGTCCTAAATTATATTCGTCAATTTCAGGCAGTACGATGCGGATATTCGGCACGTTTCCATCGACGTGCGCCATTGCCGTTCCTTTCTCTGCCATGTGGTTCACATAGCCGATACGTTTACCGGCCAGGTAATTGAGCCCGTCAGCATCGTCATCAGCCATAGGAATGGTGACCGTCCGCTTGCTCTTTTCAACGGAAATGACCGTTTCGAATATGATCCTCGGGCCTTCCTGGATGTATTGCCCCATAGAATGAAGGTCGGTGGTGAAGCCCACGCCGGCCGGGAAAATGCCTTTGCCTTCCTTGCCTTCGCTTTCGCCATAGAGCTGCTTCCACCATTCGGTCAGGTAAAACAGGTTAGGCAGGTAGTTAACCAGGATGTCCACCTGCTTGCCGCTGCGGTACAATGCATTTCGAGCGGCCACGTACGCCATCACTGGGTTGTCAGCAATCGTCTTTGCATTGCGGCAGTATGCTTCCATATCGGCCGCGCCCTGAACGAGCTTGCGAATATCAAATCCTGCCATGGCAATAGGAAAAAGTCCTACCGGGGTAAGCACCGAATACCTTCCGCCGACATCATCCGGAACCACGTAAGTCGGGTAGCCTTCGCGGTCGGCCAGGTTTTTTAATGCTCCGCGCTGCTTGTCGGTAATGGCTATAATGCGCTGTTTTGCTCCATCCTTGCCATATTTTTTTTCAATGTGATTCTTCAGGATACGGAAAGCTATGGCAGGTTCGGTGGTCGTGCCTGATTTTGAGATCACGGCCAGCGAGTAGTCCTTCTTATCGAGGATTTCCAGGAGCTCAGCCATGTAATCTTCGCTCAGTTGATGGCCGGCGTAAATGATGTACGGATACTTTTTTTCATCGAGAAGATCATAAAACTGGTGGCCCAGTGCTTCAATGACGGCCCGGGCACCTAGGTATGATCCACCGATTCCAATAACAACAAAAATTTCAGAAATTTTCTGCAACCTGGTTACATCATCTTCTATCTTTTTGAAAAGATCCTGATCAATTTGAGAAGGAAGATCCACCCAACCGAGAAAATCATTCCCTTTCCCTGTTTTATTGAAAAGGGTTGGGTAATGAACGTCGATTTCAGCCTGCAGTCTGAGGATTTGCTCTTCAGAAATGAAGTTCTTTAAGTTTGAAAGGTCAATTGATATTTTATTCATAAGCTGTTATTTTTCCAAATGTTTATTAATCTTCTGGTTACTCAAAATCTCCTTGTAACGAATAAAGAAGAAATCAATGGATCCAAAGAATTGCGCAAAGAATGACTGATAAATACTTTCGAATTCATCGGCAAAAATATATGCAAAAAGAAGATCAATGGAGATGGCATCTCGTATTTATCAAAATTTGCTAATAACTAATTGATATTTAATTAAGTGAAATCAAATTAGGTGTATTTTGAGATGCCATCTCATTTTGAATGACAAAACTTCTATAAGTCAATAATGATAAGCATTTTGATGGATAAAGACTCGAATTTGAGATGCCATCTCATGGATAAAAAAGATGAAGCCCGCCGGGTGGCGGGCTCATCCCCCAATAAACCAAAAACCAAAATTATGAATCAGACTTTTTATTCGCGCTATATAACCCTGTGATTCATTTGCATGGATTATATGCTACAAAAATATACTGCAAATTCCGTTCCAACTGTTAACGAACTTTAACTAACGTTAAAATATGTTAAACCCCCATCTATACCTCTAGAATTCAGTATTTTTGCCCCATGAAGCAACGTACGATCATCCTGGCTATTGTCATGCTGGCCATCGCCCTGGCCGGGCTGATGATCATCCAGGGCTACTGGATTTACAACGCCTATACCATCAAACAGGCAAATTTCGTCAGAACGGTCAATGAATCTGCTCACTCCGTGATACAAACCATGGAAAAAATGGATATCATGCACCGGCTTCAGCAACCTGAGCTTTTGGTCAGGGGAAAAAGCGATCCAAATGAAGCCCTTGATTCCATCAACACAGTATTGCTCAGGGAGATGCAAAGGATAAATACACGTAAGGACCTCGAAGTATTTTTCAATAAGTATTTCATGGCGCGGGAGATGATGGAAGACAGGATGTTTACACTTGATGAACGGTTCAGCCGGAAAAAAACAGATATGATCCTGCTGGATTCCTTGCTCAACGATGAATTTGCCCAGCGGAACCTGAATACAGAATGGCAATTCGGCGTATATAACCCTTTCCACCAGGAAATCCACGTTAAGGAGAATTCTTATAATATTCAGGCACTTAAAGATGCTGACCAGAGCTTCCATTTCGAACTGTTCCCGGATGATCAGATCGTTCATCCCGACTTTCTCTTACTATATTTCCCGCATGAAAAGCAATATATCCTCGGGCAGGTCTGGATGCTGGTATTGATCTCCATCATCCTCGTCATCATTATCATTTTCTCTTTTATTTATACATTGATCATGTACTTCCGTCAGAATAAATTGTCGGAGCTGAAGACGGATTTCATTAATAACATGACCCATGAATTCAAGACGCCCGTTTCGACAATCTCACTGGCCTGTGAAGCTTTGAATGATAAGGACATTAAAAAATCTGATGAATTATACCAGGCTTACATCAACATAATTAATGAAGAAAATAAACGCCTGGGTTTAATGGCTGAACGTATCCTTCAATCGGCGAAGCTTGAAAAAGGCAACCTTATTCTTCATAAAGAAATCACCGATATGCATGAGATCCTGAATGATGCTATCCGGAATATCGGCATCCAGATCGAGATCAAAGACGGTCAGATTTTCAAGGATTTTCACGCCATGAACAGCCAGGTTGAGGTCGACCGGATGCATATGATCAATGTGGTACAGAACCTGCTCGACAACGCCAATAAATACACACCGGTGAAACCGCAAATTGTCGTTTCAACACGTGATACCAGCGGCGGATTGATCTTCAGTATCCAGGACAATGGGATCGGGATCAGTAAAGGTGACCAGAAAAAGATATTCGAAAAATTGTATCGTGTACCAGAGGGAAATATCCACAACTTCAAAGGTTTCGGACTGGGATTGAGCTATGTGAAGACCGTTGTGGAAAGTCACGGAGGCAACATCAAACTGGAAAGTGAATTGAAAAAAGGGACTAAAATGGATGTATTTCTTCCACATAATCATAAATAATATGGAAAGCAATGAGTTAAAAGTATTGCTGGCAGAAGATGACAAAAACCTTGGCGCTGTACTAAAGGCCTATCTTGAAGCCAAAGGTTACCAGACCACCTTATGCGTCAACGGCAAAGAAGCATTTGATATTTTTAACAAAAAGAAAGTCGATTTTTGCATTGTCGATGTGATGATGCCCGTAAAGGATGGGTTCACCCTGGCACAGGAGATCAGGAAACTCGACAAGCAGATTCCTATACTTTTCCTTACAGCCAAGTCACTTCAGGAAGATAAGATCAGGGGTTTTGAGATTGGCGGTGATGATTACCTGACCAAGCCATTCAGTATGGAAGAGTTGCTGATGAGGATGAAGGCGATACTCCGCCGCGTGAATGAAGGCACAGGGACGGATACAAAAACAAATCATTACAAGCTTGGCAAAATGAATTTCGATTACAACCGCCAGTTGTTGACTACCGGGGCGGAAGAACATAAGCTTACTTCAAAAGAGGCCGAATTGCTCAAATTATTGTGCGAACATGCCAACGAAGTGCTCGATCGCAGTGTGGCTTTGAACCGCATCTGGCAGGACGACAGCTACTTCAATGCCCGCAGCATGGATGTTTACATTACTAAACTACGCAAATACCTAAAAGATGATCCGGCGGTTGAGCTTCTTAATGTGCATGGGATCGGGTTCAAATTGGTACTTCCTTAATTTAGAATTTATAATTTAAAATTTCAAAAAAACCTGGCTGGAAACTTCAAACCTGGCCTCTCTCCCCAGGATCAATGCACGGTTATCATCCAGGTGCCCTGCCGGGAAATTGAAACAAACCGGGAACGGGTAATCTTCCACGGCTTCCGCGATGATCTGTTCTGCGGTCTTTTCAAATGGCACGGCATTGTCGTGCATCTTCAGCATAGCACCGACCACCAGCCCGGCAAGGCCTTCCAGCTTACCCGACCTGCGCAGGTTCATCATCATCCGGTCGATATGGTAGAGATATTCATCCAGATCCTCAATGAACAAAATCTTACCATTGGTATCGATATCGGAGCTTGTATTGGTCAGGCTATATAGTATGGATAGATTACCGCCGACCAGTTGCCCTGTACCGGTGCCTTTCCGGTTAGCCGGATCAGACTGTAATTTATATGCGAGTTCTTTCCCGAACAGTGCTTTTTTCATTGTGATGAACGATGGATTACTATCGCACTTGTCCTTGAAATTAACCGGCATAACGGCGTGAAGCGTTTCAATTTTGAAATGGCGGTGAATATGGGAATGAAGTACGGTCACATCGCTGAAGCCCACGATCCACTTCGGATTAGATGCAAATTTGGTGAAATCCAGCCGGTCGATAATACGGACAGTGCCGTAACCGCCACGGGAGCAAACGATGGCACGGATGGAAGCGTCGTCGAGCATCTGCTGCATATCTGATTGCCGCTGGTCATCCGACCCGGCGAACTGGTTATGCGAGGCATACAGGTATTCTCCTTCGACAACTTCAAGGCCCCAGGAGGTGAAAAGCTTTATGGCAGGCTCCATTTCTTCGCGGGTGATCTTGCGGGCCGGGGAGACGAGGGCAATTTTATCGCCTTTTTTGAGGTATGGAGGAGTTGTCATTTTTTATTATGTTTCACGCAAAGAAAAGCAAAGATCGGTATTATAGTTCACTTTTTTAAACACAATAGTCACAGTAGGGCATCTGCGGACTTTGCGTGGAAATATTCCTTCTATACCTGTTAATCCGGAAAAAGAGAAAAAATACCCGATAAATCCCTAATTTTGCCTCAAACATTTGATCTTCATGGAAAACAAAAACTGGAAACGCACTACGGTCACCTCGGCACTGCCATACGCCAACGGTCCCATCCATATCGGCCACCTGGCAGGCGTTTACGTACCCGCCGACATCTATGTCCGCTACCTGCGCTCGAAAGGAGAGGAGGTCCTGTTCATCGGCGGATCTGACGAACACGGCGTGCCCATCACCATCAAAGCCCGCAAGGAAGGCATAACCCCTCAACAGGTGGTCGACCGATACCATGAAATCATTAAGGATTCTTTTCAGAAATTTGGGATTTCCTTCGATATTTATTCCAGGACTTCCAATCCGATCCATCACGAAACGGCTTCAGAGTTTTTCACGACGTTGTACAACAAAGGTGAATTCATCGAGCAGACCTCGCTTCAGTACTATGATGAGGAACAAAAGCATTTCCTTGCCGATCGCTATATTACCGGAACCTGCCCGCGTTGCGGCAATGAACGTGCTTATGGCGACCAGTGTGAAAGCTGCGGCACCTCGCTCAGTCCGGATGACCTGATCAACCCGAAATCGGCCCTGAGCGGAAACGCCCCGGTGAAAAAAGAGACGAAGCACTGGTACCTTCCCCTGGATAAGTACCAGGACTGGCTGCACCAATGGATTGTGGAAGGGCATAAGGACGACTGGAAAACTAACGTTTACGGCCAATGCAAATCATGGCTCGACCTGGGCCTGCAACCCCGCGCCGTCACCCGCGACCTCGACTGGGGCGTGAAAGTGCCGCTGCCCGACACCGAAGGCAAGGTGCTGTACGTCTGGTTCGACGCACCCATCGGCTATATCAGCGCCACCCGCGAATGGGGACAGATCCATGGCAAAGACTGGAAACCCTGGTGGAAAGACGCTGAAACACGGCTGATCCATTTTATCGGCAAGGACAATATCGTTTTCCACTGCATCATTTTCCCCGCCATGTTGAAAGAGGAAGGCAGTTATATCCTGCCCGACAATGTACCCGCATTCGAGTTTATGAACCTTGAGAATGATAAGATCTCCACGTCGCGGAACTGGGCTGTTTGGTTGCATGAGTACCTGGAAGAATTTCCCGGCAGGCAGGATGAGCTGAGGTATGTCCTCACGACTAACGCGCCGGAAACAAAGGATAACGACTTTACATGGAAAGATTTCCAGACAAGGAATAACAGCGAATTGCTGTCGATTTTCGGCAATTTTGTCAACCGTACCCTGGTGTTGACGCATAAATATTTCGAGGGGAAGATACCTGAGAAAGCAGAGCTGAGCCAGGCTGACCGGGAAGCTATCGAAGAGATCAGGTTGTTTCCCGGTAGAATAGGCGGAAGCCTGGAGCAGTTCCGTTTCCGCGAAGCATTGACGGAGATGATGAACCTGGCGCGACTGGGTAACAAGTATCTCACCGACGCTGAGCCCTGGAAAGTATATAAGTCCGACCCTGAGCGGGTCAAAACGATCCTGCATATCTCGCTGGAGATCTGCGCCAACCTGGCCATTGTCTGCGAGCCGTTCCTACCCTTCACTGCCGAGCGCCTCAGCCGGATGATGAACCTGCCGCAGCGCAAATGGTCGATGGCCGGCAATCCCGAATTGCTTGAAGCAGGCCACCAGCTTGGCCAGCCCGAGTATCTCTTCACCAAGATTGAAGACTACGTCATCGAAGCGCAGGTGCAGAAGCTGCTCAAAACAAAGCAACAGAACGAAGGAGCAGTTGCCGAAGCACCAAAAGTTAACCTGAAGCCCATGAAAGAGACCATTACCTACGACGATTTTTCGAAGCTCGACATCCGCGTTTGCACGGTTGAAGCCGCCGAGAAGGTGCAGGGCGCCGACAAGCTGCTGAAGCTGACGGTGAACACCGGCCTGGATACACGGACCATAGTTTCGGGTATCGCGATGTATTACAAGCCCGAGGATCTTGTCGGCAAGCAGTTCTGCTTCATCATCAACCTCGCGCCCCGCAAGCTGCGCGGCATCGACTCCAACGGCATGATCCTTTCGGCCGAGAACCCCGATGGCACCTTGAGCCTGATCCGGCCTGGTGATTTGCTGGTGGCAGGAAGCGAGGTGAAATAAATTTTAATTTTTGAATTCTAAATTTTAAATTCAGGAAAATTATTTTAATTTTCTTTGTGCGCCTTGGTGAAGACACTTTGTGTTCCATTTAGATTTGTTGCTTTATAAACAATAATTGTTCATAGTTCTTTGACATATTAGTGTAAGTTGTTGATTTTCTTTTCTTTTTGTT
>AMWB02082774.1_pt1 | contig 90974 bp, 126 predicted proteins | sample 200311 | NCBI WGS metagenome assembly AMWB02 (sample SAMN02737377, study PRJNA173069) | bioreactor metagenome | biome: anode biofilm in microbial fuel cells | place: USA: California | collected 2010-12-16 | reverse complement strand
GCATGCGCACAGCTTTACATGCATGCGCATGCCAGCGCACATGTGTAAAGCACGCGCACAGCATAGATGCACGCGCACGCTCAAATCGTATGCTCATGCAGCTTTACATGCGCACGCTCAGAACGCATGCGCATGCATTCGCTTTTTTTCAAAAATGCATTGAGCACTTGATTTGATAGCTTAAAATCGATTTTTAATTGAAATGCTGATAAACACTGACTCGCAGAATAAATGCATACTCTGCTATTGCTTATACGCAGATAATGCACTGAGCGCTTGATTTGAGTGCTCAGATTTGAGATTCAGCATGTAGTGAGCACAAAAAAAGCACGCTTCAGACTTCGAAGCGTGTTTTTTAAGCAGAAAAGCGATTAGACAGACGTGAGCTTGCTTGCACAGAACGCGAGCTTGCATTCAACGACATTATCACACATAGCACAAAAAACGCTGTGAACGCTTTTGTGCTCGCTCGTGCACGTCTCGTACGCAGCTTTGCGCAAGCGAGCAATCAACTGACTGTGTACTTGTCGTGCTGCAATCAGATCATGTGCGTGCACTGCGAGTATTTCAGCTTCGTATCGACGCATGACTTGTTGAACAGCGCTGCGAACGTAATTATTTGTGTGACAGATTGAAATGATAAACGCACGCTCGTCATCAATACTCGCATTCACAAGCATATATCTGCATTCATAATACGAATCGTCATCGAGATCGTTAGCATAGAGACATGCATATCGAATGAACGTTTCTTCGTTACGCATAGCGTCTTTAGTCAGTGCGCTATCGTATTGATGTACTGACGTTCGTCTAATTTGTAGTTCGATGTTTGCGTGTTTCATCATTAACTCACTTTCTGAGAGAGAGAAAAAACGCGCTGTGCTCTCTCATGCACAGTGCGTCAGCGATTTACGCAACGAGCTTATAGCAATCATTGTGCAATTTGATGACAATGTAGCTCTTTGAGCGAAGATGTGCAATGTGCGAGCGCACGCGACTTTCAGTCGTATCAAGATTTGACGCTATGTCTGCGACTGTGTACAGCGCGCTGATAAGCATTTGATCGATTCTAGCAGCTTGCGAATTGACACGATGTGAAAATTCGTTTTTCGCAGTTTTGAACAACTTTTGCGCACTCTTCGCTTTTTGTTCTGCTCTCTCTGTCGCAATCGTTTTTAGAAAACTCGCAACGTTCACGTTTTGCGAAGCGATTGCTTGAACACGTTCGTTGCTCAACTTGCATTGTTCGAAAATTGCGACTGCAATATTAAATTGCTCTTCATCATTTGAAGCTGCATTTACAGCGCTGACGAATGCTTGCTCTACTTTGCTCAGCTTCATCTCAGTCGCGTTCGTGTTCGTGTTCGCAGTCGCGTTGACAGACTGCGTGTTCGTGTTCGCATTGTTCGTGTTTCTTGCATAACGTTTCATTTTGTACTCTCTCTTTCTCGCGAGCGCTGCGTGACTCGCATGCGTGCATGCTGAATGCATGCAGACTCAAAAAAGCATGTCTATTCTATAGATGCAAGCGCTTTTTCGTAAAGTATGCGCATTCACAAAAATATCTGTTCTGCAACTATGCGTAATAGTTGATGATATACGATTTTTGAGAAAAAAATGCATGCTCAAAAAAACACGCATGCGCAAAATGACTGTGTTAGCGAACGTTCGTTCTAATTAAACGTGTAAAGCAGTGTAATCATTGAGTAATTCATGCATGCATAAAAAGCTGTGCTGAAAACTTTTTAAATGCACAATACGCTGTGCATACGAATGATAATGATATAAGTAGTGTATATTGTTCAAGATTGCATTGAAGTTGACATAATAAACGCTCATGAAAAGTCGTGCAAAGCTCGCAAACACTGATAAGCACTGACTGCTAGAGATATTGCTAATGTATTAGCAAGCTGACACTGCGAACGCATGCGCACAGCATAGACGCATGCGCACAAGCTAATCACGTGCGCACAGTATAGACGCATGCGCACGCTCAGAACGCATGCGCACGCTCAAATCGTATGCTCATGCAGCTTTACATGCGCAACAGCATAGACGCATGCGCACAGCTTTACATGCATGCGCATGCGTATGTGTGAAGCATTGTTGTAAAGCTGCATGCGCTCTCGTGCGTGCGTTAATTGACGACAGAATGAATTATGAATCACAATTCATATTGCTGTGTAGAAATATAGTGTTTCGAATGTCTGCGAGTTGACATAATATCTATTATCAGACGCTAGAAGCTGTGCTCATGACGCGCAAGTATGCGATTTCATTAGATAAAGAGCACTACTCTCTAAATCATAGCGAACGCTCGTTCGACGTATGCTACGGGGTACCGCCCACAAAATTTTTCCGCACTCACTCTCCACCACGTAACCCATTGTTTTCAGACATATTCCAAAGTAGGAATGCATCAGGAATATGCTCTGCATTCCTATTTCCAAGCAACCCACTCCATTTTCACCCTTTCTCTCACGATTCACGACCCTGGAGCAAGATTATGATCCAGACCCCCTTTTTCTACCCCATACTAATAGCCATACTATTGACCACACTCATGCCTATCCTCTTGATTAGTGTCCATACACACCCTCTCACACCCATTCTGTCAACCCTTAGTGTAAGGAAAACTTCTTGACAGAGAGAAACAACGCCGTGTACAGTGTCAAAGAACAGTAGGGTTTGTGAAAGGCTGAGGTTATACACGGTTTTTGTTATAATGAGAAAGGGGGCGGAAACAATGAATAGAGATGAACATGGGAGTTTGAATCCTGATCGGGGGAGCGTGAGAGTACAAAGAGAAGTAAGTGGGGAGGTAATTACAGAGGAGTTGCTGGTAAAGATGTGGGATGCTGCTCCCCCTTGTGCTCTCACTCGTTGCCCTGTTTACGGGATGTGCGAACATCCTAAGATTGGCCGTTGTGGGCTCCAGCGGCAGTACGTTTCTTCTATTACGGATGTTGTGATAGGCAAGAAGCTGCTCGTGACGCAGGAGCAGATGTTGAGATTTGGTATGCATCTGGCTCCTTTGTATAAGATGTTGTGCAGGTTTCAGATGGAGGAAGTAGCGTTGGAGAGTGTATTGTCTATGACAGAGAAGGGGAATACTATTGTCCATCCACTGTTCCGGGAAATACGTGAGACGTTGAAGACGATAGATGGGATATGGGCGAAGATGGGGTTTGATGGGCATGCGCCTAAGGGGGAGCTACCGCTTCGCCCACACCGGGGTCGCACGGCTGCAACAGGGGCACGGGGGAATATTGTCGAAGCAGAGTTCAAAGCCGCACAATCTCGCCGTGCAAATCGACTCGTACAGCGTGTACCAAGTGCGGGGGTGCGCGTGGGGTAGAATCGGAATAAGGGGTTGCTGACATGTGGAAAATGAGCGGGAAGAAATTGCTGAAGAGGAGAGAAGGCGTTACGGGGTGGTTAAAGGAGCGGAACGCGACAATGAAGGCAGCGAGGGCTGCGAGGAAAGTTGTTGTTGCCGATGACCCCGCGTATTTAGACTCCTTGTACACACCACAGTATGAGCCTAAGGGCTTTACGGATGGGGCGGAAGGAATGATAGTGTGGGCAGAGGAAATGTGCTCCTTGCCCATCTACGCACCTGGTGAGGAGGTTGCTACCTGGGTACCTATTTACGATCTACCGAAAGAACCCCACTCTGAGACGGGCAAGACGTACTGGGGGATATGGGAGGAGCAGAAAGCTATATTGCGGCGGGCGTTGCAGATGGTGGATGGGCGATTCCTTTGTAACTTGATCGTGCTGTGCTGGATGAGGGGGGAAGGGAAATCTCTGCTCGCGTGCCTGATCCAGTTGTGGAAGTTCTTCTGCTGGCCCAGGCAGCAAATCATGCTTGGCGCGAACTCGCGGGATCAGGTTAAGTTCGTCCACTTCGATATTATGCGTGATATGATCCTTGAATCCCCCCCATTGCTGAAGGCGATTGGGAGTAGGAAGAACATTCAGGAGAAGGAAATACGGTTGTTAGATGAGAAAGGGGAGATTAACAGTATAATCCGAAGTATTTCATCGTTTTCAGGGATCGTATCGAATATTACGGGGTTTACATTCTCGGAAATCTTCGATATGAAGAACCCAAAGTTTTATTCGCAACTGTACGGGTCCATTCGTAATATTCCAAATGCGCTTGGGGTCATTGACTCCACCGTCTCAGACAAGAAGCACATCCTGTACCAACTGTATGACAACACGCAGACAGGCAAGACAAAGAAGGTATTCTTTTCGTACAGATTCAGTGCGTCAGGGACACAAGGGGACTACTGGAACCCGAACATGACGGATGACCAGCTGAACGACTACCGTGTGAACTTCCCCTTTGGGGACTTCGAGCGGTACTTTTTGAATCTGTGGACGGCAGGGGCACAGAGGGTCTTTACAGATGAGGAGATTGAGGAGTGGCAAGTGGCAGGAATCAACGGGGAATTGTTGAATACGAAAGAGGTAAAGGAGGCATGGGCAAGGATTAATGAGTGGCAGACCCAGAAGCAAACGATGGAAAATAAGGGGATCTTCACGATGGGGGCAGAAGTAGACGAGAAGATCTTTAAGGTACAGCAGCAGATGCGGTACTTTGAAACACCCACGACCACTCGCCATCCATCATCCATCATTGTTGAACCAACGTTAGATTGCGTGCTCGAATTGACGGAGGTATTTGATACAAACTGGGTGTTGCTGGCAGGAGTTGATATGGCGGACCCAATGGCGGTACGGGGGGAGGCCCGTACGATGCTGCCTTTCTTGCTGAAAGGCTTGCCTGGCAGTCGTAGTCACCCAGTTTACGAGGATGTGGCACAAGGAAATATTCCTTACTTGTACATTCTTCTTCGTTTGTGCCACATTACGGACCACTCGTTGAGCCACGTCAAGGAGTTAGTGGATGAGATGCATGAGGAATTAGGTGGGGTGCAGTCGTTTTGCGGGGAGCGGTGGGGAATTTGGGATATGCAAGTATGGTGTGATGAGAGGGAGATTGCTTTTACGGCTGTTTACCCTACTTATGATCGTCAGAAGGAGGGGTTCAAGGAGTTGTACATAGCGACAAAGAAAGGGCGATTTAAAGCACCCCCGGTTCATATTGCTGGTGCGAAGGGGCCTGACATTCTTCGTGAAGAAGCTGCAATGTTCGATCATGACCCGTTCAAGAAGTGGTTTGGGAGCCCTGAGAAGTTCGAGCGCCACGGGGTGCAGGATGACTCGTTATATGGAATTATTTGGGGAATGTACGGGGGGAGAATGCTAGGTAGTGAGGATTTTGTGGAGCGAGCAACTGGGAGTGAGAATTTTGGCATGTTTGTAGGTACAGATAGAAGATTGCAAGGAAGATACTAAAGAAAGGAATTGGTTGACAATGTCTGAAATATCGTGAAATATTCTACTTGCCCGCATGAAATCACTCATTCTTGTCCTCCGTGAGTGATTTCAATCCCCAAAGCCTGCGCTGAGCCCGACCCCCTCAGTCGCAGGCTTTCTTTTTTTGGTTGACAAACCCTTTTCTTACCTGTATTCCTATATCTAATACAAATCTTTCTTATAAGGAGCACTAGTAAGTGGGCACGAACGTGACGAAAAACAACGAACAGCTCCTTCAAGCCATCGATGCAATCCCTGATGACGTTCTTTCCTACCTGACATTCAAGATGAGTGTACCTTGGCAGTATGAGGACATGGAAGGCGGGTATGTAGATCCGGACAAGGGCTTCTCCACCCTTGATTCTGGATCTCAGAAAGGGGAGGATGTTGCAACGATAAAGAAGTTGCAGCAGGCGTGCTGGATTAAATTCAATCGCAATCCCCAGATGAATACGGCTGTTCGAGGGCAAGTTGGGCGAATGGTCGGGATGGGGTTTGGAGTTTCATCGGAGTATATTGATATTGACGATCTGATAAGGGAGATTACGCTGGATCCCCGCAATCGATTGCTCCAACAATGGCCCAAATTCGTGGGCAGATCGAACATTGATGGGGAATTATTCCTCTGTTTGACGCTTCACACTGACGGGTTTATTGAAATTGACTTCATCGATCCATCAAATTTAGATGGTGGAGATGACGGAACAGGTATCATTTTCCACCCTCAGAAGAGCAATTTCCCTCTCTTTTACCGCATTCAGCAGCAGGATGAAGCGAAGGAATACGTCCTGATTCCATCGATAAACATTGCCTTATACCCCGAATTGACTGCAATAGCGAAGAAATCGAACCATTGGGCAGATAAAGAGGTGGCGTTGAGTCGGTCAAATAAGCCTGCTTACAAGGCATTTAGTGGGTTTTACCGTTTCATTGTCGCTTGGGATAAGGGATGGATGGTCAGACGCGCTGTTTCCCACCTTCGCACGACCCTCGAGTGGCTTAACTACTACGAAGACCTCAAAAAGTATGAAATTGACCACAAAAAGAGTGCTGGGGCTTATGTTTGGTGCTTCAAGATTGTGGATCCTAAGGCGTTTAAAGTCTGGTTGAAACTTTCAGATGAAGATAAGCGTAAGACAGCCCCTTTTGCGAAGAAAACACCAGGTGCATCATTGGTTCTCCCCCCTGGGATGGAGCTTGAGGTTCTCAGCCCGAAGCTTACGTCCATTTCTGATGAAGATACGGACATTTTGCACATGAGTACATCGGGTCTGAACGAGTCAGAGGACATGACGATGGGGGCAAATAAGGGCACGTATGCATCGATTAAAGCTACTCGTGCCCCGATGACCGATCGTATCTCCGATGAACTTGCATATTTTGGGCGATGGTTGCGACATGATTTCTGGCATGGAATTTTTTATATCACTTCGAAGATCAGGAAAGATTTCAAATACTGGCGTGAAATCGAGGAGTGTGTTGGTTTCAAAGAGGTGAAACGCAAGAAGGATGACCCAGAGATTGATGATTACCGTCCAAAACTAGAGCCGAAGATGGCAAAACGGAAGAGAAGGGTTGATGAACTGCTTGAAATTGATTGGCCGACATCGGAGATGACTGATTATGAGGCTCGTGCGAAGGGGTTACTCGGTACAAAGCATGGTCCATTGAGTGAAACGATCGGGGTGCCAAACTCCGAGATTGCAAAGAAGATGGGTTTTGAAGCGTATGGTAGTCACAGATTGCGCAAGGCTACGGAAGACATGAAATACCCGAAACTTGTGTACAGCCTCGATGCCGAATCTCTGCAAGAGAAGTCAGAGAACAAGCAGAGTCAACCCAATTCGAGTGGTAAAGATAGTGGTAATAAAGGTAAAGATAAAGGGGGTGATCAAAACGGACAGAAGTAGACTATTGATGCAGTTGGTGGCAGGTGGGGACATCCCCCTTGATGTTGTGAAAGGGGGTTTTGAAGTCCCTTCCCCAATATTCCAACGGGGAGCGTACAGATTTTTGGATGAGATGAACTTCCTCACAGAACCCTCAAAGCTGGCTCTCTTTCGGGAAGAAATCGATGCGATGGTAAAGGCAGGGGAGGCAATTCTCGTGACGGAGAGCTTGTTGACCGTTAATACCGTCGCCCCAGTACGTTGCGAGTCGAATGGGCAAAAATCTGATAATGGTTCTATAGGAATCATTTCAATTCAAGGTTCAATTGCATACAAAGAGAGTTTCTGGTCGAGGATATTTGGACTGCCAACATATGAGGGTATCAAACGATCGTTTGCAATGTTGAGTGGCGATGAATCAGTGAAGGCTATTCTGATGGTGGTCAATAGTCCTGGGGGTAATGCTCTAGGAATGGCTGAGACATCGAATTACATCTACTCTTTGCGGGAGAAGAAACCTATTCTTGCCTTTGCAGAAGGTATGATGTTGTCTGCGGCTTATGGGTTAGGGAGTGCAGCCGAGGAAGTTTACGTTATGAAGGAAGGTGATGTGGGGAGCATTGGGGTTTTAATGCAACTCGTCAACTTTACGAAGGCATTGGAAATGGAGGGAATTGAGGTTAATTATGTTTATGCGGGGGAGGAGAAGATTGATCTTTCTCCGTATAGGCCTCTCCCTGATCGTGCTCGAAGCAGGTTGCAGAAGCAGGTAGATGCACTTTACGAATCATTTACGGAACTGACGGCGCGAAATCGGGGAACGACACAGAAAGCAATGAAGGATACAAAGGCAGCTATCTTTATGGGAGAGGAGGGGGTAAAAGTAGGTTTGGTTGATGGGGTAAAAACATACGAAGAAGTTATTGCAAGGACGGCTGAGAGGGCTGGAGGTGCTAAGAGTTTTAGAGCATCTACAGAATTTGTTGGGGAGGCCACAAAAAATAGGTTTACAAACGGAAACGAAACCTCTACAACAGAAGAAACAGTAACGGATCAGGTAGTAGTTTCATTAACTGAAAAAAGTGAGGAGGTGAATAAGGAAATGCCGATCGATCTCAAGAAATTGCAAACAGAAGATCCGGTGGCTTACGCAGCGTTGATGTCAGAAGCAACGGTAGTGGCGGAGCAGAAGACGGCACAGAAGGTTGCCGAGCTTCAGTCCGAAAATGCCAGGCTGAAGGAAGAGGGTGTTGCCACGACTGCGCGAATCAATGCGCTTGAAAAAGTGGAAGCCCTGCGCACGATGCGTGAGCAGAAGGTGACGGCAGATGGGATTTGGGCAAGTGCTCTGAAATCCAGTGAGATTCCTGATAGTATGTATGGGAAGGTGATGCAGATGATCAATCACCAGAACTACGTGAAGGAGAACAAACTGGATGAGGCTGCATTCGCGGCTGCTGTTAAGGCGGAAATCGAAGACTGGGAAAGCAAAGGCGCCAAGCAGTCGGTAATGGGGTTTGGTGGTTCCTCGAAAGAGAAAGAGGAAGCCGAACTTCGTTCCGCGCAAGAGAAAGCCGAAGTGACCAAGGCTGCCGATGCAATGCTGGCTTTTGCAGGTCAGCCCCAAAAAACCGTGTAAGAGGGTTTTGAAAGGAGGTGAAGATACATGCCCAGTGATACCCCGAATGTCATTCGTGACATTCTAACGCAAGAAGATTACCGGCGTCTGTACTACAGCGAGCCCGAAGCTGCATTGAAAGTGCCCGCTGCACTGCAGGCAGGATATGGGATCTGTCGGATGGGGCAAGCTCTTGCCAAGAATGGCTCCACCATAGGGGGGAAGAACAAGCTGTTCCCCTACGACCCGTCCACGATTGACGGAACCCAAGAGGATCACCCGCGTTTGTATGTTGTCGCCGAACCTGCCGCAAACGTTTACGCTTACGTCACGATCCCCGACAGCTACAAGATCGAAGTTGGGGATGATGTGTATGTCATTGACGCGAATACGGCGGAGAGAAGTCTTGGTGCCGTCGCTGCGATCGACAGGACGACATACTCACATATGGCAAAGATTACGACCACCATTGCATTGACCACTGATTATACCATTGCGCAGTTCGCGTATTTGGTGATCAAGGGTTATAGCACGGCGGTGGCAGTTCTCGAAAACTCGAAAGATACCGGAGAAGGTAAGAATGCGAAGGGCGCAAACGGAGCAGTCATTCTTGGTAACTGTGTACTCTACGCGGGTCGTTTGACCAACGTAGATGCCGCTGCCATTACTGATCTGTCCGCTGTTGCCTGGGGCAATTTCTTGTACATCCGGTAAATAAACTCTTGAAAGGAGGTGAAAGTAGATGCCTAGAGGAATTGCTGATATTCCGGAACTGAGAATTGAAACCATGGTAGCGTTTGTTACCAGGTGGATGTCCCCTCCGGAGTTGTACTTTTCCAATTTGTTCCCCACGTCCAACGCTCCTTCGAGTTCCATTAAGTGGGAGTCGCAGGAAGGGACCAGGGGGATGACTCCGTTCAAACCCGCTGGAGCCCCGTCGCCTTTGACAGCTCCGATTGGTATTGCGCAGCATAGTGCGGAAGCTGCATTCTGGGGTGAAAAGATGTTCTTCGATGAGGAGTTTTTGAACAATCTCCGCAAAGAAGGCACGATCTCTCAGTATCTGGCGGCTGCACAACGCATCGCCCGCGAACTGGGTGGAATTACGAACAGATCGCGGCGTAGGAAAGAGTGGCTGTATGCCAAGATGATCGTCGATGGTGGTTTTGACTATCAGATCAAACAAGGCAACAGGGCTTATGTGACCTACGGTATTCCGAGTGATCATACCGTAACGCTCGGTGTGGATGAGAAATGGTCCACTGGGGCAAATGCAAACATTCTCGCGAACATCACGACTGGGAAGCGCTTGCTTTCCCGAAAGTGTGGTGCCCGAGTAACCCATGCCATCTGCAACTCGCAAGTTCTTCAGTATCTTGGGGAAGATGCAACGTTGCGGACGCTGCTGTCGAAAAGCACCTTTGGGGATGGTTCGTTGTTTAGCGGTGCGAAGAATTACCCCGTCGGGATCAATCCGGCTGTGATTTCTTCCTTGCTTGACATCCCCAACCTTGTCATCATCGATACGATGTATGAGGTGAGGGCATATCTGACGGCGGCTGTGACAGGTTCGAGCACTACGGCTGTTTCTGTCGAAGATGCATCGGATTTTGAAGTCGGCGGGACGCTTAAATTTGTGGATGTGTCGGAAGGTACATACGAGGAAGAAACGATCTCTGCGGTGGATGAGCAAGCAGGGACCGTAACTGTTTCCTCTGCACCGACCGCAAGTTTCAAGCCGAACGAGGACTACGTGTCGATGGTTCGTCCCTACGTTCCTGATGACAAGTTCATCATGATGTGTGCGAATGTCGATGGGAAGCCGATTGCTGAATACTGGCAGGCACCGTTTGGTTTGGATCGTCATTATGGTGAGAAGCCGGATCGTTGGGAGATCAAAGATCCCGATGGGATTTACATTCGAATCGAGGATAAGGGGCTGCCCGTGCTGTATCAACGGGATGCGCTGTACATTCTCGATGTCGCATAACGGAAAGGGGGTGATCTACGATGAGAGAGCTAGTTGGACCGTTTCCTGCTGCTGAATGGCGCAAGATGCTGGCGGCCAACGTGCAGCCCCCTGTTGTTGGGTCGATTTCAGGTGAGATCACCAAGAACAAGACTGGTGTTCCGATTGGTGTCGTGAGAACATCCGGGCATGTAGTTGGTGTTTGGATGTCATTGGGTGCGAGTGGTAAAGACGATGCACATACGCTATCGTTAGATACGGATGTGCGAGTCAATGGTACCTCGTGCCTCACGACGAAGCCGAAGATTGCCCATGTAAGTGGGGAGGCTTCCCAACAGAAGACTACGAAAGTGACTGGTGACACTGGAGTTACCCAAGCTGTCGTAAACTATTCAGCAAGTGAAGTTTCTCCTGGGGATGTTCTGACAATGGATCTTACCTTGGTGAGAACCGCCACTCCTACCACTGAGATTCAGAATGCAGTGGTTATGGTTGAAATCGAACCCACCCGTTAACTACCCTGAGGGATAGGAGATTATACAATGGATATTCAAAAGGTTAGAGTTGATACAACCCTCTTTGCAGGTGGAACTCTTTGGAAGCAGGGGAGGATTTGGGATGCTGCGATTGATGGCCCAGTCCCCCCTGCTCTTATTGCTGAAGTGCGTGCGCAGACGGGGACTGTGACGGTACTTGTGCCTCAACAATCCCCCACTCCCATTCTTCATAAGAAGGCATCAGACCTCGTGCATTCAAAGATGGTGTATAAGGAGCCTCGCAAGCCCGACCCCAGTTTAGCATCCCCATCGAAATCGAAACTCTTGAAGAGGAGTAAGTAACGATGACAAAGGATGAATTGACTGCTCTTATTACGGCTGAGATTAAGGGGCTTTCGAGCTACATCGTCGCTGTGGATTATTCGAATGCGTGTGATGATGCGGCAAGGGAAACAGGGTGGTCACTTCCTGTGACTGGGGATTTCAAGATCAAATGGATGAAAGAGAGGGCGAAGCGTGCCCTTTTCTTTTATCTCCTTTCTGAAACTGCTTATAAATTCCAATTCAAACAGATCCATCTTGAGCATCGTTTCAAGCATTTGAAGGAACTGATTGACAAGATGGATGCCGACTTTCTTGCCGCGCAAGAATCGAATCCTGAAGAGTTTGCTGCTGTAGATAGTTGGAATCTCTTTGGGACAAAGATCGATGCGGGATTCGCCTATGATCAGATAGGTCAAGATCTGACCTATGAAGATGAAAACATTGTCGTTCATGAACCGAACGAGAATAGTTAAAGAGCGATGGGAATTGGCGACGATATTAAGGAAGTCATTGCTGAGGTAGGTACGGCTTTTACCATTGTGCGAGACAGTGGGGAAATTACCGGCGAATACCTATCCTTTGAGATGAACAGTCAAGTTACGAAGCCGTTCATTCGGGAATACTTCCTTGAAGCCCTCTTTGCGTATGATTCTGCGGTGCGTGGTGGGGATGTCATCCGTTTTGATGATAATCGCAAATTCCTTGTTATGAATGCCACTCCTGATCACTTCGAAAATGCTGCAATCGATAAGGAAGTGGTGTTGTACAAGTGTAATGTGTCGGGGGAATTGCGGCGCCCTGTCGAAAATCGAGTCTCGTTAAGTTATCGCGATCGTACTACATGGTCAACCGTACGGGCACAAACGTATGGGTTGATTGCTGAGAAACTCTTCGGTACTGACCTAATGCAGGATGAGCCCATAGGTCAGATCCCAATCGTAGGGCTTTTTCTCTATGTCCCGAGTAGATATGGAGTTCGCCCTCTCGATCGTTACCATGCAAAGAGTGGGGAATACTATAAGATTGAGACGGTAAAGTCCCGTGACTTTGATGGTGTTGATACGTGTAGTCTCGTGGAAGACACGAGGGAATAAACAACCCATATAGAAGGCAGAGGAGAGTATGCAATGGCTGATAAAGCCAAAGTCCTTTTTATAGGCAATCATCCTTTTTCTGCAACTGGGAATGGGAACATGATGCGCGCCATTCTGTCGCAAATTGATGTTTCCACTTTTGATTGTACGTGCTACGCTTCAGCGTGGCCCTCCCCTTGGGAGTACAATCCATTCACTCAGTTGCCTCTTCCAATAATTCCCGCCCGTGATCGTGCTGATGATTATGGCAAGCAGCAGTTGAAAAATCTGTTGAGTACACTGAAGGTAGATATTCTGGTATTCATCGGATTGGATATTTGGGCGTATGCCCCGATCTTCAATTTCTTACCTGAACTGAAGAAACGCCATCCTCATCTGAAGACTGTCGGGCTGTTTCCGTACGATAGCTGGGAGGTACGGCAGGATTGGGTAAGTTGGTTTAACTGCATTGACTACCCCCTCGTTTACTCCGAGTATGGGTACAATATGCTTCATGAGTATGTTCCACGACTGAACTACTTTCGCCCCCCTCTGTTTGGGATGGATCTATTTCATCCTTACGAGAAGAAGAAACGGGAGAAGGTACGGGATGATCTCTTCCCTTCTTTGCCAGAGGACTCGTTCATTTTTGGATTTATTGGAAAGAATCAAGTTCGGAAAGACCCACAGACCGTCTTGAAAGCCTTCTCTCTCCTCTGTAATGAGTTCAAGCGCAAGAACGCATATATCTATGTGCAGACGGATAATTACGGGTTGTACAATCTAAAGGCGTATATGGGGGATATATTGATTCCCCAAGGTCGTGTGTTTGGGAATCTTACGAACTCCGCATTCCCTCTCGAAAAGATAATCGACCTGTACAACTCCTTCGATTGCCTTGTGAATGCATCGATGCAGGAGGGGTTATCGTGGACATTGTTGGAAGCGATGCGTTGTGGGGTTCCTGTCATTGCCTCCGAAACCACTGCGCAAATCGAGCTTCTTCAGCAGTCGAATATCTCGGTTTCTTGTAATCGGGATACGTTGATGCCAACAATCACAGCGGCAGGGGAGAGTTGGATTGATTCGAAAGGGGTTAAGGCGAACGATCTTGCGTACATGATGAATTTCGTTTTGACACAGGAGGAGGATCGACGGAAAGAGATTGCAGCGAATTACAAGTTTGTGGATGAGTGGTTGGCAGGGTGTCATAATATGGATCTTTTTCTGAAGGATGTTTTGAAGGATATCGATGAGGAAAGGCTCATCGCACCTCCAGAAATTCACTCCCCGTCAAAGAGTATCATTAAAGGGCTTGCACGGAAAGAGGGCATTTTGTTTGTGCAGCATAGTTCGGCAGGGGATGTGTTGATGACAACGAGGTGTTTTAAGGGGATTAAGGAGAAGTCCCCTTCGAAACCACTCATTTATATGACACAGCCCCAGTATCAGGATATCGTTAAAGGGAATCCTTACATCGACGAGATCATTGATTACGATGCGGTGAAGATTCGGGAGTATGAGATTGTGTACAATCCCCACGGGGAGCGCATTTTACATGGCGGCTTCAATAATCTTGACGTGAAACTCGCCGACATGTACCCCTATTTCTGCAAAGTCGATCCTGACCTATTTTTCATCGATGAAGTCAATCCTGAGATTGAAATTCCAAAGCCGTACATTGTGGTTCACACGACAGGCGGGCATGAGTACAGGATGTACAAGCATATGGATATTGCGTTGAAATCTCTCAGGAAGGACTACACACTGGTTCAGATTGGGGGAATGGATGATAAGACGCTGAAAGGAGCACAGTTCGATTTGAGGGGGAAGCTTACATTCAGGCAGAGTGCGTGGGTTATGAAGAGGGCGAAAGCCGCAGTTGTGATTGATAGTTTCCCGTCCCATCTTGCTGCTGCCACGTTGACACCTGCTGTAGTTCTCTTCGGTCCTGCCCCCGCCCGAGTTGTTGGTCCTGCCGTGAAAACGTCTTACGATGTTTGGCTCGAACCGAATAAACTCGATGTATGCCCAAGTCTGACAAACTGCTGGGGAGCAATAGGTTGTGAGGCCCCATGCATCAACACAATTTCGCCACTTGTCGTGAGGCAGAAGCTGGTGGGAATACTGGAGAGACTACAATGATATTGCTCATGCAGGCATTGAATGAGGAAGGGTATGTAGAAAGGTTGATGCCAGAATTGGTGGCTCTTGATCTTTTCGATCGTATTATCGTGATTGATGGTGGGTCAGGGGATCTGACCGTGCAGGCATTGAAGGAAACAACAAAAGGGAAAGCTGAAGTCTACGTTCACCCTTGGCTCGATTGGTATCACGATATGAATGTGATGCAGAGAAACGTAGGGCTTTCGTACATTCCGCATGGTGAGACCGCGTTCATTCTCGACTTTGACGAACGATTGAGCGAGGCACTCGAAGCGGAGTTACAGACGATAAGAGAAAAGGGAACGGATGGGGTTGACGTTCTGAACTTCCCTCGAAGGACGTTTGAGGTGTTACGATGGGAAGATTCCCCTTTTGCAATGCTTGAGTCAGACGGGTTCCCTGTTGAAAGTAATTTTACAGGGCAATACCCCGATTACCAAGCACGTCTTGTTGTTCGTCACCCTGAGCTTCATTTTGTCAACAGTCCTCACCATCGCATAATTGGATCGAAGAATGAGGGGTTTGCAGAAGAAGGTAAGGACATTCTGCATTACGAGAAGGATGACGCACGGGAGAGGCTCAGAATTGAGAAGAAGTGGTTACGAGCACAGGCGAGAAGGAAAGAACTAGGTCTCGCTCCTGATGTCTTCGAAACCCGAGTGAAACCTGAGATTGCAAAGTATGCTGACCCCAAAACATGGAGATAGTCCAATAAAATGAATTTCATTCAGAAATTATCCGAACGCTTTGGTCCGAAAGAGATTGCTTACTTCTCCGCTCTCAATCCTATCATTACGAAGTCAGGGGGAGGGGATGGAGAGGCGGTCATTCGCAAGTTCATCACCCGTACACATCCATCATGTGTTCTTGAAATAGGTACGTTTAATGGGGTCACAACGGCGTTGCTTGCAACGATGGTTGAGAAGGTAATTACAATCGATATTCGATTTCAGCAGATTCAGGTACAAGTGTGGGATTATATGGGGGTGAAGAGTAAGATTCAAGCGTATTTGATTACAAATGAAAAGGAAAAAGAGGCGTTGATAAGGACGCTGGATTTTGATTTTGCTTTTGTAGATGGTGCCCATCATTCCCCATACCCCACACTTGATTTTGGATATGTGAAACGCTGCGGTCGTGTGTTGTTTCACGATTACAACCCTAATTGCAGCCCTGGCTTTCTCGGTGTGAAAGAGATAGTAGAGAGTCTTGATCATGTTGAGGTAGATGGGATATTTGCATACTGGGAGGAGAAAAATGGTTGATCTGCGAAAACCTGATCCCTCACGATTTGGGGGATGGAGTATTGACGAAGCAGAATGGGAATGGCTGAAGGGATTCTGTTGGACACACAACATCAAATCAGTAGTGGAGTTTGGTGCAGGGACGTCAACATTGCTGTTCTCCCAGATTGTTCCGACCCTTGTTTCGTATGAGAGTGATACTAATCGTATCCCTTTCTATAAAGACATATCCGAAGTGTTGCCCTATAAAGGGCATGATATAAGAATACCTCTTCAGGAAATTGACGGGGGGAAATTGCGCACGTTCGATCTGGCGTTTGTTGATGGCCCCCCTGCAATGGGTGTCCCTTCAGATGGTTATGCTCGAATGGGCACGATGATTGCAGCGAAGCGTTGTGCAAATATTGTGATTGTGCATGATTCGAAGAGGGGTGGGGAAACGAACAGCATTGAGGTTTTGTTTAAGGGGTGGAAGAGGGAACAATGCTCGTCTTCGCAAAGGGGGATGACGGTATTGTACAAACCACAAGTTCCTGACAACATTTTGCTCACATCCGTTGTGACAGATAATTACGTCGAACTGCTTGAGACGTTCATGTACAGTGTCGTTCGAAATGGAGAGATAGGGACTCCCCCTTGGAAGATTATCTACAGTGAGGACAGATTGACGGTAGAGAACAGGATGAAGTTGTCAAATGCCTACCCCTTCCTCTTTCTCCATCGTATCGATAAAGGGTTATACGAGAAGTATGAAAAAGGGTTGCCCCGTTTTTGGTCATTCGATGCATTTTTGGAAGTTGGTACAGGGCAGAAGGTCATATTTCTTGATGCAGATCTTTTGTGTTTGCGTAGTATGGCCCCGATTCTGAATTACTCAGAAGGATTATTGGGGATGGTGAGTGAACAGCATCGCCCCAGCTACAATGCAGGGGTGATGGTAATTGATCCTGAATTGCAAGATCCTCAAGTGTACGAAGAGCTTCTTGCCACCCCAATTGATCCTACTCGTTTTGGTACTGACCAGCAAATCTATAATCGGTACTTTGCAGGGTCAATCTCCGCAATGTCCCAATCGTACAATACTCTTGCAACGGAAGTACCGAAGACTGTTTGGGGAGTTCCCGATATATCCAATGTGATACTCCTGCATTATATTCACAAGCCGAATCACCCTGAGTTTAAACATCGCTTGCGCCCGGAACTGATTGGTTTGTGGTCATCGGAGAGAATGAAAAATGGGAAATGCTGAATGGGGATCTAATGCGTATGTTCTGAATCGTCCGTTGTTTGAGAACATTCGGCTCGAGGAGTCGAAAGAGGACACATTCCATTTCCATTGGAAGGATATGCGAATTGAAATGGTAAGACCTGCATTTTACATTCTTTACCGTTCAATGCGGGCTGCATACTCGAACATTCATTCGAAGTCAACGGAAGACAATCCACTTATTATTTCTTTACCAATTGCGAATCCTGTTGATGAGAGCCTAGTGAAGGTGGAGCGAATTGCGGGGGGAAATTTGCATTTGCACTATCGGGATTTGCGACTGGAGTTAACACGAGAGGATTTGCTGAAGTTGAAGGCTGCATTGGAGGAGTTGTAAGATGGAGTTATTCGTTCCAGAATATGGTTGGTTCCCCATTGTTGAGATCCCTATTGCTTTGACCGAAATCAACCCATATGATGATCATCACCCACCATTTAAGGAGATGTGGGATCAGGATGATTATGATTACCATCTGAAAGGGATCACACTAGTTGCACAAGCAATATGGAAAGGGAGGGTGATCAGACCGATTGCTATCCGCGAACGAGTAAAGGATTATTTTAATATGGGATCGGCGTATGAGAGACTTGATGGGTATAAGCGGTACATGGCTCATTACTTTCATCCCCATCAAGTCGTGATTGCATGCGTTATTATGCCTGCACATGCACTGACAGATTGCCAGAACGGGCAATCGTTTGTTGTTCAAAATGGAGATGTACGATGACAACTGTTCAAGATGTAACTACGAGAATACGCCCTGAGTATGAGTTCAATCTACAACACGTGGAGAAGTTTTTGCGGGGGGAAGGTCTTGATATGGGGTGTGGTAATTGCCCTCTTCTCCGTCCTAACTGTCTCCATTTAGACATATCCCCTCAGCCGCTTGCGGTAGAACAGGTAGGGGAGGAGAACTTTGTGCGGTGTGATTGTACGAAGTATCGTCACCCGCACAAGGTGGATTATATTTTCTCTTCTCACATGGTTGAAGATTTACCCGACGAGTGGGCCATGATCGTTTGTATCAACGAATGGGGGGAGATGTTAAAAGGGGGAGGGCATATTGTATTGCTGCTCCCTGATATGCAAGGGGGGAGGTACCCTACAGTTGCAGAAGGGGGAAACCCCTCACATCGAATCGATGTGGGTAGAGAGTTTGTCGAGGGGTATGGGGACTTTCTTGTTGATCTGGAGTTGGTACAGATCGATACGATTGCGCACGAAAAAAGCTGTACCTTTGATGTTGTCTATAGAAAGATGTGTGTGTGATGTTGGTATGCGAAAATAGAGCGCAAAGCGTGCGAAATTCCATGCTTCTCTACGTTATTCATACGCTGTTTCGTGATCATTCGCGAGCAGTCGCGAGTGTTCCCTTCGCAACTGGGAGTGTGGTAATTGACTGGAAAGATTTTGGTTCAATCAAGAAGCCATCATCTGGTTGGTATATGTATTTATATGATAGTGAGGAACTGGACGGGGCGTTGCAACAATGGATCCCAAAGCACCTTGAATTACAACAAGCTGATTCTCTCGTTCTGTTCAAAAAAGTGATGGTAAAGAAGGAGTGGAAAGTCTTTACTGCACCTCGGATCTTTCGTGCAGGTGTGGTACGGATAATGGAGCGCACGATGCTCCCACAACATCCTGTAACGACGGATAGAATTTTGGATGGATGGGTATTGGAAGATGGCAGAAAGTAACTCAATAGCAGGCATCAAAATTTATATTACATGGGATATTGCTTCGCTGAAGAAGTGGCTCAGCGCAGTGCGCCATGTAGAAGCTGGGGTGAAGCTGCAAGCTCAGTGGATGCCTTACTATAATGCCCTCGATTACTACCAACTTGTTGCCCGCAATCTTATCTCCCAGAAGTATGCATCTCTCTATGTAGGGTATGCACCAAGGTATGCTGCATGGAAAGACATGATGGGGTTAACTAACGGGTTTTGGAGAGTACGGGACGATTTACTGAAGTCGTTGACGGTACACTCAGTGGGGAGAGGGGTATGGATTACAAAATACTTCTCCGGGGTGCCAAAGGGAATTAAAGACAGTGGGGGGAAGAGTTGGTTTACAACCCCGAGTGTTCGAAAAGGGAAAAGGAAAGAGATTGCATGGTATGGGAAGATTATGGAGTGGGGAGGTGTGTACGTTGATAAACGAGGAAAACCACAAGAGCATCCCCCACGTCCTCTCTTCACCCCGACGCTTGCGGAATACAAACGGGGAGGGTATTGGAATCGATATCTGATGGCACAGGCTGCGATACGAGCACGATGGAGGTAATAGGAAAATGCGACTTGTTGATATGGCACCACAGGATATCCACTTTTTGATCGATTACAGTCTTGCGGATCTCAAGAAACTCCAGATTGCGATGCACCACTGTGTCCTCGAGAACTTTCCACCTGAACATAAAGAAGCCATCACATTTTTTCAAAGTGATTTCTTTCGTTTCGTATCGGACTGCATCGAGAGTGCAGAAGGAGGAGGGGAATCTAATGGCTCTTGATCCCACAGCCCGTCTTGCCAATGTAAAAGATTCGTTGAAGAAATACTTCATTGATAATCTGTATACGGATGCAGGTATTTCTGTGTCATTTGACAAAGGGTTGTCGGTGCCTGATCTTCAGGGTACGGCAGTGACTCGATGGGTGGTAATTATGACTGGTGCCATTGAGCTAGGAAACTTTTCAACTCTCAACCTTCCTATTTACTGTTGTACGAGGAAAGATCCTGAGGGGTTTCGTCTCGCCCAACTTCGAGACAAGCTGATTGAACTCCTCACTGATCCGACTGACATAAAACGAATAACTTTATACCGTAGCTATGAGAATAAACCCTGGGAAGAGATTGGCAAATTCCTTGTAACCCAACTTCTTGAAACGCCCGATTTTGACGGGCCTGATGAAACAAAGTATCGGATGATCACGGTGGTATTAAGATGGGCGACAAAAGCGTAGATTCAACCACAACACAATCCTTTCAGCACAAGGTGTTGAACTATCGTTGGTTGTACTGTCGGAAGTGCGGGAAGCGGTTGATCAAACGGCTTCCCAATGGGATGTTTCATTTTCGATTCGGTCGATCGAAGGACCGATCCACAGGGGGATTTGAAGGGAGGTCTCCTGTAAACATGGTGATTTCAGGGATGGTGAAAATTCGATGCTTTGATGAGAGTTGTGGGCATACGAACGTTTTTTCCCCATTCGATAAGCAGTGAGAGAGAAAACGTTTGACTTTTTGGTTACAGTGTTAAATAATGGTTCAAAGGCAGGAATACTATTTCTAAGTAAAGGAGGTGAAGGCAAATGGCTATTACAGGACCTACCACAAGAGATACCAGTACACTCGCTCTTGGTCTTGCACAGATTCGGGTTATTGCGTCGGCAACATACATAGGGAAGATCAAACCCCAAGCTGTTGCGTCGGATTCAATCGGGTCTCTTGCGAACACGAAGTTTACGGGTAGTGTGGATTACTGGAGGCACTATTCTGGTTTTCCTCAACTGGAGGATCATGTGATCCCCTTGCAAGCCGCGTGTAAGTTGGAGTGTGCGTTTGAGGAAATCAAGCCGTTCACGATGGCTCTCGCTCGTGGCATTGATCCCACGGATGGGAGTTACGTGTCTCATTCAGGAGAAGTGCCGCTTGGTGAACTCGCAGCTCCTGAATACGTTCGGATGGAAGCACATTATGTGTTCCCGAATGGTTCGAATACGATGGACATCATTTTCCCGCGTGCTCAGGTGACGTCGGAGATGTCAATCGATCTTCAGAAGCAGGATGGGGCAAATGTGCCGATCACGTTTGAGTCGAAACGTGCGGATTCGCTCGTGTCAGGTGGAAGTGGTGTGTGGGATGACAAACCGCTTGGTCGGATCATCTTTGGGTAATAGCAGCATCGAGACACAACCGTAAAAGGAGAGTAGTAAGATGTCCAATCCTAAGGTCAATACAGGAATCCCGAGTGAGGATCTTTATCAAGATGTGGTGCCAATCAAGGTTGGGAAGAGGGGGGAAATTACCATTGAAATCCTCCCTCTTTCCATTTCTGATCAAAAAGAACTTGGTGAGTTATCTCAAGCGTTGTTGAAGGGGCTTGTGGCAGTAAACGAAAAGGAAGAAACGACGGAAGTTTCTTTCTTATCCAATCTTTTCTCCGCAATCTCTGATAATCTCCCTTCTTTCCTTGATCGTATTACGGAATGGGAAGGGGATCGTCCTCTTCTCGATCATATTACAAATCCGCAACTCCTTCAAATTGTCGAAATTGTGTATGCCCAGAACTATGAACCAATCATAAAAAAAGGACAGGGCCTCTTCAAGATTCTGGGGGTGATAGCGGGGTATCTTCCGCAGATGAACTCACTATTGGAGAGGTCGTCACAACCATCCTCAGATACTACTCCCAGTTCCGACTCGAAGATTTCTTCCGACGAAGTTGGCGTGAAGGAGGGGTAACATATAGACAAGCCTTCGCGCTGTACAAGGCCGTGCAGGATGAAAAATGGCTGGAAGCGTTGTTCAGATTGAAGTTGGCGGGGTTTACATTACCAGGGGAGAGTGGACGAAATTCCATTACTCCTTCCTCTGTTTCTACCCCTGATCCAAATGTGATCGAAGGGGAGAGAAAGGATTATTCCGTGCCGGATGATTTGCTCTTCAAAGATCCAGCATCCTACTCCTCTCTCTCTGTCGAAGAGCGAGAAGCGAAGACACAACAAATGATGGCACAATTCAAGAAGATGACGGGGGAAGTCACATCGAAAGTTTCACAGGCTATACGAAGAGGGTAAAAGGCAATGACGGATACCACATTAGGGTTAGGAACTATATTCACTGGGCAAGTTGACGCGACATTTCGCAAGGCTGTTGAGGATTTGCGGAAGATCGTTGATGTGCTCGGGAAGGCGCAGAAAGAGGCTTCTTCTTCGACGAGTAAGTCTGAGGCGGCAACGGCGAAGGCAGCGAAGAAGACGCGGGAGTATGCGAATGAATTAGATAATGTGGGGAAAAAGCTGAGTTACGTGCATGGCGGGATGCAGAGACTCACTCAGGCTATGAAGGTCGTTGCATCGTATAGTCTTGCAGGGACTGCGGTGTTTACTCTTGTCAACGCGCTGAAGGAAGGGGCCAAGGGTATTGTTGAATTTGACCAAGCTCTGAAGAATATTCAAGCCATCACAGGTGCCTCTGATAGAGAGATCGTTGCGTTAGATGCAACGATCAGAAAAGTAGCAAGCACTACGAAGTATTCGGTAACGGAAGTTTCGGATGCTGTAGTGTTGTTAGGTCAAGCAGGATTGGATGCATCTGAATCCGTTGCTGCAATCGAGTCTGTCGCGTTGCTTGCAACAGGTACGTTGAGTACGATGGCGGACTCGGCAGATCTGATAACAACGGCTCTCAGAGCGTGGAATCTTGATGCAGCAGAATCAGGGCGTATTGCGGACATCTTCGCTACGGCTGTTAATAAGTCGAAGCTGACGATTGACAAATTAAGGATTGCATTCAACTATTTAGGCCCCGTCGCGAAGGCTGCTCATATTGATGTTGAAGAAGTAGCAGCAAGCACGATGATACTCGCGAATAGTGGTATTCGTGCATCAACAATTGGGACTGGTCTCAGGCAGGTCATTTCTCGTCTCGTCGCTCCTACGACGAAACTGAAAGAAGCATTCGTTGCGGCGGGTGCGGATATGATCAAGATCAACCCGATTTACTCCGACTTTCAGTCCGTCCTCGAAGAACTTATTAAAGTAGTGCCAAACGCTCAGAAAGCCTTCGAATTGTTTGGACTTCGAGGAGCTGTACCTGTCGCTGCACTCGTTAATGCAGGGATTGATAGGTGGAAGAAATATAGGGATGAAGTTTACAATGTAGGGCAAGCACAGGCAATGGCCAACAAGCAGATGGAAGGCTTGGGTGTGTTGTTGAAGAACTTGCTCGATAAGCTAGGTTTGTTGGCAATCAAAATAGGGGAAGGAGGATTAGCAGCATCATTTCGACTTCTTCTTCAAATCCTTCGCCCAATGTTTGATCTCTTTACTATACTTGCAGGGACATTGATAGGGAAGTTGATTATAGGGTTCACGGCGCTGACTACAGCGATTTTTGCAGTGGGGATGGCGCTGAAGTACATGAATTTTCAGTTGATGGCAACGCTGACGGGGACGAATCTTGAGATTGTCTCGAGGTACGCGGCACGGTTTGGAGTATGGGCAGTTGTAACACGAAATCTCAGTGGGTTGTTGGATGGGGTATGGAAGATACTAGGATTGATTGGGGGGACTCCTGTAGGGCGTATCGCACTCGTTGTAACAGCATTTTTGTTGTGGGCTGATCATTTAAGACAAGTGCGGGATGAATTGGAAGTCACATCGATTGAGCAAGAGAAGCATACGAAGAGGTTGGAAGCATTTCGGAATACACTGAATGAAGTCAGTTCTGATACGATGGAATATAAATCGACAATCCGTCGTCTTGCTTCCGAGTACCCTGAACTTGCCGATAAGATTGACATCGTAAAAGGGGCATGGAGAGATAATGGGAAAGCTCTTGAGGAAGCAATAGGAAAGAAGAATCAGGAGCATTTGCGGACGCTGACACAACTGGTAAATGAGTATGCGAAGGCAACATTCAAGGCGAAACTGCTGAGTTCTGTATTTGGGGATACGATACAGACGTGGGGTGATCTGGCAAAGAAGTCAGGGAAAGATACGTTGTGGGTGCTCAATGAGATGTGGGATCAGTTCAAGAAGGATCTTCCTCTTGGGCGACAAGGCGAGCAGTTGTGGGATTGGGTGACGAAGAAAGCAGAAGAATTTGCAGAGACATGGGGGGAGTCAGGGGCAAAGGTAAGGGCGTACACAACGTTGCAAGAGGATGCAATCGGGAAGATTGCTTATCAACTGAAGGACGGGTTGGGGTTGAATGCCTCCCTTGATGAGATCGAGACGAAGATCCGCCAACTATTCCCTAAAGCTAATGATGCCGAAGTCGAACGTTACACACTTCTTGTGAAGAAATCGTTTCGCGAGATGGCTCAAGAAGTTGCTAAAGCTGAGAAAGGGGTTGATGGGCTGTCAGGAGCATGGAAAAAGGCGTATGAAGAAGCAGGGAGCAGGAAGGAGCAGAAAGCTATTGTTGAAATGGCAAATGCTTACTATAAGGAATTTTCAAAGATTGTGCAGGATGTAGCGGATATGCAGTTGTCAGAAGTTGAGAGCACGGCGCTGATGAATGCACGGAAGGCGAAGTTAGATGAAGATTATACGAAGAAGCTGAAGGAAACGTTAGATAAAGAGATCAAGCTCCGTGATGAACCCACAGAGGCTTTACAGCGAACGATGGCTGAAATGCAGCGGGTAAGGTGGGCTGCATTAGGGGAAGAGCAGAAGGCAGAGGAAGAAGCAGCAAGGGAAAGGGGGAGGAGGAGAGCAGAGCAGATTGCAGAGGAAGCAAAGACGGATGCAGAACGAAAGCAATTATTGATGGAAAATGAAGATACGACGGATATGGAATTGTTTGGAATTGCAGAGAAGTACAGGCAGAAGAAGGAGGAGGAGGATAAGAAAGCAGCGGAGAAAGCACAGAAAGAGCAAGAGAAGCAGAATAAGGAACGATTGAAACTTGCAAGAGAGAACATGAAGGCACTCGACAAACTGAGTGAGTTGGATGTTAAGGAAGTTGAGATTCGTCAGGGCCCAATCGCTGGACTCGAAAAAGAGATTCAGTTATTGAAGGAGAAGAGAGAAGTGCTTCTCACGATGCCCCTTGCAGAGGACGAGACTGAACTAGATCGTAAGGTAGCACTCAGAGAGAATGAGATTGACACGTTGGAGTCGGAGAAGAAACTTGCAGAGGAAACGAAGAAGCTGAGGAAGGCGGCGTTTCAGAAGCAATTAGGGGATGCAAGGAAGTTCTCAGACGAGTATAACACAATCATGGCGAGAGGGTCTGAAGCAGGGTATATTACTGCAAAAGAATATATAGAGTATCTTGCGGATTTACAGAAGAATAAGATGGAAGAAGCGGAGATTCTATACAAAGATGGAGCAATTTCAGCGGCAGCGTATTTCAAGGTTATTGAGGAGGGGTACAAGAAGGGGGTTATTAAGACGGAGGAGTTCAAGAAGAAACAGTTGGAATTGCAAGGAACGTGGAGAGAGAATTTGAAGTATGGCTTGACGGAAGCGAAGAGAGATGCAAAGTCATGGAATCAGACGATGCAAGAGATTGGCAAGGATTTGCCGATTGAAGCCGTTAATGAAATGACAAGTTCATTGATGGATTGGATTGACGGGACGAAAAAAGCCGGGGAAGCATTTGCAGAGTTTGGAAAGGATACAGTGAAATGGTTGATGGAAATAATCATCAAGCAAACTCTGTTGAATGCACTAGGGTTTGGGACAAGTGGGGGAGGGGGAATTTTCAAAGCATTGTTTGGTCATGGTGGTGGAGTGATGGGCAAGGATACATTTTCTCGTAAGATGGTAGATCCTTCCATGTTTGCTTTCGCTCCGCGGTATCACGAAGGGAGATTCCCGACGCTTCAGCCTGATGAAGAAGCTGCTGTCATTCGTAAAGATGAAACCATCTTCACCCCGCAGCAAATGAAAGCTCTGAAGGGGATGATGTCAGTCAAGTTGGATCTGAAGACGACGAACATTGTTGACCCCCGGGCGGTGGATGCATGGTTGAGTTCGCCTGAGGGTGCTAATAGTCAGATGAATTTCATCGCTGCAAATGCGTATTCGATAAGACGAGTGCTGAATTTGAGTGGGAGAAGGTAAAAGATGGGCTTTGAACTTGTAACCCCTTCAGTCTATTTTACACTTGAATGTCAGTGGGGTACTTACCCGAGACTGGATCGTCAATGGATCACATCAGTCGTTCGTGCCGGCACAGGGATGGAACAACGGAGTTCTCTTATATCTACAGTACGATATGGAATGGAGTTTGATATTGAAACAAAGGACTATGAGCAGACAAGTTGGTTGCTGAAGAATGTAATGAAGAATGCAGGGGCTGTGTGGGGAATGCCCATCTGGCCCTACAAGACGAATCTCGTTGCGGTATTGTCGGCAGGGCAAAGTGCAGTTCAAGTAGAGGATACGACAGGGAGGGAGTTCACTACGGGGCAGGAAGTGATCATCATTCAATCGCTGAGTAAGTGGGAGGTGTTCACGTTACAAACAGTGACAGTTGGGTATGGGATGGGAGGGAGTGTTGAATACTATCTGAATGCGGCAGCATCGTTATCTCAAGGTTTTACTCGATCTGCAAAAGTATTCCCAGTTTTCCCCGCCGATGTTGAAATTGAAACGGGTCCTGTGGGGTATGATTCCGCAGTTGCGACCGTTCGAGCGATGCACACGAAGAGGAGCGAGTTGAGCACATGAGTTTCACGACTTTCAAAGGGCATAAGGTTTTACATAGAATTCCGGATTGGAGTTCCGGAACTATTCGTGATTCTTACTCTCGACCGTTCACAAAGGCAGATGGTGTCATAGGGTGGACATGGCAAGATTTTACGGAAGAATATCTCTCAGTGACGGTGAAACTGAAGTTTGGCGCGATGACGTTTGCTGATCTTGCAGAGTTGAATGGGTTGTTTGATGAACTGAAAGGCAGATGGGGGGACTTCTGGTGCCCGAGTTGGCGGCAAGATTTGCATGTCACTGCAAACATAGGGGCTGCGGATGTTACGGTTAGTATTGAAGATATTGACTATGCAGAGTATTTCCCGGATGATTCTCCCATTGGGCAATACATCTTCATCTATGTGAGTAATGGAAAATGGTGGGCGAGAAAAATAGTTGATAGTTCGGCAGGGTCGATAACGTTAGAATCAGTGTTGGGGGAAGCAGTACAGGCTAGTCGCATAAAGTGTACGAGCTTCTTGTTTTTTGGTAGATTGGATCAGGATGTACTGCGATGGGAGTTCATTGGACCTGGCTGTGGTATTTCTGAATGGACGTTTACTGGGACGCCTGCAAATGATCCCCTCGTCAGTACCACTACGAGCACAACTTCCACGTCTACAACAACATCCACTTCTACTTCTACTACTACTTCGCATACCACGACCACGACCACTTCTCATACAACAACTTCGACGACAACGACGGTTGGGGATATTTCGATGGATGGGTTGAAGAAATATCCTGATAATCCCCCTTTCACATCGGTGGAGCTGACAGGTGGGCAAGCATATTTAATTGATGGAACTCGATTCCCCTCAGGTGTCCCATCTGCTGTGCTCAAGTACACATCGGTGGGAATTGATTTTGGCAGTGCGGTACCTGTTAAGCGCATTGAATTGTATGGGGTGCGGGAAACAGGTGAAATTGGAGTATCGATTATAGGTACATTGGGGGTGTACTACTCGGCAAACAATCTGAATTGGGTGTTGGCACAGAAGTTCTACGATCCTGTGCTGTACTACTCAAGTGGATTGAACTGGGGTGTGAGACTAACGCTGACGACGGGGGTTTCAGCTAGGTTCATTAAGGTAGTAGTTGAAGCGACAGGAGCTTATGAGAGTTTATACATTGTTGCGGAAGATTTGTATGGTGGGGATCAAACGGGTAAAGGTGATATTGACGAAGTGGAAATGTATGATGCAAGTGGTGTGAAGATTACGGAGAGTTACGACTGATGATAGTAATGACGGATGCAGAATGGAAGAAGGAGTTAGCAACCAAGCGCCGTCCAGATGAGATTTACCACATTTGGACTGAGCCACCTTATTCAATCAAACTGCGTAACACCCCTGCTTCCATTCATTATAGATATACAGGTGGAGATGAAGCAGTAGTCGTAGGGGGTGAGCAGTACAACCCTGCTCCGATCTGGCGTGATGCATTTCACTTCAATACGACGGATGCTATATCGACGACGACGTTGTATGGGGCACGAGTGACGGAGTTTCTCGTGTCATACATTATACAGAACCCTGTGGATTTGTTGTGGGTTGAAATTGGGAAGATTCTGAAAGAGATAGGTGTTGAGGATTACACTTCGACACCGCGCTTTATCGGGCATATTAAACGGGTTGCAATGGAAGGGGCAGTTGCTTCAGCGAACTGTGTGGGATTTGAGAACTATCTGAAACGCCCGTGTTTGCGATGGAAGTATCAAAAGCGTTGCAACCACATGATCTACGATTCCATGTGTCAAGTCAACCCCTTGTCTTATGAAGTCTTGACATCGGTGACGGTATCAAATGGGGGGCTCACACTTACGTCTCCTATGTTTTCTCCGTATGAGGATGGGTACTTTGACGGGGGCTTTATTGATTTTGATGGCGTCTACCGACCGATTGCTTACAACGTAGGGAATCGGGTGCAGTTGATGTATGCAATCAGTGATCTGGTAACGGGGAGCGTAGTTGGTATCTATCCAGGTTGTGATGGGCAAGCTGAGACGTGTCGCGACAAATTCAATAATATGGAGCATCGGCTGGGGTTTGATTGGATTCCAGTAGATAACCCCGTTTTGTGGTCAGGGGGGCAAAGGTAATGTCTGATAATCCGTACTTCTTTGATTCTCCAGAATCTATTGATGCACTGCGGGTAGTGGTAGACAGTTGGAGAGGGACACCATTTAAACATAAGACCGTTGTGAAAGGGATTGGTGTTGATTGCATCCATTTTGTTGTGGCATGTTTGGTAGAGGTGGGATATCTGAGATCTTCGATTTGGGCGAAGGTTCCAGACTACCCCTGTGACTGGCACCTTCATCGTGACAGCACATTGCTGAATGATATGTTGTTGCGGTATCTGAATGTGGAAGAGTGCAGTCGGGATGATCTCAGAGATGGGGATTTGGTGCTGTACAGATTCGGGCAATCAAACGCACATGCAGCATTGTATTTGGATGGGAAGGTGTATCAATCAGTCGAAGGGCGAGGTGTGATGCTGACGAACTTGTCAGTTAATAAAGACTTTCGTAAACGTGCGATTCGTAAGGTGTACAGGTTGAGGGTGAAATGAGCGCAAAAAAACTACTCTTTATGGCAGCAGGGGCGGCTATTGGATTTTGGCTAGGCGGCCCTTTTACCATGATAGAGATGATGAATTACGACTTTCTGTCGGCAGCATTTCTTGGTGCAGTAGTGGGGTATGGAGTAGGGTCGATGCTCGATCCCATTACAGGCAAACCCTCAGATGCAAGTAATCCTCAGACCTCAGAGCTTTCCATCGTAACGGCAGAAGAAGGGATTCCAATCTCAGATCTTCTGGGAACGTCAGTTCTCGCGGGGAATATTATTTGGGGCGGAAGAAACAGATCGATTGAGATTACGGATACGGTTACGACAGGAGGAAAAGGAGGAGGCGGAGGAACACAGACAGTTGTTAGTGGGTACAAATACTACTACAGCTGGGCGCAGGGGTTGTGCAGAGGTACGATCAATAAGGTTCTTGCAATTTACCAGAATGATATTCTAGTATGGGAGGGATTGGCAGAAGATGAGGATGGATCAGGCAAAGTGGATATTACGATTAGTGAAATTGGGACAGTACATGTCTACTTTGGGAATCAGACGGAGAAAGATACTTACATGGCAAACTATGTGGTGGATGATTCGTTGCTGCCTCCATTCACAGGTCTTGCTTACGCCGTCTTCGAAGATGCATACATAGGGCAATACAATCGTGTACCAATCATGCGCTTTGTTACTCAGAAGACTCCAGAGTGGGATGATGTTGATTCTGAAACTCTCATTCTGAACGATTATGATTACAACCCTGCCGCAGCCGTTCGCTACGTGCTGTCCGATTGTGCTGAGATTCCTTCTACTTATATCAACAATGCCTCCCTCATTGCCGCTGCGACAACGTTTGCGAATGATCATCTTGGGTTTTCGGGGTTGATTACGGGGGATACAGATTGCATGTCGCTGATTCAGACGTTTATGGATCATGTGGATGCGATTCTAAGATACTCCATCGTTGAGTCCGAGACATCTCAATTCGAACTTGTGCCTCTTCGTAACAATGTTTCTTCAACATCATTCCCCGTACTGTCGGAGGATGACATTGAGGGGCTATTGCATTTTGAGCGTAAGAGTTGGCTTGATACAATCAATGAAGTTTCAGTTGGAATCAATGAGAGAATCAAGAGTTGGGGGGAGAGTGCATCACAATCAGGTACAACGGAGTATGGCAATCTTGTGCTTGGGTATGCAGGTGGATATGTAGGATCGTTTCAGGGGTTCTCAACGTTTAATGAGGACTATGTGTCTGGGATTGTGCTGCCTTATGCTGCGGAGATTCTAGGGTTAATCTGGACGGGTAGAGAATTAGTTGTCTCAACAAATGGAACGGGAGTGCAGGTTCATAAAGGCTTTACAGACGAATTTTTGTACTATGCGGAAGGGGTGCATGACGGATACGATCTTGGATACAGTGGGGTTGATCTGTTGGGTGTCGGATCGAATGAAACATCGGTAGTTCAGTGTGCTGGGTTATCAAGTTCAGTCGTTGCGAGTGTCGCGTTGAGTGGGACGATTGTGGGGGTGACAATCACGGGCAATGGGGATCTAGTTGTTGCGCTTGAAAGTGGGGGTGCGTATACGATTCAGAAGATGGAGGGAGTATCAGGAACAGTTTCAGCATCGTTGAGCTATGGGTCAACGGTGATCAAAGCATTGTGTTGGATTGAGGGGGATCTGATCGTACTGGAAGCGCAAAGGGTTGTCAGATACGATGGGTTCAGTCTGACGCCTGAAGAAGCTCACGATACTTACAATGGATCATATGGGTATGCAACAGCAGTTTGCTGGTCATATGGGGATGTTAGAGAAGTTGATGAGACGGAGATTGACGAGGGATTTGGATTAAAGGATACGTGGCTTGCAGATGAGGACGCCGCAAACAAAAGAATTGTGGGGCGAACGAATGCTATCTCCTTCACTCTCCCTTTCTTTGCGAAGCAGAGTTCAGGGCTGTGGGCATTGAAAAGGAGGCTTGCGAAGGAAGCCTACCCTTCAGCAGGCATTCAATTCAATGGGAAGAGGAAGGCTGCACGACTGCAACCAGGGGATCGTTTCGTCCTCGTCTACGCTCCTTACGCAATTACATCAATGGTGTTCATGGTTGTGGACATACAGGAGAAGACGTTGACGGACGGGGAACAGTTGATAATTCAAGCCACTCAATCGCTTGAATACGTTCTCTCTTCACCAGTTCCCGAAGAATCCCCGCCTGAAGAGTGCAAAGCATGGTCTTCAAATCTGAGTTCGCTTGTGACAGCGAGTGCGAGTTCTGAGAATGGGACGAATGTTGCACTAAAAGCAGTAGATGGAGATATTGCGACGAGATGGGAAGCGGCGGCAGGGGATACGAATGCATACTATGAAGTTGACTTTGGGGAAGGAAACGAATATGCAATAGAAAAGTTGCGGGTGAAGATGTTGAGTGGGAATAATATGAATGGCTCTATCAAGAACTTTCGATGGAGAGGTACGAATGGGGTAACATGGAATACTCTATATTCAGGGTCGATGGCAAACAATGGAAACTGGCAGGAGTTCGTCTTTCTAAATGTGACACTGTTCAGGAAGTACAGGCTGGAAGTGATTGATCAGTGGAACGCAACGTACAGCCCAGGGATTTGGGAACTCCAGATGTTCGCCTGCACAAACCCCGCTCGTGTCCCAGATGATGTTGAGCCTGAAGATAACACATGTTTCATAGCGACTGCGGACGGATCTGCGATTACGGGTTCATTCGATGGAACAAGTGAATCGATTAAGATAGGGGATGAATAGAGATGGCTTATACAGATCGATCTTATTTAACCATTGTTATTGACCACACAAAGATTGCTGGGGCACTTTCCAACTTTCCTGTCCCCGTACATCTGAGTGCTGCGTGTGGGCTTACAACGGCCGATGTATCAGCTATCTTTGACGAGTTGGGGTCGGATGCGAATCGGAAGAAAATTGCTGCGTATGTGGGTGAGACGCAGTGTTATGTGGAGATTGAGAAGTGGGATGATGCGAATGAGCAAGCATGGCTTCATATCAAAGTCCCGACCGTTGCCGCAGATGCCGATACAACAATTCTCCTCTACTACTCTTCTGAAGAAGCTGATAACACGGACTATGTAGGGGACACAGGGGATGTGGTTGCTCAGAATGTTTGGGATGCAAACTTCAAAGGTGTGTGGCATTTAGGGCAAGATCCTCAAACAGGTGGCGCGTGCATGCTCGATTCAACGGGCAATGCAAATCATGGGACGCCGCAAGGGACGATGCTCACAGAGGATCTTATCGATGGGAAATTTGGGAAAGGGTTGGACTTCGATGGATCTAATGACGGGATTCAGTGTGGAACTGATGCGGAGTTACAAGGTACAACGATCACAGTAGAAACGCTGTGTTGGTTTGATGGTGTGGGTGTTGCGGATATGGTCGCAATGGATACGCCTGCAAGCCGTGGTTGGGTATTCAGGCGGTCTAACGTAGGGCCAAAGCTGGGATTTGAATCAGGTGGGACAAATAGGTTATCTGAAGGTGCAACAACGACTGGAGCGGGAGCATGGAATTATGCTGCTGCAAAAGTAAGTGGTACTACATATTCGATTCTGAAAAATGGTAGTGTCGTAGCTAGCCCAGGTACTTATACAGCAATTCCTGCTCATACCGGGACGTTCACGATTGGGTTCAGAAATTATACGAGCTATTATGAATGGCATGATGGACGGCAGGGAGAGGTAAGATTCAGTGCGGCAGCAAGAGCGGATGAGTGGTGCCATGCTACGTACTATGGGCTGTTCGACACGTTATTGACTCTATCCGTTGAAGTCGCTACTACCACAAGCACCTCTACAACAACTACAACCACAACAACAACGACCACAACAACAACGACCACAACCAGTACAAGTACGACAACAACAACGACTACAACAACAACCACGACTACGACCAGTACAAGTACGACAACAACAGAATTTATTCCAGAGTTCGGATGGACTCCGGACGGAATGAATAATTTAATTCTGTGGTTAGATGCTGCGGACGAAGCGACGATTACTGAGGCTGAAGAATCGGTTTCAAATTGGGCAGACAAAAGCGGGGAAGGGAATGATGCTGTCCAAGCAAATGATCTTTATAGACCGTCATATGTTGATGCCATAATCAATGGGTTGCCAGTTGTCCAGTATGGCACTACTCATACTATGTGGGCACCATTGTCCGGTCTAACAGCAGTATCCACGTTCATTGTATTCAAATCACAAGGGGACGCAACAAACGCCGAGTTGTTTGATATACGTAATAGTGGCAACTCAACACCTTTGTTTGATGATAATGGGCAGCAAGGGTTTTCAGTAAGAAGAAGAAATGATGCAGGTGCATTGGTTGCGGCGACTAATACAGTTAAAGATACGGATGCTCACATAGGTGGGTATTTGTGGGATGGATCAAAGATTTATCATTGGCTCGATGGGACGTTTCAGCATGAAGCAAATTCATCAGGGGCAATGACGATAAATCGAGTTGGAGTTGGTGGAAGTGGTACTACAACAGGTATGTATGGAAGCAATGCGAATGTCGCTGAAGTTCTCATTTTTGATGCATATATCAGCACGGAAGAGAAGCAAGCGGTAGAAGGGTATCTTGCGTGGAAATGGGGTTTGGAAGCTAGTCTTCCCGAGGATCACCCCTACTATGATGGTCCCCCAGGGGGAACCACAACTACCACAAGTACCTCTACTTCGACAACAACAACAACAACCACGACTACAACAACGACCACAACGACCACAACGACTACTACTACTATCACGATTGATCCAGGGTGGGGGGATAACGTAGCTCCCAACAAAAGGATCAGGGCAACAAGTTGTGGTACATCATATCTTGCATATTTGAATGATGAGCTGACTAACAATAGTTGGACACCAGATGCAGGCGATAGCCTCCCTGTCAATTTCATCTTCGATCTTGAGAAGGCACGACCCATTTACGGGTTTCGAGTTCACTGTGGTACAGGATCATTCAACATCGTTGTGTCAGGGAGTACGGATGATTCAAGCTGGACAACGTTGCACACGTTCGCGCAAGAATCGAATATTGATCGAATATCGGATGAGCTTGCGGGGGATAGTTACAGGTACATCAAGTTCGAATTTACGACAGGATCTAGCATCCAGATAAAAGAAGTGGAGATCTACTCGTCCGACGACGAGGCGGTAGATCTTGGAACGGATATTGCTCTCTCTAAATGGACGCAGTGTGACACATGGTATGGGGGAGGAGCAATTTGGGGGCAGCCTACGAAAGCCGTTGATGGTCTCCCCGCTACTGCCTACATTGAGAATGCAGCAGGGGAGTACCCACAACGGTTCTGGGTCGCGTTCGATGAAGTAATTAACGTTGCACACATCTCAGTCACAATGATGGGCAACTATAGGAAGTTCACGATTGAGGTGATCGGGAGCAACGATGAGCAGAATTGGACGACGATCGAAACATTCACGGCAATACACACGACAGGCTTCACGCTTTCATTCACTGATGATACATGTGCGTATCAATTCATCGGCTTGAGATGGTCGCTGATTCCGGAAACCGCTGTTGGGTACGATGGGATGGCAATCTACTCATTCTCGATTTACGCACATGAAACCGAGCCTACTCTCCCTGTCTCATCGTGCTACGCGACGGAGTTGTGTAGCGGGAAACTCGTGTTCTCTTCGAATGCAGCGGCAAATCATAAGGGGTTGCTTGCAACGGATGGTGATGCGAGTACATATTGGGCATCGGCAGAGGCGTTGCTCCCTGCTTCAGGTCTCGACTTCTTTTGGATCATTGACATGGGCCAACCTGTAAAGCTGTGTGGGATTCGAGCGAAGCTCATGTATAATGGGTGGTATGCGGTTTATCTTGAGGGCACGAACAGTCTGAATGCAGCGGATGGGGAGATTACGTGGACACAAATTGATGCGCTTGCGAACGGAACACATAGCTGGTGGATTGAGGAAGGGTATGATGTCACGTATCGTTATTATCGGCTGAGATTCGATAAGACGGATGCAACGGCATGGGGCGGGACATTTCTTTACGCAAACATCTTCATCTGTGAAATGTATTCGGATGATGCTGTTACGGATCCTACCTACACGTGGGTTGCGACGAATGTCGCTGAAGGCAAGACGGCGACGGCTTCAATGAATGCTGAGGATGCACCGAATGTTGTTGATGGTAGCGAGGCAACAACATGGGGTGGAGTAGATACGAACTGGGTCAAGATTGATCTTGGCGCAGGGTACAGACTTGGGAGACTGACGATCACGAACCCACTTGCGTCAGGAGCCTACCAGCCAATTCAATATAAAATTGTTGGGAGTGCAGATGATGTGTACTGGTATGAAATTGCGGATCTTCTCTACATGGGAGGTGCGGAGTATCTCTTAGATTGGGAGAAGGAAGATGATGTTCACTACCGCTACATCCGCATTCAGGGGTATGACTCGTACTATGGCACCTTCTACATTCCTGAAGTTGAAGTCTATGCCTACGCTCTCAAGCGTGCCTTCGTCTATTTTCCTGCCGTCGTCGTTCCCTCTGGGATTGCTGTTCAGACCGCATACCCCCGCTTCAAAGCAGATGCGTCAAGGGGGTATTCGGGGTGCAATCTGAAAGTCGGGTTTGTGTTCGAGGCAAATCCTGTAGCCCCAACAACGAAGGCAGAACTTGATGGCTGGAGAGTAAAGACATGGCTTGATTGGGTGGTTGAGCAGTGGGTAGCAGATACATGGTACTCACCCCCGAATATGGCTGCCTTAGCACAAGAGATTATTGATCTGCTCGATTGGGAAGCAGGGAATGCGATGGCTATTGTGATCGAAGAAGGGGAAGGGTTGAGTGATGGTGCTCTGAGAACCTTTCATTCCGTTGAGTCTGGTGACGGTAGTGAGGCTGCGAGATTGTGCATATCATGGGCAAATACAACTACATCTACCTCATCAACTTCTACCACTTCTACCACTACTACGACGAGTACCACGACGACGGCACTTGCGGGGGAAGAAACAACTCTGCTCCCAACTTCGGATCGTGTCGTAACATGGACAAAATATGGGGCATCAGGATCACATGCATGGACGATTGATCAAGGCGTTGACACTCCAAATGATTCCCTCTATGTCTACACCTCCAATAACAACGCCCATGAACTGATGAATATAACTCCCCCAACTCCTGCTCTCTATACGACTGCGAAGATTCGTATAAGGGCGAAGGCTGCGAGTGACCCACTCACTGGGGTTACACTTGTGTTGTACTGGCTTGATGGTGGGGATTTCAGGGAGATCTTCTCCGAGAATGTGTTAATGGGTGGGACGAACTTCGACCTGATCGAATCTGCCGAGCACTCTGTTACCATCACTCCTGAGCAATCCCAACTGTTAATGGTAGATTTGTACTCTGGATCTCTTGGCGGGGATACAGTAACGGTTTCAGAGATGGAACTTGTGCTTTCATAAGGAGCTGTAGAAGAAGATGACAACACGCAAAATCTTAGAACCCCTCACTTTTTCGCGCATGATTGAAGCCCCGTACTTCCTTGCGCAGAATCGTATCGCGTTGATCCCCCTGGTTGGACGCAATAATGACTGGGTGACAGGGTACAAAATCTATATGTCATTGGAAGGGGAGAGTTATTTTGAATTGACGAATAGCTCGACATTTCAGCATGTAGGGAGATTGGATGCAGATTATGAGATGACGAACAAGATTGATCGTGGGGATGGGTTCAGCGTGACATTTCTTTGTGGAAAGCCTGATTTGATCGAAACGATTACAGAGCAGTGGAATATGACGGGGTTCAATCTTGCATTACTCGGGGGGGAGTTGATTTCGTTCAAGACTGTCACCCCCATTACGACCTCACAGTACCAGTTTACGGATGTGATACGAGGGCGACTTGATACTCAGAACATTGCACATGGGAAAGGGGAGACGTTTTGGTTTCTAGGACGAACAGGTTACGATATGATTCAAGATGCAGAGTTTGTACACGGAGCCATTAGATATTTCAAATTTATTCCGATGGGCTTGAATGGAGTAGGTAATATCAGTAATTGCCCTGCCTATCGTCATACCATCACATCTCGTGCTCTTACTCCTTACCCTGTAACGAATCTTCGTGTCAATGGAGCTAGAACTCAGGCTCAATACACAACGGATTTAGCAATCAGTTGGACCCCAAGAACTCGTGGGGATGGTTCAGGAGTCGGAGTGATTGACCAGATGATTTCGAAGGAAGTTGCATGGGAGGGGTCTTTTAAGATTGAAGTCTACGTGAGTGATACGAAGATTGCAACGTATACGGATCTTAGTGGATCTGAGTGGTTATATAAAGCGGCGTGGCTAACGTCTGATAATGGTGGTGAGTTGCCTTTGGCATTGACTTTAAAGATTTCGGGTTTTATAGTCGATAGAAGCTACACTTACGAATCAGAGCAGGTGGAGATTACGGTAAAGAAAGTCTGAGAGAGGGTCTACAAGATGACGGATAAATATGATTTCAACAGTTTGCAGGTGGGGGCACAGGGGTTCGATGCTCTGATTGACGAGAACTCGGATATTGTTGAGGATAATCTGCATACGAGGCTGCTTGTAACACTGGAAGAAGATGTGGATGCATACGAAGCAGTCAGCTATCAGGGGTACAAGGCTCAGGCTTCGAAGTCGGCAACACGAAGTCCTTGTGCAGGTCTTCTTCTTGCAGATGGTGATAATGGAGATGAAGTTCGGATTCAGCGTGTGGGGCCAATCACAAATGATGACTGGTCCTTGAGTCCTTTCGTCAATGTTTGGCTAGATCCATCGACACCAGGTGCAATTACACAAGCAGATCAGAGTGAAGCGAGTGGGAGGCAGTTAATAGGGTTCGCGTTATCTGCAACCTCGATATTCCTCAATATACTCCCTGATGCTGAATCTTGCCCGACTACCACCACTACAACGACTACAACGACTACAACAACCACGAGCACAACGACGACGGAAGCAGTTTAATAGAGAGGGGGTGGAGAAATGGAAGAATTTAGGTTTTATGGTGGAAAGCAGCAGGATCAAAATTTTCTGGTGAAGCAATCAAACTATATTGACGCAAGAAAATTGGCAGCAGGAGTTGCGGAGGTACATACGATTCCAACGGGGGCATCAGTTGTGATTCTATCCTGTACCGCTCATCTCTACGCTAAAGTAGATGGTGCTGCGGCAATTCCCGCAGCAGATGTAACCAATGGATCAGCAAGTGAACTTAACCCAGGCCCTCTGTTCATCAAGGGGGCGATAACGATAGGACTCATTTCCCCAAGTGATTGTGTGGTAACTCTTTCGTTCTACTAATCAGAGGGGTAGAAACGATGCGAAATCCTTATGTTCGAAAACCTTACGATCGATGGGGGATGCCACGCGATCCATTCCACTCCTCTCCGGAGTCATTGTTTGATGAAGAGACAACTACGACCACTACAACTACGACCACTACGTCTACAAGTACAAGCACTACTACAACTACGACAACAACTTCCGCCCCAACCTATGCCGATGTTGTTCTTGCTGATAGTCCTCTTATGTACTTAAGACTAGGGGAAGCAAGTGGGGAAACAGCGAATGATGAAACAATGAATGAAAATGATGGAACGTATGTAGGAACGTTGTTGAGGGAGCAAACAGGGTTGATCGATGATGTGGATACATGTGTGGAAATAGAACATGCTCTGGATGGCTATGTACAGAGCCCCGCCTTCACGAGCACTGCAATCAAAGCAGTTGAAATGTGGTTAACAAATGGGGTAGGGGAAGATGCGTATGAGCCTTGGTGGTCGCTCGTACTCGGGTCGTTGTCACTCGCATTGTATTGGCATGGGTTTGAAGAGAAACTAGCAATTTGGGAATATGGTGGAGCAGGGGATAACATTTACTATTCGGATGTTATTGCTGACTCCGTTGGAACATTTCATATTGTCATTTTCTATAATACGACTGATGATAAGACCTACTGTATGGTAAATGGTGTTGTGAGTGAAAGTACATTTAGTGGAAATATGTTTGCAAATTATACGGGGGCAACATTGTTTGCAGGGTGTGATCATAATGGCAGTGCAGTAGCGGATACACTGGTAGGAAAGTTGGATGAGATTGTAGTCTATTCAACGGAAGTAAGTGCGGAGAGATTCTTACAGCATTATCAGATAGGCGCTGTGTGATTCCAATTCGATAGCGATGATGTTACACAACGATGTCGGTATGCGAAAATAGAGCACATAGCGTGAGGATTTCCATGCAATGCAGAACGATATTCACAACAGTCTTGACAGCGATCAAGATAATTATAAGGATGGCCGTAACCCACCTTACGTTCTCATGGTGAGAACGAAGGCAGTGTGGGGTTGGATAAAATCGTTGCTCAATCGAAAGGAGAAAACAAATGGAAGCAGTAGCAAAGCTCAATGCGGATAACTATAGGGATCCGCAGGAGTTATTGGACAGAATGGTGCTTGCGGCATGCAATGCCGGGTGTTCCCCCAGTGCTGGGCATATCGTGAGCAAACACCCTCCAGATCTGGACAGCCAGTGGGCTGTGCTGACTGTGAAAGGAACTGAAGCCCAACTCCTGAAGTTTAGGAGTTACCCCAACTTTGTAGGGGAAGCTCTTGCGTCCTTGAAAGGGGACGGGTTCTGGTTTATTCTGTAGGATTTCAACTGACTGGGGTGGCAGACTCAAAATCTGCCACCCCCGCACGCACACACGATCGAAAGGGGAGAAAAAGATGAGACGAAGTAGTCACAATAAAGGGTGCTTGATGCAAATCCTTGTATTGCTCTTATTCCTTGTATTTGCAGGGTGTAATGGTTGTGCAACAGATCAGTCATCGACAGGCGATACGAATGATGCAATCACGCAGTACGGGTATTACGTACTGAACACTGCAGGGGTGTCGTATGATTCGCTGATGAAGTCAGCGAGGGATTTGTACGACAAAGGGTATCTGAAGGATGAGGGAAAGGCAAAAATTATTGAATATGGTACGAAGTATAAGGCTGCATATGATGGGTGTGTAGCAGCCTTAGAAAGTTATAAGAAAGTTTCGGATGCGGAGTCGGCTGCAAAGTTGACACAGGCGATTTCGGAAGTTGTGCGCTTTTTGGGTGAAATTACTGGCTATTTGCAACCATTCTTTGAGAAGGAGAAAGCCGCTGCGATTGCCCCTACATCGCAACTGCTATTCTTGCCAATGCCAAATGGACTAGGAAAGGGGGTGGCATAACATGGCTGAGAAAACTCAACTTGAACTTGCCTTCATCGCAACGATTGTGGAACTGATCGCGCGGTATGGGATCCCCGGACTCATAGAAATTTTGTCTGGGCTGAAGAAGAAGAACATTACACTGGAAGACATTCAAGCCCTCAAGAACATCGTGAAAGATCCTGAGGACTACTTCGCATAACGGAAAGGGGTTTCTGGGATGGAGACGATTAGTAAATTTATTCTGGAGTTACTACACTCGGGAACCCCTGCCGTTGTGATCATTCTTTGTGCAATCATCTACTGGTTATTTCGATGTGCTGAGAAGAAAGAAAACTCGCTCACGAAAATGGGTGAGAGCCTTCAAGAGAATACACGAGTTCTGGATAAGCTAGTCACATTAGTAGAACTCCTAATGCACCTTCGAACGGAGAAAGACAAATGACTTGTTGGCTAGCAAAAATATTTAAAAGGTTGCATTCGAAGGAAACCGATGCTATTGTCGATGCGAATCGGAAAGCATTGAGTAATGCTGAGCGGCGAATCGATATGATGTTAGACAAGGCAAGAGTAGATGGGGAGGAGCAATGGTTCTTGACATTAAAAAAAGGGGGTGGGCCACAAAATGGACAAGCTAGTTCTTATTCTTGCACTCCTCATTAATACGACCGTGTTTGTGGGCTCGCTGTTCGGGGCTCTTTTGTTTTCGTGGTGGTGGTGGAGACGTAAAGATTCCACTGATGTTTACCGTTGCTTCACGTTCATTCTGTATGGGTTGATGGTAAATAAAGGGATCGCAGTAATTGGTGGCTATCACATCTTGTGTTTGAATGAAGCAGTGGAGGATGCATTAGGGTTTCATCAATCCTTATTGTGGGCCATTAGATCTCTTCCTATAACTATTGCCTTGATTTATTTTCTCGTAAAGATGGCAAAACGTGTTATACACACGTATAAACTGGAGAAACAATGGCAGAAAGAGGATATATACGATGCGAGTAATTCTGTTGGAGGACGATGTACAGATTGTGAGGATGATTCAGGAATTTCTTCCAAAGAAAGATCCTAATCTCGTTCTCTATGTTGCCACAACATCTCAACAGGCTGTAGGGATTTTGAAAGAGAACTATATTGCGGTTGCAATCATCGATCTCGCGTTGCCTTCCGATTCTCGAATGGATGGACTAGAGTTCTGCCAGTTTTGTCGAAGTAGAAACCCAATGATTCATTACATAGCAACCACTGGGTACTGCTCCCTCTTTGACATTACGATGTGTAGGACGATTGGGTTCGATGATGTTATTCTGAAACCCTTTCAGCTTGATGACCTCTGGAATTCAGTTGAATACGGATTCAAAAAACGTGGGCGTTGGAAATCTTGTGCTGCTGTTCGCAATCCTCCACGTTGACTATTTGTGTAGAACCTTCGTTTCTTCCATCTCCTGTGTGAAAAAACAGTAGTGTAGAATGCAGGAGATAGCAATAAATCGATTTGTACGATAGTCAGGTTCAGGGTAAATCCCAGGGAAGTTTGCAATCGCATACCCCTTGTAGGGTATGTAATTTACACCTACTGACCATTTGAATGCTTTCATGTGCCGGGCTTTTGGATATTTTGGGACCTCCCGCTTACTCGCCGTTACCATCTTGTAGTCAAACATCATGATCTGTGCATCTGATTTCTTGAACTCCTCAAAGTCTTCCTCAAAGTTTTCATCATACTTTTCATCTTGATCAAGGAACAGAACGTAGGTGGGTTTAATCGTATCAAGTTCCCGTATAAGCTCCTCTCTCCAATTCCATCTATTCCATTCACTCGTTGCATTGATTATCGTGTGTGGGTAAGACGTCGGGATTTGTAGAAGGCAACGTGAAAAAAGTTCCGCATCTCCTTTAATATTATCAAACCTCAGTACGACCTGATCACAATACCGAAGAAGATCTGAGAGAGCAGTAGCGGCGAGGGGGAAGTCTGAGATTGCCATCAGACCAACCGTGATTTCCTTTCTCTTGAAAGCTGAAATAGTAATCGTCTCAGCCTTTTTCTCCCAATTGTTCTTTACCTGCTTCGTGGCATCTTCAAGAAGAGGTTTCATCTGTTTATACCATATGTTCTCATATGAGAAATCCCAGAGATGATACCGCATCGGTAGATAATTGAGAATCTTCATGGCGAGATCATCGAAGTAGGCATTAGGATCATGGTAGGTAACTAGCTGAAGATCTCCTGCAGCACCATCTGTTATACCAGGGGTTCTAAATGAAGCATCGAAATACAGTGCCCTTACCCCAGCAAATTCCCTCAAGCATTTCAATCGATTGCTCACGACCAGCAGATTATCACTAATCTTCGCTTCGATCAGGCAGTTGGGGGAAACTTCAGAGCGGGAAGCAAAAACGAAGAGATTTGCGAGGCGGAAAAGTTCCGCGACATTGCGTCTAGGCAGAGGTTTGTTGTGAGTCAATTCATTCGTGAAGATGAAATCCTCTCCATCTATGAGACCCATCGATTTGCAATACTCCTTCTTCTCTTCGATCTCCTTCAAGCGATGCCTCGCGTTTGCATTTGCAAAGATTAGCGCCACTTTTTGCCCTTTCCGCTTCAGAGCAGCAAAGGTCATGATGAGAGGATCGATCCCTTTTGCCTCCATACGAGTCGCGCAGTGGGGGAAGATCTGTATGACACCTTTATTCGGAATATCGAGCAGATCAATTATTTGGCACGTGAGAGGGTCAAGATTGTGAAACGATCGGTAGTCTTTTGGGTTATAGACGCATTTGACGTTTTCGGGGGAGGTGTTGTACATCTGAGCAAGTCCCTGTGCGTCCCTTTTGTTCATGTATACGAGCCATGAATGTTCCATCATCGTGTGTCGCAAGTTCTGAGGGTATGGTGTGTTCGGCAGAGAATGGGTCCATGCTGAATGTACCCAATGCAGCCAGAACGCTTTCAGAGATGGTTCAGCGAGACGCATTGCAGCATTGTATGCAAGAAAGGTACGTTGGTAGATCAGGTCGGCAGTCAGAATGATGTCGTAGTCCTTTAAAATGGAAAGGTAGAGTGTAGCGTAATGATTGGCTTGTTCTTCAAACGGGGCCCCCCGTGGGATTGTGGTGAGGTTATTGATCTGGTTCGGGTAGAGATCCTTCGGGCAGTTCACATTGACTAGGAAGTCGAAGTCCTGTTTGAATCGTTCCAACATCTTCGCCCTCTCTAACCAACCTATATGCAGTGCATACCCATCTTGAAAGCTACCAAAATGACTCAGTATTGCGATCTTCATTACTTTACTGGACCTCCTTTTTGTATGTACTGCTGAATGGCTTCTTGCAATGGGTAGTAGACAATAGTTCCATCTTCAATAAGATTGAGCATTTCGGAATTTGACGATGGCTTATTAATGTATTCATCTCGTAATAGTAGTTGGTCATTATACCATGCAACAAGCCATCCTGGTTTATCTTTTATGAGCACGTAATCTAATTGTTCCATCCAGTTGTGAATCTCAAAGATAATCTTCCATACATTACCCATCCAAGCATGACCATTGTTGAGTTTTTCGGGTAGCGTTCTTTCTTCGATCTCATGGTAAGGTGGGTAGAAAGGGTTGACATCATGGATTAATATAACGGAATCTTTCTGTGTACGTAACAATACGTTTGACAAGTCCCGAGTGACCTGATTTGCTGAATGAAAACCATCTATGAAAACCATCTCAAAAAATCGATCGACGTTGTAAGGCCAAGAGGCTGCAAATATACCATCCGACGTCCCTCTCAAAAGCCTTCCTGATTGGACACTACCATTCGGAGAGATGCAAACTTTATCTTCAAGAGGGACGCTCTCAAAGTTTCGCCCGTCCCCAAGTCCTATTTCAAGATAGGACGTAGGTTTTCTCAACTTGAAGAAAGCTTCTAGGACGTCTCGCATGATTCCTCCTTGTAGTAATCTTTATTCTGTTCGAATGTTGCGATAGCCTGGAGTTTTGCTTTGCGAGGGTAGCCTTTGACACAGGCTTCAAAACGCAGTGCTTCCCCATGTGTTAATCCTGAGCACGAGTCGAGCAGTTTGACTGGGCGATGAGAGCGGGTGTACTTCCCCCCTTTTCCTTCATTATGTTTCTTCACCCTCTTCTCGACATTCAGCGTAATTCCACAGTAGTACGACCCGTCATTGCATTCTACCAAATACACTGACCACTCTTTCATTTCCTCTCCCTCTGGCAGAGTTTATTTACCAGATCTGCCGTCGCCGCTCCTCCAAATACACCAATTAACCAGGCAATGCCAACTGGGGGTAAATTTACAACTTTGTGACTGATAACAAGATCCGTGATGATTGCCGATATACCTAGTATAATAATCGTTATGAAAAACCCTGTAATATGACACACCATTCGTTCTTTCATCCTATTACTCCTTCCTGCTTTCTAACAATGTCCAAATAAACATACAGTAGTTTGCTACATGGACAGTGCGTTTTGTGACCTCTTCTTTATCTAAAAATTTAAAGCCAATTTTCATCTTCGCAATTTGTACCATCATCGACTCCATTAGATCCAATGGAGAGACTTTATTCCACGGTGGATCCTTTTCTTTTTCATGAAGATTTAATTCCTCCTGCATCTTCTCCCTGAATTTCTCCAAAATTTCATTTAGTCCGCCTTCAAGAGGGGAGGTAATAGAATGGATGACACATTGCCACTCAGAAAAAATTTCTTTTTTCATCTCCTCCAATGTCTTCCCGATCATCTGTTTGTCCTTTGGATGCCATGTTACTTTCCATGTTTTACAATCCGGCTTCGAAAAATAGATCAGTTTAGTAGGATCGACCCATTCATCCACTCCATTCCCATCCCACCTGACAAGAAGATATAAACCATTAGACCATTGAACATACCCGGTTTGAAAGGCCTCGCCCCCTTTCGTACCCGCCTCCCCTTGTCTTACCACCAGCTGATCTGTGTACACCCCGATTCCAAACACCTTCTTAATCTCTAAGAAGCTCATACCACACACCCCCTTCGCAACATCCTTATGCCTTTGCCACTCCGTCATCCCAACGGGCCATCTGACCGCGCACATCCACATGAACAAATCCTTCTGAAATTCCAGTCGGGGTGTGACGATAAATGCCAATCCCCCCTTTCTGAAAAACCGGGATCTGCTTCGCGAATACCGCCATTTGATCCGGGCTTAACCTCTCAATCACAATATCTGCCGCAGTTCCAAGGAGGTGCTGACTTGCTCGCTTTCCTTTTACCGCCTTGTTGTGTCGGGTACACCTTCGTCCGCTGATAATATGAATCTTACGGTTCCCGGCTAATTCCCGTAGCTCTTCCAACGCTATCACAAGAGTCGGACTTACATCGTTCGCTCCGCACCCACAGTGGCATTCGAACTCCCACTGTGAGAAATGCTCACTCAAGTCTCCCATCAGATCATCTCCTTTGACCTTCTTCCAGTACATCTCGCAACATCATGCAGTAATTCCCGATATGGACCAAATGCTCCATTGCTCGATTGTACTTTCTTGCATTCACTGCTTTTTCAAATCGTTTAAATTGAATTTCAATTCCGAGGTGCAGCCGCACTGGGTTTGTATTACTCCATGTTACATCCCCTCCGTACTGATCTGCGTGTAAATCGAGTTGATGATCCATCTCTTCAGCAAACTTTTTAACTGATTCCCTCATCTCCCTTTTCCCTCCTTAACCACTCATGGGTTAGCGTGGAAGGGTGTTCCACAACGTGATGGCATACCACTTGATTTTGTGACGTGGACCTGCCATTATACATTCAAGGCAATATACGCCGTAGACTGATTCATCAAATGGATGTTCTGCCACTCTCACGTGATTACTCTTGCAGCTAGGATTTGGGCATGGCTTCAACGCAGGACTTGGCTGACTGGGAGGATCGAGCCAGTAATCAATCCTTTGCTCTTTGCATGTGTTAGGATCAAGCCACCCTTTTGATTTTGAGAAATAACAATAGCATTCCTCTCCATCACGGATGCACACATATTTTTTAGGCACAACCGGGTCCCTTTCACTCACTTTCACCCATTTTCCAGACCCTAGGGACTGGTAACATTGTACTTCGATGGTTTCTGTTCCGTTGTTTACCTTGCGATACCATGTCTCAGTCATGACGTTATCCCCTTTCACCTGTTTCATTTCCTCGATCATCCTCGCCATTGACTCTGCTGCCCGCCCAACGTCCACTCGCTCGGATAGCCACTCATTGAGTTCTGCCGCCAGCGCAAGCGCATCAGTTGGTATTCTCGTCACCTTCCCCTCCTCGTACTGCCTCCACAAATTGATGTGCTGCTTCTGCAATCGCAGCATCCTTCAAATTCTTCTTCACTATATTTTTTGCTAACGAACGCTCGTACGGGTTAAGTTTCGGAGTTTTCCCTTCAAGCAACAGCTTTTTCAACTTCGCTGCATCCTTCCCTTTCTTTCTATATCTTCTCTCCCCCGCAATAATCTGACCACCCGAAGATTTCACAGCATTATTCCATGCATCAAGCTGCCTGCTCTTCTCCTGCCAGTAACCAAAGATGAGGAAGAACTGATCGGGTGTCTCCCCATCTGCCATTCTCTTTCGAATATCCCTATTCATCTCCCCTGACCACACCCCCCAGTCAGTCGAAAGTCTCGCCCAGTTTTTCAGCTTCGCTTCCTCAAACTTCGCATCAATCAGTGTGAGGTATTCTATTACTTTAGGATTTATTTCGTGAGGCGGCATCGTGCGCTCCTACTTGTGCCAAAATACTGTTTACTTCAGCCAATACCCGTTGTGAATCCAGTAATATCTCATCCTTGAAATAGATCAAAAAGTTGACTTGCTTTCGATTAAGCCAGATCGTGATGTTGAAACAAAGACTTGGCGTAAGATCATCATCCTCCTCGACGGTAAGCATTACCGTCGAGTCAGGTGGGAGACTCAACTGAATACTCTCGATAAAGTCCTTCAATTCACTCACCTTTACTACTTTCATCCTAGTACCTCTATCCGGCTCACCCCTCCAATCTTGTTGACGAGAAACGTCCTATCCGCACTCTTATTCACCCCTTCCGCATGCGAGTTCAGTATGAATTGAATGCCCAACTTATCACTCAGCATCCTCAGCATATCGCTCACATTCTCTTGCAAATCAGGAGAGACGTTGCGGAAGGGTTCATCATCGATAATAACAGGTCGATTCTTTTTCAGCGACCAGTACATAATTCGCAGTGCGAAGCTGGCGACATCGACAGGTCCCCCTCCGTGAGAGTCGAGTGGGTTGCTTTCGAACCCATCATCTTCGAACAGCAGATCGCACTCTAGCTGATTGCGCCTTGGGACTATATGCACAGCAAGGGCAGGCCACACGGGACAGACCGCTCGTAGCGCAGTTGTGACAAGACGGGAAATCTTGAACTCGACGGATTGTTGCGTGGACTGAGCAATTTCCTGAATCAGCTTTCGCCCTTTCTCCGCTGCCGTCACATCCAGTTCAATCTCTTTGAGACAGTTCTTTACTGTTTCCCATCGTGTTGTCAACTCCTGCCTTGCCCCTTCAGCCATCGACAGTTTCTTCTCCATTTCCATAATGAAGTCATCAGTCATATCCCTAGCTCCTCATTCTGTTTTATCAGCATTGCGATGGCTCCGCAGTACCCCCCAAGATTCTCATCCTGCTCGGTGGGGCAGTTAAGAAACGTGTACAGATTACGGAGAAGATCTTGATGTACTTTCAGCACTTTCCTCCACATCTGATCAGTCTTCTTACAGCTTTCCGCTAGTCTCATGCTCATTGTCTTCCATGATTCCCCATTTTGAATGAGACCTTGCACCCTGCTCACAAGTTCGAATGATCCTGCAAATTCGCTGATTTCTTTCCCGTCTAATAGGTTTTCAATCGCTTCGAGAATCGTCCCTTGCATCACCTCCGTATTCGTTGCTTGCTTCATTTTTAAAGGGGGAGGAGGAGGGGGTGTCGGCTTTAATCTCGGGAGCTTTATATTCTGTTTCGTCATCATTTCTACCTCTCTCTGAATATCGATATTTCACGGTTGACATTAACGACGACACGAATAGGGGTCTCGCGGATGTCATGCCGGAGCGTTATTTCTTTGATCTCTAGATCTTTCGGCATTCCCATCGCTGCAAGTTGCTGATCCACTTCGTGTCGAAAATCTGACCATTTCATAGCAATTCTCCTAGAAGTCATACTCCGTTGTGATTTTTGTATGCAATCGCTCGATTTTGCCCCGCAGATCCTCCATCTGTGTATTTAGTTCTGCGAGTCGGGCAGGCGCTGTTTCTTCTGTCAACCCATACTTTTCCGTCAGCGTAGCCAGATATGATTCTAGCCTGCCCTCTAGCTTCGCCTTCTCATTCCTTTGCTCATCGATCGCATTCTTCAGCGTCTTGAGATCCTCAATCACTTTCGTCATATCCGTCATGCCAACACCCCCTCGATGAATTTCACAACCCTTTGATCTTGAATCCCTTTCAGCGCTACCGCAATGTTCTCTCTGAAGTTTACACCTTCTTCGACTTCTCCACCTCTAATTTGTTCCACAAATGCTTCAAGCTCTTTATTCACTTTCTCATCCTTCTCTGCCTTCGTCATGTCGAAGACTTCAGTGAAAGCGAGTGCGGGGATAGGGCACTGATTGACAAGTTTGTGTTGTGCCGTATCGTAGAAGAAGACACAGGGGCGATGATCGGACGTGTTGATGGACGTTCTGAACAACGCGCCAGCATTGATTACCATTCGTCCATTCTCACCCTTCACTGTAAACTGCTTGTGATTGTCCCCACTTACGATTAGATTGTACTTCGTTTCCTTCAGCAGTTGCAACCCTGTCACAAACTCATCCTGCCCTTCCCACACTTTCTCATTCTTGATTACCATCTTGTGAATCATCAGGATGTTGAACATTTCAGGGTTAGTGATGGGCGGGATCTCTGCACCCCAAGACACCCCTGTAATTGCAACTTGCTCAATATCAACGACGCGATTATGCACGATCTCTACCGCTGAGCCTGCTTCGAGTACGGCAAGAGGGGTGTTATCGACATTCGATGAATGGTATCTCAAATCATGTTGCCCGTATATCGTCAAGAGACGATCTACCCCACATTGCTTCTTCCACTGATTGAGATTCAATATCCAGTTTCGCACTGTGTCATAGTTCAGCGTATGTCGATTTGTGAAGTCACCTGGCTGCAGAAGTACCCTCGCATCGTTCAGATGGCAATACTCCAACAGAGTCCGCACTTTATCTTCCTGGGTCTTTTGCCAATCACGATCGAGCCTCTTGTCGGGTTTCTGATTGTCGAGGTGCCAGTCGCCTGTGACGCCTATAATCATATCTTGATGCCTCCTTTCAATGTCTGATTACAGAGGGGGCAAATCTTCTGTTCGAGTAGAAACGTTTCATACTCTTTTTCCTTCAGTTTGACACGCTCAGTCGCTTCGACAATCGCGTTCCTCGTACTTTGTGTACTCTGTAACAGATTCTTAATTTGGAATGCGTTTTCTTGCGTTTCTGTGTACAGTTGGGCGAACTCACGGAGGAGATTGTATTTAGGAATAATCTCGAACCATTCATTGATTGTCTTGAGATCAAATCTGCTTTCTACCATTACATTCAGCAGCCGCGCAAGCCCGTCTTTCTCTTCCTCTACTTTCATCCAGCTGTGTGTGTTGCGTGTCAGTTCAGCCCACTCCTCCTCTAACCCTTTCAGAAATTCAAACTCCGCAAGATCTTTGTGCCCACTCTCAATACCTTCTATTAATTGTGTAACTGCTTCGATCTCACCTGTAACCTTCTCTCTCTTGCCATGTAACGCTTTCAGCTTGTCGAAGAGGGTGCGAATTTCAGGGAGTTGTACATATTTCTCAAGGGAGCTTTCAAGATCGATCTTCTGTGCTTCCTGCACCTTCTGCTCCGCTCGTAATCTGTTCACTTCCTTGTTCGCCTTCTCAATGACGTCCGTGATCTCGCCTAGATCCGTCACCTCATTGAGTTTTTTCATCACATTCCCTGCTGTATCTTGAATCAAGAAGTACCCATCATGCTGCATCTTCACATTGCGAGAATCCATCTGCAAGACTGTCTGCACTTCATCAGGTACAGCACGGCGCATCGCTTCGTACACATCCTCTTCCGTCGTGTAGCTATTCTCCTTCTTCCCCTGCTCGCGCATCACGAACTTGCCATCCGTAAACTCGATCGTAGCAACGACCGTCGCCTTATCGTCTGCACGATGATTCTTGAACTTTCCACTTGGTGGTGTATTGTCGATAATCCACTTCAGCCCTCTCAACACAGATGACTTGCCGCTCTCGCTAGGGCCCTTGATGATGTTCACCCCTTCATGAAACTCCAGTAGGGAATGTACATGCCCTTGAAAGTTGATCAATTCTACCGCTTTGATCGTCATCTTTCTATCTCCATCCTAGTAAGATTAATCCTACTATTATGATTACCCCACAGATTGCTACTACTTTTTCCCCGCCTGCCATAAGAATGCAAGTTATGGGAATTGCAATGCCGGCCCCAATAAGTAAAAGATTCTGTACTAGCATTATTATACTCTCTTTCACTTCTGTTTTTAAGGATGGGGGTAGAAAGCATTGCCCGAACTCCCTACCCCATCCTTACGCCACTGCCCTTTTCGCAACCCATCACTGTTATAATCAAACCAAACAGCTAAAGCCCTTAGCCTTTCTTACTACAAGATTGCGTCTCACGAAATGAGACCGCCCCCAGTTTTGTTACGTTTGCTGGAGACAAACGGGGCAAATATCTTCCATGCCATGTAAATCGTAGCAACCAATGCAAATGGGATCTGCCATACAAGTACCACCATCCAGTCGAGTGCGGCAGGACAGTTGGAGCCTTGCAGTCTGTGGTAAAACGCGATGATTTCCGCCCCTACTATTGTTGTAACATTCAGAATTATGTAGATTCCTATCCACCCTAGTATACCCTCACTGATCGATCGTCGCAGATCTTTCATTCCCCCCCTCCTTCTTCGTCAATTCATAGATCGATTTGACAGTAGTGGACTCGGTTACATCTGATAACGTAAGCAACCCCGTATCAAGCAATTTCTTGAAGTCTTCGATTGTGACGGGGTGAAAGGGTTTGTTCTCGCGTTGCGCGAGCATCTTTCTCCCCTGATTCATCATATTCATTGTCACTCGTGCCCATGTCCAGTAATCCTTCATACTGAACCTGCGTACCGTAGTGAGTTTCACTTCTACCATTTCATCTGACTTGTCCATCTCTTACCCTCCTCCATCTCCCATTCAAACTCACATCAGCAAACGAGACTCGTGTTCTACCCGGAATATCAGGTACTCTCAACTGCATCACCAAATCCACTGCATTGCGAATAACTTTTAAGCGCTCCCCTTTCTGTGAACCAATGATGTGCAACCCCCTAGGATCCTCATGATACTTCCTGCATAACACCTCCCACTGTCCCAACACTCTGTCCTTTAGAATCAGCAGTTGCTCGTGCTGGAACTCAGGGGAACGTGAAAGTGCCATAGGTGCCAGAATGTCCGGATTCAATTCGAGGATCTCCATCAATCGTTCTAGTCGAATCTCTTGCTGTGCCATTAGTCGAAGATCCTCATCGTAATTGGTAGACTCTTAAGGAAGTTTCGTACTCGTCGTACATCTTGAAGGTACTCAATGTAAGGGCTTTGAAAAGGGGGTTCAGCCATTTGCACCCCATCCTCTGCATAACTCACAATTCTCTCGAATGCCTCCTGAACTTCCGTAGTTGTCATCATTAGTACATAATACCTCGATCTGCCTTCTTCATATCAATCGCAACACTATTCAATCCTTGTTCCGTTATTTTAGTGAAGAGATTGCGAATCATTTCGATTTGTTCTTTCAGATCCTCTACCTCCCCTTCTCTCTCAGAAAAATAGGCACACCCACTCTTCGCCCATTCTGCAATATCATTGAATGCAGATTCAACCGTTTTTGTTTCCGATCTCACCAGTTCTTCTTTTGCTCTAAGAATGAGCGCATTTACTCGATCTGTTGCTTTTCGCAATAATTCCATATTGCTCCGTAATTGTACTGAACTCTTCCCACCAGGAGATCCTAGATGTGTTTCCGCATAAAAGTTGATCAACACGAGATCGTTAACTAGCTCCACGTCAATGGTAATTACGGGAATTGCACCTTCCTCATCACTTCCCACTAGTTTTCCCCAGATAATTTTATTCATCCGAATGTCCTCACTAAAAGGTTTCGTCTACTTGCCCAATATGCTCCTGCCGCATCCGCTATGTGTTCAAACTCGTCAGTTCCAAAGATTTTGTCCTCACAAGGAATCTTGATCTGTTCAAACACTTTCTTCCCCCTCGCTTTCGCGATCACCTCCCATTCGTAATGCTCTCGTACCGCTCTCATGATCTCCGTTTTTGACGCACTGCGTTTGCCTGCTACAGCTATCTTGACCTCATTTGGCGAAACGTTTTCAAGAGGAAGTTTGTATATGGTTGTAAGAGCGGCGAGGACCGCCACAGCCCCACCCATCTTGTGGGCGGCTTGACTACTCTTCGACCCTCCAGTGGGGATCTCAGCGATAATTCCGTCACACCCTCCCCAGTTAATGATTTCTTCCAGCGCTTCCGTCAAAGCTGAACAGCGAATGACAAAATCTTCGGAACTCCGGAGAAGTCTGTTCGTTGACTTCTCCGTTACTATTACGCCTGCTCTCTTCGCCACTTCACCTTTGCCAAACAAAATATAGCCAGTATGAGCAAATGCCACGTCCAGTGCTAGTAACATCTAAACCCCCTGCGCCACTGCTCGAATCCTTCTTGGGTTAAGAACGAGTTGAGCCCGTACTTTCCAAATACAAACCGTAGTTTATCCATTGTTACGACATCCTTTTGAAGAGGCAGATAAAGGGATTCGAAAGGGAGTTGAATCAATTTGAGATTACGTTTATCAAATTCATTTCGTTTCCATTCAATAATCCTATCATAGATTTTCCCCTTCGTGAGTTCCCCCCGCAAGAACTTCGCGGCTGTAGGTTCGGCAACACCTTTCACACCTGGGATATTATCGCCTGCATCTCCAGAGAGAGCCTTGACTTCGGGCCATCGTGACGGGGGTAATCCCCACTCGTTCGTAAACTCTTCAGCGGTAAAGAATTTCTTCTGAACGGGTTCGTACATTTGACAGGTGGGGGTGAGGCATTGAAGCAAATCACGATCTCTTGAAATAATCACTGCCTCCCCCACCTGTTGTGCTGCTACTGCAATCACATCGTCCGCCTCTAAACCCATCGAAACATAATTGTTGAGAAAGCCTAGTTGTGTTAATACTTCCTGTCGTAACTGTGCAAATTGGTCAAAGCAGATGCTATTAAAGGCTTTCTCTTCAGGGGACGCTTCTTCGCGATCATGAATACGATTCATTTTGTATTCTGGGTAAAAATCCCGTCTGAGACTCCTTCTACTATCCCAACAGAACATAAATTGGTGATAAGGAAATAGTTCAATAAACTTCACAGTTGCTCTGAGAAAACCAAATATGACTCCTGTAGGCACAAGCTTGTCTTCAATTTGATGGGTTAACCACAATTTTCCCAACGTATTCTTCGCCACATGCGCGATTGAGTTTGCATCCACAAGAAGCCATTTCATAGTTTTCGCTTCCTCTCCACTTTGAATTTTTCTTGCAGTTGGAGCCATAAACTAATAGTGGTATCTTTTAGAGGTTTCTCAAGGCCTGCCTTTTCAATGTGGTAGATTGCATCATTCATCGCTTGATACTCACGATCAACAGCTTTGTATACCGATCCCCCTTCAATGTTCTTCACAAACTGCAAATTCGCTCGTATGTCATCAAACCCGTAACGGAAGATTAACGGTAAGTAGGCTTCACGATAAGGAATATCAGTGGAGTTTTTCACCACTCTAGCAATCGTATTGACCCCAACGATCTGCTCGTGCGACTTTCCTTTAAACGTGACCGTCTTCGTAATGTCACGTGGCTTCGAGAAGCCGAGTTGAATGCGAATTGAAGCATAGAAGGGGATTGCAAAACCACCTGGTGTTGTAATTCCATACTCACCCTGTCTGATCTGATTCGAACATGCCAAAATCATATTCGACTTTGTAATCGTTCTACACAACACCCTCATCCCCTGACTGAACATCTTCGCTCTTCTCTGACCCATCTTATCCCCTTTTTCCATCTCTAGTGCCGTACTCAATGCTGCAAGACTATCAGCGAGTACGGCATTTGGGGGATTTGACATGGATGGCTTCCATGTTGAAATAAAGTCAAAGACTTCCTCGACCGTGTCAGGCATACTGTAGTTTTTCTTGTCAATCTCTGCTCCATAAATCCGCATATACTCTTTATCTAATCGTGCTTCAGGATCCATAAAATGGATACTCCCACCATTTTTCTGCACCCTCGCTGCAATCTCTGCAAGACATGCTGTCTTGCCTACTCCTGAGGGGCCGTAGATTTCAATGAGTACCCCACCCGGAATCCCCCCGCCATGTACTTTTGTACCTGAAATCGCGAGATCCAGCAGTGTAGATCCAGTTGAGATGCAATAGTCAAAATTCCCAGTGGGGATGAACTCTCTTTCTGTCAAAGGCGTCTCACTTGCCGCCTCCTCTTCGATCTGAGCTTCTAGGGGGTCTTTCGACCCCCCTCCACTCCGTTTAAGGAGTTTTGCCATCTCTTACTTCCTCCTCCCAAGCAATCGTTTTGGCTTCTCAGGCTCAGGAGCAGGAGCAGGAGGCTGAGAAGTTGTAGGTGCGGGTTGCGAGGGTTGCGAGGGTTGCGAGGGTTGCGATATTCTCTTCCCTGCATCGAAACAGTCATCCCAACCCGGGCAGCGTAAGCACTCTGCAAACTTGTCCGTATCTACCCCAAACGCACGTCCTCTATAACATTTATCCCAGGGCGGGGAGGGTTCTGATGTTCCCACCCCTTCAGCTTTCCGTGTTGTAGTTGTTCTCGTTTCATCTCCTCCCGCGGGAGACGGTGCATTATCAACATTCGCCGCCGATGTGACGGGCCTTGCTTTGTGCTCCCCTTCTGCACCCTCTACATACGGTTCCCCATATAGGGATTCAAACATGGTTTTGTACTCAGGGTGAAGAACGAGGAGTGACTCAAGGGGATACTTACACGCTTTTTCAAGGAGATATTCAGGGAGATCTCTTTTTCGATCAATGAACCTGTGCCCCAAATACTCGATCTGATCCCGCGACCCCTTGATTTTGAATGCAATCGTTTTCCCTTCCATATCAGGCGATGAGTATGGTATCACTCCTCCGCCCTGTGGGATTGTTGCAATCTCATCGACCTTTTCTTGGAAAAAGAAAGACGGAACCCGCCAGATCTGCAAACCTTTCTGTTCTTCTTGGGGCGTTGTGTGATCCCATATGTAGTAAATATATTGATGGTATGCACGAAGGGCATTCCATTCTGGCTTTGGTAAGCCAGGATTTGCATTCAGATGCTCACACATCGGGTCCTTCGTGCGAAACATGTGAACCTGACAGATGAAGTCGTCCTTTGCAACCCCAATTCGCTTATGCGTCCAGAGATCAACGGCAAATACGATGGGCCATAGTTTACTGTCACGTGGTGATGTGGGATTGTCAATTTTCGCTTGTCTGATGGCATCTTGAATCTCATCATCAGGGAACAACTCTGTCGCTTCCCAACAGATAAGATCAATAAGATGTTCGCCCTCTTTCGGAGACCAGAACCCAATGTCATCAGGTATCTTTTTCCCATCGAAAATGCTACTTCGATATCCTCCCCCTTCTTCACTCTTCTTCTTCTGGGCCTCGTGCCTCGCCTGAAAGTCCGCTTTCTTCCCTTTGTACTTCTCCAAATAACCCATCTTCTAATTCTCCTTTCTTCCTTAGTAATACTCGTTTCTGTGTGTCATACGCTTCTTTCTGGAAATACGCTTTTGATGTGTTCGCCTGTGCTGGGCGTGATGAATAATACCCATTCAACCACAGTTTTGTCAGCCCCTCAATGCTTGCCCTTCGATGGTCAAACGCTCTCATTGCAGCCATATACATATTCGCTTTTCGACAGGCTGCAAGGTATTTTTGATACTGAAGATCATAACTAGGGTGAGTATCGACACAAGCTGCGATGGCTGGGTTGGAAATGCTTTTGATCTCAAACTTGTCAGGATTACGACGAATTTTATGATCAAGATCGGCTGCGAGCACTTCCAACTTCCTTTTCTGATGATCCCTTTCATCCTGTGCCTCTACTGCTGCAACTGCATACTTCATGTACAAAGCTGGCTGAGTCTGCCATACTGTGTCAAGTGCATTCAGATCTAATCGCAATTCCTCTTTATACTCTTTTCGTTCCCACAATGCATCCCAGTCAATCATACCTTCTTCCCCTTCTTTGCTTTCATCCGTTCAGTGGGGGTTTTATCATAGGGTTCCATTTCAGGAAACAACCTGAAAGTTCTCTTCATGACTGCCAGTTTATTTCTCATGCCTTCAAGTTCGGACACGACTTTTGCAACGTAGATGGGAAATTCTCGGCGGATCACAGAGTCTTCATATTTTGTCCATAGCGGACCTCGCAAACCAGATTTTGTGACGAATAGCTCATCAAGTGGCCGCATCCCTTTTCCCATCCTTCTACCCTCCTTTCTTTCTTTCATTATAACATACAGAATCGTTTATTCCTCTGTGCATGCCTGATAACAACAAAAAATCAGCCCGGCTCTTCCTGTATACATAAAACTGTCGAGGAAGAATGGGATCTTGCGTGCTACAAATTCATCACCATTATCGAGCAATGCCTTTTCAAAGTAAGAAAGGATTGCGTAACGAATCTGCTCAGGCTCCCCTTTGATGTCACGTAAGATCCCTTTCACCGTCGCCCACTTCTTCACGTCATCCCTTGCAATCAAGGCTCTGCATAAATCCAGTGTACTCGCTTCCGAAAACGTGATCTGTGTGATTGTGTCCAATGCCAGTTGCTCGTCTTCCATATCAATGATCTGATCAAGAAAACGAAGGGCAAGACCAGGACTACCGTTGCTCACATTCACAATCTTTGCAATGATCTTGGTGTAGTCAGCCGGAGAAAGTCCTTCTGCATCCAGAACATCGTCCAACAACTGCCTCAACGTGTCGCTCATCATCGGAGCGACTTCATACGAATGGCAGCGACGTTTTAGAGTGGGCTTCAGTTTGTCTGGCTCAGTCGTACAGAGAATGAAGAAACTCGAGGGGGTGCCATCTTCAAGAACTTTCAGCAACGCTTCCTGTGCTGGGCCTGTAATCTGATGGCACTCATCAAGGATGAAGACTCGTGCTTTGCTCATCATAGGACTTGTGTAGGTGAGCTTTTCGATTGATCTTACCGTATCAATCCCGCGTGTATTCGATGCGTTGTAATAGCTTATATCCTGCCCGTCCCCTCCGACCGCCTGCGCGACGATGTAAGCAAGCGTTGTCTTGCCACATCCACTCGGGCCTGTGAAGAGAAATGCACGTGGGAACTCCTTTCTACTTAACACAGATCTCAACGATTCTACCGTACTGTCGTTGCCATAGAATGCTTCGAGATCACATGGACGGTACGAAACTTGCAATGCTGTCATGCCCTTTTCCTCCTTTCTTTAATGTAACCAACATACCCCCGCCTGAGCACACGCGGGGTGCAGAGACGATCCCTGCGATTTGGACATTCGAAATAATGATGCTGAGCGACAGGGTTGTAGGGTTTTCGCCTCGATCTTTGAGTCCATTCTAATCTTCGCTGTGCAGAATACCATCTCCGTTTGTTCTCGATGAGCCGCATTTCACGCAGAAAAGCTTCATAGAGTTGTCTTCTTTCCGGATCAACCCACACTTGCCCCCTCCTTTTTCAGGTAAACCCGTTTGTATTCTAATCCCATTGTCTTTGCCATTGCACATACATGTGCATGACCGCACCCTATCATCTCTGCAATCTCCCTGCTCGTCATCTGTAGGCGCTGTTCGTCAGGGATAGCGAGGAAGGCTTTCTTCGCAAATGCATCCCTTGTGTTAAACTTCCTATTAATCATCCCTTTTAATCCGAGTTCGCCAATCTTTTTCATTAGAGCATTCCTACTGACCCCCAACAAACTCGCTACTTTATCGTAACTCCTGTGCTGCTTGTACAACTGTACAAGCATATCATGTGCATTCGCGAAATTCGTGTGTAATTCCTCGTTACACGCTTTTTTCAAATCATCCCAGTCAATTATTCGTCCTGGCATCAAATTACTCCTTTCTGATTGTAAATTTAGTAGTGACAGCTTACTAATCATCCAGATCTGCACTAAAAATAATGTGGAACCACTTGGACTGTTTATTTCTAACAGCAGTCCAAGCAGCAGTCCAAGCAGCAGCCCGTCCCGCGACTCCAACAGCATCCTTAACAGCAACGTGAGCAATGGCTCTGGCAGCAGCTCTGGCAGCAGCTCTGGCATCGTCCCAAGCGGCAGTCAACTCACTTTCGTTAGCTTCCTCATAGGCTGCTAAGTGTGCCGCTTTTACCACCTCAATACTACGCTTATCCTGCATCAAGTATAGTGCATCCTGTGCGCAAGCGACCGCGAATAGCCGATAACGCATATCGATATGATCACCATGCACAATGTTACGTGGAATATCCAAGATATTATCCAACCCATTCGTATTTAAAATTGTAACAAGGTCGATGGGCATGTCCAACTTGGGTCGTCGTCCTAGTGCCTGCCTGAGATGTGCGTACTCATTTTCTTCGCAAACCTCTTCATCTCGTAACTCCCTTAGTGTCGTCCAAACGTGTATTTCCCGCTCCATTGTTCCCCTTTCATTCTTCCCAACTTGAGCAATCACATCGTTTACCTTACATCCATAATGACGCTCGAACTCTCATCAAATTACTCCTTTCACTTTTGCTTTATTTCCCCAACCTTCATCAATTTCAGTTGCTTCAAAATCCATCTTTATTGGGATGTTAATAAAAGGGAATGCTTGCATCAGCTTTCGCGTCCCGATCTCATTTGTCACCCGAATGATTGTCTCGAACTCATCAGGTGGGGTGTCGAGAAGAATGGAATCATGAATTTGACCTATGATCTTTGTCCACATCCGATTCTGCCGAATGTATTGATTCAACTCAATTAACGTCCATAACAAAAAGTGAAACGCTGTGCCTTGAATCGGGTAGTTACTGACTTCCTTCTCTGTCATGTACCCAACATATTGAAACCCCAGCAGAGATTCAATATGCCCCTGCTTCCTATACAATCTGTTTATGTCAATTTTCCACTGGGCATACTCCTTGAATCTCTCCTTCCAGAAGATGCGTTCAACATCCTTCAGATGTTCTTTAAACTCGTCAATGGATTTAATTCTGTGCTTCTCCCTCAACCAGTCCTTAAGCATCACTCCGTCTTTTGTCTTCAAATGCGCACAGTTCTTCCACAAATCATTCCCGCAGTTACCATAATAACTGCCATAGAATTGAGGGAACACCCAACAATTCTTCGCATAGAATCGAATTTTCTCTTCGGGATCAAGAAGTTCTGCTGGCAACATCCAAATGTCTACTGCACTGTCTCTGTGCATGTCCGTTGTCTTATCCACAAGATACTTTATCAGCGATCGATCCTGTGTATACACTCCTGCCGTTCGTACTTCAATCGATGAATAGTCTCCTTCTATAATGCGATTCCCAGGACTCGGCTTCAATCCCATCCTCGTGATCTTTTTCGAGAAAGCATCACGAACAGGAACATTCTGAAGATTGGGATTTGACGAACTGCCCCTGTACGTTCTTGGAATATGAAGATCGAAGAAAGGGTGAATGCGTCCGTTTCTTACCTCCCGCAAGAACTGAGCAAGATACGTTCCCTTTACTTTCTCCAGTTTACGAGTCTCCAGAACGAGACGGATCAGGGGACTTTCGATGGAATCATTTAGTGTGGAAGCATCGATGGACAAATTGTCATTGTCCGTTAATACCTCCTCCGCACCCACTATCTCATACAATAACAGACGCATATCTTCAGTGGAGTTTGTGTCGGGAAGACGTTGAAAACGTTCACGAAACTTCGCGACTTCCCCCGTCTGCAACATCTCCTGCTTTTTCTGTTTGATTAATCCCGTTAGTTCCTCTTTCTTTTCAATGTAGTAATTCTCATCCGCCACGACCCCATTAATTTGTACATCACTCAACGCTTTCATTCCATCCATAAAGAAACGAAATGCTTTGTATCGCCCTTCAAAAGACTTTTTTGCAAACTCCTTCGACTGTTCCATAAACAGCTTCATCCCATACAAACTATCCAGCCCACAATATGTTAGCAGATCATGAATGTCGATTTCATCGACACGGTTGAAGGAATTACTATCAGATGCATGTAAAAAAGGGGCAATGTGTTTATCGTATGGTCGTACCCCAAAATTGATGTACGTCTGAAACTTCAAACCCGTCCAATTCTTTCTATTATCCCGAATGTGCGCTGCAATCATCGTATCCCAATACCAATTCTCTACAGAACCTCCAATGACATATCTCGACCATATGTCTTCGAACTTGATATTATGAGCCATTTTTAGCGATCGTGTTTTTAGTACCTTTTGCACCAGAGTTTTGATCGCAGTGACTTCCTTCTCCGAAAACCACCCTGCATATTCGATTGGGAAACTTACAGCACAATCAGATTTTGCTGCAAAAGAGGCACAGGCTATACGATGGCCGGGACTGAAAGGCTTCAGCCCTGTTGTTTCATAATCGAAGTAGAGGTAGTGAGGGGGCATATCAAGAATATTCTGTAGGAATGCTCGAATGTCATCAAAGGTGTACAAACGAAGGATTGATGAAGCGTGATTCTCATCGATCGTTTCCGTATTGTCAAACGGTCTCTCCCACCCTAAGCATTCGATTGCAAGATCGAGATCCCTTCCATACACACTCTGCAAGTTCTCATTGCGAGAATCGCGAGTGGGGTAGGATGGGTGAAACATTGGGAAAACCCATGCATTGTACTTACGATCTGGGATCGCAGTACCCCTCCATCTGGAAATCTCTCTGTACTTAAAGTCATCCATGTAAAAACTATCGATTGCTTTCCCTCCCATTAGCCAAATAATCTTTGGTTTCAATTCAGAGAGGGCTTTTTCAATAAGAGGACGACAATACTGTACTTCAAGTAGAGTTGGTGCGCGAGTTTTCCCATCACTATTGGGCCAACAGTTTACTGCATTCATCCTCCAAAACATCTGATCCAGATCACACCCTCGCTCCTTCAACTTGTCACGAAAGAATTGACCTACTTTTCCGATCAGTTGAGTTCTCATCTGATCTTCTGTCGGGCCGTTTGCTTCAGCGACAATCAGCGCTTGCAACTCGCCTTTTCCTGAGGGTGGAAGTTTAGGATTAGCACAGTGATGATGCAGCTTACAGAGTCCACATGCAGGACCCCCTTGCGTGTTTTCTTGGAAATAGGATTTTGTAACCTTATCGACTTCTGCCTGTGTGAAGAAACCTTTCAATGTCATGTAGACTCCTCTTCAATAGGGAATGTCATCTTCTGTTGTGTCATTCATTTTGGATGAGAACAGGCAGATGCATTGTTGGAACCCATTCCTTTCCATTATCAGCACCCCTCGTGTAGGAGCTACGGAAATGCGTGTCGCCCCTTTCGCAAGAGCGTTACGAATGAAGTCAGGGCTGACATTGATTGAGAAGCCTGAATCGGAAGGTGTAGGATGACTGATAACTTCCACTGCTCTCCCCACGGGACTCTTGTACTCGAATCGAATATTCCCTTCCCGAAAATTCATCTGAATGAACTCGTCACCTTCCTTCAGTACCGTCACTGTATCAACTGCATTAATTACTTCCTCAGATTTCAATTCGATCGGTTCCGTTACTACATCAGCCATAATTCTCTGTAGCAATTCGTCGCATGCTAGAAATGACCCTTTCATTTTCCTCACACTAAAGATCGTCCCGATTTTGTTCTTGAAGAAGACCCAAGACGATGACCATGAGAAAAGTACAGGTTTAAAGCTGGCAAGATCCTTCGCAATCACAGCCTTCATGAGCACTTCATCCCCTTCCTCTGTCATGAATGAATCCATTTCGAATCGAGCCAATCTAACCCGATCTGTCGCCGTAAGCAAATTATCACGAACTTGAATGCACGTGAGAGGCCCCGCAACTTCATCCGTCGATGCACTGAAGCTACATAGTACGATACCTTCTAAGAATGAATCAGGCACTTCATACCATTGTTCATTTTGAATGGGAATCTCATTACGAAGATTGTGAAGAGCTTCAGAGAGGAGATCTTCGACTTGCGTTGACATCTGCAATCTCCCACTCCCTGCTCTAAACACAATCCCACCATCATCTAGCTTTGTAACCCCTAACTCGCCTGTCTTTCTCGAAACCCATTTGTACAATTCATCTGCTTTGACGGAACATTGCAGGTTTGTAGTGAATGGGTGCATGATGCAGACCATATCATTGAATGTCGTGATCATATCCTGATCAAAAATGAAGTGAACCATCTGCTCGACAATTTCTTTCTTAGCCAAGCCAGGACGCACTAACTCAAGTGCCTCTTTAAAATCCTCACACTTAATCTTTATTTCCTCCACGCCTCTCTCCTTTTAATCGTAATACTGATTCGTTATCCTTCTCGTCAAAGAAAAAACTGATCAATCGTCTATAGGCTGGGTGATGCTTCAGCACACGTTCGGCTGCAGCGGCTTCAAGTTTAAAATTCTTCAGTTGCGGGAAGTTCCCTGCGAGATAAAGTTTCATTAACAATCCTCTCTCTTTGCGCTCTCTCATATAATACTCGCATTATGGCAGAGTAGACAGCGAGATCAAGTAAGGTCTGAGTAAGGGGTTCATCTTGGACTGCGGCTTTTTTCTGTGTGAGTTCGTTCTTCACGAGCCCTTTCACCCTCGACACTTTATCCATGAGCCGATTCATTACAGAAAGCCACCCAGGCATTCCATACTCTTCCGACTCTGTAAAATTTGACAAGGGAACACCTCCCCCTGTATAATCATGATCCTTCGCTGCATGCGTTTTGATTGCTTCGATGAGAACAGCGAATACCTCGTTGTCTCCCCAATCAGCTGGGATCTCTAATAGGGTGCACATTTTTTGTACATCTGCATCCATTAATGTTGGCATCTCTTTATTTCCTCCCTCATACCCATATTCGATTGCTACCAATACTCGCTCCGTCGAAGCTGCTCCGCATTTAACTCTTGTTTAGGATTCACCATCAATCGTACCTTCTCTTTCCAGCACTCCTTGTTTTTCTTCATCCGACATGCTACACCAGCTATTCATAACTTCTACTATATCCCGCCTCTGATATGAATACCCGCGCTCTTTGTACTTCTGTAGTCGGAGAATGGTATCTACAGGATCTCGAATGTTTCGAAGGATCGTACAATTCTCTTCATAGGAATCGAAGGCTGCTTTCGTCGCATATAACACAAGACGATTTAAGAAAAAACAGATCTGGCAAAGGGCGAGATCAAAAGAATGAAGAACGGTTTCAGGTTTCCCTGCGTTAGCATATCGACGGGTAATGACAGGTTTGATCAGTTGAATAGGTGGAACGGAAAAGAACGAATCAAATGGATTAGAATATCGTGTAAACGTTACTGCTCTGCTCGTCTCCATCTCAACCGTTAGTGTATCCGCAAGTAATTTGTACACTCGACCATAATCTAACTCCTTCGTCAAAAACAGATCGATGTCTTTTTGTGACTCATGCCATCCCGCCATATATCCTGCATATCCCCCTGCAATGAAAACCTTTTCTTCACATCCCCCTTCAATTAAAAGTTGATTGAGTGGTCGAAGTTCGTTATATCCTCGTCGAATTGGAACTTGTCGGAGCTTTTCCATCTTCTTACCCTCCAAATAGTGTACCTTGCATTTCTCTCAGAGGCCAAGGCCACTCGGGGACACTCTTTTCGAGATCCAAGAAATAGATCATGTTCAACTGATCGCGCAGTGTGTGGTCGTTGCAAATCCCGCGCTTTATGACGTTCTCTTGCAGTTTCTCGCGCTTGTTTTTGATTACTTTTTCGAATGTGCTTTCTCCTAATACAAACCCTTTCATTCTCAGATACTCAATCAAGTAGGCGAAGATGACCTCATCCCCCATACTATCGATGTGCTGAAAGAGTTCGGATTTCTTCGGACTGCGTCCTGTAACTGCAACCGTCAGTGGGGTTTTGCTGTAATCGTAAACACCATTCGTCTTGCGGGGGACTAGCACAATTCCATATCTTCCAAACATAACCCAACTAGTACTGTCTACACTATACCAAGGCCAGCGATGAACGAGTTCTGGACTTGTCATTGCAAATCCGTGTGTCTTCCACTGTGGTAAGTGATCTTTTCCTGGGCATAGCATACGGAACACTTCATCGCCATGTGCAATGAACTCATGGCGATTGACATCTTGCCCTAGCCCTCCTATCCCTATATATTCGTATTCATGCATATACCTTTTCAACCATTTGAAATCCTCTCCGTAGTGAAACACAGGGAGTGGGCACAGTTTGTGTGTATCCTCCAGATACTTCTGTACGCGCCATGTTGCCTCGGGATCGAAGATCACATCGACCGTCACGTAGACATCAAGTCGATGGAGATTCTGTTTTACATACTCCGCATAGCGATCCACATAATCCCAAAACTCTTGTGTCTCGATGTACTCGTACCCTCTCCCTTCCCCTTTAATAATCTGCTCATAGATGCTGTGCGCCCCACTATCTAGCATTATGTCAATCATTTTTGATTTCTCCAGTTCCCATACTTCAAATTGTAATAGATGTCCGCGTGAGGTTCGTCAGTAGCCATCACTTCCAAATACCTTGTGAAGCTATCATCAAACCTTTTGTACACCCACGAGAAGTCTTCCTCTTCTTCTACATCGAGTGCGCTTAGAATTACGTTCCTCGCACTCTGTACAGTGCCTTTTGCATACAAGCAGTCAAGGCGTTCATTGAGGGTTTCAGGGAAACTGAGATAGTAGGGGTAGACTGGATGACAACCACACGTAGTCGCTTCCAGTAGTGTCCAACTTACAAAGTCTTGATCCGCACAATTAAATTGTACTTTCGACTCAAGGAGATTTCGATAGTAATCTTGCTTGCTCTGATTCTGACGGAGTTCAAGATTGTGCGGAAAACGATGAAGATACTCTTCGAGTAGTATCAGAAGGGAAGGTCTGTTAGAACGGAGCACCTTTGCAGATGTTGTAATGACGAACTTCACGGAAGGATCAATACGGAGAGTTTCCTCAACAACGTTGAGAAAGAAGTCAGGGCGTTTCTCTTTATCCCATCTACTGCTGAAGATCACTTGACGTTTTCGCTGTGGTATATTGATTGGGAAGCTCTCCCGAACTTCCTCACTACAGTATGGAAGCCCTGATATATGAATCTTATCTCCAATATGTTTGCGACCTATTGTCTGGTCCACAATCAGTTTCTTAAGACTCGTACTCGTCACAAAGACCCCACTCATTACTTCTAGTGTACCTAGTTCAAACGGACGTATCCACACGAACATCTTCCTAGTAAAATCGTGTGGATCAAAACTTTGAGCATGCAGCATGGAGTAGATCTTTGGACGAATACCTTCTTGATCGCAAGCATAAGGAAGAGCGGAGAACCCAGGGTGCCAGAAGTCATCGAAATAGATTACCGTATTGTCATCAATCTGACCTTCCCTTATCATCCACATCAATGTCTTCATCTGTGAGAGAGCCCAATAGGGTCGCCCGCATGCATCCAGAACTTCCCCTGTTTTAATGTCCTTCCCTAACTTCTCCCCATCAATTCGAACGTAGCAGATACCCTTCTTGATAAGTTGCCTTTCAATCCAGCCACCTTTTGGAGCCGATAGTTGTATCGTGTAGCGTTCAGGGTAAGGTTCGAGGGGAATGTACAGAAATTTGTTCTGCGTCCAGAACTCCCTTGCGTTTCTACTTAATTCCAAGCTCATGTAGATTCACCTCCCTATCAGTGGCATATCTGTCATCCGTAACGGATGTTACCTCAAGAGATTCGAGATTTGGGATCCAATACACCCTATTGCTACTGACAAGTTTGATGTCAGTAATGTCAGTAATAGCGGCGGCATTGCCATCGATGAGATCAAGAGGGATCGTGAGAACAATAGCAACGGAATCTTTACGACGAAAGTACACCGGGATTTTTTTGATCTCCTTCACATCTGAAACTTCGAATACAACTGAGGCCCCATTCCCAAAAATCTCCTGTAGAATCCGTTGATTCTCCACAGTACGAAAATCATGAATTTTCCCTGATCCTCCTGCTCCAAAATACACTCGTGTTATTCCTGTCTGTTCGAGAATAGCTGGGATAAAGGTGAGATCAGCATTAAAGGGGACAAAGAGAGTCCGTATCCCCTGATCAACCCCTTCAACCTCTTCCCCAATAAAGAGCTTATCGTCTGTAATCATTCCTTGCCCTCCGTCGTTACAGGATTCGACATCAACCGATCCATAAATTTAGACTTGTACGCACGTTCGTCATTGATTTTGCAAAGATTTGGAATCGTAACATCATCACAAGTGTGCTGTTTGTAAAACAGACTTTCCATCCAGTATGCCCATGAGACAAAAATCCGTACATGCCTCAACTTCCTCAAAAACACAACTTCGAGTCCTTCCTTCGCAAGTCTGTCTCTGATTTCAAAAACTAACGATTGATCCAACTCAGAAAAAATCAGCAAGCTCTCCGTCTCAAAAAAATCCTCGATTCCAATGAGCGTTGCGAGGTTACCCTTCTGTGCATCCGTCACACTGTGTGACTTGATCTTTTCCACTAACTTATTGCAGTTACTCTCCATCGCGGCAGCTAACAACTTAGCACCCAATTTCTCTTCTTCCATCTCATTGTCTCCTTATAGCGATGTTCCGTTGAACGGGCAAGAAAGAAGGGCTCCTCGTGATCAAGCCCTTCTTTCATCCTAAGCCACTGCAATCACTTGTAGAATTGCACCATTCTCACCATCTTCTGATACTTCTACTTCTACAACTCTGCCGTCACCGGCTATACCTGTCGCAACGTTCAATAGCCCCTCTGCTATCTGCTCACATGACATCGTTCCAATATCTCTACCCTCGTATTCCCCCCGCACCCATGCTGACACTAGATCCTTAAACCTGATGAACTCAATATCACGATTGCTATGGGTGACGAAGAGCTTGATCTTAACATGGAAAAGATGGCGATGAGGATTACGCAGATAAGAAGTTTCTATTGGAGCATCGGGCCAGCAGTGCTGAGCCGAGAATTGAAACGTCACAAAAACGAGCGTTCGTGTCTTGATCATAGCAACCTCATATTTATTGCCATCATCAACTCCATCCTCGTTGCAGGATCTTCCTTGAAGGCACCTTTCAACGAAGATGTGACCATCTCTACACCCATTTTCTCGACTCCCCTACACATCATACAATCGTGCTTTGCGATGAGAATGCAGGCGGCACCCCTATTTGGAATATTATCGTTGATTGCAGTGGTGACTTGGACGCAGATGCGTTCTTGAATCTGCAGGCGACGGGCAAAAACGTCGAGAAGACGCGGGAGCTTGCTCGCTCCTAACACTCGCCCTCTCTCTGTGGGGATATATGCAATGTGAGCGATGCCCGTGAATGGCAGCATATGGTGTTCACACGTACTGAAAAATTCGATGTTCCGCATTAACACCATCTCATCGTAATCTTCCCCATCGAAGTCTTTGCAAATCACGGCAGGGTCCATTAAGTAGCCTTCGAACAGACGATTCCATGAACGCACTACCCGCCCGGGAGTCTCACGTAAGCCCTCCCGGGCGGGGTCCTCCCCAATAGCTAAGAGAATTGTACGTATTGCATCATATGCATCGTAACTCATGCCTTTGCCTTGTCCTTGAGTTCCTTCTTGACATCACCCCACGTCTTTGAGGCTCTCTGAAGGGCGTACTTCTCATCCTTGCCCTTATTGATCCAGAACTTTGACAGTTCTTTCAGACCCTCTTCTCTCTCTACTTCCGACGTGAGCAGATCCCGACAGAGATCTTTCGCAGTCGGGCCTTCCTCAGCCCGCTTCGCCCGAGCAGCCGCAAGTGTCGCAATCCGTTTCTGCTTCAGAGCTTCTTTCTCTTCCTCTGTCATTTCCTTCTTTTCTTTCTTCGGCTTCGGCTCTTTCTTCGGCTTCGGCTCCGTGGGGGCTGCCGTCTGCTCTTCCGCAGAAGTTTGCTCTTCAACTGCTTCCTCTGCACCCGGGGTTTGTACAGCCGGCGCAGCCTCTGCCTCCGTCTCGAACAGCCCATTGTAGAAATCGACAACTACGTCGGGCAATGCTGCTTTCTGTTCATCCGTCAACCCCTCCTCAACTGCCGCAACGAACCCCGTCAGCATATCCTCCTTCTTGACCCCAACTGTCCGCATGGGCTCCTTCAGATACCCTGTATCATTTAGTGCAGACATCGCGACCTTCAACGTTTTGTAATCCACCAACTCAATCGCTTTCATTTGTACATCTCCTCCATCTTTTAAAATTGTTTCAATCTGTACATCCTCACCCGCTGCGAAGATGTACGCACACACACTCACTTACTGTTCAAATCTAGTATAGCACACACGAGGGGGGTAATAGTGAAAAAAATTCCCGGAGTATCATTTTTTTTCGCACACCTCATTTAAGCTTTGCAAATTTGTGCAACTGCAAATTCAATATGCCTGCAATTCCTTTTCGAGACATAAAGTCTACAAGCTCGTGTGGGGGGACGGTGAACGTATTGTCAGGACGCATGAGGGGGGCAAATGCAATTTTCGCTTTCGTGGCAAGGATACGAATGAGTATAATATTTGCCTCCAGCCTCTCCATATCCTCTCCCACAACCACTTTCACGAAATCGCTATCGTAACGCAAGCGGTTGAGATTGCCGGGATCCACTTTTGCAAGTAATGCCTGATCGAAAACTTTCAGGTCGAGTACGATCGACACATTCCCCATTGAGAACACATAGTCGGGAATCGCTATTGTTCCATTTGTCTCGATCGTTATGCGGTAGAAATAATTATCAAGAATAGTCAAAAATCTTTCCAAGGCAGCGGCATTCTGCCAAAATGGCTCCCCACCAGTCAATGTCACCCTCTTATTCCAGCCCATCTGATTCGTTACTTCCTTATAGAGATTTTCACTAGAGTATAGTGACCTTTCCCCTGGCGAAATTGCTTGTGGGGTATCACAATCGGGGCACCGTAGATTGCACCCCTGAAATCTCACAAATGTTGTCAACCCACCTTGCCCCCACTTTGTAACTTCCCCATCGACCGATACAAAAATGTCATTTACACAAAGCTGACTCATACGTTGCTACCCCTTTTTTTTAGTGTCTCGTTTCATACACCACCCGAAAGTCCTGCGATCGTAGAATTGAATCAGGCAATAAAACACTATGCTTTCCAAACTTTGTGAAATACCTATTAAACACCCCCTCATATACCGTATTCATAAACTCCGTACAATACTGTGATGCATTCGTTCTCTCAAAATCAAAGTCATATGGGATTTTCTCCGCACATGTTGCCATTGCCATCGCTTTCATGACGGCTCTATCTTTTAGCCTCCAATCGTTTGGTCTCAAAAGAATGATGCTGTCACACCTGACGAATTCCAGAATGTCTTCCAAGCACACCCCTTTTGATACTGCATGAGCCACGTCATTCCCTTTGACTGAGATTGCTGCATGCCCATAAAAGCCAGGGGTGAAGATCGTATTCAAATACCCATCAAATCGTCTCAGCAGTATATCCCCTTCCCATATTGCCGATAATACTTCTCTTACCTCCTTCCCTGTTACCTTATGTTGTCGCATCTTATAATTCATCCAGCATGGATAAGGGGTTAATGTTATCTCCCCTGTCATCTTGATCGCCTTATGTTTGATCGCAAGAAATGGGTTCTTCATTCTTTCTCATTCACCTCCTTCTTTAGCGTCTCGTATGTATACTCCGTCCATCCGTCAAAGCGTGTAATATACGCCTTTCTAATCGTGTGTTTTTTTTCTAGCTCAGCATATTTCTCCCGTGCTTCCTCTATCGAATTAAACTTCAATCGAAAGATTCTTCCTTTTGACGATGTTTCATCCGCCCATTTTAATTCGACTCTCATTTCTTCCCCTTTGCATGTATACCAACGTATTTAGATGGCTTAGCCCCCCATTTCAAGTCACCCTTGTATTCGAGAAGATTCACATAACTTGGGCGAAGGATGACAAAGGCTTTCTCCGTTTCCCACAATGTGATCGATTCAATTCTAACCACCAAGTTTCGTGCTTTCAATCCGTCATACAACCGTTTGTTTATGTAAGTAGCAATGTCTTCGGCGGTGGGGTTCACACGGATATCATTGAGATGGGAGTGATCGAGGGTCTCAATAATAGGCTTCATTATGGTATCTAGCTCGTGAAAATCCATCACCATTCCTCTCTCATTCACTTCCCCCGCCAGACACACTTCTACCTTATATGAATGCCCGTGCAAACGTCCACATGCCCCCACGTAGTCTGGTAACACATGGGAAGCCTCAAACGTATACCTCTTACAAATTGACAATGCATTGTCAATTTGGAAACTATCTATCGTTTTTCCCATCTTTTGTTCCTCCTTTCGCTAAACCCCATATGAATCAAGATGAATCTGCCCAACGTCCATGTTGTACAGTACCATGCAGCCTCGATCTTCCTCGAAGGGCCTGTGTCGATGCATCATCGTACTGACAACCATTGCCCCTAACCCTTTCTGTGCTTCCGTCTGATTCAATGTGAACAACGCATCGACATGACCCAGCTTGCCAATCCATCCTCCTGTATGACCTTTTCTCAGCTTCCCTGACTCTTGCCCTTCTCGATTCACTTGCGTTGCCGTCACAACCGTCGCTTTGCGCTTGCCTGTCAGCCTCCCCAGACACTTCCACGTGTAATCAATCTGTTCGTAGCCGTGCGGGGGACTCTGCTGCTCAGGCATCAAGATGTCTGCGTAATCGATGATGATCATTTGTGGGACAAATGATTCTGAGAACTCCATCAAGTCAATGTCCCTCTCAATCATCTCCAGATTCGCAGAGAAGCGAGGATAACAGAGCAGCCTGAAATACCTCCTGTAGAACTTCGACAACGCCTTCACCCTCCTCGCCACTGATGCGTACTGAAGAGACGGGCGATTGTAGGATTGATACCACACTTCAGGCACAAAGTTTCGGAACTCTCTGTTATCTCTGCACCATGTACAAGTCCTCCACTGTATGTCTCCATTGTATTGCAGCTTCTCTCCTGATTCCTCGTCGATCAAACTCCCTTGACCTGTTCTCTCCGAGCGTCTGCACTCGTCAGTCTGATTTCGCTTGCAGTCGAAGACAGGGTACAGAAACGTCCCTTCTTGATCTCCCGTCGCTGTAATCCTCTTGAAGATTCTACCTGCCATCTTCTTCTTGTTCATCTCAAGGGAGACGAGGAGAGTTGGAATGCGCTTCAGAACTGCAATCAGTGCGATCTCTTCGAGCCACCATGTTTTGCCTATCTTAAAGGGACCCTCAAGCGCTATCAGCCATTCTTTCTCAAAGTCCCCCATGAAGCGCCCTAGCTGACCCGGCATGCGAAAAAACTCCTTCTCGACTTCTTCCTTGAAGTATTCGTCCACAAACGCTTCTTCAAATGGGTTGCACCAAGAAGCGAGCATTCGTGCTGGCTTCTTATATGTGGCAAGTTCATTCTCTGCTTCCTCAATTCGATTCCTCTCTAATAAGAACAGTACATTACCTGCCGTAATCTCCAACTCTCTCTTCTTGAAGAACTCCAGCGCTTGATCCGTCAGATATGAAACATTTACATCCCCTTCCGCTGCAAACCTCTCACTCACGTCCACCAGCAGTGCTGCGATCAGATTTGACTCCTCTGCTTCGATCCCCTGCTTCTGCTTGTCGTAGATGTCTTGGATGCTACGGAAGGGAGCTTTTTCGTAAACCGTGTAATACTCAATCACCCACTTTGCAATCGTCCTGAGATACTCGCTCTGAAAGTATTCCACGTTGATCATCGCATAGATTGCTTTCAGAAAATCCGTCGAGGCAATCATCCCTGTGATAATCTTCTTCTCCGTTGTCGTGTCAATCCTTCTTCTGATCAACTCAACCATCCTGACCCCCTGCTGCTTCGAACAATCAGCCCTTGCCTTGTGATGTATCTTGAGAGAATATCGAGGGAAATATCGCTGCACAAGTACCAAGGCTTCACAGCAGCAGGGTCAGGAGCAGACTTGACGATCGCATTCCATATTAGATCTGCCTTCTTTGAAGGCGAGTCAACAAAGATTGGTAAGATTTTGTTGCGATTTGATTCGAAGTAGGACTCAAGTTTGTTTGTCGCTTTGACGAAGGCGGCAAGTTCATTTGGGGGCAATGCTTCTTTGTTGTACAGCCCTCCTAGTGCCTGACGCTTGTACAGAGCGATGAGCGCTTTTGTCAGAGCGGGGTTCGTATCAGGGGGGATTATTTGCAATGAGCGTGGGGAATCTTGCAGCATTTTAAGAAACAAACTTCGATTCCCATTCTGATTGAATCGATTGTAGATGAAGGACGGGAGGGAGACGTTGTGCAAGCCATCTTTCTTGATGGGGTAGTAATCGGGGGAAAGCATGAGTTCGAAATTGCTCAACGCATTTACCCAATCTTGATACGTGAACTTCACTCCTTCCCATTTCTCCATCCCACTTATATCATCGAACATTCGCCCTGTCAACAGCCTCTTGATACAATCGACAGCCTCTTGATAGACTTTCGTATCAGGGTTTTTGTGCTTGCGGAGCGCAATTTCATTCCATGCATCAATGAATGGCTGAACAGTACGGGGGACTACAAAGGGTTTATCAGTATGAGCGGGCGGCGGGGCGGCGGAATTATTAATAATTGGCTTTTTCTTTAAGACACGTGAGGCGGCAGGCCTAATGACAAGGGTTTTATTTGAACAGATCTGAGCACCCTTGCTCTCAGAACCCGTCCCCTCCGACCGCGCACACGGAGGCTCCGAAGGAGCCCGTGCATTACGTTCTTGTGATTCGTCTGACGAAGAGGCGTAAGCCTCGGAGTCAGGCGAAGCATGGGAACGTAGAGTTTTTGACTTTATATGTTCTTCAGCAGAAAACTTCTGGTCCCGTGCCTCAGATTTTTCAGAGTGGATGTGTGTGGCTGCAGAAGGATTCTTCTGGTCCCGTGTCTCACAACAATAACTGTCGGCTTCGGAGGGTGGGAGCAGATCTTTGTCCATTAATTCGGGTAGCCACACTAGATGATACCGATTGAAATAACCATCTGCTCTTTTTTCCTTTCTTGCATGCTCTATTCGAATGAGGTTGTATGATTCCAACTCTTTCAAATAATTGTAAACTTGCCGTACACATAAACCAATATCGTTTGCGAGCGTCTTTTCAGATGGGAAACAACTTGTTGTATCTCGACAATACCATTGTAGTCTCCCATAAACTCGAACAGCCCCATTTGATAGATCCTTGCAACATAGGATAGAATTAGGGATTCTATTCCATCGTCTTCGTTCCTTGAACTTGTCTAGTTCACATGGATTACTCATTTCTCGTCTCTCCCCTTTCTTCTTTGGAACTATACGAGCAAATAGCTGTTTCTTCTGCCATCTACTCCACCTATTTTATCCTTACTGATTCTTTCAATGCGAATTGCATCATTGTCCTCGAGTTCTGCAATGTACCTGTAGATTTGTCTCGTTGAGACACCAAGTGTCTTGGCGAGAGTGTCTTCAGGGGGGCAACAGTAATTCTTATGGCTTGAGAACCAAGAGAGCAAGCCGTATAGACGGATAGCTCCGTGAGAGATGGCTTTCTGTTTGATCAAGTTGATGGGGATTTTTACGGACTTTGCTTTGCGGGGAGGATTCATAACGGTAGCCTCCTTTAATCGTCACTCTTGATTGGGGTTACAAATTCATTGAGGAAGAACATGACGTACTTTGTTGTCTTCCCTCGTTTTTTGTCGAAAGGACTAAGAGGGAGTTCGCGGAGCAGATTTTTTGATGCCATTGTTTTAAGATGTTTTTGAACTGTCAGGGTATCAATTTCAAGGAGAGTAGCGATGGCTTCATAGGAAGGGTAATAGTATTCACTTTGACATTCTTCGTCTGCCCAGTCGAGGAATAGTTCCATACTTCCGTACACGAGTTTCTCTTCCATTGTGAGATCCTTGCGACGGAGAATGTAAATAGGAATGTTAAGCCCATCGCCGAACACTTCGTTTGGATTGAATGCATCACCTTGTTTGATCATAGCTCGGGGTCTCCTTTATCTTGATAGTTGTAGGGATTGAGCGTGCTGTCTCTCAGAAGAGTCCGTACGAAGACGGTTGTTAGTGAAAAATATCTTCACCATCAGATGGGCAAGTGTCTACTAGAGGGATCGAATATTATAAACTACAGCTCTAAATAGGAGTGGTACAAAGGGGCGTACCATTTGGCGTGCTTGCCCACCTGATGCTGAAGATATGATCATAAGTCGTTCTCCTACATTCAACTGTATTTATAATATTCGCTGTTGTGTTATAGTAAGTTCTTCAAATTGTGTCAAGAATAAAATTTAAGTTAAGAATATCAGTAAGTTTGTCAGAGCGGATTAAAACCGCTCTGACAATTCTAAGTTGACTAAGCACATGGGGTTTTCCTTACTTTATTGAAGTGCCCGCTTTTACTTCTAGTAAGACTTTTCTCTTGCTGAACTTTTCTGGAGAGACAAGCTACGATGGAGGCTCTGTAGTCTGGATCAATCGCCTCTTTGACGCCTAAATCCTTTCTCAATTTGATTATTATATCGGTGATGGTGAGGGGGGGTTGTTCGTTTTCGAACAGTTGATCAATAAGGTATGACCACTTAGGGGAGTCTTTTCGTTTGCCCTTCGTCTGTGTGCGTGTTTTCAATTCCTGTAGTGTCGTAATGACCGTGTCTAATCTTTTGATCTGTACATTCAATTCTTCTCTTCGTTCCTTTAGTTTTTCAAGTATTGGGTCTACCCATTCATTTTCCATTTGTTGTATCTCCTCTCTTACGTTAATCGACCAAACACTTCTAGTCGCAGTTGTTTTACATCATCCTTTGAGAGATCAGCAGGATCTCCGTGGGGAAGCTCCAGTTCATAGACTTCAGGAACAAAGAGACCCAGTGTATTTGCCAACAGTCGTGAGTCTTTTCGAATAGCAGGGTCTTTCTCGGGGGAATCAAGAAGGATGAAGATACGTTTGAACTGTGTTAGAATCCGAATTTGCACCTGTGTCAGCCTCTTTCTGAATCCACACACAGCCCCATCTCCAATATTCCATACATCGAATGGCCCTTCTACAACGATTGCCGTGTCCCTTACATTCTCCACATTGTACACGCAGTTTAAGATAGGGGTGAGACTTTGCGTGTCAGCACAGTAACGGTAAGGAGGGGATGCTCGTTCGACTATAGCACGACTCGTATACGTTACCATTCGATACGACGATTCATAGACAGGGATGATGATACGATGCCTCCATTCCCAGTCTGTATTGTGTCCTGTGAACATCAACCCATACTTTTCCCTTATTGCTTCCGCATCTAGTCCCCTGCTCTCAAGATACATTTTGTGTGCATTCGTCATCATGCGAGTGCAATTTGGGGGTAAGATCAATTCAGTCCTTGTGTCAAATCGTGTCGTTTTAGCGTCAAGAATCGCATACCGATCAGCTTTCTCGATGAGACTACGTGTGACGTATTTGGTGACGATTTCGAGCGCTATATTCGCGTGGCACGATTCGAGACGCATGACGAGTTTGATCACCGTCCCCCTCGCTCTGCATCGAAAGCAGGAGATGGTGTTGCTTGCAAGATTGATGCCAAGATGATGTTTCACATCTCCATCTGGACAGAAAGGGCAATTAACCCCGATCCATCCAGATGAGATATTCTCCCCGCTCTCTGCATAGTCGATATGCTTCTCGTCAAGGTAAGCGCGGATATTGACAGATTCGATCGGGAACTTGTTGTTCATTGACACTCCATCCTAACGTATTGCGACATGACGAACAGTGCATCCGTCCCGTCCTTTGCACTCATCACTTTCTGTAGGAAGGAATTGAGATATTCTTGATCAGCCCCATCTCGTGCAAGTGCTCTTTTAGCACGAGTGATTGGGCACGATTCGCCTGGGAACACTTTTATTGTTGGTTTTTCTGTTGGTCCTCGCATGTAACCCTCCATACTTTACATTGTAGCCCCCATGCTGCATACGTACAGTGCCACCGCGCCCCGACTCTATAAGGCACTTCCAGACTGATTGCTGATTCGATCAGTGCCTTCCACACGTCTCCGTTCAGATCGACGAAGTATTCGTACCCGTCGTGAAATACTAAGTGCCCTTGTGATTTTGCTGTTTTTCTGTAGTCCATTATCTTCCCTTCCTAATCAATTCGCATTAGTGCTTCCATCTCTTCAATCTCCAGTTGAGTGATCCCTTCCCCGTCGAGCTTTTTCATATAGTCTAATATTTTTTCTCGATAATCAGCCCCCCTCCCGTCCCAATCTATGAACAGTCTTACTATCTGAACGAGAGGCGCGTGATAGCCTTTCTTACAGTATTTGATAAATCTGAATGTGGATGAGATCGGGCAATGTATGTTTTTTATACGGAGTGTCTTGTGTTCCTCGTCATGCTGAAAGTCCACATCGACCAGAGCAGTGTTCTTTTGTAGTAGTCCTGCTCTGACCACCGTGAAATCAAAATTTTCGAGTATTGTCTGCAAGTTGCCTTTTGCAACGATATGCCCCTCATTTACGGGTTTAATCAGCTGGATGATTGGGGAGGCTCGAAAGAACAGATCTTTCGAGCGATTGTAAGTGAGGCTGATATTGTTCTCATGTTTGTGAGTCATTATGGTATCGAGCCGCTTCTTGACCTCATCAAATATTTCCTTACTCTCACAGTAAATGTCGAGATCAGATGCGGGGGCAGGGGTGGCACAAGGTGAGCACATATACCGTATGTAGCCCCCGCACATACACCATCCATTAGGCACCCTCTGCTTTAGAAACCCGTACACATTCTCAATTTCGCACCATCCTCTGAGAACTTTCGCCGTTTCGAATCCCCGTTTTGATTGGTACCTCTCCGGCTCAGGTTTTTGTTTAGTCGCTGTTTTTTCTGTTTTCCCGCCTAGAATCTTATTCACTGAATCCATTAGAATGGTACCTCCTCAGATCGTAGAGTGTCGAGCCACTTTGTTTGACTTCTATCAAGGATAAAAGTGATTGGCAATATTGGAGTCGTAAATCCCCCTACCGTTAAACTCTCACACACGACCTTTGTGTAGATGTAATCACTAGGGTTCAGATCAAGTCTTCTGATCCCTGCTGCTGTGTCGAGGAACAATCGATTGATTGCTGTCGATGACATCGATGTACATTCATACCATGTTCTTCCATCATAGTGTCTGAACGCAGGGGAGAGGTAGGCAGCACGAATAAGGCTGAGAGGAATGACGATACCTGCTACCACCGTTCGTGCTGTCTCCTTGAAGACATCCATCAGATCTCCTTCAAATGATTTGATCTTCTTGAATGTGTGCCTCCATACTACGTAGAAGATCTTGTATGAGGGTTTATACAGTTGAATTGCTTTATAATTTTCGTATTGGCGTTTGAGAAGGGTCAAGTGATGACCCATTCGTAACGCTTTTGATTCAAGAATTGAACGGGTCGGATGGGAGATAACATCAGGTTTGTTACTATTTGCTTGAATCCTCCCGTTGATTGGGAGCGAATCGATTAACTCTCCCCCAAACACAGCCATCGTGAGTAATTCGTAGAAGTACCCCATCTGAATATGGCTGTTGTACGCACCCGGAAACATCGCAAGTTGTTTTGGGTAGTTGAAGTCGATTTCTTTATGGACGGGTGATAAGCGGCTGCTTCTCAATGTCGCTTGCTGAAATTGGGAGGTCTTCATCACTATGGAATCTCCATTTGTTCTCCATGTAAAGCGATAATCTGTGTCCGAAGTGATCCACAAAGAAGCGATTACTTGGATCAAAAAAGTCCACTACGATTGTGTACTCCTTGCCTGCTGCTTTTCTCAGCCCTCTCCCTATGAGTTGCAGCGTTGCAATCTCGCTCTTCCCCCCGCTCGCATTGATTACGACATCGACATTGGGAATGTCAACCCCCTCTTTCCATGCATTCGTTGCAATGACACATTTCAATCGCCCTGCATTGACCTTCTGTTTCACCTCTTCCCGTTCATCAAGTGCTGTGCTGCCCTGCACGTATGCCACTTCCGCAATACGTTCGATGTAGCTTTGCAGCAGTTCCCCATGTTCCAGACTAGTTGTGAGAATCATCACCGTGCGTTGTTTCTCTTCTAGGAAATACTTTACCATACGGTAAATCATGAAGTTTCGTGCTCGATTCTGTATGATGCCTCTCTTGTAGGCTTCAGGGTACAGGCGAATCTGTTTTATGTCACCATTGTAAGGGGTGCGAACGATCATGACACGAGGCTCAGTGAGGGAATCACTTTCGACTGCTTCTTGTATACCAAATTCGTAGATGAGGGGCCCCACAAGACCCTCCATTGACATCAACCCTTCTGCCGTGGCAGGCAGTGTCGCTGTGAAACCATAGCGAAGGGGGGCGCGAAGCGCCATTAGTATTCTTCCATATTGGCAGTCGAGTTTGTTGACATGGTGGACTTCATCGATGATGACCATGTCAAAGAGTGTGCCATAATACGATTGCCACGGGACTCTCGCGAATGCTTGTCGTGTCGCGATCGTGATGCCTGGCTTCAGTTTAGAGGGGATCTTCTCTCCTGCCCCTAGTTGTGTGACGTTTGGAAATCTGAATTTTTTCATGATGTCGAAGGTTTGCTTTACAATAGAAGCAGTATGAGCGAGGAGTAGGATGTTACTATCAGGAAACATCGACATCGCCCCGAGTTGGATAATTGTCTTACCTGTCCCTGTTGCTGCTTTTAGCACACCCCTCGAGTGATTGAATATCTGGTCGAGTGCTTTGAGTTGAAATGATTTGAAGTTGTCGAAGTTAACTTCATTCGTCTTTCGCAGGGAAGGCACCACTTTTTTGATGAAGTTATCAGTAGGCACGTTTAGTTGGAACTCGATCTTGTTTCGCTCAAGCTGAGCGGTGACCTTTGGTAGTAATCCTGTTGGGAATGTCCACCATCGTGACCCCTTATGAATGAACATATCCGCTGTGTATGCTACCCGCTTTTTCCCGAATTGCGAGTCGTGCCAATACTCACTTTCGAAAGTGAGACTGGGACCTACATAAGGGATTCCCGCTCGTTCGATCCTCGTCAAAACGGGATCGATTACTTCCATCTGAATCATTTCACACTCTCCTTATCATCTCCTCTATCTCCCTACGGGAAAAACCCTGCTCACGCAGTATCGCACGGAGAATTGGGATCCGCACTTTTCCGTTACTCCAGAAAAGGGCTTCTTTGTTTCTAAAAGCCATTCGTAATGAGCGCATCGCCCTTGTTTCCCTTCTCTCTTTTTCGATAAGCAGAGATTCAGGAGTAACGGTTGTGGTGAGTTCGCGCTCGATCGCGGGGTGATCGAGTGGGTAATAGGAACTAGGAATAATTGCGTCGAGTGCTGCAATTACGGTCTCTAGTTTTGATACCATTTTCTTAGCTCCTTTTTCTGAGTAATGTGCGTTCGCCGTTTGTTGGGGGAGCTAGTACGATAGGGCGTTTTCTGCGCATATACCTCATGATGTCTTTCCCTTTCCCACAGTTTTTGCACTCGTCAGTCCTGATAATCTGACGGTGTACACAGATTGGAATTTGCATTCGACAACATGATTCGTCGCACCATATGTAACGTTCCAATTCAAATAACTCACACACACTCTCTTCATCCGTCACACGCTTGTCCTTAGACGGGCACTTGATGGTGTAGATTACACGTTTGTTGACAATCTCAGGGATACGTTTTCGATGGGGAACACTTTGGAACGCCTCGCACATCCCACAGTATAGATTACGATAGATGGGGAGAGATGTCGTCGTCTTCAGCATAGATATTCTCCTTCAATCGTTGGAATTGCTCGTAAATTTCTCGCTTCGTCGTTTCGAACAAGGAAAATATGTCATCTGATTTTCCTTTTGATGCTTCCATCACAATGTTATTGAACGCCTGTGCAGTTGTTGTTTCGTAGATTGCCGATAAGAAGTCAGAAATGCTTAAGTGTTTGTCACGATCCAGATCTTTGTTCCAGATGGTGGTAATTAGCTCAAGTGCTTCCCATACACTCTCCTTCAGGAGAATCGGTACGTTGCATGCAATGTACGGATTTTCTCGTTTTGCATTTTCCTTTATCTGTGTGAGTCCTTCTATGAGAATTGCTAGTGTATTTGAGAGGATATCCTGTTGCTCCTTTGAGTCAATGCCCATTCGGTGTGTCTCCTTTCAGGTATTGAACTAATGCAATTTCAATGGCGCTACTGATGGATCTTCGATTTGTTTTCGCAATCTTTTTCATCTGGTCCAGAAGACTTGGGGGCAGACTGATGGAGATTGCTTTTCGTCTAGCAGGGGGTATGTTCCCTGATTTTGGTAAAGGCTTGCTAGGGTGTCTGTTGAGCATACTTGCCATTTACCTTCACCTCCTTTCTATTTGATTTTCTCTTAGCATAACATGCTGAATGTTGCGAGTCAATACTTATTCGAGGGGATTTATGAGGAAAAAGGAGGGGGAATTTCTGACTGAATTTTCCCCCTCCTTCGGAGCCTCTATTTCTACTAGTCCTCTTCTCCTTCTCTGAACCCGGTTGCCTTCTTATATGTTGGCAGTGGGATATGGAGCATTTCATATAAATCCCGTGTGAAGTATTCCCTTGTTTCCCCATTTATCGTGACTTCGATCGTGCTGTCCTTTTGCCACTTCCGATCAACACTACATCGGAAGTTTGCAATCTCACAAGTTCTACCTGATGGTAGAACTTGTGAGCCAATCAGATCCAGTGGCAGTACGACGGAACGCTTCTTATTGAAATTACTCTCCTGTGGTTGCATTTGTTCTACCTCCCCTTCTGTTCTCACTAAAGTCAGGAAATACGATTGTCTTCAGCAGACCCAGTGTCTGCTCCATCGTTTCAAGCTCTTTTGTTACATCACCTCCTAGAAAGTCCGTTCGAATCAGCAGTTCTCGAACCGACTTCAGAATTTCCCCTACATTTTCTAAGCGAGTTTTACGTGGGATACGAATTGGATTTTGGGTCTGATAACAAATTTTCTCCCTTCCAAATATCTCCATCACCCGTGGTGATTGGAGGATAGTATCTGTATGATGTGAGATTGTGGCGAGTTTACCGATGATGTTAGTTAAGTGGGCAATGTCAATTTCGAAAAACTCGTCATCCGCTCTCATTGCATCTCGCCATGAGCGGAGTTCCCCATGGAGACTGCGGAGTTCTATGGAGCAGATGAGTAAACCGTTCCGAACCGTTGAGTCCATCCAGAAGTTTCCCCATTTGCCTCGTGGCATTTTCCTCTCCCTCCTTTCCTTTTCGCTAGAGTATCCTTAGTGGGGCCTCCCATTTCGACAAGCCCCACCGAGCATACCCTACTTTATCAGATGCTCATACGCACTTTCACGAAGTTCGAGCCAGCTAGGAAAGTACGGGGCCTCTAGTGCCTCATACGCTTCACCAGGGGTTGTGTACCCCCTTGATACCGAATCGATCAGATGAATGATTCGGATCTTGTACTCAAGCGAGTACGCCATTGGGTTTGCGTTGAGTTTCCCGATTGACTTGTCATACAACTCATCGCTCACCCTCCCTTCAATTACGGGATTGAGTTTTTTCATGCTGCTTCCTTTCATACCACTCGTTGAATGCTTGTGTGAAGAGCTTGCACGTTTTTCCGTTACGAGTGAACGTCCGTTCACCGTCACGGTTTTGTGATATGAGGATCCCATGGTATCTGTGGGCCTGAATGACGCGATCATCTTCACACGCCTCAGCCACACCTTTGTGCAACTCCCTCGTGAATCGTTCATATTCATTGTAACCTTTGATGCCAATCGCCGTGACCCCTACCACTACACCGATCACGAACGCTAGTGTCAAATGTACAATTTCCCTCATCTCCCTTTTCCTTTCTACTCTCCTTACCCTTTCGTCTCTGTAAGAGTTGTGAGATACATTAATGTACCTCCACTCAATATGCAGATGATCCATTCATAATTACTTTCCACAAATAACCAGATTACAAATTCTATGATTGTTCCTACCATTCCTATTAAGAATAATACTACTCCTAATCCGAATAGTATAACACTCAATTTCTCTCTCATCATTCCTCCAGCGTTACACCTTCTACGAATGAATAGTCCTTAAGTACGTGCTCCCGTTTCATAATTTCGAGAGCATCCCTCAGCCCTTGTTTGTAGCCAACATTGTACCCGGTATCTTGACAATGCTCACTTTCTGCTTTTGCCTTCGTGTAAAAAGCACAGATTTTGTTGCCTGCCATTTGCACCTTTGTAGTGAATGCAAGTGAGATCTTTTGTTCCTTCATATCTATTCCTCCGTCCTCGGAAGATTCACGATTTTGACCTGCATAATCATGATGTAATCGTTCGAAATGACCAGCCCATGATTCCCCGCAATCACCTCATCCTCTAAAGATTTTTCCCAGCCCTCGCCTTCTTCTGCTGCATACTCTGCAAGAGTGCGAATGAAGCCAGGGTACCTCACGTTCCCTTTCCCGTCATCTTCGCAGAAGTCCGCCACAGCGTCAAGTGCATCCTGCTCATTGTCCGCATTAACGAGAAAGTCGTGACTCCCGATTGCACCGAGTGTTACAACGTAATTTCGCTTCCAGAACTGCGTGATGACATCATCCTGCGCGATGACATCCCCACAGTTCAATTCTTCCTTCAGATTTGTCCAGTCTATCGTTTTCATCTGTACTCTCCTTCTTGATGTATTCCAATACGATCGCTCGTGTTACTTCTTTTCCCCACACGAAGCAAGGACATGAGCCAATCCAGCTTTGAGTTTCATCCATCAATTTTGCAGCCATCAACGAAGTTTCCACGATTTCTTTGCAGATGGGAAACCAAGCTTCGTCCCCCATCCCTTCACAGATACTATCTGCCGCGAGAATGTCAATTGGGCAGATGTTGCATCTTCGGTTTTCAGGCAGTCGAAGCCACTCCGCACAGACATCTCGTGCCACCATTTGTAGTTTCATTCTATCACCTCATGCTTTTTAATGAACTCCTTCACAAAGCGTGTGACTTTCTCTGTACCCCATAAGGCACAAGGGCACACTCCAATCCAGTTAGTGTCTGCATCGAAATCGCAGAACTTCCATTCCAGCGATTCCATCGTCACCAATTCACAGATTGGACCCCACGTCTCGCTATTTACTCCGTCACATCCTATATCGAGACAATCATTTTTCTCCATCATATCGGGACAGTAACTCCGCCGATTTTCCCTTGCCAACCATTCTTTACACACTTCGATTGCAATCTTCGTATTCTCGTCCATTTTACTCTCCTTACTTCTCGTTAAAGTTCACTCCATTCAGCAAAGTAGTAATCCTTGCTCCGTGACGATTTGTACAGCGCAACCTTCCATGTGATCCGACACCGAGGGCATGTCCTTTGTGTATAGATAGTACCCTCTTTCATAATCTGCTTCCGCTCAAAGTACATTACCCTCATGTTGTGACCACAACATGGGTACCATGGATTTTCTTGCATCGTTTCTCCTTCCTCGTTAGATTGTTATTGCCAGTTTAGAACTATTCCATTGAGAGCACGAAGATCCTCAGCCTTCATGCTCTCCCGTGCAATAGTCCTAGCTGTGCTTCGCCCAGAAGCGTTCGAATATATGCTCTGAGACCTCACCCTTATCGAGCTTCACAACCTCTGATCCTATCTCGTGCTCCACAAACTGTGTGACTGCGTTATGCACATCCCACAGCGTGACGCCCTTCCCATCTATCTTCTCGTTTAGCGATTTGTCCTCTCCAATGATTGGCAACTGTAAGATCTGCTCGCTGTACTTGCCTCCGAATGGCAAAGCCTCGACGAGTTCAGCAAACTCCGGAGCCGTCAACATTTTCTGTGACCAGTCATTCCACAACCCGATCTGCTCGCTGAATCCCTCTATTGTCTGTTCGATCTGATCAACGAGATTCCCAACGTCCAGACTTTGATTGTGCCTGCCTCTTACGTGCCCCATCGCTTTCAGCGCAAACATGCCATTCGAACACACTTGCTGCCTCGCCATTGCCTTCACGCTGAACTCCCACCCGAGATCGTAGCTGTTGAGAGCCAAGAACTGTGGTGCGAGGGCTGATTGGTAAGGCGTTCCGATTGCAACTTCGTACTTCACATCCGGGAAAAGAAAGTGAAACTTCGCTTTCCTCCCATCATCGATGAACACCGCATTGACGACGGGCTTGCCGAGTTCCGGCAAATTCTCCGTTGCTTTCAACACATCACAGATGACCTGCTCGTGATACACCAGCTGATAGTTGTCAGAGCAGATCCCAAACACGGGATCTAACTGATGCTCTGCATCCAGTTCCTTGTTCATTCGCACGATCCGTTGATCTATGATCGCGTTCTTGCCAGCGATCATCTGTGTGGGACGCCGTCCGAACCAAATGGGCTGCATGACAGGATCCGGAAATGCTATATCACCCATCAATTCAGCTACCCGCTCCTTCGCTTCTTCCAGTTTGCACCTTTTGATCTCGTCCATTTTCTCTCTCCCTTCCTAGTTAGATTGTCCTTGCCATTGTAGAAACACTCAGCCAAGAGCACGAAGATCCTCAATCTTCATGCTCTCCTACTCAATGTTTCTTACCCTCCAAATACACTATCCTGACATGCCTGACACATGCGCGATATGCCATACTCTTTCTTACTCAATGCATCTCTGAAGTCCGTTTCTACGTTTACATTTTTACCACACGTCACACAGACTCCTTCTTCTCGCCTTCGCCCGAATAGTTTTTCCGCTAAGTCACTCAGCGCAACTTCCATTTCCAGAGTTTTTGTACTCATTCCAAGTCACCTCGTTTCTTCATCCATCTGATTGCCAGACAGCACAGCCCGAGCCCGAGTAAGTTAGGAACCGGGAATAATGACCCATCGCTGATCGCTCCGATGAGTCCTGCACCAAATAAAATCCACCCTGAACTCATTACCCCTTTCACTGCAGGACACCCCTTTCTGATTGCTTTCTCCCTTGCCTTAGATGTCATCGACCACCTCCAATCGTAACGCGCCCTGTTCCTCCATTGACGCCTTTGTTTAAGCTCATTGATTGACCATCAGCACGTCCCTGCAAATACGCTCCACGATCAACGTTGTCGCGTGTGCGTCGAACCTTCCTTGTGCTAGGAAAGTGTTTCGTAAACTCTGCCCCGACCGCGTTATGTTTCTTTATGACTAACGCCGTCGATGTCTCTGCTACAATCTCATTCCTTCTCGCGATCACGACCTGCAGTCGAGATATTAAAACCTGCACGGCCCCTATCCCGTGCGAATCTCTCTCCTTCTGCCGTGTGAATTTTATTTTGCCTGTTTGATGAATCTGCCGCCTGAGAAACTTGTAGTAGTACTCCACAAGCAGCAGATCATCTTTGAAACCCACCAATCCGTAGCACGTCTCGCCTGAAGATGGATCCAGTGTTGTCACCGGGTGTACTTCGAATAGCTTGCAGATTCCAGACATCAAGTAATCTTCCCACCTCTTCCGTTGTTGTCCTCCATACGGATTGGTGAAGGACACATCCACGTCTTGCGAGTACGTCTCCCGATTGATGATGTTCATCTGACTAAGCGAGTATTTTGCCAGTGTTTCTGCTAACATACGTTTCGCAATTTCCGCTTCGTGGGGCGAAACATCTTCCTGTTCTGCCATTGCTGCAAACTTCGCACACCGTGCAATAACTTCTTGCATTTCCTTACTGTTCAATTCTTCCATTCTCTCTCTCCTTTTCCAGTTAGATTGTTTACCTTCTACACATACGCTTAAACCAATTGAAGAGACGAGCACGTCTCCTTTCTGTGCTCGTCTCTTCTCAGATTCAAGCCTACGCCGCAGTCGCAGTCCGTTGCGTCTGATCCTCAACGATCATCCGCACGATGCCCTTGACGTTGACCACGACGTGCCCTCTCTGCTTCAGATGATACAGATGCGAGCGAACACGCGAGACTTTCGTCTCACACGCCACCGCGATCTGTTCCGTCGTGTGAATGCCTTCGAGCAGCATCGCGTCGATCTGTGCTGCCTGTGAGTTCAGCGCATGCCCGAACGTGTTGACACCGCCTCTCGGGCCCCGACGCTTCGTCGCTCCACTCGTCACAGTCTTCGTCTCTCCGCCCGCTGCGAAGTTCCTCACCCCCGAGCGACATACTACGTTGTCCTCGGGATAGTCCTTCTCACACTCCTTGCAGCTATCATCAACCGCATCGAACGGGGCCCTTCCTTTGCACTGCCCCTTAATCCATTCTGTGAGTGCCGGGCACGAAGCGACATGCTTCTTCGCCTTTTCGATCGGATCCTCAACGACTTCGCCTTTCGCCTGTTCGTTCTCAGCCGGCCCCGTGGTATCCGAATTTTCCGCATGAGGAGTTTCGCTGTCTGCTCCGCTCCGTGCTTTGTACTCGTCCCACGTCTTGCAGTTATGTGCCTCGAGTGCCGTACACAACAGCACGTCGAGCACCGTGTTATTTGCTTTCTTGTCGAAAGCTACGCCGAGCTCCTCGAGAGCCACCCAATACCTCTTCTTCGTCCAAGTTTCCATTTTCTCTCTCCTTTCGATCGAGTTCTACCTGTTTTGTTGTTTCGTTGCCTACGTGACACGTTCTCGCCGCACGAGCACACGATATTCCTAGCGTGTACTCGTGCCGCGAGGGGCTTTGCAGCCCCTGCGTAGCATCACCTAACACACGTGTTCGATACCTTTCTCATTGAACATGATGTCTTCATCCCATACTGCTGCGTACTCAACCTGTGATTCACAGTATGCACATTCATGCCCTTCTTTTAACTCAATAACCGACAACGTTAGTTCGTATTTATCTTCACCACTGTTTATATACTTGACCGTGTCTTCCACTGCCTTAATAATTGCATCCTCGTCCCCGATCTCGCGAAGAGCTATCCTTTCTGCAATCATTGTGTCCGTATCAAGCGCTTCGATCACTACCTTGATGACTGACTCACTCTCCGGACTAAACATAATCAGCGAATAGTCCGATCTGATTGCCCCTTTGCCTGCTTCTACGATTCGATTGTACAGTTCCTCTCTCATGTTCTTTCTCCTTTTTGTGTTAGATTGTCCGTGACTCGTTGTTATTGCCGCTTCAATGCTCTTGCTCCTAAGAGCAAAAGCACTGAAGCCGCAAGAGTAGCCCGTTGCTACTCTGCGACTTGCGCACCCGATAAGAGAGAGTGAGACCGAATGCGCACGACTGTTTAGTTCGAGTGCCGATGCAACTCTACAATTCCTTCCGGAACAATGTCTCTGTGCATGATTTCAAAGAGAAGTTCCGCTTCTTTCGTTGCTTCTACGAACACATCTTCCCGCCCGCACACGTTACACTTGCTACGATGCGTTCCGTAGATATTCACGTCAATCTCACTCGCATTCGCACACGCCGTTGCGATATCTTGCAAGTCTTCTTCCAAACATTCAAACCATATTTCATCTTTACACATTGCATCCCAATTGATGTAGTGCTGCGCAAGTCGTATGCTCCGCGAATCTTGTATGTACATCACTACGGGACAGTCGAAGTCTCCGACAAACAGAGCCCCTCTTTTCATACCGTACTTTTCGCACAGTGTATACAGCCTTTGTAATCTTTTCTGTGCCTGTTCAGTGTTTTCCGTTGACATGCATCGATGTCTTGTGCCGTCAGTATTGTATGCAATTCGACTGTTCAAGCCTCTATAGATGGGTTCCTCACAACTGTCGCACCACGTATCTGTTACGATCTTGAGAAATGACATTGCTGCATCCGTCTTGTCTCCGATGCAGCCTTTCAGTTTTTTCTGTTCCGCTTCTTCGATCGCGTAGATCCCTGCCGTAATCAATTTTTCCGTCTCGTCATATTCCTGATAAACTATGTATTGCTCCGTCATGTCAAGCCGATGTACAGAATTGAATCCGTCGATGTCTTCGACGAATATCCCACTATTTTTTCTCAATTCCGTCTTGAAGATGCTGAAATCAACGTCTTTTTCTGCAATTACTTCTTGCAGAACATACCGCTCATCTTTGCTCATCTCTTCCTTTAAGTAGTAATCTGTTTTCATCTCTCATTCTCCTTTGTTAGTTTACTCACCCTTCTTGTTGATTGCATCCCACATGCGTCGATTTTCTTCCTCAACGCATGCGTTGAAAGCCTCTGTCATGCTGACGTTGTTTGCCTTCGCGATCGAGTCGATATACTCAATCTGCATCCGTATCATTTCTTCTCTGATCCGATCGTTCATTTCTGACCCTCATACAAGCGTAACGCAGTTTGCCTTCACAGCGAATGCCGTAGCATTCTCTGCGCCCCATGATCGTACTGTGCAAGTCGATCCAAAATCTCTCGCCCTGCACAATCTTCTCTTGCATGATGCTCTCTCTCATTTTCCGCTCTTTCTAGCGAGCAAACTTCAACGACAATCGCATACCGACTCAATACTCGCTCGCTGTACGTACTGAATCGGCGCGTGCGTAAAAACGCACGCAACCCTTTCAAGCGCACTCATGCGCTTGACTGCAGGAACGAATGAATTTCTGATGGGATTTTCTCGTTCGTGCGGGCAAGCACACGAAACTGACGTGTGCTTGCGCTTGAAAGGCTAGCTCCGTAGAGCTAGTTGAGAGAAAAGAGAAAAGGAATTAACGCACGTGCTACATGCCTGTATATCGTTTGTCACCGTGCGTGTTACGCAATTTCGTGAACCTCAGTGTCAGTTCACGCTCCGACAGATCGTTACTCTGCCGTCGCTCACACGCATGCTACTGAGCATCATTGCACCGCACTCTCAGTCTGCAAGAGTGCCTACTAGCTTTCGCACACGTGTCATTGCGCTATTGAAGAGAAACTTACTCAGCTCCGTCGTCTTTGTTTGTTTACCGTATTAACTGCTTCAACCCTTTAGCGATGCATTTACGAGCAGTGCCGAGACTTACTCGCTCGCATGATCGCAACAGCGCCTTTTCATCGCTCTCAGACTGAGTCTGATTGCTACGTGAATTTTAATCACAGCGCCGTCGCTCAGACTCTACGCAGTATTCAAAAGAAGTACGCACGCAGATCTCGGAGCGCTTCACTTTCTCTTCTATTGTCAAGGAACAATACTCAACTTCACGTACATTCTACTATGATATACGAGGAATAGCAAGCGAAAAAACGTGAAAAATGCAGTGATTAATGGTGCATAGAATTTAGCACCATACTTCTGCCTCATGCCTGGTTTTCTGCCCTCCCCGTGGGATCTGACCAAACCGGTATACCGTAGCCGTTAGCCATTCCCCGCCGCCCGCGTGCCTGCACGTGTACCGCAAAATGCACTGCTGCATCTTCATACCACATGCTTCATTTTGAGACCTCCCCGTGAGACCCGCCCGCGTCCGTATACCTTTCCGTTCAGATCGCGACCGGCGCTCCGCACCATGCGCCGCACCATATACCTCCTTCCGCGCACCGCATGCCTGTACATATACCGCAATTGCACCACACATACCGTTCCTCTAACCGCATACCATAATCCGATTTAAAAATACAATCCTGCCCCCGTTCGCCCGCCGCCTAAATCCTGTATCCACATGCCTCCCCCCGCACGCCATTTACTCGTTTCCTGACCTCCCCGTCAAAACCGAAAAAATCCCTATGTACCTAAAAAAACGTGTATTCTCCTGATTGAATGAATGCGCATTCATATTTCTCAATGCGCATATAGATATATACTCGTTAGTATATTCTCGAATGCACATATCAAAAAACGTAAGCGCATGCATACTTTACAGCGCACGCTCAGAACGCATGCGCACAGCTTTACATGCATGCGCAT